>Ga0310037_10000130_pt1 | contig 63033 bp, 59 predicted proteins | sample Sb_taG_11_FD_200239 | JGI IMG/M metagenome (GOLD analysis project Ga0310037, IMG submission 200239) | Peat soil microbial communities from Weissenstadt, Germany - Sb_50d_3_AS metaG (v2) (version 2) | ecosystem: Environmental > Terrestrial > Soil > Wetlands > Peat | place: Germany: Weissenstadt... | reverse complement strand
CAACGCGTGTCTCTCATCTGTCTCAGGCGTGGCGGCAGAAACTTACACCGTGACCACCCAGGCGGCGAACACCAAAGACAAATTCTCGATTACCAGGGCTGCGGGTGGACTGATTAGCCGCGAATGCAAAAGTACGACCGGCAACAAAACAGGCTGCAGCGGTAAAGAATCAAGCAGCTGGTAAGGCGCGCAAGACAGCTCCTGGCTACATGTCACCGCGTCGCGCCCATCTTCGCACTGGGGGCAGGCGCGGGGATCGATCCAGGTTCCGCTACGGCTCCACGAGCCCGCGCCGGATCGCATAGCGGGTCAACTCCACTCGGTTGCGCATGCCGAGCTTGCCGAGGACGTTTTCACGGTGACGCTCGACGGTCTTCCTGCTGAGCACGAGCTGCTCGGCGATCTCATCGCTGGTGTGGCCTTCGGCGATCAGCTTCACGATCTCGAGCTCGCGTACGGTGAGGGGGTCCTTTGGCGGAGCCTCGCCGCGACGGGCCCCCTCCAGGTAGTCGCGGATCAGGGCGGCCACCGCCGGGGGGTAAAGGAACGGCTCGCCGCGCATGCTCGCCCGGCACGCCTCCACCAGGTCACGATTGGCGGCCGTCTTGAGCACGTAGCCCGAGGCGCCGGCCTTCAGGGCCTCGAAGAAGTACTGCTCGTTCTCGTGCATGGACAGCATCAAGATGCGCAGGTCGGGACGGCGGCGATGCAGCTCGCCGGCGGCCTGCAGGCCCGTCATCCGCGGCATGGAGACATCGAGGATCGCCAGATCGACGCCGCTCGAGAGGCCCGACTCCAACGCCTCGGCTCCATCCCCCGCCTCGGCCACGACCTCGATGTCGGACTCAGCTTCGAGCACCATCCGCAGCCCGCTGCGGACGACCGCGTGGTCGTCCGCGAGCAGCACGTGGATCTTCAGTGGAGTCGTCACGTTCCCAGGGACATTGTCTTGGAGGCTCAGGGCGTCGTCTGCCGCATCTCAGGGGCGTCCTCTCCCGCCTCCTTCGACGCGACCCTCAGATGGACCTCCACGCCCCCGTCCGGGGAGGAGACGATCTCGAGGGCCGCCCCGATCAGGATCGCCCGCTCGCGCATGCCGGCCAGCCCGCTGGTCTCGGCCGGCATCGGCCGGGGCAGGCCGCGGCCGTTGTCCGCGATGGTGAGCGCGATACCCTCCGCGGCGGGCCCGAGCGCCACACGCACCTGTGAGGCTCCGGAGTGGCGCAGGGCGTTGGTGAGCGCCTCCTGGGCCACGCGATAGATCACCAGCTCGACCTCTGAGCTGAGCGGTGGCAGTCCTCCTGCGAGCTCACGCAGCACCAGCACGGCGCCCTGACGCTCCATTCGCAGGCACAGCGAGATCAGCGCGTCGACGAGCCCCAGGTCGTCGAGCGCCTCCGGGCGCAGCTCGCGAGCGATGCGGCGAACGTCGTCGAGGCTGCGGTGGACCGTGTCGACGATCTCTCGTAACGCCGGCGCCTGTGCTGGCAGCTCGCCGACGGCGCGCTCGGCGCGCAGGGCGACGGCGGTCAGCGTCTGGCCCACCTCGTCGTGCAGCTCGCGGGCGATGCGCAGCCGCTCGGACTCCTGTGCCGCGAGCGCGCGGTGGGCGCTCTCGCGCCGCTCGGTCTCGATGCGGTCGAGCATCGTGTTCAGCGCCTGGGCCACCGCGATCGTCTCGCTGCTCGCCCAGTTGCCCGCGAGGGCGCGCTGGCCCGGGCGCATGGGGTCGATGTCGGCCATCAGCGCGGCCAGCTTGCGCAGCGGAGCCAGCACGACAGCGAGCAGCACCAGATCGACGGCCAGCGTCACAAGCAACCCGACGGCCACAACCGCCACCTCGGTGAATGTCGTGGGGTCGGAGATCGTCGCCGGGCTGACGATCAGGACGAACACCGCCGTCCCGAAGACGAGCGTGTTGACGGTGAACACCCTCCACAGGGTCGAGACCTGGGCGGGATGGCGACTGATGAGTGGGTGCTTGGCCGGGCCGGCCGCTGGGCGGGATGAGAGCTTCACGGTGCTCGATGCTCGCGCGAGCGTCGGACAGTGCCCGGCGCCCGCTACCCTGCGATGTCGTGGTCAGCACCAATCAATTTAGATTGGTGTCTAGAACATATCGATGTGCGGAGGTGGCCGTGTGGTGTGGCTCACTAACGCACCTTCTCGGTAGCGAGTTTAGTGCCTGGTAAACGGCTTTGCAGTGCTCCCTGAAGTCCTGTTCTCCGCTTACCTAAGCGGTTTTCGGGGACCTCGGGTGCTCTCAGATGCCCTCAAAAAACGCTCGAATGGGGAGCCTTTGGGGAGCCTCACAGCCGAAGACGCACGAGCTGCGAGGACGTTATCCGCCTGCTTCCATGCCAAAGAGGAAGCGAGCCGGTGTCGGCGGAGTCATTCCCGGCCGGGCATTGGAGTACCGTCGGTTCGATGGATGCCAAGGTCGGAATTCGAGGAGACGTCGCACGGGTCAGCCGAGTTACGGAGAACCCCGCTCGCATCTATCTGGAGTACCCGAACGGTAATCAGGCCACCGTCGATGGCGCCGAGCCCTTGAGTTGGCCGGTTGGGACGGTCGTCCTAGTCAACGCCCAGGAGGACTACATCGAGCAGGCGCCCGACGACCTCTGGCCCGAGGAGCGGTGGGTCGGCGTCGTGCGGTTGCGGCGTGACGATGTCACCGTCGTCGACGCCAGCGGCAGGCTGCGACTGATCGAGACCAACGACGTCCAGTATCGCGTCGGCAATACGATCGAGGGACGCGATTCGCTCGGGATCGTGCGTGTCCTCGATGAGAAGCCGATCCGCTACCTCGACGTTCCCGGCGTTGACGATGCTGTTGTCGAGAGCTTCCGCGCCACGTCGTCCGGCAGCGAGAGCTTCGAGGACTTCGGCGGCCTCGCCCAAATTGTCACTCGGGCTCGTGAGCTGATCGAGCTGCCTCTTGAGCACCACGAGGCGCTCTCGCAAATCGGTGCTCGCCCGATCAAGGGCGTCCTTTTCACAGGTCCTCCCGGAACCGGCAAGACGATGCTTGCTCGGATCATCGCCAACCAAGCGGGCGCAGAGTTCTACGAGATCAGCGGACCGGAGGTCTTCAGCAAGTGGTACGGCGAGAGCGAGGAGCTGCTGCGTAGGATCTTCAAGCACGCCTCCGCTCAGTCGCGCTCAATCATCTTCTTCGATGAGATCGACAGCGTCGCGGGCCAGCGCGCGGGCGACGCGCACGAGGCATCACGACGTGTCGTAGCGCAACTCCTCACCCTCATGGACGGGTTCGAGCACGATCAGAACGTCGTTGTCATCGCCGCCACAAATCGTCCTCAAGACATCGATGTCGCGCTCCGCCGCCCGGGGCGCTTCGACTGGGAGATCGACTTCCCACTACCAGCTCGCATCGACCGTGAGCAGATCCTCGCCGTGACCGCAGCGAAGCTCAAGACGCACGGCCCTCTACCGCACGAGTTGATCGCAGGCAAGACCGATGCATGGTCGGCGGCAGAGCTCGCAGCAATATGGAGCGAGGCGGCGTTGCTTGCTGTCGCTGATGGGCGATCCGAGATCATGGCGGAGGACTATGTCGGTGGTTACACGCGTGTCGCGGCGCAGCGACAGCGGATCGCGGGCGATGCACCGCGCGCGGTGGCTGCGTGAAGAACATCCGTAAGCGCGTGCGAGAATGGCTGCGTCGGTGGCGGCGTCGGCGGGCAGCTAAGCGAGAGCGGGACGCGCCGCTGCGCGAGTTTGTCTACCTCGACGAGGTGAGCGTCTACAGCTTGATCGCTTCGCGGCTTGGCGCGGTCGCGACAGAGTTCACGGCGACGGAATCGTCTTCGCTGCGCGGCGAGGTCAGCAGCTCCGTTGGCGTCTCCGCTGGCGTCGCGAAGAGCAACATAGGCTCGCAGACTGAGGCTACACAAGGCAGCGGCAGCCAAGTCGTTCGCAAGTCCGTCGTTCAGAGCACTTTCAAGGAGCTCGTCGAGATCGAGCAGGAGTCGATGGCGCTGCGGCCATCCGGACCAAACGCCCGTGCTCCGCAGGTGCAGCTCACGGACGACCTACTGGCCCTTGCGTCGGACGCCACTGACAGGTGGGTCGTGGATCCGCGATCTCTGGGGCGCGGCCAGCTCGTCGAGATCGAGGTCGAGTTGGAGGCAGAGGCGATCTTCCGCGTAAGCGCCATCCTCTCGACCCTGCTCGAGATCATCCAAGAGAATCCTGAGCTCGCAAACTTTGGCGACCCCCAGGGCATCCTGCAGGCTGTTGCCGCCAACCGCGTCCTCGATCAACTGTTGGTCGGGCTCGTTCCGCTTCGCGGGGTCGCCGTTCACTACAGCCACGTCACCCTCGGAGGCCGGGAGCTGCTAGTGCACCAGCAGCTGCTGGAGCAACTGCCGAACACAGCTGACCTTGAGATCCACCCGTTTGAGGTCGTCGGAGTAGCAGAGGCGGCCCTCTTCTGGAGGGACATTAGGAGGGTCCTGTTCTCGCGCTCGCGCTACGTCGTACTAGGCAGGCTCGCCCGCGACGGGGTGCACCGCGACTGGACCCCCGTGAAGTTGGTCGAAGTGCTCAGGGACGTCGCACCTGAGCTGGCGGGCCAGATCGACAATGCGGGCGAAGGGCTGTTGACGGCGATGCGGCACGCCACTGCGCTTGAGGGCGACGCGCCGCCCGCACGCGACCGCATGAAGACAGCGCTGATCAACTACGCCAACGCCCTCGCTGTCCACTACGGCAAGATCTGCACCGAGCAGGATCTCGTTGCTCAAGGGCTCCCGACCGAGGAGCAGTGCGACTCCTACTCGACGCTCGAAACGCGGCGATCAGCTTTCAACGTGTTTACCGAACACCTCGAGCAAACTTTGGAACTGCCAAACGATCGACGACTCGCCGGGGAGTACCGTTTTGCCGCACTGAGCGAGGCTGGCCTAGGCATCGACGGCGAAGTCTCCTCAGCGCCAGATGTCGAACAGACAACTACGAGCCCCCAGTCGGCGAACCGCTACCTTGACACGGAGATCGTGGCGATCTATTGGTGACGGTTCGCTGCAGGACCATCTGTGGGATATCGGAGCGGCTGCCCTCTCATCTTTCATACCTGCCGCGTCACTCGCGCTGGCGGCCAAAGTAGAGATCGACTGCTGGCAGGCTGGCGGCTTTCAATCGTTGCTCGGCGTGGTACTGGTCTTCGGTTGGGCCGTCGATCGAGTGGCTCGGGTGCGCGTTGACGACTAGGCCGCGAAGAGTCATCCAGTCCTCGGACGAGCATGGCACGTCGAAGTAGCACTCGAGGCCTAGCTTCGTAATGGTTTCGAAGGCAAGACGTGTGATCTCCTCCGGTGCCGGCGGCGTCTGGCGACTTGCAAGCTCGATGCACAACCGGTCCGCGAGCCTTGCCTGCCATAGCTGTTTTGCGTCGTCGGTTTGGATTCTGCGTTGCAGCCGCCAGTCTCCACGTGCCCACCATCGTGGCGTGATGGCGTATGCCTCGGCGTCGATTACCGAGCACAGGCGCGGTGGCACCCGTGTGCGAAGGAGGCTTGTGCGTTCGTAGGCGGACAAGCTGGCGAGGTGTTCAGCCGTAACGGGACGGCCGCGGTCGGTGAGGATGATCCGCACGGCATGGGTTGGCAAGGGAAAGCCGTAGTCGTTGAGCAGTTCGACCAGGGAGGCTGCAAGCGAGTTGGGGCGTCGGGCTCGTTGAAGGCTCGCACTCATAGCAGATAGCTTAGCATATAGCTACACGTAGAGCAATGGACCATTCAACGGACCCATTGCCGCAACACAAGGTCGTACCAGTGAGTGCCTCGGGGTGAAGACATCAGGACTGCTTGGAGCACATTCGAGTCGCTTCCGCTTCGCGCAAACACTTGATCTGGGATGCACCGAATCCGACCGGACCATGGGTTATAAAAAAACGTTCGTCATGTCCGCGCTCATCGCTGCCACCGCAACCACCGAGTTCAAGCAGCAGGTTGGTCGCCTCGCCCAGCACCGGCCGTTCGGGCGCACCGGCGAGCTGACCGTCGAGTTGGTGCGCCGCCAACTGGTGCTGACCGCGGCCTTCGAGACTGGTCGCGGCCTCGCCTCGTTGGACGAGCTCCAGGTGGCCTGCGCGAGACTATGGGGCCTTGACCTTGAGATGGATGAGCTGCGTAGCGTCGTCGAGTCGCTCGAACATAGCGGTAAGCTGACCAAGGAAGCTGACAGCTTCGTCCTCACGGATGTCGCGCGGGCGGAACTGAGCGCTGTGGTCGAATCCTCGAAGGGGACCGAAGCGAAGGCTCTGACCGAATGGGAAGCGAGGGCATCGGCTGTCGCTAGCGAGCTTAGCCCTGACGACATTTCGCTCCTGGGTGAGGATCTTCTCGAATGGCTGCAGCGCATCATTGTCCACTACGGCGCCGAGGCGGCACTGATCCTCTACCCCGAGGAGGAGCGTGCTCATCGGTTCTTCGATGAGGTCCAGGAACTGGGGTTTGATTTCTTGCCCAAGCGGGGCGCGGCGCTGATGACTGTCCGACCCGCGCTTCTCTACCTCTTTATTCGCCACCCGACGCACGCACAGCGGGGGTTCATCGCGAACTTGATGACGACGGCCTACATGGCAGCAGTATTCACGCTCGACCCGAGCGCCCAGCGCCTCGTTCAGGCAGTAACGAGGGGCCAACGCGCCTACCTTGACACGAACGTGCTCTATTCGGCCCTCAACCTGAACGGTCCGCACGCGTATCTATCAGTGAAACGGGTCCTGGATATGACGCGAGACCTCGGCTTTGAATTGGCAGTGACTCCCTGGACGATCACCGAGATGAAGGAAAGTGTCCGCCATTGCCGCGAGGAACTGGCGCGAACGTCCCTTCCGCCCCGCGCGCTGGCCGACATCGCGGCCGACGCGGCCGGAGAGGGATCTTTCATCACGGCGTACTGGCGAAAGTACAAGGAGACAGGGGTCACACCCAAAGACTTCTGCGACCTACACGAACAGATCGAGGGCCTGATCGAGAAGCTCGACATCGCAATTTGCGACGACGGTTGTTTCGAGATCGAACGCCGGTTCGACCCGATAAGCGAGCAGATGTCGCTGATCGAGCATGTTCGTGGTAGTGAGTCGAAGAGCGACCGCGTGAAGGAACACGACGTTAGGCACCGCCTCCTCGTGGAGAAACTGCGGGGTAGCAACGACCGCAGATTCTCGGATGCGGGCTACTGGTTCCTTACGAGAGACGGAGGCCTGATCCCCTATGGGCTTGCCGGTCGAGCACCAAATGCCCTTCCATTCGCGGTGTCGCTCACCGCCTGGACTCAGATCGTGCGTGGCCTCACGGCACGCACCGAGGACTTCGATAAGACCCTTGTTGATTTGCTGGATACGCCGTCGCTGCGCCCACGTGGCGTGATCAACCCCCAGACAATTGCGGAGGTGCTTGGGCGCATTGACCTGCTGGTGTCGGACTCGACCGAGGCAGTCGCGGCCCGCGTGATGCTGGACTCGGCGGCCATGGTCGAGATCGAGGCGGAGTCAGGCGCAACTCGGGACACGCGCATCGAAGCCATAGTGGCTGAGAAGACTCGCGATATGGAGCGGCAACTCGCGGAGACGGAGAAGCAACTCGAAGCGGAACGAAACGCAAGAGCCAGGGTCGAGGCCCAGGTCGTTACCACCAGCCACGATGTTGCCAGCGAGCGCGACCGTGCCGACTCTGAATGCGTAGCGCGTGAAGAACTTGATCGCCAACTTGCGGAGCTATCGGGTCAGGCTGTACGTAAGCAACAAGCACTGGAGGAGCGCGTCTCCGCTACTGAGCAGCGCATTGCTGCTGCCGATTCCCGAGCTAGTGCCGCCGAACGACGAAGCGAGCATGTCAAACGCGGCGTACGCCGTGGAGGCGCCGCAGTACTCGTGGTAGTCGGGCTCTCGGCGGCTCTTGTTCCCTGGCTCACGGGCTGGCTGACTAGCTGGGCTCTGGTCGGCGCGATCGTGATCGGTGGCCTGCTCGTTGCGCTTGGAGTCCGGATGGGCATACACTCGAAAGCAGCCAGGCTTTTCCTAACGATCGCGGTCACATTGGTCGGAGCGGTGACAGGCATTCACGAGATCGTCGCTCCATCCGGGCACAGTTCGGCGCAGTCGGCGCACGAAAAGCCACACCGCTAACAGCCACGGTGGGGCCGGGTGGCCCGCGATATGCCGTCCCCGGTGACCCGTACAGTTGCTCGTGTCCAGTTCGAGGAGTCATCGACGTTGAACGAGGTCCATCACAGCGAAGTCGAGAAGGTTCTGCTCTACATCTCCGAGGCGCGCGAGCGGGCCGAGCGGGCTCGTGTCGCGCTTACGCGAGACGGCGCCGAGCGGCACTTGGTGGCTGCGCTTGAAGAGAGCGAGGAGCGCCTGCGCCAAGAGCACCGCCGGCTGCTCCAAGCGACCTTCTATGCCGTCCCGGATCAAGAGCGCCTCGCCGTCTGATCGCGACTCCCGGTCGCTGTTTGCAAGCAAAACGCGTGCTCTTCGCGGCGGATCCACGATTTCGTCCTAGGCGCGGCGTAGGCTGCTCATCATGGTTCGCTCCTATACCCTGCCTCGCCGCCTGATCGTGGAAGCCCGCGATCTGGATACGGACGCGCGCACCCGCCAGGAGCTGGACGTCGACGCTCCGACCGATGAGGCTGGCCAGCGCGCCCAACTTGTCAGCGTAGTCGCACGGCTGCACCCCGAGGCGCGCATGCGGTCCTTCGGCAATGAGGCGGCGTCTTTCCTCGACTCCTCCTATCTAATCGTCGCCCACTACGCGGAGGCGCGCGAGTCCGCGTCGACGCTGTCCGTGCCCGAGACAAGTACGGACGTTCAGCAGCCGCTGTTCGTCGGCTGAGTCGTATGGCCGACTCGCGGGCTGAGCAGCTCAGGCTCGCGCTCGGGCCGTATCAGAACCGCAAGCTGTTCTCAGATCACTTCCTCGAGGACATCCTGCCGACTTGGCCAGAGTTCACGGCCGTCGATGCCCGCCGACTCCTCGACGATCTCGCGGATCTATGGGAGGCCGAGAGGGCCGGTCTCGAGCACGCCAACGAGAGTCAGACGGAGGAGCGGTTCATCAAGCCAGTGCTCCAGCGGCTCGGGTTCTTCTTCACGGTGCAGGCCGGTATCCCGACAGCATCGGGGCACCGTCAGCCCGACTATGCCCTGTTTGTTGACGACGACACTCGCGCGGCGGCGGCGGAGAGGGCCGGCGCCGATCGGTTCGTCGGCGCTGTCGCGGTCGGCGATGCCAAGCGCTTCGGTCGCTCGCTCGACCAGCGACGGGTCAAGGGCGAGCTCAGCGAGGATCCGGTCGCTCAGATCATCCACTACGTCGTCATCACCCGCACTCGCTGGGGGATCTTGACCAATGGGCGGCTATGGCGACTCTACGCCGCAGAGGGTGATCTTGTAGAGGGCGCATGCTTCGAGGTGGACCTGTGTGCGCTACTCGACGCCCGCGATCACGAGGCGTTTCGCTACTTCGCCGCGCTGTTCACGGCGTCGGCGTTGACTCCCGACCCGCAGGGGAGATGCCTGCTCGACCGCGCCCTCGCTGGAAGCCGTGCGCAGGCGATCGCCGTTGGTGACGCGCTGCGTCGGCAGGTGTTCGGGGCCGTTCCGCTGGTAGCGGAAGGTCTCCTGAGCGACGAACAGCGCACGGATGCGGCGCTTGCAGCCGCTTTCGACAACGCCCTGGTCGTGCTCTATCGCGTCCTGTTCTGCCTCCACGCCGAGGATCGTGGCCTGCTTCCGGTCGAGAACCCTCACTACCTCCCGTACAGCCTTCGCAACCAGCGTAACCATCTTGCCCGAGACCTCGATGGCGACCGCGTGTTCAGCAGCCGTTCCGATGACCTGTTCAACGACCTGCGGGCCCTCTTTCGGATCATCGACCAAGGCGACCCCGCACTCGCGGTCAACGAGTACAACGGTGGTCTGTTCTCCGCCAACGGCCATCCCTGGCTACACGGGCGCACCGTGAACGACGAGCAGATGGCCCAGGCGCTTGACCTGCTCTACCGCGTCGACCGTGAGCAGGTCGACTATCGAGACCTATCTGTTCGTCATCTGGGCGCGATCTTTGAGCAGCTCCTCGCGTTCCAACTCGCCGAGGACGCTACGGGCAAGCTCACGCTTGTTCCCGCCGGTGGGCGCAAGGCGACCGGCGCCTACTTCACCCCCGACCACATCGTGGACGACATCGTCGAGCGAACGCTCGCCCCGATCTTCGACCGACGCTCCAGCGAAATCGCCGAAGCGGATCTGACCGGCGCGCAGGCGTTCAAGCGACTGCTCGACGTACACGTGCTCGATCCCGCGATGGGCAGCGGACACTTCCTCGTCAGCGCGGCTGCCTACATCGCGCGAAGGATCGCCAACGACCCCAGCTACGACGCAGAGCTCTCGCTCCCAGAGCTGCAGGGCCTCGTTGCCGAGCGCTGCCTCTACGGCGTCGACGTCAACCCGATGGCCGTGGAGATCGCCCGCCTCGCCCTGTGGCTGAGCACGGTGCGCTCCGACCGGCCTCTGAGATTTCTCGCCAACCTGCGCCACGGCAACTCACTCGTGTCATGCGACCTCACGACCCTTCTCGATGAGCAGAAGGATCTGTTTGCGCCTGAGCTTGCGACCCGTGCCCGCGACATGCTCGATCGAATCGGCGCGATCACCTCGACAGACACGACTACAGGCCAGCAGGCGCACGAGAAGGAACGCATCCAGGGGGAGCTCGACTCGCTCAAGGCGCCGCTGCTGAGCATCTGCGACCAAGCCGTCGCCCCGCCCGTCGGACCAAGCGCAGGACGACCGCTGCACTGGCAGATCGAATACCCCGAGCGTTTCCTCGACTCGCGTGGCGAGCCGCTGCCCGACGGCGGATTCGATGCCGTGATCGGCAACCCGCCCTACCTGCGGATACAGGAGTTGGGCCGCGACGTGGCGGAGTATTGCCGGCAGCGCTACGACACCACCACGGGCTCGTTCGATGCCTATGTGCCGTTCATCGAGCGCGGAGTCAGCCTGCTCCGCGCTCACGGCCGGCTCGGGTTCATCGTGCCGAGCACGTTCCTGAAGCTCGAGTACGGCACTCGCCTACGCGCCTGCTTCGCTGAGCGCTGCCTGGTCGAGGAGATCATCGACTTCGGACACGCCCAAGTGTTCGAGGCGGCGACAAACTACACGTGCATCGTCGTGCTCGAACGCGAAGGCCACAATGACCTCGGCTACGTTGCGGTCCGAGGGAATTCGGAGGAAGTGCGCCGCGCGGTCGCGACACATGCCTTACCGGCTGCAGAGCACTACCGATCCAGCGAGCTCGGCGAAGCTCCGTGGATCCTCCTACCGAGAGATGAGCGCCAGATTCTCGACACGATGCGAGAAGCCGGACCCCTCTTGAGCAACGCGACGCGGCAGATTTTTCAAGGGCTCATCACGAGTGCCGACCCGATCTATATCGTCGAGGACCGTGGCACGCGAGGCGCACGCCGAGTTGTTACCACAAAGGCGGGCACTGAGCTCGAACTGGAGCCTGATCTTCTCCATCCGCTCGCCAGCGGCTCCGATGTGGAGCGCTATGCGCTGCGCACGCTCAATTCGCTCCTGCTCTTCCCCTATCGCCGTGACAAAGACAAAATGCGACTACTCAGCGAAGAAGAGCTGCAGACCCTTCCACTCACCTGGGAGTACCTGTGCGCGAATGAGGTTGAGCTGCGCCGCCGCGAGAAGGGCAAGATGGATCACGACGGCTGGTGGGCGTTCGGTCGTACGCAGAGTCTGGGCCTGCACGGCCAACCCAAGCTTGGGGTCGCGGCGACCGTCAAGCGACTCGAGGTCGCCGCGGACCCAGAGGGCGCTGCCTATTTCCACAACGTTCGCGTCAACGGCATCCTTCCCCGCGATGACGGCCCATCCCTGCCGATGTTGACCGCGGTACTCAACTCACGAGCCATCGATTTCGCTTTCCGGCGTGGCGCTGCACCGCTCCAAAACGGCTTCTACACGGCCAACAAGCAGTTCGTTGCCTGGTTGCCCGTATCCACCGAGCTCCCCAGCGATCTCGAGATGGCGGGCACGCGCCTGCACGAGCTTGTCGCTCTGGCCGAAGCCGAGCGGAGCGGGTTCCTCGACTGGCTGTCCTCAATCATCGGGGCTCGTCCACGCGATCTCGCCGGTGCCGAAGCCCTGACCAACTATTCACAGACCGGACTCGACGGCGTGCTCGCCGTCCTCGACAAGAACGCCAGCCGGCTCACCATAGATCCGCGACGCCGTCCAGAACGTGAGCGCATCGGTCAAGAGCTGACCGAGAGCGTCGACCGGATCACCGGGCTTGAGTCCGAGCGCGTCCTTCTTGAACGAGATGTCGATGCCGCCGTCTACGAGGCATACGGACTATCTGCCGCACAGCAGGCGCGTGTCGCCAGCGAGTACCAGTAGCTCGGGATTCAAGCACCACCTGTCGCAGCTGGTCCTGGCACGTAGCGCACGCTCGACCGGCCAGACCGAAAGGCGATCAAGACCGAGGCGGGGCTGGTCTCCGCGGGTAGCGTCATGAGGTGGCCGGGGCCGACTGACGGCGAGGTGGGCTCTCGCGGATCTCTGCTTCTCCGCGGCGTGCGCCAAAAGGCCGTCGTCGGCCTGTTCGGGAAACTGTGCGGTGCCTTGAAGATCGATCCCGAAACGGGCGAGGCGAGTCCCTAGTTTGAGCCAGTTGGGTCTAGCCGACTACGCCGACGACCTGAAGGCGCTCATTTGATGTCGCATCTAGGTCACTCTCAAGGCCGCGCGGATTCGCGAGTAGCCGTCCAGGGTCGTAGATGAAGCAAACGAGCTGATCGGCACCTCGGTTAGCGGAGGGGTCGCTGTATCGGGTGACGTCCTCGGCGAGCTGATTGCCAATCTCACGATCGCCCAGCTTGTCGCGTGTCTTCTTGACCTCGACGATGATGCCAGCAGCTGGGATCAAGAAGTCGATCCGGGAGGAGCCTCCCAGATAGCTTGGGTTCCACGACTCGGCCCGCACGTCGTCAAACTCGACGAGAAGCAGTGCGTGCATGAGGTCTTGAACGTCGTACTCATCGTCGATTGCGATCGTGGGGCGCGACTCACGCCGTCGAGTAAGTTGGCGCGCGACGGCATCGAAGCGCCGGCAGAGGTGCACGACCTTGTCCAGCATCTCGGGACTTGCTACGGCGGCGTCACCGCTCGCGGGTGCCGTGCCCGGAGGCCCCGATATCCAGTTGTTCGTGACGTTCGCGCCGGACTCCCACACCTCGTACTCTCGGTACCCCTTGAGGACCTCCTGCTCATCGACAGGCGCTGCCGTCTCGCTGACGCGCAGGTACTGAATGTCACCTCCGTCAAGCGCCCGTCCGTTCCATGTGATCGGCTCTCCCTGCTCGTAGGGCCGGATGAAGCGCTCGCGCAGTGTGGACTCGTCCAGGTCGAAGGCGTAAAGCTCTCTGTTCGCCTGCTCGCGGGAACTCGCTGGCCATATCACCACATGGAAAGGCACTCCAGAGGTATATACGACGCGTCGAGGGTCGCACGCGGTGTTACCCGATGTCCGCGGGCTCAAGCCCGTCGGCGACAGGGTGGAGACATCTCGCGTGACGCTGACGTCAAGCTCGACACAGGCAAGACGTACCGTGCGTGCGCAGCCGGAGGGACGCTGCTGTATCTGAGCGTGCCCGTAGTCCTTGAGATCGCCCACCTGCGTCTCATAGGCGTGGTCGAGTCGCAGGCGTAGACTCCGATCCGGTGCTCCACGTACCCGAGGAGATGGGACCCGGAGACGGCGAGGCCGCTGTGCTTTGCGGAGTCCTCGTGCAGGACAGGTCGGGGTGGGTCCTCGTGTCGGGCTCGCTTCTGACCGTTCCCAAGGACGTAGCAGCGATGAGTCAGTGCGAGTGGCGTGAGGTGCAGCCGCACGCGAAGGCCCGCATGGACCATGTTGGCGGGATCGAACCGGGCGCGACGTTTTGCGAGGAACCGTTCGTTACGGCCCTTCGGGCAGAGGATGTGCCTGCGGCCAGTCGCGGCTCGCGCCGCGACTGGCCGGATTCATCCGCGGATTGCTCCGCGGATTTGGAATCCGGCGGAAAGGCCTGTACTTCCTGGCTGGGTGGCGTGGTGTGGCGCTCGACCGTCGCGGCCCTTAAGGGGTGATTCTGAGGTCTTCTGAATGACAACGCTGGGGTCGTTTACGTCGGGTGTGTGCATTCCCACGGGGGCCACGACGGTCGAGCGCCACACCACGACGGCGCAGTCAGATGCGAGGCGGCCACAATGAGCCAAGCACAGCGGCCAAACGAAAAACGACAGAGTCACCGCCTGCTAGCGCCGCGACTGCGTCGCGGCGCTAATGGGCAAGGATTGGGTAAGGCACACCGACCGTAGGCGAGCCGTCCGGCATAGGCGGTGGTAAGACCACCGCCTATGCCGGACGCAGGCGCATGACGAGCCCCGGTTGCCAGCCGGACGCGCATAATGCCCCCACGAACCCATTCGGCAGGGGGATGTCTTGATCGACCGGCTTACCTGGCTGCACGTCTCGGACTTTCACTTCAGGAGCAGCGGGGACAGCTTCTCCCAGGATGTGGCCTGCCGGGCTCTGATGGAGGACGCCGCCGTCCGGGCCGAGGAGCACGGGCCGTTCTGCTTCGTGCTGGTGAGCGGTGACATCGCATTCTCCGGCCAGCCGGCGGAGTACGAGCGGGCAGCCGAGTTCATGAGCGCCCTCGCCGAGCACCTTTCGATCGAGCCGCGGCGGTTCTTCTTGGTCCCCGGGAACCACGACGTCGACCGCGAGCTTCACGCCTACTCCCCGATCGGCGCGCGACAGGTTCTCAGGTCGCAGCAGGCGGTCGATCAGGCTCTCAGCGACCCGGCGCGGATGGCGGATCTCGCCGACCGCCAGCGTGCCTACCGGGCGTTCGTGCAGGGCTTCACTGACGGGCAGGAGCGCACCGAGACCCCGGACGGTCTGGGGTGGGTGGCAGCGGTCGAGCTCGAGCCACTGACGGTGGCGGTCGCTGGGCTCAACTCGGCGTGGATGTGCGGCACCGACGGGGAAGAGAAATCACTGCTCATCGGTGAGCGCCAGGTGATCTCGGCGCTCGAGATCGTTCGAGGCGTCGACCCTCAACTCGTGATCGCGATGGCACATCATCCACTGGAGTGGCTGACCGACTGGGACCAGACGAGTTGCCGCAACCGGCTGCTCGGTACCGCGCACTTCCTGCACCGCGGGCATCTGCATACGGCGGACGTATCGACAGCACCGCAACGAAAGTGTGTTCTCGTCGCCGCTGGCTCGGCGCACGCCAGCCGGTTTCACCCGAACTCGTACAACGTGGTCAGCGTAGACCTTGCCGCAGGCGCGTCGTCCGTCCACGAGTACACCTACCGTGTGCAGGACGGCGTGTTCGAGGAGGCGCCCGCCATCGTGACGCCGTGCGAGCTGGGCGGGAAGATCCCGGGCACCGGCGAGGAGCTCTCGGGCGCAATCGCTGCGGTCGCCCCTCAAGCCGCGCAGTATGCGGGCTATATGGCGGCGCTGCTCCTGCGCCAGAAAGAGGAGATCCCGATGGTGATAGACAGCACGGTCACATTCGTCACGCCGACGATGGCGTGCGACAGCGACCCGGATCAGGTCGTGCCCGCGACCGCGTTTCTAGCGCTGCGCAACCTCCTGCGGATTCACAGAGCGGACGTACCGCTCGGGGAGCGCGTGGCCGAACACGCCGAGGCGATGCAGCACTTCGCCGCCTGGCTGGAGAAGAGAGCCCAGCTCGACGAGGCATGCCGTGCTCGCGTAAGCGAGGTGTCCACAGGGCCGGCCGGCGACGACGCCGGCGCCTCCGCGCCGCACACTGTCGCCCTGCTTCGTGAGCTCGCCGCCTGCGAGGACTGGCAGCTCCTCGAGCCGCAGGCACGCCGGGCGCTCGGAGGCTCGAACGCCGCGCTCGCGAAGCTCTCCACGCGAATGCTCGCCCAGGCGCTGATGCGCAGCGACGAAGGGCCGAAGCGCCAGCAGGCGGCGGTGCTGGCCGAGCAGCTCGTCACGGACCAGGCTGCGGGCGAGGAGGACTATTTGCTCGCAGCCGCAGCCTTCGAGGTCAACGGCGAACCTGACCGTTCGGTAGCGCTCACCGGCGAGGCGATCACACGGTGGCCCGGGAGCACCCGGCTAATCTCCCACGCGCGCGATTTGATGACCAGGACCGGAGATGACTCGCTACGCGACGCGATTGAGCATGCGGCAACAGGCGTGACCCATGAGTGAGGACGACGGCTTCCAGGTGGGGATCGAGTTCGACTCGGTCCTGGCAGCGATCTCAAAGCAGATCTATGAGACGCCGCTGGCGTTCATCCGCGAGAACGTACAGAACGCGATCGACGCGCTACGGATGCAGGCCTCCCGTCAGGGGATCCCCTCCTCGGACTCGAGCCTCAGCGTGCGAATCCTCGTCGACGGCAACGTGTGCGAGATCACCGACAACGGCATCGGCATGAGCCTTGAGGATCTGCGTAACCTCTTCTGGACGATCGGCGCGAGCGGCAAGCGAACAGAGGAGGCACGCGCCGCCGGGTGCGTCGGCATGTTCGGTATCGGCGGCTTCGCGAACTTCGGGGTCTGTGATGAGCTGCGGGTGGTCTCACAGGCAGCCGGAGAGCCCGACGGACACTGGACGCAGCTGGCACGAGGCGACATCGAGCAGGCCGGCGGGGCGATCCCGCGGGTATCGCACGGCCCTTCAGCGGAGGCGGCCCCGCGAGGCACGGTCGTCCGGGGAACCCTGAAGGAGGCGGCAGACACTGACGCACTGCTCAGCTTCGTGCGGGACTTCGTCCAGTACGCCGAAGAGAACGTATTCTTCAACGACGAGCCCGTCTCACGGCGTGCGTTTCAGCTTCCCAGCGAGAGCACCAGGAACCTGACCGCGATCACCGACCCCGAGACCCGCTGGAGCAACGGCAGCGTCGAGCTCAACGGGCAACTCTATGAAACACCCGGTCACCAGCTGCAGGCCGAGGTGCGGGAGATGACGATCGACAGCGAGCCGGTGAGAGTCCGAGGCTGGCTGCGGTTCGAGAACGGGCCGATAGCGGTCCTCAAGCGCGGCTTTAAGATCTGCAGCACCACTGTCGGCACCGACATCGGCGTCTCGGGCGTCATCGACTGCGATCGCCTTTCCCCGACCGCGGGACGCGACTCGCTTGACCCCGCCTCCGGTGCCCTGCTCTCCTCGATCGTGACCAGCATGGAGCACACGGCGACGCTCGCGGTACTTGAGTCGCCGGAGCGGATCAGCCAGCACTCAAGGATCTTCCAATACGTCCGCCGCCAGGGCATGATCGACCAGATCGGCAACGTCATGGTCGAGCTCGCAGACGGCAGCGAAACGAATCTGACGGACGTCAGGCGGAAGGCCGAAGGCGCCATCAAGGTGTATTTCGCGGCGAGCAAGAACAAGGCGCTCAGCCAACTCCTGCAGACCCGCGGACACCTCGTCGTGCAGCTCCCGAGCGATCACGCCAAGCAGGCAGCGATCCGCGAATATCTCGGAAGCTACTGTGCGGCGGAGCCGTTCGACGGGAAGATCGACTGCGCCGAGCGTTACGAGAAGCTGAGCATCTTCGAGCGGGCGTTCCTCAGCGAGCTCGAACTGACGATCACCGGCTCCTACGACGTCAGCGACCTGTCGCTCATAGCCGGGCGGCTCACCGAGGACGTGCCCGTGTACGCGGCGGAGACCACATCAAACCGCCTGACCGTGTACGTGGACGTGCGCCACTCCGAGATCAAGAAGCTCGAGCAGCTCGGCATCGGTGGGGTCTTCTACTCTCTGGTCGCCGCGTTCGCGCGTGAGTACCTCGGGACCGTCCTGCGGGGCAGGAGCCCGAAGTTCTTTGGGAGCGGAGCGGTCAACCTGGACTTTCTGGCGAAGCGCAAGTCAGAGTTGTGGATCCTCGCCACCGGGGACGTGGAGGTCGTGCAGCGCGGTACGCAGCGCGAGGTCGTAAGGCAATCGGATGTGCACGTCATCCGAGTCGGCGGAGGCGGCGGCGAGTCGAACGTCCAGACCGCTGATGGTGTCCCCGATGACCAGCAGCCACAGGAGGGCAGGATCCCCAAGCTGGTGCGCATCGAGGGGGTCGAGGAGTTCGCAGCGCTGAGCGGCTACTACCTACGGATCCCGAAGACCGCGGCGAGCGTGTACGGCGACGTCATCCAGCAATGCGAGGGGCGCGGCGCAGTGTGGGCCGGAAACAAGATCATGCTGATCGCCTCGGACCTGATCTCCACCGCGTTCCAGTTCGAGGTTCGCCTGGACGAGCTGATCACTACCGAGGGCTCCGACGGCCTCGTCGCCGGCGGAGCGGTCGAGCTGCAGCAGCCGCTTCAGAGCCTCTTCGACGGCCTGTACTTCCCGGTACCCGCAAAACTCGAGCCGTTCCTGGTGCCCTCCAACGGCCGCGAGGTCCGCATCGAGGTGCGGTGCGACTGGATCGACTTCACCTCGGCGCGGGCCTGGGAACCGGCCGCAGAGTCCGCCGCCGAATGAGGGCGTGGCTGCTGAAGACAGATCTCCCGTAAGGCTGCGATGAGCGCGCGGCTGGCGCGGGGCATGTGATGGGCCGCTTCTACATGGGCGTAGCTGGGCATACGCCCGCCGACCGCGAAACCTCGACGGGCGCTATCGGCGGCGGTAGGCTCCAAGCAGCGCGTCGCCGTCGCGCTGGGCCTGCAGGATCCGCTCCTTCTCCTTATCCTGGGCGTGGCGCTCCTTTTCGGTCAGCGCCCCAAGTGGGTCGACCTCTACCGCCGGCGCCGGCACCGGTGCCTTGAAGCTCTCGACCGCGTTGGTCAGGTGGTCGGGCGCCAGCTCGTTCATGTCGCTCGGCATAAACCCGGTGACCGGCTGCTTCTCGACGGCTTGTCCACCGGCCCCAGCGGGGATTGGCGGCGCGGCAGGCGCACCGCCAACACCTACGTTGGCTGAGGGACTCTGGATCATCGGCGCCTGCTGGAGGCTAGCCTCTGCTGCGGTCGGATGGGAGGCTCGGGCGAACATGTCGATACACCATATACCTACCCTGTGAGTGGCCGCCGTTAACCGCGGCGCTCGCACGATCCTCATCGGTGCGGTCATAGGAACCCATCGGCTCGGCCGTTGTTTCGCTTGATGGGTTCGACGCCGCCGACCAATCGCCTGCACCACGCCGGCGCTGAGATAGACTCGGCGCGCATGGCGGCCGTGGGCGGGGAAGAACCAGATGCCGAGGCCGCCGCGATCCTCTTCCGGCTGCCCGCGGAATGGCAGCAGATGCTCGCGAGCTTCGCAGACCTCGACCACACGCCGGCTCTGCGGGCGGTGCTCGCAAACGTGCGCGAACGCGCGACGCTCGCGATGATGGAGCCTGAGTACGTTGACAGGGACTTCCACGACGAGCACGCCGGTCATTACGCGAAGACGTTCCGCCCGCTGCCCAACCGCTGCCGGCGACTGCATTTCTTCGCCGAGGCGGAGGATCGCAACCCGTATCTCGGCTACTGCGTCCTGCGTCCGCTGCGCGCGCGCCCTACGGGCCGCACGATCATTTCGCCGCCGTCGCAGTTGGCGGCACACGTCTCGTGCGTTTGCACGAGCGTCGTGCGTCCTCACGGCGAGCGCTTGCGAGTCAGCGGCTTCCCGTTCATGGAGCAGGACTCCCAGTACGGCGTGTGCGCGCATGCGTGCGTGTGGATGGTCGCCCTCTACCACCACTTCGCGCACGGCACGCCGCGCCGTGAGATCTCCGACATCGCCATCGGCGCCGCCTCGCACCCTGAGCCTTCGCGGATCACACCCTCTGGAGGGCTGAGCGCCGCACAGGTCGCGGTCGCGCTGGACCATCTCGGCTTGAACCCGATCAACTACTCCCTTGCTGGGCTCGACCCGGGCCAGAATGTCGCGCACATCGTCTGCCGGTATCTCAACTCACGCCTCCCGGTTGTGCTGGCCACGCACGGTCACGCGACCGTCTTGGTCGGTTACGGTCGCGACAGGGCGGGACGTCTGTTCTACATTCGCAGCGACGAGTCGAAGGGCCCTTACACCGTCGTGTACGGAAGCGAAGACCCGCTCGGGGCGTGGAACTACCTGTTCGTGCCCACGCCGGGACGGATCCACCTGACGGGCGAGTTCGCCGAGTTCTACGCGAACGAGATGTTCCAGGGACTGCTCAAGCAGGAGGACAACGCTGCGCTGCGTCGTCGCCTCGGCGGGAAGCTGCGGCTGCGCACATATGTCACCCAGGCCGGCGACTACAAGACACGTGCCCCGCAGCGCGGCGTCTGCGAGGCGATACATCGCTCGCACCGTTTGCTGCCGACTTCCGACTGGGTCTGGGTGGTGGAGCTCCAGGACCCGGTGGCCGCGGCCAGCTCGCGCCATTGCGTGCTCGGCGAGATCGTGATCGATGCGACCTGCGAGCAGGCTGACCTGAACCCGCTGTTCGGTTACCTCGCTGGTTTCAGCTTTCTCTGGGAGGACGGCCGGACGCTCCCGTTGCAGACTGCACGGGAGGACTCCACGCCGCACTTCTCTGGCACGGCGCTGCACGATGTGCCGAGCGCCGAGCTCCCGGGCCCGGTGCAGCGCCGATCCTTCCTATCGCGAGTCGCGCAGTCTCGCCGCCGGCGCTCATCCCAGGCGCCGTCAAGGCTCAAATAGGTATGTCAGGCCGCCGAGTACGCCGGCCGTGAGGATCCCGATCGCCGCCCCGGTGGCCGGTGTGTACCAGCTGAACGCGTTGAACGGCGATCCTGGGACGACGCACACCCAGGCTGCGTAGGCGACCAGCACGACCCCACACCTTCGTGCGAGCACTCCCCACTGGATACCCTCCGATGTGGCGCGTCGTTCGTGGCGGTGGCGGCCGGCGGCGTACATGATCGCCACAGCCGCGATCACCCCGACGACGATCCAGCGCCCCGTGTAGTCCTGTTTGCTGAGCGCAGTCGTCTTGGAGACCAGGAACGGCAGGATCGCGGTGTACATCGCCAGCGCCTCGGTGGGGACATACCGTGTGAGTGTCGTTGCGACGGCGGCGATGCTCTGCGCTTCTCCGCCGGCGCTCCGCGCTTCTCCGCCGGCACCCTGCAGCGGTGCGTGCAACAGCAACAAGGACTCCCCATCGGCCCCCCGTCCCGTGGCTACCCCAGCGGGCGGCTCTCTCATCAGCTCGTAGATGCTCACAGAGTTTGATCTTTTCACATCTTATGCGATGTCGGCATACGCATGGGTCTTTTCACCGGGGAGACCCGGTACCACCTGCAACCAGCCGCGAACCTCAAGCGGCTGCTTGAAGCTTTGATGGAGCCCGTCGGATGGGCGGGCTACCGAGGAGGTCATCAGTCGACGCTGATGCGCGGCGCGACGCGGCGTTTTTATGGCGCACGGCTCCCGTAGTCGGGCGTCTTGTTGGTCTGGCGTGCCGGGGATGCCCGCTCAGGACGAAAATGCCTGTGGCGCGGACTCTCTTTCTTGAGGCGACCCAAGCCCCCTGGATCTCCTCACATCGCCGCTGTTGGCGCAGACGCTAAAAACTGCTGCGGCCATGTCGTCAGCATAGAACTGCCAAAAATGCTGACGACTACCTCCATTATGGGCTGGGTAGAGGGATGAGGGCCGCGGCGTCAAGTCCTTGTTGCCCCTGTCGGCGCTGGTGGTTCTACCTTGACCCCGCTAATCGGTCTCCGTGAACGCCTTTGCTTGAGGCACGGCGGTGCTTGTGGCCTGGGGAGGTTTCCTCGCCCGGTTTCGCTACTCGTGGATTGGTGGGGGGGGTCTGGGCTGGGGTTCGATCGACATGGGATTGAGGACTGTTGTTGTCGATCGCGCCAAGGAGGCGTTATGCAGACCGAGAAGGACGCGGAAATCGTCGATTGGATCGGCTGTCTCGGCGCAGCGGGCGCGGGACATGTGATGGGCCGCTTCTACATGGGTCGCAGCTGGGCGTACGCCCGGTTGAGCAAGCTGGTCATGGACGGGCTGCTGGAGCAGAAGACGCTGCTCTACCGCCAGCCCGGGCTGTATATCGCCACGGCGGACGGGCTGCGCTGGCAGGGTCTACAGCGCCTCGGGGTCTACAAGGTCAGCCCCGGCGGGTTCCAACACGCCCGAGAGGTAGCCAACGCAGCAGTCTCACTGCACCGCGTCTTGCCGGACTGGGAGATGCTAAGCGAGCGCGAGATCCGCATCCACGAGAACGACCAAGACGAGCTCATCGCCTCAACAAGACTGGGTGAACTGCCGGGAGGCAGGCCGGCGCTCCACCGCCCAGACCTCGCGCTGATCTCCCCATACGGGAGCACCGTCGCGGTCGAGGTAGAGCTGTCCGTGAAGGCGCCACGGCGTCTCGCCGCGATCTGCAGGGCCTGGGCCCGAGCCCGCCACATCAGCGCCGCGTACTACATCGCTACACCAGCCGCGGCCCGCGCGCTCCAGCGCGCGATCACCGAAACACGCACAGAGGACCACATCATCGTCCTCCCCATCGACGAACCAGAGGCACTCGCCGACATCAACGAACTGGAAGGCTCAAGTGTTTAGAGATATGCGTGTCCGCGCAGAGCGCCAACCGGCCCTTGCCGACACGACACGGGCGCGGCCGACATGAGCCGTGCTGTTGACCCCAGGCCCACGGAAGCGGCCAAGCGGTCTGCTCGCTCGTCGCTATTTGACGATGCCCAGAAACGATCTGGGCGCCGCGAGAACCCAGAGACCCGCCGTGAGCTTGAGCGTCCCGAGCCGAACTGGAAGCCTGGCTGGCAGCAGGAGGTCCTGGCTCGCCGGATGGGTCGCCGCACAGGCTCCCCAGGCGGCGGTGGTGCTGGAATGCCTGCGATGGCGCGGGAGCGCCTGGAGCAAGCGCTATGCGGTGTTCTCGAGCGGCGCTACCCCGAGCGGCGGTTCGCCATGAAAGGCGACGTGGACGCGGGGGGGCAGGGGGCCGCGTCCCTTGGTGACGCGCACGGTCTGAAAGACGGCGCGTAGGACCGGTGTGAGCTCCTCGGGGGTGAGGCTGTCCAGCAGCTCCACGGACGGGATCGTGATCTCGGGTATGCGCATCGTGTCGACGTGCTCGCGGTAGGCCAGTTGTGCGGCGTCCACACGTTCGGAGCGGGTGCGTAGCCCGGCCGTCCACGCCACTTGACCGAGGAGTTCCGCGGCGATCGGATCGGCGGCATAGCGCTCGAGCTCGCTCTCAGACGCCTGTAGCTCACGTTGGACATCCTCGAAACGGGCATGGGCATCATCGTGAGCCACGCTTGTGGCGACGTCGGGCGTGCCGGATCGCTCGTATGCCTGCTTGATGCGTTCCAGTAGATATGCCTCGAGGCGGTCGGCTACGACGTTCGCGGGGGCCGGGCAGCGCTCCCCTTTCCAGTTCGCCATTGAGGCGCGGCAACGGTAGGAGCGTTTGCCGGTGCCGTCCTTGTTGACGCCTCCGCGTCCGCCGACGAGAGTCTCGCCGCAGCCGGCACAGGTGGCGAAGCCGCTGAGTGGGAAGACGGCGGCGCTGCGGCGTTTGGGGGTGTCCTCGCCCGGCTGGGCGCGCTCGAAAGTGGAGCGATCGACGAGGGCAGGGTGCGAGTCGCGGATGAAGCGGTCGCCGTAGCGTGTCTCGCCGAGGTAGGTGCGGTTGCGCAGGAGGCGGCGCACCGTGAAAGCGTTCCAGGTGCGGTGGTCGGAAGTTCGCTTGCGGTGGACACCCGGCTTGGCGGGGGACGGGTCGGCTGGTGCCATCTCGAGCAGGTATTTGAGCGCCGCGTCTACTCCGTCGCGCGCTGCGAGCGCGAACGCTTGCTTGAGGACTCGCGCCCATCGTGGATGGGGTTGCAGGCGACCATCGGAGTCGCGTTCGTAGCCGAAAGGGGTGGGGCCCATGCGGGCACCACGATCAAGCGCGCGGGTCTTGGCCTCTTCCCACGATTCGCTCATGCGGCGACGTTCCATGCGAGCCAGGGCGAGCATGATCGTCATGCCGAACTCGCCGAACGGGGTCGTCGGGTCGATCCCGAGGTCGACCGCGGCGATTGAGCCACCAGCGTCGGTGATCTCTTCGACGAGGCGCAGCGCGTCAGCGACGCCCAGGCGGCTGAGGCGATCGAGTTTGGAGACGATCACCCCGTCGGTGTCGCCAGCGCGTATGCGGGCCAGCAGCGCGTTGAGGCCAGGGCGATCGAGCTTGCCACCGGATTGGTCGAGGTCCTCGTGGACCATCGGCACCTCGACGCCACGGAGTTTGGCCCACGCCTCGCCCTGCTCGCGCTGCACATCGGAGGAGATGAAGCTCTCGCCCTCGCGTCCAGCGACGCGGCTAACGCGCACATATTGATCCATCCGGCTAGGCTTGACGGATGTTTTGGGCATACGACAAGGATAGCAGGAATACGTGCTGAGCACAAACCAATTCAAGAACGGCTCGCATATCGAGGTCGACGGCACCGTCTTCAAGATCCTCGAGTTCCAGCACGTGAAGCCCGGCAAGGGCGGCGCGTTCGTGCGGACGAAGCTCCGCAGGGCCGCGGACGGCAACGTGATCGACCGGACGTTCAGGGCCGGCGAGAAGTTCAGGCCCGTGCGGACGGAGTCGCGGAAGATGCAGTTCCTCTATACGGATGGGACCGACGCGCACTTCATGGACACGGAGTCGTTCGAGCAGATCGCGGTCGCGGAGAGCACGGTGGCCGAGGCGTTGCGCTGGTGCAGGCCGAGCAGCGAGGTCGATGTGCTGTTCGTCGACGATGAGCCTGCAGACGTGCAGCTGCCGAGCGGGGTCGACCTCGAGGTCTCACAAACCGACCCGGGGCTGCGCGGCGACAGCGTCTCAGGGGGCGGAACCAAGCCGGCGACGCTCGAGACCGGCGCGGTCATCCAGGTGCCGCTGTTCGTCGAGCAGGGTCAGCGCATCCGCGTCGACACGCGCTCGGGCGAATATGTCTCGCGCGCCTGATGCGCCGCTCCGAGCAGCGGCGGGTCGCGGTGATAGCCCTCTACCAGCACGACCTGACGGGGAGACCGCTGGTGGAGACGCTGGGTCCGAACGCGTCGCTGTTTGCCCGTGCGCTGGCGCACGCGGCCGCCGACCGCGCGGAGGAGCTCGACGAGGTCATCGACCGCCACGCCCACGGTTGGTCGGTCAAGCGGCTACAGCCGCTGGAGCGCAGCATCATGCGAATCGCGCTGATCGAGATGATCCACCCGGACGCGGCGCCGGCCGACACCCCGATACCGGCGGAGGGGGCGGTCGAGGAAGCGGTCCAGAGCGCGAAGACGTTCTGCGGCGCGGACGCCCCGGCGTTCGTGAACGGGGTGCTGGGAGCGGTATTGCGCGAGGTGCGCGAGAATGCTCCGCGGACCACATGAGCCCCATATCGAGCACAACACGATGAGCAACGCCGAGCATCTAGATGAGCTGATCGCGCGTTTGGAGCGCGCGGCCGAGCAGCTGCGCTCGGGTGAGCTGTCGCCCGACGTCGCCGCGACGATGGTCGAGGACTGCGCGATGCTCGCGACCCAGGCCGCGGCGGAGCTGGAGCAGCTCGCGCGGGCGGAGGTCTCCGCCCCGGCGCCCGGTCAGGACACCCTGCTGTAGGCCCAGGGAGAAGGCCTGCGGCCGTGAACGCGAGCTATCCGGAGAACCTGCGCGAGGAGGTCGAGCGCTACCTGGAGAAGATGCGCTTCTCCGACGAGGCGCTCACGGCGGGACTGGAGGAGGCGATGCGCTACTCGCTGCTCGCCGGCGGCAAGCGCATCCGCCCGGTGCTCGCCCTGGCGACGGCGCGCGCGGTCGGATTGGAGCAGCGCGCCGTGCTGCCGTTCGCGTGCGCGATCGAGTTGATCCATACGTACTCGCTGATCCACGACGACCTGCCGGCGATGGACGACGACGAGCTGCGCCGCGGGCAGCCGACCTGCCACGTGAAGTTCGGCGAGGACGTGGCGATCCTCGCCGGCGACGGGCTGTATGCGGAGGCGTTCGCGCATCTGCTGCGCAACCAGCGCTCGGCGCCCGAGCGGGTGCTGAGAGCGGCCGCGGAGCTGGCGGCGGCGACGGGGGTGAACGGGATGGTGGGCGGGCAGTACGCCGACGTCAGCCCGCGGACGCCGGGCGGGGCGGCCGCGCTCAGGCGCCTGCACGAGCTGAAGACGGGCCGTCTGATCGGGGCCTCGGTGCTGTGCGTACTACTGTTGAGCGGGAGCGTAGATGGACCTGCGACAATCCCCTTTCGCCGTTTCGCCGCTGAGCTGGGCGTGCTGTTTCAGATCGTCGACGACATTCTCGACGTTACGGGCACCGACGATGCGCTTGGCAAGCCGCGAGGCAGCGATGAGCGTCACGGCAAGCGCACATACGTGAGTGAGTTCGGAATAGATCGAGCCAGAGAGCTGGCGGCGGAGTCCCATCGGATGGCGCGGGACGCGCTCGCCGAGGCCGGCGCCGGCTCTGGACCAGCGCACGCGACCGGAGAGCTGGAGCAGATAACCGACTTCATCTACACCCGCACGTCATGAGCCTGCTCGAGCACATAGACGGTCCGGAGGACCTCAAGAACCTGTCAGAGCAGGAGCTTCAGGTGCTCGCGCAGGAGGTGCGCGAGCACATCATCGACACGGTCGGCGAGATCGGCGGGCACTTCGGGGCCAACCTCGGCACGTGCGAGCTGGCGGTGGCGCTGCACTCGCTGCTCGAGAGCCCGCGGGACAAGATCCTCTGGGATGTCGGCCACCAGGCGTACCCGCACAAGATCCTCACGGGCCGGCGCGATGCCCTGAGCACGATCCGCCAGTATGGGGGGCTCGCGCCGTTCTGCTCGATCGCGGAGTCACCGCACGACATCATGGGCGCCGGGCACGCGTCCACTTCGATCGGCTACGGGGTGGGAATCAAGGAGGGCATGCGCCACATGGGCCGCGTGGACGCGAGCGCTCAGGGCTCTGAGACCGTGCCCGGAACGCTTCAGGCGGAGAACGAGCACGCCCGGGACGGCAAGGTCGTGGCGGTGATCGGCGATGGGGCGATGACGGGCGGCGTGGCGTTCGAGGCGATCAGCCAGGCGGGTGGGCTTGGCACGCCGCTGGTGGTGGTGCTGAACGACAACGGCATGTCCATCGCCCCGAACGTGGGCTCCCTGTCTCGGTACTTCAACCGGGTCAGGCTGAACCCCAAGCTGTGGCACGCGCGCGCTGGGGTGGAGGGTGGCCTGACGCGCCTGCCGGGCGGGATCGGCTCCGCGTTCGAGCGGCTGGGACCGCAGCTGAAGGAGTCGATCAAGGCGTTCTGGGCGCCCGGGCTGTGGTGGGAGGAGCTCGACTGGGCGTATATGGGCGTGATCGACGGGCATGACGTGCGCGCATTGCGAGAGGCGCTGCGCGAGGCGCTGGCGGCCGAACGGCCGGTGGTCGTGCATATCGCGACCGTCAAGGGCAAGGGGTTCGCGCCCGCGGAGGACGGCGGCCTCGAGGGCATGGAGAAGTGGCACGCGGCCAAGCCCAACTCGATCGTCGATGGAATCCCCGCCGGCCCAGCCCCCTCGCCCGCGTCGAACGGGCGAGCGGCGAACGGGTCGGCGAAGGCGAAGGCGCCGCAGTACACGCAGGTGTTCGGCGAGGCGCTGGTGAAGGAGTGCGAACGCGACGAGCGTGTGGTGGGCATCACCGCCGCGATGAACTCCGGCACGGGTCTGAGCATCCTGCAGAAGGCCATGCCGGAGCGCTACTTCGACGTGGGGATCGCCGAGCAGCAGGCGATCCTGTTCGCGGCGGGACTGGCGCTCGAGGGGGTCAAGCCGGTTGCGGCGATCTACTCGACGTTCCTGCAGCGCGCGTACGACCAGATCGTGCACGACGTGTGCTTGCAGAAGTTGAACGTGGTGTTCGCGCTGGACCGCGCCGGGTTGGTCGGCGACGATGGGCCGACGCACCACGGGGTGTTCGATATCCCCTATCTGAGGTGTCTGCCGAACATCGTGCTGATGGCGCCGCGGGACGAGGCGATGCTGGTGCACATGTTGCGGACGGCCCTCACCTATGACGACGGCCCGATCGCGTTGCGCTATCCGCGCGGGGAGGGGACGGGGGTCGCGCTGCCGGGGGAGCCGCGGGCGATCGCGATCGGCACGGGCGAGATCTTGATCGATCCCCACCCACCCGGCGCGCGGGAGACAGCCGGGGGCGTCGCCGCCAAAGGTCGTGGTCGGGTGGCGCTGATCGGGTATGGCAGCGGTGTGGGCAAGGCGTTGGAGGCCGCCGAGGAGCTGAAGGATCACGAGATCGCTGTGACGGTCGCGGACGCGCGCTTTGCCAAGCCGATCGACGCGGGCTTGATGGCCCAGCTGGCGGCCGAGCACGACCTGCTGGTGACCGTCGAGGAGGGCGTGCTTCAGGGCGGTTTCGGGTCGGCCGTGTGGGAGACGCTGAACGAGACCGGCGCGACCCCACGCATCCTCCGCGTGGGGTTGCCCGATCGCTATGTGACGCATGGCAAGCCGGCGTTACTGCACGAGGAGGTCGGGTTCACCGGAAAGCGCATCGCCGAGCGTGTCGCGGCGGCGATCCTCGATCGAGGGCACACAGCTCGGCAGGCCGGGTCGGCGACGATCGGCGCTTGAGGGCGCACATCGGGTAGGGACCTGGCTCGTCCAGGCCTTAAGGGCCTGGCTTGTCCAGGCCCCTCCCTCATGGGGGCTCACACCCCCAACCAACGTGGCACGTCCGGCGCACAAATGAAACGACCCGCTGGGGAGCGGGCCGTTTCGGGGAGGAGGGATGCTGCTGTGCTTCGGGTCGTCCATCATGATGCCCAGGGTGAGGGGGGTTATGTGTGATGTTGATCACACGGGCTCATCGATGTACAAACTCCAGGCGATGATCGGCATAGCGTAACCGCGCATGCTGGGTCGACGGGATTGTGCGATCAGCGCTTTTGCGGCCATTGACCAGCTGTGATGTCGATCGCAGAGATGTCCGCGGTGGGTGGGATGGGCGAATCCGGCGTCGAGGGGAAGCGGATACCGTTACGGACGGATGGGAAAGCAGCGTTTGGACACCCTGCTGGCTGAGCGCGGCCTATTCGCGTCGCGCAGCCGAGCGGCCGCGTCGGTGATGGCGGGGGAGGTGCGAGTCGGTCCGGGTGAGCGCCGCGCGGCGAAGCCGGGTGAGCTCGTCGATGTAGAGGAGCGGGTGAGCGTCGATACGCGCCCGTCGTTCGTGTCGCGCGGCGGGATCAAGCTTGCCAACGCGCTGGCCGAGTCGGGGCTCGAGGTGGAGGGCCGCCGCGCGCTGGACGTGGGCGCCTCGACCGGCGGTTTCACCGACTGCCTGTTGCAACGTGGAGCGCAAGCGGTGATCGCGGTGGATGTCGGCTATGGGACGCTCGACTACGGTCTACGCATGGATGCGCGCGTGCACGTGATGGAGCGCACGAACGCGCGGGGGCTGGTCCCGGAGATGCTGCCCTACCCGCCGGACCTGGCGACGATCGATGTCTCGTTCATCTCGCTGGCGAAGGTGCTGGGCGCGGTGCTGGGGTGTATGCGCGAGGAGCGATATGACGTGCTTGGGCTGGTCAAGCCCCAGTTCGAGGTCGGCCGCGGGCGGGTCGGCAAGGGCGGGGTGGTGCGCCAGGCGGAGGACCGACGTGCGGCGCTCCTCGGCGTCGGCGAGACCGCGCGCACGCTGGGGGCGTGCGTGCTCGGCTATTACTCCTCGAGACTGCCCGGGCCGAAGGGCAACCGGGAGACGTTCGTATGGCTGGCCGAGCCGGGGCGGGAGGGTGGCGCCGAGGGAGCGGACGAGCTCGAGCTGATGGCCCGCAAGGTCGAGCCCTCATGAGGGAGATCACGGTTTTTACCCACCGCCGCCCGGACGACACGGCCGCGGCCCTCGATCTGCTCGCGGCGGGAGCGGCGCGGGCGGGCGTGACGCTGCGGCTGGACGAGGAGGAGACCAGCAAGCACGGCCTCCAGGCGGGCCCGGGGATGGAGCTGAACGCTCCGGTGCTGGACGAGGTCGAGCTGTGTGTGGTGCTCGGCGGCGACGGGACGATCCTGCGCGCGCTGCAGCGCTACGCCGGCACGGACGTGCCGGTGTTCGCGATCAACTTCGGTGAGATCGGCTTTCTGGCGACGATTGAGCCACAGGACGTCGAGGACGGCGTTCGCCGCGCGCTGAGCGGGGACTTCGAGCTGCTGCGACTGCCGGCGATCGTGCTGGATCTGCCCGGAGGGAGACAGTCCGCGATCAACGATGTGGCGATCCACCGCAAGGTGGGAGAGCGCGTGGCTGAGCTTGCGTATGCGCTCGAGGGCGAGGTGGTGGGGAGCGTGCGCTGCGACGGCCTGGTCGTCGCCACCCCGGCGGGGTCCACGGGCTACAACCTGGCCAATGGGGGGCCCGTGATGGCCTGGGGGGTCGAGGGGTTCGTCGTGTCGTTCATCGCGCCTCACTCGCTCACCGCCCGCGCGCTGGTCGTGGCGCCCGGCGATCGGCTCACGATCCACAACCGCTCGCGCGAGCCGCTCGACGTGGCAGTCGACGGGCGGCCGGTGTGCGAGATCCCGGCGGGGGAGACGATCGACGCGCGCTTCGTCAACGAAATCGGGACGATCGCGCAGCTGCCGGGGTCTTCGTTCTATCGCCGGCTGCGCGAGAAGTTCGGCCGCCTCGCGAGCTGATACGGCCGCCTGGGCTGATTAAGCGACCTTTGCGCCGCGGTGCGCGTCGGCGTCGCTGCCGTGGTGCATCGAGGTGATGAAGCCGTCGAGCTGGTCGCGGGAGAAGCGCCGCTGGCCGCCGGGTGTCCTGTAGCAGCCGATGTGGCCGGCGTCCGTCCAGCGGCGGATCGTGGCGAGCGAGACGCCCAGGTAGCGGGCCGCCTGCGAGCTTGTAAAGACGAGCTGCCGCTCGTTGCGGGGGTGGGTGGGGGAGAGGGGCATGTTTGGCCTCGATCGGTCGCTGTGGGCTTGAGAGATCGTCCGTCCCGGCCTTCGATTCGCCGAGGTAATGGTCCGGATGCAGCATGTTTCGGCCGAATGACCCAGAAAGTTGAGCGCGGCCCAGCTTTGTGGACCTTTGGCCGAGGCATTCCTCCCAAGGAGCACGGGCCGCGAGCGCCCTCGGCGCCTCGGGAAGCGCCGTCGTCAGACCGCGGTGCAGACCTTGCGGTGCAAACAATCCTGCACAAGCCTCCGCAAACTGGACATTTCGTCCAATCCCGCTACTATTCTCCTCGAACCTACTCAAAGGCGACCGTTTCTCCTGGATGGAGACAGACGAGTGGACGCCTCCGCAACTGGTCCGGACCCAGGCGAAGGAGCACACCATGCCAAAACAAAAATAAGAGTTGACTATTAGTTCGTATCGAAGGCTTGGGGGCGTCCTGCGGCATGCACGGGCGCCCTCAGCCTTTGTGGAGAGCTCGCTGGCCGAGGTCCAGTGCGCCTGAACGCAAACTGCGGGGACGGGGCTTGGGGCTCGAAGCGTGCGATGAACGCGGTGGATCAGCCGAGCGTGGCTCAGCCATCTCGCGCACCCGCCGCTCGAATTCGAGCTCCGTCTCGAAGTCGGCGTCTTGCGCGAAAGTGGGCCCCTCGCGCTCGAGCACCGCGATGAAGCTCTCGACCAGCTCGGAGTCGAACTGGCCGTTCTTTGCGCTGTGGCGCAACTCGTCCATCGCTTCGTCTGGTGTCATCGGCGAGCGATAGCCGTCAGGTGCGGTGATCGTGTCGTATGTGGAGCAGATCGCGAGAATGCGCGATCCCAGGGGGATCTCCTTGCCGATCAGCCCGGCCGGATAGCCGCCGCCGTCCACGCGCTCGCGGTGATAGAGGATCGCGTCGGCAACCGGGCCGTAGCCGTCGAGCGCGCCGACGAGGATCGCCCCCTCCTGTGGGTGGTTCTTGACGAGCGCCAGGTCCTCGTCTTCGATGACCTCGGCATGCAGCACGCGGTCGGGCCACGTGAACTTCCCGATCTCGTGGAGCAGCCCCGCAGCGTGAATCATGTCCAGTTCGTCCTCGTCGCAACCAAGCTCGATTGCCAGATCCCGTGCGTAACGGGCGACCGCGGCCGCGTGGCGGCCGCTCGTTTTGTTGCGCATACCGAGCGCCCTCACGAGCGTTCTGAGCACGCCCAGCTGCAGACCGACGAGCTGCCTGGAGCGCGCTTGGAGCTGCTCTGCCCGGTCCTCGGAGCGCAACAGCGCGACGGTCAGGTGCCGGAAGATCAGGAGCAACACAATCGCGGCAAACAGTGCCGGCAGGCCGATGCTCAAATAGGCGACGACGAGAGTTGTCGCCAGCGCGCCTGCCGCCAGCTCGGCAGGGAGAAGGGGGAGGTATTCACGCACTTGGCGTGGGAGCGATCGACCTTCCTCGACGCATGCTTCCAGCTCGTTCAAGAGAAAGTTAAGCCCAATGAACACGATGAAGGCTCCGAAGACGAGCAGGCCGAAGACGACGCTCTGCGCCAGTTGCTGGCTGTGTACACCGTGAACGTTGCTTACCAGCGCGCGCACCAGCAACCCTCCCGTGAAGGCGGGGACCGCGAATGCTGTGAGGTTGTTAAGCCAATGGACAGGCGGGAGACGCCTGGCCGCTGATGTCGAGATCATGGCTGCGACACCACATGCCGCAGCCGGGCCTGGCCCTAGTAGACCGATCGCTAACACGATCACGATCGTTGAGACGCCTAGCTGCCCGTCGCTGACGTCGACGCTGAACCTCTCACCGAGGAGCGCGAACGCCAACAAGAGCACGACAAGAAGCAGGGGACGCCATTCCCCAGGACGTGAGAGCCACACGGCCATGCCGACTGTGCTCGCCAGGAGTAGAACCTCGGCCATCCAGAAGAGGTATTTCGTGAGCTTGGGTGCGGACATCATCGGCTCTGTCGTACTTAACGGCCGATACGGCGTTGTCCTAAAGGGACTTGCCGGGGGTAAGACGGAACTTGCGTGCTGGACGCTCTATCGGCCGGGTTGAGCGGTTGGCTTTCCGCTCTGTGATCATGCTCGGAGCCGGCCGCACTGCTCGGCTCGGTGATGATCAGGGCACGCGTGCCTGTGCTGTCGCGCTCTTCATGGACACATCGCCCTCCGCCACCAGAGTGGGCGTTCCGCTCGCGGCCACCGGCTCAAGTTTCCTTGGTGAGACGCGAAGCAACGCAACCGCGGATGCTGCCGTCACCAGCCCGAGCACCAGAAACGCCCCTCGCGGCGAGCTGAGCGCAACCAGGACTCCGCCCAACGGCAGGCCGATCGCGATACAGAGAGCTGCGAGTGATTCGACCGCTCCCATCATGCGGCCGTGGAGGTCCTGCGGCGTGAGCCGCTGAACGATGCTGATCAGCGCCGGCGTCTCCACCCCGTTGCCGATTCCGCCGATGAGCGCGGCGAGGCAGGCGAGGAGGAGGGACGGCGCCGCGGCGTAGCCGACATAGGCGAGTCCGGCCGCGAGCGTGCCGGCGCTCAGCAACGCTCCCAGCGGCCGTCGGAGCGAGCGCGCGAAGATGAGACTCCCGAGTACGGCGCCCGCTCCCCAAGTGGCCAGAAGCAAGCCGAAGCCACGGTCGCCGGCGTGCAGGGTGGACTTCGCATAGGCGACCTCGACCGGCCCTGCAGACTCGGAGAAGATGAGCGCGACCGCCTCGACCAGCAGCAGAGCGCGCAGTGAGGGCGCCTCGTTGATGTGTCTCCAGGCGGCGCGCAGGCGGGCGCGCACGGAGCCATCGCCGGCCTCATCGACGTGTGGGTGCAGATCGATCAGCAGCGCCCCGCAGATCAAAAACGAGCCGACGTCGATGAACAGCGCGGCGGGCGCACCAGCCGCGGCGACCAGCACGCCGGCGAGCGCGGGCCCTAGTACGAAGGTGACGGAGAAGGCGACGTTGAGCGCCGCGTTCGCCTTGCGCTCGGCCTCGTGAGCGGCGTTCTCGACGCTGGTGTCGCTCACCGCTCCTCCCGCCGGCGGGACCGCCGATCCCGCCGCCCCGACGCGACCGTCCGCTCCCGCCGCGCTTCCCAGCTCCGCTTCGACCTGCTCGCGTGCGGTTCGCGCCACCTCCGTGCGCAGGAGCGCGCTGGCCGCGAGCGCCGCCGTCCCGTCGAGCGCCGCCAGCAGCAGCACCGCCGGCAGCCAGAAGTGCCACAGGAGAACCGCGAGCGCAGCCGTTGCGATCGCCTCGAAGAAGTACAGCCTGCTGAGCTCGCCACGGCGCTGAGATGCCTCGACCCGCGCGACGACGGCGGGAACGGCGAACGCTGGCAGGGCCTGCCACGCGAGCAGCAGCGCCGCGACCGCCAAGGCGCTGTGCGTGTGGTCGAATACGACAAGCGAGAGCGCGACGAAGGCGAACCATGTGCCCAGCCGGTTGACGGTGTAGGCGGCGAGGAGTCTTCGTAGCCGGGGCGAGGAGAGCGGCGATGGCACGCCGCCACGCTACCGCCTGCTTGAGACGGGAGCGAGCCCCGCCGCTGTGCTTCAGCGACGCTACGCGCGCGAGGCGGGCGCCGGACCTTCGACGCTTACGACCGGCAGACCCGGGTGCCTGTGCCCGAGCATGTGCATCAGCGACTCCGCCGGAGTGTCGTCGAGGTCGCCGCTGAGTATCACCATGCGGCTGGCGGGGGCCTGCTCCAGCACCTCTGAGACCGCGCTGGCCTCCTCGAACAGGGTGCTCTGCGGCATCGTCTGGGTCAAGTCGTCGATCAAGGCCGCGCGCCGCGCCGAATCCGACCCGGCGATCAGGACGGGCGCGGGGTCGACCATGAGCCGCAGGGCTGGCCGCCCCGCTACCGAGCGAGTGGATTCATCCGCGCGGGGCGATCCGGCGCGCACGCTCTCCGCGCCGCGCAGGAGCCGCAGTCGGGGGGCGCGGGAGCGCTCGCGCGCCCAGTAGTGCGATGCGGCGGTGCTCATAGCTCCATCATTCCCAATACGGCCGGTTGTAAACCGCCCTGTGAGATCGGCCGGAGCTCAAGCGACGCGATATCGGCCTCGACGTCGCTGCGGGCCTCGGCGCGAGCGATCGCCGACAGCGCGAGGAAGCCGGTGGCAGTCAGGGTCAGCCAGGTGATTGCAATGCTCAGGGCGATCATGTCGGCTCCTTCATGTGGTGGGGTGCGCCGTGTGGGCCGCCGTTGCGGCCGTTTGGCGCGGAGTGCTGGAGACAGTGCTCGCCATAGACGACATGATGCGTCCTTCAGAGCCGTTTGTCTGTCGGGCGAGTGGTGCCGATCGTGTCGTCCCAAAAGGGCAGACCTGTGTAGTGCCATAGGGTCCTTTGGGCGCGAGCCCGTGGCTCGGATCCAGCGGTTGTCCCGCCCAGGCGCTACGGTGTGCGCCAGATGCAGGACGGCACGCCAGGGGTGGATCGACCGATCGACGTGGTCATCGCCGATGACCACGGGGTCGTGCGCGACGGCATCCGCACCGTGCTCGAGCGGGAGGCGGGAGAGTTTCGGGTCGTCGACGAAGCCGCCGATGTCCCCGCCACGATCCGCGCGGTGCGCGAGCACAAGCCGGACCTGCTCACGCTCGACCTGACGATGCCGGGCGGCTCGAGCCTCGCGGCGCTGCCACAGTGCTTCGTCGCTCATCCGGGGCTCGCGGTCGCGATCCTGACGATGCGCGAGGACCCCGAGTACGCCCGCCAGGCGCTGAGGGCGGGGGCGCGCAGCTACGTGCTGAAGGAGGCCGAGCCCGCGGAGCTGCTGCAAGCCTTCCGCCTGGCGGTCGCGGGGAGCAACTATCTGCACCCGCGGCTCGGCGCGCTGATGGCCGCCGGCGAGGACAATCCCGCCGACGGCGTCGCGCTGTCCGAGCGCGAGCGCGAGGTGGTGCGGCTGATCGCCAACGGCTACACCAACCCCCAGATCGCCGAGCAGCTGCATGTGGCCGAGCGCACGGTCAAGACCTATCGCGCGCGCGCGATCGAGAAGCTCGGTTTCTCCTCGCGCGCGGAGATCACCGCCTACGCGCGGAAGTTGGGGTTGGTGGACTAGCAGCAGGCGCCCGCCACAGGGCGGACTCCCAGCGCTCGATGCACGGGGCCGAGGCGCCCTCAGTGCTGTGCAGCGTGCTCTGGCTCCACCGTGGGTCGTCCCTCGAGCGGCACGGACAGGCGCATCACGGTCCCCCCGCCCGGAGCGGGGACCAGCTCGAGCTCGCCCCCCACGAGCTCCGCGCGCTCGCGCATGCCGGACATCCCGAAGCCCCCCTCCAAGCCATCGCCTCGGGGGCCGAGGCGCTCGGAGTTGGGGAGTCCTCTACCGTCATCCGTGACCGACGCTCTGACGATGCCGTCGCGCTCGCTCACGCTCACGAGCGCGTGCGTCGCCTGGGCATGGCGGCTGACGTTCGTGAGCGCCTCCTGCACGACCCGGTAGATGGTGCTCTCGAGCTCTGGGTCCAGGCGCCGCTCTGCTGACTCGGGGCCCAGGTCGATCTCGGTCCGCACATCCAACCCGTCGATCGCCTGCATGCGCCGTGCCAGCGCCTCCAGGGCGGCCGCCAGCCCGAGGTCGTCGAGCGCCGCGGGACGGAGCTCGGTGATCAGATGGCGCAGGCCGTCGATCTCATCGCCCAACCCCTCCAGCACCGCTTCCACGGCCGCACTCAGCGCCGCCCGTTCATCGGCGTCGCGCGCGTTGGCCAGCTTCAACCGCAACGCGCCGAGGCCCTGGATGGTCTCGTCGTGGATCTCCCTCGCCCACCGCGTGCGCTCGCGCTCGCGCGCCTCCATCCCGTAACGCAAGCGCTCGATCTCGACCGAGCGCTCCGCCACGAGCCGCTGCGAGACGCTCGTCGCGAATGCGTTCAACGCTTGGCGGTCGGGGTTGCGGAAGCCGCCGTCGCTGCGCAGCGCGATCACCATGCCGCCGCCCTGACCCTCCATGCTCAGCGGCTCGACGAGGACCGACCGCGCCTCGAGACCCAGTTCGTGCAGCCATGCCGCCTCCTGACCACGCGGGCGATCCAGCGCCACCGGCTCGCCCGCACGGTAGAGAGCCCCAAGCGCGCTGCCCTCCACCGGCATGATCCGTACGCGGGGCGTGCCTTCGCCGCTGGCAGCCGCCACGCGCAGCTCGCCGCGCTCCTCGATCACCATCAGCAGCGTGCCCGCGTCGAGCAGCGCGAGGCCTCGATCGGCCATCAGGCGCAGCAGCCACAACTCTGACCCAGAGAGCACAGCGTGGGATTATGGTGCCTGCGGGCTCGCCGCGCTCTAATTGAACAGCCTGTGCCCCGTGCTGAGCGACTCCGGGCCCGTGTGCTCTGCGCTGACGGCTCCCTCTCAGAACCTGTTTCAAGATAGGCGGTGTGGTCGGGGTGTTCATGGATCAAGCTGGGCGTCGCGGGATGGCGAAGCGCATGCTGGTGGCATGTGCGAGCCATCACGTGGCGACGGTCGAAGATCCCATGGATCTTCGACCGGTCCAGCGCCGTGTCCAGGGACGCATCCGGACGCGCCGATCTTCTTGAAACAGGTTCTTATACGGGTCCGGTACTTTCCAGGGAGGACAGCGAGCCGACCGCGCTCGGGGTCTCGAGCCCGGGTTGGGAGCCCTCCTCGCCGTGTCCCCGCTGCGCCGCGATCCGTGTCTGGCTCAGCAGATCTTCGCCGCTTACGTCCTTTTGCCAAGCCGCCAGCCCTACCGAGACGCGCAGCGGCCGGCGCACCCCCTCGGCTTCGACCTTGATCGTGCGCAGCCTGTCGAGCACTCGCCTGGCCACGATCTCACCGCGTGGACCGTCGGCGCCGGGCAGCACGAGGAGCAGCTCGCTGTCGCTCGGCCTGCCGACTCGGTCGAAGCGCCGCAGCTCGCGCCGTAACGCCGGGCCCACATAGGCGAATGTCTGCTCGGGTAGTTCGCTCCCGTGCTCCCGCGACAGCTCGTCGAGGTTGTCGATCACCACCAACAGGCAGCTCAGTGGGGTGCCGTAGCGCCCCGAGCGGTTGATCTCCTCCTCCAGCCGTTCCGCCAGAGCCGTCGCGGACAGGCATGCGACCTGCTCCCGCCGAAGCCGGTGAGAGCGTGTATGAGGGTCGCTGGCAGCCATGCCGTTTGGCGGACGAGTGTACGTGCAGATCGGGTCGCTCGAGCCCATCCCTGGGCCGTATCTAGAGATTATGCCTGCTTATGCGACCTCGGTGTGAGCGATCTGTCGGCATGCACTGCTAGACCTGCCCGTGTGCTCCAAGAGCTTCGCGTCGAGAATCTTCTGCTGATCGAGCGGGCAGAGCTGCGGCTGGCCCCGGGGTTGAATGTGCTCACCGGCGAGACCGGCGCCGGTAAGACGGTGCTCGCGCATGCGCTCGACCTTCTCCTCGGGGGTCGCGCACGGCCCGGGATCGTGCGCCCTGGGGCCGGTGAGGCTTACGTCGAGGGCATTTTTGACCTGCCCGAGCACCTGCGCGAGGAGTTCGGCGAACGCCTGCCCGCCGATGCCACGGAGATCGTCCTCGCCCGTCGCATCGGCGCGGACGGGCAGCGTACGCGCGCATACCTCAATGGCCGCTCAGCGGCCGTCGGGGAGCTGCGCGACCTCGGCGGGAAGCTCCTCTCCTTCTATGGCCAGCACGAGCATCGCAAGCTCACCCTGTCCGCCGCCCAACTCGAGATCCTCGACGATTTTTGTGGACTCGACCACTCCCAGCGCCTGGACGCCTGTGCGCGGGCGCATACGCAGGCCAGGCTTCTCCAAGCGCGGCTCGACGGGCTGCGGGAGCTGGCGACGGCTCGCGAGCGCGAGTTCGACCTACTCGAGTATGAGCTCTCCGAGATCGACTCCGCCGCACTGGATGAGCGCGAGTACGAGGAGCTGCTGGGGACCCGCGAGCGACTGCGTCGTCTCGACGCACTCACGTTTGCCGCCGGCGCCGGGGCGGCCGCGCTTGCGCCGGACGGCTCGGATCTCCCCGGGGCCGCGCAGCTGATGGCGGGCGCCAGCTCGCATCTGGATGCGCTGGCCGGCGTCGATGAGCGTCTCGATGGGCTCTCCGAGCGTTTGCGCGCGCTCGTGATCGAGTCCCATGACCTGGCGACCGCGCTGCGCTCCTACGGAGAAGATCTCACGGGTGAGGACATCTCGCTCGACTCGCTCGAGGAACGCTTGGCCGTAATCGAGCGCCTGCTGCGCAAGCACGGCGGCACCATCCGTGCGGTTCTGGATCACGCCGCTCTCCTCCGCGTGCGTCGCGACGAGCTGAGGAGCGCCGAGGTGGCGTGCACGCAGACCACCGAGCATCTGCGCGAGGCCCGCGCCACACTCGACGAGCACGTTCAGGCCCTGCGTCTGGCGCGTGAGACCGTGGCCCCGCGTCTGGCGCTCGCCGTGCGCGAGGAGCTCGCCGAGCTTCAGATGGACGACGCCATCTTCGAGGTGGCGCTAACCCACCGCGACGCCGGTCCCGCGGGCGGTGACGCCGTCGAGTTCTTGATCGCACCCAATCCCGGCGTACCGCTGGGCCCGCTGCGCGAGATCGCTTCAGGCGGTGAGCTGTCGCGCGTGATGCTCGCGCTGATCACCGCATCCAGCGCCGCGCGGCGACGGCCGGGTCGCGCCGGCGTCGCAAACACCTCTGTGACGGACGCGACGCTCGTGTTCGACGAGGTCGACGCCGGCATCGGCGGTCACACCGCGCGTGCCGTCGGCGAGCGCCTGCGGCAGCTCAGCGCAACCAGGCAGGTGCTGTGCGTCACCCACCTGCCCCAGATCGCCTCGCTCGGCGCCCGTCACTTCTCGATCTCAAAGGACACCTCCGCCGACCCCACGCTCACCACGGTCGTCCAGCTCGGCGAGCCCGAGGTGGTCTCCGAGCTGGTCCGCATGCTCGGCGCCGAGGACCAAGACGCAACCGCCCGCCGCCACGCCCGCGGCCTGCGTAAAGCGGCCTGACTGAGGTTCCGAAGCCCTCGGTGCGTTGCAAACAGTGCGCTTTGCGCCCGCGGCCGTTACTCTCGATTCGATGGCCGCGACACGACCCAGCACCACGGACCGCGCGGCTTCGTTGAACGCGCTCCCGCTGGGGGAGGTGGGCGCGGCGGAGCGAATCGTGAGCGGACCGGTGCGGCTCGGCCGGCGGACGAAGCTGCTCGTCAAGCATCTCTCGCGCGGCGACGTCGCGCTCCTCGACCATCTGGATATCGACAGGGTCTCGGCCGAGGAGCTGATCGCCGCTGGCGCCGCGGCGGTGATCAACTGCAGTCCATCCTCCTCCGGCTCCTATCCGAACCTCGGACCGCAGCTGCTCGTCGAAGCGGGCGTGCTGCTCCTGGACGTTCCCGAGGACTCGCTCTTCAAGCAGCTGTCCGACGGGGATGTGGTCGTCGTGCGCGGCGGCGACGTCCTGTGCAACGGCGAAACACTTGCACGTGGAGAGGTGCTCGACCTCGCCCGCGTACTAGCCGATACCGACGCCAGGCGGCGCGAGATCGGTGAGGCGCTCGAGCGCTTCGCGCACAACACGATCGAGCACATGCGTGAGGAGCGCGAGCTGCTGGCGGGCAGGATCGAGCTGCCGCGCTTCGCCACCGACTTCCGCGATCGCTCCACGCTCGTCGTGGTCCGTGGTGTCGGCCATCAGCACGACCTGCGCACCCTGCGGCCGTTCATCCGCGACAGGCGGCCCGTGCTCATCGCCGTCGATGGCGGCGCCGAGGCGCTGTTGGAAGCGGGGCTGACCCCGAACATGATCGTCGGGGACATGGACTCGGCTGGGGAGGCCGCCCTGATGACCTCCTACCGCCGTGGGGCGGAGCTCGTCGTGCACTCTTATCCGGACGGCCACGCGCCCGGCCGTCACCGTCTGGAAGAGCTGGGGCTGCAGTTCAAGCTCGTCCCGGCGCCCGGCACCAGCCAGGATGTGGCGCTGCTGATCGCCGCGGAGAAGGGCGCTCGGCTGATCGTCTCGGTGGGTTCCCAGTTCAACCTCGTCGAGTTTCTCGACCGCAACCGCAAAGGCATGTCTTCGACGTTCCTCACGCGCCTGCGCATCGGGGAGATCCTTGTCGACGCCAAGGGCGTGAGCCGCCTCTACCAGCCCCGGCCCGGTCTGACTCCACTGCTGGTCGTGATCGCCGCGGGCCTGATCGCGATCATCGCGGTCGTCTGGATGACCCCGGTCCTGCGCGACGTGGTCGATCTGCTCTGGTTGAAGCTTCGGCTGCTGGCCGATGTTCGAGCGGTGCATGTTCGATCGACTGTCGCGGGCGGCTGACTCGCTCTTACGCGCGCGCTCTCGTTAGATGTTCGACTACCGCTATCACGCGCTCTCTCTCGCCGCCGTCCTGCTCGCGCTCGCGGTGGGCGTCGTCATCGGTGTGGCGATCGGCGACTCGAGCCTCGTTTCCTCAGCCAAGAACGGCATCGTCCATCAGCTCAGCTCGGAAGTGAGCGGAGCGCACCAGCAGGCCGGGCAACTCAAAGACGAGCTGGCCGAGGAGGAAGCGTTCGCCAGCGGCCTCTACCCGCTCGCGGTCCACGAACTGCTGAACGGGCGCAGCGTCGGGCTGGTGTTCCTCGGCGGCTCCTCGGATGAGATCAATGGCCGCGTGCGCGCCGCGGTGACGCAGGCCGGCGGCAATCTTCAGACCGTGGTGGCGGTGCGCGAGCCGCTGGACCTGGCCGGTATAGCCCGCGAGGCGGCCGGCACCCACTACGCGGCGCTCGCCGGCTCGAACCAGCTCGTCAAGCGCTTTGGCGAGCTCGTCGGCAAGCAGCTCGTGAGTGGTGGGCAGCTCCTGGACCGCGAGCTGCTCAGCCGCGTGCGCGCCAGCCTGATGGGCGCCTTCGACGGCCAGCTCGGACGGCTCGAAGGACTGGTCGTGATGCGTTCAGAGCCGACCGGCATGAACGCCGCGCAGACCGAAGCGAGCGCCGCCTTCGAGTCCGGCCTGCTCACCGGCGTCGCCGCCGTCGGGGTGCCCACCGTGGGGGTCGAGCTGACGGGCGCCGAACCCTCGCAGGTCCCCTGGTACAAGAGCATGAATATCTCGAGTGTCGACGATCTCGACGCGCTCGCCGGCCAGGCCGCACTCGTATATGCGCTCGCCGGCGCCCACGGCGCCTTTGGCGTCAAGTCAACAGCGGACTCGTTGCTGCCGAGCGTCGTGCCCACGACCGTCCAGCCATGACCGAGCACATATGTTGGTCACAGCCAGAAGAGGAAAGAGCGGTGGCCCCGAGACGGCCGCCGCGGGACGCGCCCCGTCCGCTCTCATCGCTAGCTTCCTGCTATGCGCTCCCTGCCTTTCCTGCTGGCTCTGGCTGGCGCCGCGATCCTCGCGCAGCCGACACTGCGCGCGCTGAGTGAGGGCGGGCACACCCAAGCCAACTACCGAGACCGTGAGCTCCCGTTTCCCTTCGGCGTGCTCGTGCTGGCGGCCGCGCTGCTCGCGCTCGTCCCACTCGCGCTGATCGAACGTCTGGCGCATGTCGGAATCCTCTATCCGCGGCTGATCCCGATCGCCGGCTACGCGCTCGGGGTCGCCTGCCTCGGCCTGATCGACGACACGCTCGGCGCCCGGAGCCCTGGTGCGGTGAGCCCGCGCGGGTGGCGCGGCCACGGCGCCGCGGTGCTGCGCGGCGAGCTGTCCACGGGTGCGCTGAAGGGGGCCGGCTCGCTCGGCCTGGCGCTGCTGGTGATGGACTTCGCGGGTCTCTCCACCGGCCGCTGGCTGCTCGCGGCCGCCGTGCTCGTGCTGGCCACGAATGTCTTCAACCTGCTCGACCTGCGCCCCGGGCGCTCGACCAAGGTCTTCGTGCTGCTCGGCGCCGGCCTGGGAATCGGCTCGGCGAACGTGCGGCCGCTGTGGGCGCTTGGCCTGTTCGCGGCGCCGGCGCTCGTCGCCGGCTTCTACGACCTGCGCGAGCGGGCGATGCTCGGCGACACGGGCGCCAACCTCCTGGGGGCGCTGGCGGGACTGTGGCTGGTGCTGACGCTGTCCGGCACGGGCCAGGTGGTGGCCCTCGCTGTGCTCATCCTTATCACGGTATATGGCGAGTTTCGCTCTATTTCCACGCTCCTGGAGCGAACGCCGGGGCTGCGCGAACTAGACTCCTGGGGCAGGCCCTCATGACTTCGCACATGTCCGATCGCCACGCCCAAGCTCCGAGCAAGACCCGGTTCATCTTCGTGACCGGCGGTGTCGTCTCCTCGCTGGGTAAGGGTATCGCCGCGGCCTCCCTCGGGCGCCTGCTCGTCTCGCGCGGCCTGACCGTGGGCCTGCAGAAGTTCGACCCCTACATCAACGTCGACCCGGGCACCATGTCGCCCTACCAGCACGGCGAGGTGTTCGTTACCGAGGACGGCGCGGAGACCGACCTCGACCTCGGCCACTACGAGCGCTTCACCGACGCCAACACCAGTCGCGCCTCGAACGTGACCGCGGGTGGCGTCTACGACACGGTGATCCGGCGCGAGCGTCGTGGCGACTACCTCGGCGGCACCGTGCAGGTGGTGCCGCACATCACCGATGAGATCAAGCAGCGGGTCGCGCTGATAGCCGAGTCCTCAGACGTTGATTTCGTGATCACCGAGATCGGCGGCACGGTTGGCGACATCGAGTCGCTGCCGTTCCTGGAGGCGATCCGCCAGTTCCCCGTTGACGTGGGACGGCGACGCTGCATGTTCATCCACCTGACGCTCGTGCCCTACATTGGCCACGCGGGTGAGCTGAAGACCAAGCCGACCCAGCACTCCGTCAACGAGTTGCGGCGCATCGGGATCGCGCCGGACATGCTGATGTGCCGCTCGGAGGGCTTGCTCTCGGCGGAGATCCGCAAGAAGATCGCCCTGTTCGCGAGCCTGCCGGCCGAGGCGATCGTCTCGGCGTGCGATGTCGACAACATCTACAAGGTGCCGCTCACCTTCCACGCGCAGGGCGTGGACGACTTCATCCTCGAGCACTTCGGCCTGGAGGCCACACCGGCCCCCGAGCTGTCCAACTGGAAAGAGCCGATCGAGCGCGCCGAGAAGGCAACCCACACGGTGCGGATCGCCCTGGTGGGCAAGTACGTGAAGCTCGAGGACGCCTACCTGTCGGTCTCCGAGGCGCTTCGTCATGCGGCTGCGCTGAAAGACAGCCGGGTGGAGATCGACTGGATCGACTCAGAGAGCCTCGAGGCCGGCTCCGAGCGGGAGCTCGACGCGCAGCCCAGCGGCGACGGCGAAAGCGCCGCCGCGCGGTTGGTCGCCGCCGACGGCATCCTGATCCCCGGCGGCTTCGGCGGACGCGGGATCGAGGGCAAGATCGCCGCGGCTCAGATCGCGCGCGAGCGGAACATCCCCTATCTGGGCATCTGCCTGGGGATGCAGGTCGCCGTGGCCGAGTTCGCCCGGCATGTCGCCGGCATGGAGGGCGCGAACTCAACCGAGTTCGACCTGGAGACGCCCTTCCCCGTGATCGATCTGCTGCCCGAGCAGAAGGAGGTAGCCGATCTCGGTGGGACGATGCGCCTCGGCGCTGACCCGATCAAGCTTCACGCGGGCACGCGAGCGCGTGAGATCTATGGTGAGGCGGTCATCTACGAGCGCCACCGACACCGCTATGAGGTCAACAACCTGCTGCGCAAGCGCCTCCAGAGCGCTGGCCTGACGGTGTCCGGCACCTCGCCTGACGAGCGCCTCGTCGAGACGATCGAGCTGGAGGGCCACCCCTTCTTCGTCGCCTCTCAGTTTCATCCCGAGTTCAAGTCCCGCCCCGAGCGCCCCGCGCCGCTGTTCCGCGACTTCGTCGCCGCTGCCTCCGAGCGCGCGGCCGAGCGTGAGGACGTCGCCCAGATGCTCGCGGGCCGGCCGTGAGCGCGGAGCTTTCCTCCCCCGAGGAGCTCGGCGAGATCGCGCCGAGCGAGTCCGGCACGCTGCGTGTGGAAGCCATCTTCCGGGACGTCGACGAGCGACACTCAGACACGATCGCGGCCGAGATGATCGATCGCGCTCACGAGCTCGCCAACCTGCCAGATTGTCAGTGCGACGTGGACGTCCGCGTCGAGGAGCTATCGGCGGACGGCCACCTCGATCCACTCGCGCGGCCGGCTCACACGCATCCCGTCGCGCGGTAACCGCCCGGTGTCGCGAGTCAAAAATTCGCCGGCGTTCCCCGGTGCCTTGATGCGTCTGACACCCGCCGCCGTCGGCCCATGTGCTGGCCGATCCCGGACGATCGATAGCACGCTCACCGACGCCGTCGGACGTCAGAGCACGACCATCCATCCATCCGGCAGACACTGACCGCATGTTTGCCCCGGGACCCCGCCGATGCTGAAGCTTCGCCGTGCCGTAGTGGTCGACGCGGGCACGTCGATCGAGGCCCCGGAGCAGGAGCTCGTGATCGAGCTCGTCACCGCCGGCGGCGGCGGTGACGCCGCCCGACGCCCCGCGATCGCCGATGTCGCGCTCGTCGGCCGTGCTGAGGTGGGGGATGAGGTGATCGTGAACGTGCAAGCGCTCGATCTCGGTCTGGGCTCGGGGGGTTCCGACATCGTCCACGTCAACCTTTCGCGTGGTCTCGGGGGGGAGGAAGATCAGGATCCGGCCCACCCGGCCCGCCCCGCCCGCCCCGCTCGCCCGCACGTGATGAAGCTCAACTACACGAGCCTCCAGCACGCGGTCGCGCCGGTCGAGGAGGAGTGGACGGATCTCTCGACCGGTCCGCTGGAGCGGCCTGTTGCGGTGCTCGCCCTGCATGGCCAGCTCGCCGCGGTCGCCTGGGCTTACGCACAGGCCGTTCCAGGCGGGCGGTTGGGGTATGTGCAGACGGAGGGCGGCGCGCTGCCCGCCGGACATTCGCGCACGGCTCGCGCGCTGCGCGAACGCGGGCTGCTGTCTGGCCACCTGACGGCGGGCGCGGCCTTCGGGGGAGAGGGTGAGGCGATCACTACCGCCGGTGCTCTGCACCATGGGCTGTGCGCACTGGGTTGGGACGCCGCGGTATGCGGACCGGGGCCGGGGATCGTGGGTTCGAGCTCGCCGCTCGGACATGGCGGCATGTCAGCCCTTGACTCCGCGCACGCGGCCCTCGCGCTGGGCTGCTCGACGCTGTTGGTGGCGCGGATGTCTTCAGGTGATCTCCGCGCACGCCATCGCGGCATCTCACACCACACCCTCACGGTGCTCGACCTGCTGCTCGAGCCAGTCACGGTGGCGCTGCCCGCCGGGATGCGCTCGCCCGTCGGCGCCGACCTGCGCGCGGGGCTCGGTGCGGTCTTCGGTGGGGCGATGCCAAGTCGTCCGATGCTGGAGCTGGACGTCGAGCGCCCAGCTCGCATAACCCGCCACGATTGGCGCCGGGCGGTGGTGGACCTGCCGGCCTACGCCTCGAGCGGTCTGCCCACCGAGACGATGGGCCGTCGCTTGATCGAGGACCCCTTGTTCTTCGGGGCGGCGCTCGCCGGGGGAGGAGCGCTCGCGGAGCTGGCAGCGCGGGGTGACTCCTCGAACGGCCGCCACGAGGAAGGAGCTACCGAAGGAGAGGCGAAGCTCCGTATGTGAGCTCTCCCGAGATCCTCGTGGTGTCTTGGAGCATGGAGCGCCTGATTCTCGACTTCCTCGCCTATCTGGAGCTCGAGCGGGGGCTGGCGCGTAACACGCTCGAGGCTTACCGCTCAGACCTGCTCCAGTTCGGAGAGTTCTTGGATCGCCGCGGGCTGAGCGTGATGGAGGTCCAACACGGAGATCTCGCCGCGTTTCTGTCCGAGCTGGCTCTCAGAGACGGCGAGCGTCAGCCGGTGGCGGCGGCCACGCTTGCACGCAAGGTTGCTTGCCTGCGCTCGTTCTACCGCCACCTGCGTCGCGAGGGGGCGATCGAGCACGATCCCACCGCCGAGCTGCGCGGGCCGCAGAAGACACAGCGCCTGCCGCGAGTACTCACTCGCGGAGAGGTCACCCGGCTGTTGTGCGAGCCGAAGGGGACCGAGCCCCGCGCGCTGCGCGACCGTGCTCTGCTCGAGCTCATGTACGCGTGCGGCCTGCGCGCCTCGGAGGCGGTCGGCCTGGAGCTCGCGGACATCGACGTGGAGGAGGGCGTGCTGCGCGCGCGCGGCAAGGGCTCGAAGGAACGGCTCGTCCCGATCGGCCGTCAGGCGCTCGGAGCGCTGGATTCATACCTGCGGCGCGGGCGGCCCGCGTTGGTGGGCCTGAGGGTGGAGTCGCGGCTGTTCGTCAACAGCCGTGGCTCGGGGCTCACGCGCCAGGGCCTCTACAAGATCGTCCAGGGCCACGCGCATGGCGCGGGTCTCGAGGAGAAGATGAGCCCACACACCCTGCGCCACACGTTCGCCACCCACCTGCTCGCCGGCGGCTGTGATCTGCGCTCGCTGCAGGAGATGCTCGGCCATGCGGACCTCGCGACCACGCAGGTCTACACCCACCTGTCTGCCGAGCGGCTGAAGGACGCCTACTTCAACGCGCACCCCCGCGCGTCGCGCGACGGCTCGAGGCCCTTACGTAGCAAGGATGGCCATGCCCACTCCGACGATGGCCATGCTCGCTCCGGGACTGGTTCTGAGACGGACATCTCCTGATGGGAGCGGACGGGGGCGAGGGCGGGAATCGGCGAGCGGTGGTGCTCGTGATCGACGCATGTGGCGTCGGGGCGCTGCCTGACGCCGCGAGCTACGGGGACGAGGGAGCTAACACGCTCGCCCACGTGGCCGAGGCTGTGGGGGGCCTCGAGCTGTCGACGCTCGCTGCGCTCGGTCTGGGGTCGATCCTCCCCCTGCGGGGCGTCCCCGCGGTGAAGGACCCGGCGATCCACGGTCGCCTGCACCCGCTGGGGCCGGGCAAGGATTCCACGACCGGCCACTGGGAGCTGATGGGGGTTGTGCTGGAGCGCCCGCTGCCCACTTATCCAGGGGGCTTCCCACCGCGGGCGATCGCCCGGCTCGTCGAGGCGATGGGCCATGAGGTCATCTGCAACCGTCCCTATAACGGGATCGCCGCGATCGAGGACTTCGGCGCCGAGCACGTGCGCACGGGCGCGCTGATCCTCTACACCTCCCAGGATTCCGTGCTCCAGCTGGCCGCGCACGTCGCGCGTGTGCCCGCCGCGGAGCTGTATCGCGCCTGCGAAGCCGCGCGGGCGACGATGAGCGGGGAGGATGCGGTGGGGCGGGTGATAGCGCGTCCCTTCACGGGCATCGAGGGGGCGTTCCGACGCACGGAGGGGCGACGCGACTTCGCCGTGCGCCCACCGGGGCGAAGCTATCTGGGAGAGCTTCGAGGCGCCGGTTTAGAGGTGCATGGGGTGGGGAAGATCAGCGATCTGTTCGCCGGCGTCGGCGTGACCCACTCTCACCCTGGCGCCACCAACGCGCAAGCGCTCCAGAGCGCGAGCGCGCTGCTCGACGAGTTGGGGGAGGGGCTGATCTTTGTCAACCTGATCGAGACCGATCAGGTCTACGGTCACCGCAAGGACGTGGAGGGCTTTCACCGTGCGCTCTGCGAGATCGACTCCGCACTGGCGCGGATGCTCGCGCGTATGCGCGCCGGCGATCTGATGATCGTGACCGCCGACCACGGCGTCGACCCGGCCCACCCGGGCACCGATCACACGCGCGAGTACGCGCCGCTACTGGCGGTCACCGGGGAGATGCTCAGCGCGCGGGCGAGCGGCGAGCGCTCGAGTGGCACTCGCCACGATGGCCCGCTGGCCGATGTCGGCGCGACGGTGCTGCGCTGGCTCACCGGCCGCGACGCGGATGAGCTCCCCGGGGAGGCGTTCACGGGTCCATAAGCTAGGGCGCGATGCCGGAGCTTCCCGAGGTCGAGACGATCCGACGCCAGCTTGCCCCGCTGGTAGAGGGACGCAAGCTGAAGCGCATCGAGATCCTCGACCCGCGCTGGTCACGACCGCTCGCCCCCAAGGAGCTGGCTGAGGCTCTCCTCGGGCGGCGCATCGAACGCCTGAGCCGGCGGGGCAAGTACCTGCTGTGGAGCTTCTCGGAGGATGTCCACGTCGCCCAGCACCTGCGCATGACCGGAGCGGTGCTGTGTGAGCCCGCTCCGGAGCCACCGCATACCCGCGTTCGGATGGAGCTGGGCCCGGTAGCCGCTGGGCGTGGTGTGCGCGGAGATCGCAGCGCCGCCGGCCGCCGCAAGCGCCACCTGGTGATCGTCGACCCGCGGCGGTTCGGCACCGGCGAGCTGCTGCTGAGCTCCGAGGCGCTGGAGGCGTTCTTCGCCGCGCGCCTGGGGTTGGAGCCGTTGGACGAGCGTTTCACCGTCGAGCACCTGCGCGGGCTGGCCCGGGGGCGCGCGGCGCCGATCAAGGCGTTTCTACTCGACCAGCGCAAGATCGCAGGCGTCGGGAACATCTATGCCGACGAGGCGCTTTTCCGCGCGGGCATCCACCCGCTGCGCCCGGCCGGGCGCCTATCCGCCGAGCAGTACGCGCGTCTGCGTGAGACCACAATCGACGCGCTCCAAGCCGGCATCGACGCGCGCGGCGCGACGATCGACGACTTCCGCCACGTCGACGGCGTGCGCGGATCCTTTCAGGACCAGTTCCTGGTCCACCGCCGCGCGGGGGAGCCGTGCGGCAAGTGCGGAACGACGATCGTAAAGATGGTCGTCGCCGGGCGTGGCACCTACGTATGCGAGAGCTGCCAGCCGCGACCGCGGCGGCGTGTGCGTCGTCGTTAGTGCTTCTTGCGCATCTCGCGCCGCGTCATTGCGCTGGCCGCTTCAGCTCTGAGCGCTCAGGCCGCGAGCGACCAACTCGTCCAGACGACCGCTGGTGGCGGCCGCCTGCAGCTCGCTGAAGCCGCCCAGCAACTCGCCGTCGATGAGGACCTGGGGGAAGGTCATCATGCCGGTCCTACTCGCCAGCTCCACGCGTCCCTCGGGGTCCTTGGCGAGGTTGACTTCGGTGAACTCGACCCCGCGCGCCTCAAGGAGGCCCTTGACGCGTGCGCAGAACGAGCACGGTTCGGTGCTGTATACGGTTATCTCACTCATTGATTGCTGGTCTCACCAGGCTCTCTCCCATTACTTCATAAAGTATAGCAAGGGATCATTACCCGCCGCCACGGGACTTACACTCGACTAGGCGATGGCGGGACCGATCAAGACGGAGGCGGTCGTCCTGCGTTCGATGCGCTACGGCGAGGCCGATCGCATCATGCACCTGTACACGCCCAATCGCGGGCGGGTGAGCGCAATCGCCAAGGGTGTGCGCCGTACGCGCAGCCGCTTTGGGGGACGTCTGGAGCCGTTCTTCCGCTTACAGCTGGACCTGCACGAAGGCAAAGGCGAGCTGTTGACGGTGACCGGCGCGCAGACCGTCGACGCCCATGCCCGCCTGCGCGGTGACGCGCGCGCGTTGGATGCGGCCGCGCGCGCGTGCGACGCGGTGGGGCGCTTGTTCGAGACGGGTGAGCCCCACCCGGGCGTGTTCAATCTGCTGTGTCGTTATCTGTCGCTGCTCGATGAGCAGCCCCCGCGCGCCGATCGACCTCCTGCTGGCCGGCCCAGCCATTCTGAACCCAGTCCCTCGGACTGTGCGTCCGTGCCCTCGATCGGTCGTCGCGCGGCCGCGCTGGCGTTCCGCCTGAAGTTGCTGCTCGCCGCGGGCCTTGCTCCTCAGCTCGGCGCGTGCGCGAGCTGTGGCGAGGGTGAGCACCTCGCCGGCTTCTCAGGGGCGGCGGGAGGGGTCGTGTGCGAAGCATGCGAGGCCGGGTCATTCCCGCTCAGCGGGGCAGCGTATGGCTTCATGACGAAGGCTCTCGGCCAGTCGCTGACGGAGGTGCCGAAGGCCTCGGAGGAGGCGCTGGGCCAGGTCGAGCACGCGATCTCTGCCACGCTCGAGCACCATGCGCACCTGCGGCTGATGCCGGCCATGGGGCGCTCGAGCTGAGGGGCCACGCCGCGAACCCCAACCGGACGGTATCGTGCGATGCCGTGGATGAGGGACTTCCCATCGCCTATGAGGTGCTCGAGAAGGGTGTGCCGGTGCTCACATCAGACGGCGAGCGGGTGGGCACCGTTCACCATGTGGTGGCGGCGCCCGAGCAGGACGTCTTCCACGGTCTCGTGATCGCCACGCCTCAACACGGACGACGCTTTGTCGCGGCGGCCGATGTCGCGTCTCTGCACGAACATGGCGTGGACTTGCGGATCGACTCCGCCGCGGCGCAGAGCCTGCCCGAGCCGGGCGGCGGCGCGCCGGTGTACGACGAGGATCCCGCGATGCAGACGAAGTGGAGCCACCTGGTGCGCAAGTACACCGGCCGTAGCGACTGGCACCGCGAGCGCTGAAGCGGACTGGCCGACCACGGCCGGTGGCACAATCGAGCGAAGATGAGCAGCGCCACCACCAATGAGGACACGGTCGCGGCCGGTTTCGCCGCGCGCACGCGGCAGCTCGAGGAGGAGACCCTCTCGCCGCTGGCGGCGAGGTCATATCCGGCGGAGAGGACGCGCGCGGAGGAGGACTGTGCGCTGCGCACGCCGTTCCAGCGCGACCGCGACCGGATCGTGCACTGCAAGGCGTTCCGCCGGCTGACGCACAAGACGCAGGTGTTTGTGGCGCCCCGCGGCGACCACTACCGCACGCGACTGACGCATACGCTCGAGGTGACCACGATCTCGCGCACGGTCGCCCGAGCGCTGCGGTTGAACGAGGACCTGGTCGAGGCGATCGGCCTCGGGCACGACCTCGGACACCCGCCGTTCGGGCATATCGGCGAGGAGATGCTCGACCGCTGCCTGAAAGAGCGATTTGGCCGGGACTTCCGCCACTACGAGCACTCGCTGCGCGTGGTTGACAGCCTCGAGCGCGACGGAGCAGGTCTCAACTTGACAAAGCAGGTGCGTGACGGCATCGCTCGCCACTCGAGCCGCGCGCCCCAGCCGGCGACGCTCGAGGGACGGATCGTCAGGGTGATCGACCGCGTTGCGTACATCAACCACGACATCGACGACGCCGTGCGCGCCGGGCTGCTGCGCGAGGATGAGCTGCCGAGGGAGCCGATCGCGGTCCTCGGCACGAGCGGCTCAGCGCGGATCGACGCGCTCGTGCACGACATGGTCGAGCAGTCAGGGCAGACGGGCGACATCGTCCAGGGGCCGGAGGCCGGGCCGGCGATGAAGGCGCTGCGCGAGTTTATGTTCGAGCACGTCTACCTCGGACCGGCGGTGCGCGCCGAGCACGCGAAGATCTCGGGTGTCGTGAAACGGTTGTTCGAGCACTACATCGAGCATCCCGAGCTGCTGCCCGAGAGCCATGGCCCGATCCAGCCTTCGGCTGACTTGAGTGACCCGAACGGGGATGAGGAGTTGGCGCGACGCGTGACCGACTACCTCGCGGGCATGACCGACAGGTATTGCATCAGGGCGTACAAGGAGCTCGAGGTGCCCCAGGCCTTCGCCCGCTAGCTCTGGCTGTGTCCTCGGTCGCTCGCGTGCCGATCAGTCGATCAGATGCGATCGACTGATCGGCCAGCACGCCACGCGGGGTGGGTGGGCATTTCAATCCTTGCCAGAGATGCTGATTTGAGATGGACAAGCTAGCGTAGGCCCGAGATGGCCTTATATACCCGCGAGTCCAAGGAGCGCGTGCGCGACACGGTCGACTTCGTCGAGCTGGTCTCGGCGCGGACCGAGCTGCGCCGGGCCGGGCCGGCTAGCTATGTGGGGTTGTGCCCCTTCCACCACGAGCGCAGCCCGTCGTTTGGGATCGACCCGGGGCAGAAGGTCTACTACTGTTTTGGCTGCCAGGCATCTGGGGACGTGTTTACGTTCGTGCAGGAGGTCGAGGGGGTGGACTTCAAAGGCGCTCTCGAGCTGCTTGCGGATCGCTATGGAGTCGAGCTGGAGCGCGAGGAGGAGGACGAGAAGGAGGCCGAGCGGCGCAAACTCCGAGAGCGACTGCTGGAGCTGCTCGCCCGCACCACCGCCTACTATGAGCGCTGCCTGTGGGATTCGGACGAGGCCGAGCGTGCGCGGGAGTACCTGCTGGGCCGGGGATTGGGGGAAGAGATCCTGAAGGAGTTCCGCGTCGGCTATGCCCCGAGCGCATGGGATCGGGTGCTGTTGGCCTCACGGCGAGGCGGCTTCTCAGAGCAGGAGCTCTACGCGACGGGGTTGGCCCAGCGCTCGCGGGAGAACGGGCAGCTCTATGACCGGTTCCGCTCGCGGATCATGTTCCCGCTGGCCGACATCAAAGGCAGCATCCTTGGATTCGGTGCACGTGCGATGCACGACGAACAGAAGGATGGTGGGGGCGGCGGGCGGGCACCCAAGTACCTGAACACCTCCGACAACGACGTGTATCACAAGGGCTCGCACGTATATGGGGCGAAGCTGGCGAGGCAGTCGGCCGCCAAGGCCCATAGCGTCGTACTTTGCGAGGGGTACACGGACGTGATCGCCATGCATCAGGCGGGAATGAAGAACTGCGTTGGGCTGATGGGCACCGCGCTGACGCCACCGCAGGTGCGTGAGCTTTCGAGGATGGCGAACACGGTGCTACTGGCGCTTGACGCCGATACGGCCGGTCAGGCCGCCATGCTGAAGGCGTACACGCTTGCCTCAGAGCGTGAACTGGCGCTGCGCGTCGTCCCGCTGCCGGCAGGGACTGACCCAGCAGACCTGCTGCTGGCCGAGGGGAGCAAGGCAGTGCAGGAGGCGATCGACCGATCGGTCGAGTTCGCGCGCTTTCGGGTTGAGCGGGTCCTCGCCAGCGGGGACACCTCGGACACCGAGGTCCAGGACTCGATGCTCGATGAGTTGCGCGAAATCTTCTCCACGTTGCCATCGCGGAGCACGGTTCGCGACGAGCTGACTCGCCTCGTTTCGAGTCGCTTCGCTAGACCCAATGACCTGGTCGAGAAGCGCTTGGCTGAACCGACGAAGGGGTCGCCAAGTACCCCGGCGGCGGGCCAGACGACAGCCAAAGCGCGCGTGGACCTCTCCCGCCTGGACAAGACCGAGCGTGAATTCCTCGCATTGTGCATCGCACAGCCCGAGGACGGTCTGACCGCGCTCCGACGCCTCGACGTTGAGGAGCACTTCTCGAGCAGCCTCATGCGTCGAGCCGCTCGATACCTGATGGACAATGGCCTGCCGGTCTCGATGTCTGCACCCGACCTAGACGATGATCCGGACCTGCATGCGTTGCTGGCCGAGCTGATAGTGCAAGCCGGTAGCGAAGAGCCCCGTTCAGAGATGTTGGACGTTCAGCGCCTGCAGCTGGAGCTGGCGAGGGTCGACCGTCAGATTCAGCGCGCGCGCGGGCAGGAAAGCGGCGATGTGAGCGAGCTTGCCAAACGCCGGGGCGAGGTCAAGCGCGAGTTCGACAAGGCAAACGAACGGGTGCTCGAGGAGACGGGGGAGCGGAAGTACTGAGAACCTGTTTCAAAAAGATCGGCACGCCCGGATGCGCACCTGGACACGGCGCTGGACCGATCGAAGATCCACGAGATCTTCGATCATCGCCACGTGACGGCTTGCACGTGCTACCAGCACGCGCTGCGCCGTCCCGCGTCGCCCAGCTTGGTCCATGCACGCCCCAACCGCACCGCCTATTTCGAAACAGGTTCTGAGCGGCGCGTGAGGTGTGCGATTTTGCTGCCCTACAATGCATCCGACTCCCGGACGATCATCCTGGGTAGCCCATTCCGGGGTAGCTCAATGGCAGAGTAGTCGGCTGTTAACCGATTGGTTGTGGGTTCGAGTCCCACCCCCGGAGCTTTTCGCCGCACAACGGCTCGATCTCGAGGCAGGCATCGCGCGCCCTCCGATGTCATGCGATCAGGTGCGATCCGAGGGCGGGGTGGAGGTGCGCAGCTGCTCGACTCGCTTGGTGACCAGTTCGGGGAGCGAGTCGGGCACCGCCTCGATGTCCTCGGTGGCTTGGGTGATGGCCGCTGGTAGGCGGTCGAGCGTGTCGGCGACGATCTCCTCGGCGATCTGAGGTGTCATGCCCCATCGGTTGGCCTCGTTGACTATGCGCTCGGCGGTGACGCGGTCTGCCTTCTGCACGCTGTCGACGTACATCGCCAGCTTGTCGTCGAGCGGATAGAGCCTCGTGGACAGGAGGTCGTAGAGGGGTGCGAGCCGCAGAGCCCCTGTGAGGGTGTGCAGCAGCGAGAAGTTCTTACCGTGGGCGTCGCAGTTGCCGAGCGCCACGTTGAGCGTGAGTACGCGCAGGAGTGTTTCGGGGGCTGATGGCTCGGCGAAGTCCTGCAGTACCAGCGCGATGCGCGCTAGGTTTGGCCCGGCGTCCTGCTCGTACTTCTTCTCGGGCGGGAGGCCGAGCGCCTGGCAGAAGTCCTCTTGGTGGATTCTGTGAACGGTCCCGTCGGGGTCGGTGACCCGGTCGTAGCGTTCTACGACGAGCACTGGGCGATCGTCGACGAGAATCGTCTGCACGGGGGCGACGCTCAGCCCGAGGTTCTTGGCGACGGTCATGCAGAACATCTCGTTCTCGACGGTGTTCTGGAAGGGTTCGATCTCGGGCTTGAGAATGTGAGTAGAGGGCGTCCCCTCTACGGGCCGCCCCCATGTGCCGTCCGGCATGCGGGTCAGCAGCAGCTTCTCCTGCACACCGGCAAGGGAGAGGCGTACGTTGCGGTCGATACCGAGTGGGGCGCGGTGGAGGTTCGCGATCAGCTCGGCGAGGTCGTCTGCCGTGAGGGGCGCGGCGGTCAGCGTGGTGGGCAGGGGGGGAGACGGGGCGTCCTCGGCTTGGATGACTAGTGCACCGGCGCTGTCTTTGCCGAGAGCGGCGAGCAGCCCGAAGACGTCGCTCGCGGGCAGGTCGAGGTCCTGCGCGATCGCCCTGCGCGGCTCTCCCTCGGGGAGGAGGCCGTCGAGGAATGCGCGTGTCGCGCCGTTCGGGTAGCGGTCGCGGGTCAGAGGGAACGCCAGCGACAGCAGCGGGGTGCCGCCCTCGTAGGTGTCAAGTGCATACTCGGTGTAGGAGAGGCGCAGGCGGTCCTTGCGCTGCTTCTCAACGATCGCGACTTGATGGCCGTATAGCCAGATCGCAAGCGCGCCCGGCACCTACCAGTCCGCCTTCTGCAGCGTCGCTCGGACACCGAGCAGCTTCAACAGGCGCAGGATGCGACGCATCTGCTCAGTCTCCCGGCCCTGCTCCAGCTCTGAGAGGTAGCTTCGGTTCAGGCCCGCCATCGCGGCGAGCTCCTCCTGTGTGAGTCCGGCTTCTTCGCGGTAATGGCGGATCGCGGGGCCGACCGACGCCGCGGTATAGAGGCGGAAGGGCTTGCCTGTGTGAGGAGCCCTCTCGGGCGCGCCGTTATCGTTCGATGTCTGCATATCTAGACATTATAGCAGGGCCTACCAGAAGTCGGTTTTTCCGGACAGAGACCTGTTCTTTGTTCGATGTTAAGATTTTCAGACATGTCGTCCGCAGCCGCTGGTTAGCGGCCACTCCTGTCTCACCGCGGCGCCCAATCTTCTCGTCGGGGCCAAGGTATGCCGCCGTCTTTGTTGGTTCTCTAATCGTTCGCCCCGACCGGTTTAGGCGGCCAACCGCTCCACAAGCCGCGCGGCCGTATCGCCCGCCTCGTGTGTGGCAGCCCAATCCGCCAGCTCGCGCGCGCGCGCTCGGATCGATGGCTCGCCCAAGGCGCGTTCCACGGCCAGGCGCAAAGGCCGGGGGGAGATGAAGCGCCGCGGGACGCGCACGCCCGCGCCGAACCAGTCGAGGCGCGCTGCGTTCTCGTTCATGTCGCCGACCGCCGGACAGGCGACCACGGCGCAGCCCGCGGAAAGCGCGCGGACGAGCGTGCCGTGGCCTGCGTGGCAGACGACCACCTCGCAGAGAGGCATCGTGCGCGAGTAGGAGACCCAGTCGACGACGCGGGCGTTGGCGGGCACCGGCAACGGGCGGGAGGGCAGGCGGCGGTTCCAGGTGGCGAGCACGCGCACCGGGGCGCCCGCGAGGCCGCGCAGCGCGGCGAGGAGCATCCGCTGCTGGGGGTCCTGCGCGGTGGAGGGGGCCACGAGTACGAGCGGGGCATCGCCCGGAGGGAGCTCGACGTCGCGCGCGGCGGGCTCCCACATGAGCGGGCCGACCACGTTGACGTGAGCGGGCCAAGCGCGCGGGTACTCGAGCTGCGGGAAGGTGCCGAGGAGAGCCAGCTCGCGGCTGATGCCGCCGTGGACATGTGCAAGCGGCGCCAACCCCAGCCGCGCGCGGGTGTGGTTGAGCTCTGAGCGTCCGAGCTCGAGGCCCCGGTCGATCGGCCCCTGCGCGCGACGCCACAGCCCACGGCCGAGCGCGGTGCGCGGTAGGCGCGCGCCGAGCGAATAGATCGGGAAATCCGGCTCGCCGTGGGGGTAGACGTGGGGGATGAGGGTTGCATAGGGGATGCCGCACAGCTCAGCTGCCAGTGAGGGGCCGAGCGTGAGGATGTCCGCGACGACCACCTCAGGCTTGAGGGCGCGTACGAGCGGAACCGTGTCCTTGGTCGCGTGGACGACCGCCTCGTAGAAGTCGAGGCTTGGAGAACCCGCCCCTCCGTTGGGGAACACGTGGTACTCGGGCGCCATCGCAAACGTCATGCCCTCGGCCTCGACATGCTCTCGCCAGCGCGCCCAGGTCTGGAGGGTGACATCGTGCCCGCGGGCCGCGAGGGAGCGGCCGAGGGCGATCATCGGGAAGGCGTGGCCCGGGTCGCCGAAGGCGCCCAAGAGGATCCGGCGCGGGGCCATCCCGGCGGGGTCAGGCAGCGGCCAGCTCAGCGACGAGCCGCAGCTGGTCGAGGCGCTCGGGCGCGGTGAAGGCGATCGGGGTGACGCCGAGCGTGCCGACGCCCGCGTCGCGGTAGACGGCGAGGCGCTCCCGTACGACGTCCGGAGGGCCGCACAGCGAGACGGCGTCGATCAGGGCGTCGGGGACGGCGGCCATCGCCTCCTCGCGCTTGCCTTCGAGGTAGAGGTCCTGAACGACGGCGGCCTCGGCCTCGAAGCCATAACGGCAGACGAGCTGGTTGTAGAAGTTCTGCTTACGCGAGCCCATGCCGCCGACGTAGAGCGCGATGAACGGGCGCATCGCGTTGCGCGCGCCCTCCAGGTCGTCGGTGACGAACACCTGCACGGTCGGCGCGATATCGAAGTCCTCGAGCGATTTGCCGGACCGCGCGGCGCCCTCCTGGAGCAGCGGCCGCAGCTCGGAGACGTGCTCTGGGGAGAAGAGGGTGGGGATCCACCCATCGGCGATCTCGCCCGCGAGGGCGGTGTTCTTGGGGCCGATCGCCGCCAGGTAGATGGGGATGTGGTCCTGGACGGGGGAGATCGTCAGCTTGAGCGCCTTGCCGGGACCGTCGGGGAGGGGGAGGTCGAGGGTCTCGCCGTGGAACTCGACGCGCTCGCGCGCGAGCGCCATGCGGATCACGGCGACATACTCGCGCGTGCGCTGGAGCTGTCTGGCAAAGCGCTGCCCGTGCCAGCCCTCGGCGACCTGTGGGCCGGAGGAGCCGATGCCGAGGATCATGCGACCGTTGGAGAGCTGGTCGATCGTGGCGGCCGTCATCGCGGTCATCGCGGCGGAGCGGCCGGGCATCTGAAAGATGCCGGAGCCGAGGCGGATCTTGGAGGTCTGACCGGCGAGCCAGCCGAGCACGGTGGCCGTGTCCGAGCCGTAGGCCTCGGCCGCCCAAACTGAGTCATAGCCGAGGCGCTCGGCCTCCTGGACAATCGAGAGCTGGTCCTTGGAGGAGAGGCCGAGGCCCCAGTAGCCGATATGCACGCCGAGCCTCATGCGCAAGTTTCCTTTCAGCGGAAGGGAATTCTTTGCAGTGCGCGAGCCCATCTCATACGCTCTGGGGGCGCCCCGTCCGGAACCATCGCGGCAACCGGCGCGATGAAGCCTATGCCAACAGCCCACTCTCGCAAAGCCACGCCCCTCGACGATCTGCGTCTCGCGATCGCGTGCCTGCCACTCGAGACCCGTCAGGCGATGCTCGAGGGGGTGACCTCCAACCCGCGGATCATCGTCGGCGCCTACACCGACCGCGAGGGCGGCATGTGTCCGATGCTCGCCGCCCACCGCCGTGGCGGACGCACCAACTTCATCTCCTTCGCGAGGTCCTGGGATCGCTTCACCCACGCTGGGCGCCACGCCCGCAGGGCCACCAGGCGCGAGCTCTCGATCCTCGTCGACCTGTTGAGCGCGAGCCTGATGGACGATGAGCGCGTCGACCTCGCGCGCGCGATCCACGAGCACACCGAGCTGCTCGCGCGCCGCCGGCTCCTACGCATCACCGAGCCCACCGGCGAGATCGTCGCCCGCCGCCTTCGTGCCCCGCGCTGGCTCGGCCGGCGTCGAGAGCGCGTGTCTGTGTCTGTATGAGGGCACTGATGGTCGGCTTGCCCGGGCCGTGAGCCTGCCCGGCGTGAGAACGCGCTAGGAGAGCTACAGCGAGTCGCCGGGTCGCACGAACATCATCTCCGGAACGATGCAGGCGGGGGAGAGCTTCAGCAGAAAGCGGATAGCCTCGGCGATGTCCTCGGGCCGGATCATCTCCTCGGCGGGGACGTGCTCCTTGGCGTAGTCGGTCATGGGCGTGTCGACGAAGGCGGGGCAGAGCGCGGTCGACTTGATGCCCTGGGAGGCGAGTTCCTTGTTCATCGCTTCGGTCCAGCCGACGACGCCGTGCTTGGTGGCCGAGTACACCGAGGTCCAGCCCTGGCCGAACTTGCCGGTGATCGAGGAGGTGTTGACGACGAGCGCACTTGCGTGCTCGGCCGCGGCGGCCTGGAGCATGGAAAGACATTCGCGATAGAAGATGACGATCGAGCGCAGGTTGATCGAGAGCTGCATGTCGAGGTGCTTGGTCTGGATCTCCCCGACGGACGCCCCGAACCCGACGCCGGCGTTGTTGACGAGCACGTCGAGCCGGCCATAGCGCTCGCGGTGCGCTCCGACGACGTGCTGGATCGCCTCCTCCTCAGAGACGTTCGCCGCGACCCCGTGCACGTCGAAGCCCTCGGCAACGAGCTCTGCGACGGCCGCGTCGAGCTTGTCGGGCCGCCGCGCGGCCATCGTCACGCCGTAGCCTTCTTCACCGAGGACCTTGGCGATCGCCAAGCCGATCCCGCTCGATGCTCCGGTCACGATCGCTGCACGGTCTGCCATCTGAGAGCTCCTCCTCGTAGTGTCGGATCGCCGCGACCGGCGATCCCCGCCTCGGGCACGAGACGGCGGCAGTGAGCATTCCACATCTCGCTGGTAGCGTCTGCTCGATCGTGGCCGGGTCTTCGTCCGGGCGCGAGGAGGGCCCGTAGCTCAGTTGGTTAGAGCAGTCGACTCATAATCGATTGGTCCCTGGTTCGAGTCCAGGCGGGCCCATGGCGGGATCGCGCATTCCAGAGCCGAATCTCGGCCGCATATGGGTCGGGGCTCGACCCGCGCATGCTCCCGCCAGGCCGCCCGCTGTGCGAGGATGTGGCGCATCATGGACCAGCGCGTGAGCTTGATCACCCTGGGGGTGGTCGACCTCGCCCGCGCCCGGGCGTTTTATGAAGAGCTCGGTTGGCGGACGAAGGCGGAGCCTGACGACGATGTCGTGTTCTTTCAGACCGGCGGCTTGATTGTGGCGCTGTGGGATCGCGAGAAGCTTGCCGAGGACAGCGGGGTCGAGGACGGCGGCGGGGGCTGGGGCGGCGTCACGCTCGCATACAACGTGGGCTCGCCGGAGGCGGTGGATGCGGTGCTGGCCGAAGCGGGCGCGGTGGGAGCGACCATCGCCCGCCCCGGCGCCGAGACCTTCTGGGGCGGCTACTCAGGGGTGTTCATCGACCCCGATGGCCACCCCTGGGAGGTGGCGCACAACCCCCACTGGACGCTCCACGACGATGGGTCAGTCACGCTCACTGCCGCCTGAAGGATCGCGTCGGCGCTACCTTCGACGAGTGCGTTTGTTTCCAACTGCACCCGTTGCCGGGGGCTCCTTCATTCTTGGGTACGCGGTGGTGGTGGGCAGCGGCTCGCGGTTCATTGGCGGTCTGGTGCTGCTCGCCGGAGGCGTTGTGTGTGCGCGGCTCTGGCTAGGGCGCCGTGGGCCGCGCACAGCGGCGGCGCTCACCGGCGCGGCGCTGGCCATGTTCGTGGCGTCGCACGTGCTCGCCCTGCTGATTGGGGCTTGGCCCGCCGTGCTGTCCACAGCGGCCGCCATGGCGATTATCAGCTGGGTCTACGCCGACGCCCCAACGGCCCGTACTATAGGTCTCAATCCTTCGCCTCACTAGAATATTCGACTAGCCGGTTATTTTCCGCTCGCCAATGTGCCCTGGTGCCGGCCCAGCTCACCAGGGAGATTCTTCTTTCTTCGGCGGTGCTTCTTTCTTTTCTTCTTTGGGGTAGGAGGGGGTGGTGGGCGTAGGGGTTGTGGGAGTGGGCGTGCTGGTGGTCGGGGTGCTCGCGGGCGTGGACGTGGTGGGCGAAGCGCCACTCGTGGCGGATTCGCCGCCGTAGTAGCCAGGCGTGCTGGGGGCGCCGGGTGCGCTGGCGGGGGGCGCGTTGTTCGCCGTGGTGGAGGCGGTCATGGCGTGCCAGGTGCCGCCGAAGCTGTGGATGCCCTGACCGTTTGTCTGTCCACTGGCGTGGTCACCGGAGTAGCGATAGAGCGGCAGCCCGCGCAGCGTGACCTGGAGCATCCCGTTGCTGCGTCTGAGGATCCCAAGGCGTCCGTGCACACCCGAGCCGGCCTTCAGCTTGGTCTTGTGCGAGCTGACCGTGAGCAGGGGCCAGAACTTCAGGCATTCGCTGCTCTTGCACAACAGGTGGTGGGGTGTCTCGGGGCTGAGGACGTAGAGCGTGCGGCCCTGAGCATTGACGGCGATCTGCTCACCGAGCCCTGAGCTGGACGCCGAGCTGACCGTGACGGCGCCACCTGCCGCAAGCGCTATCGCGGCCAGCGAGGCGGCAAGCGCCAGGGTCACTGCCGCGACTCCAAGCGCGAGCCCCGAGGGTCGCCGGCCCCGGGGCGATCGCGCGATCTGCTGCTGCCGTTGTGAACCGCTCATCGAGTCTCCCTTCGTGGTGGCCGTTGCCTATAAGGACGCCGCCGGCACCACAACCTTCCCCGGGCTCTATCGGGCTGCGACCCTCGATTGCCGCTCGATTCAAATTGGGACCTAGTCCCCGGGATCTAGTCCCCATCTCCTGCTCGCAGCAACAATCTTGGAATCGATGATCACAATGAGCCGCGAAGCGCTCGGTTCGCCATCAGGTGTTCCCCCACTCGTCCTCGTCGTCTGGCAGCGACTGCTCGATCTCCTCGAGGACGATGTCGGTCCGGCGATCGTTGATCATCCTCTGCAGCGCCTCGCCGATAGTTGGCGCCCAGACTCGCCGCGCCACGGCGACCCGTCCGGGCTCCTCGTCGAACTGCTTCCATTCGAGCTCGACTGGCGGCACGAGCAGCGCTGGCGAACCGCGGCGACGCCGCCCGGCAGTCGGTACGCTGCGCGGCGTGACGTTGCACCCTCTCGCTGCACGGTTCGCGGCGGTCGCCGATTCGTATGATCGAGGGCGGCCCGAGTACGCGCCCGCCGTGGTGGAAGCGCTCAAGGGCGAGTTGGGGCTTGGGCAGGGGGCAAACGTCCTCGACCTGGCGGCCGGGACCGGCAAGCTGACCAGGGCGCTGCTCGCCGGGGGCCTCGATGTGGTCGCTGTCGAGCCGCAGGCGCAGCTGCGTGAGCTGTTGGCTGAGAGCGTGGGCGCGGAGCGGGTGAGAGAGGGCGTCGCCGAGATGATTCCCCTCGACAGCGCCTCGGTCGATGGGGTGACGGTGGCCGATGGATTTCACTGGTTCGACCACGATGTGGCGCTCGCGGAGATCCACAGGGTGTTGCGTCCGGGCGGTGGTCTGGCGCTGCTCTCGACGCTGCCGGATTGGAGCGGAGCCTCGTGGGCACACGAGGTCGGCACGCTGCTGGCGGCGAAGCGCCCGGAGCACCCGTATTTCGACGGGCCACCGTGGCAGG
>Ga0310037_10000128_pt1 | contig 63436 bp, 57 predicted proteins | sample Sb_taG_11_FD_200239 | JGI IMG/M metagenome (GOLD analysis project Ga0310037, IMG submission 200239) | Peat soil microbial communities from Weissenstadt, Germany - Sb_50d_3_AS metaG (v2) (version 2) | ecosystem: Environmental > Terrestrial > Soil > Wetlands > Peat | place: Germany: Weissenstadt... | reverse complement strand
CCTTCGTCGCCTGCCGCGCCGTGATCGCAGCCGTCAGCGTCGTCTTCCCATGGTCCACGTGACCAATCGTCCCCACGTTCACGTGCGGCTTCGTCCGCTCAAACTTCGCCTTGGCCATCGCTCTCTGTTCCCCCGGCGTTAGAGTCTGGAGCCCACGAGCGGGATTGAACCGCTGACCTCGTCCTTACCAAGGACGTGCTCTACCAACTGAGCTACGTGGGCCTCGGCCTATCCCGTTCACCCGTCCGACACCCCAACCACGGCGTTCAGCGACTCACCCGTTCGGCTCGGTCGCGCGTGGAGCGGGAAACGGGATTCGAACCCGCGACCCCGAGCTTGGAAGGCTCGTGCTCTAGCCAGCTGAGCTATTCCCGCCCGCGCGTACCCCATCCATCTGTTTTGACCCGGGTCGAACCCGTGGTGGAGAGGGGAGGATTCGAACCTCCGAAGGCGAAAGCCAGCAGATTTACAGTCTGCCCCGTTTGGCCGCTTCGGTACCTCTCCGCATCCTTGCCACGAGACGCTCGGGGCCTCTTCCCCTGCGATCCGTTGTAGTACCGGAAAAAGTGTAAACAGCCCCGCCCCCCGGGTGCCCATCGTTCGGACGATGTGCCCCATGACCGCGGGATTGCTGAAACTCTGTGCCCTCGTATGGCTCGGCCCGACCCGATGGCGTGTCGGACCCTGTCGGACCCTCGACCCGCTCGACTCTCGCGCTTCTCGACGTTCCTATTCCCGGAGCTGGCGAGGGGACTCGAACCCTTAACCTGCTGATTACAAATCAGCCGCTCTACCGATTGAGCTACGCCAGCTTGTTGAGGAACGACGCCGACTATAGGGGCAGAGCTTCCACCCGGCAACGGCCCCGCCGGCCGGGCCGGCGCCTTGCGGTTAGGGTGAGCCGCGGCCGGCCCAAAGCCGGGAGCGGCGGAGGATCTCGAACAGCAGGACGGCGGCGGCGGCCGAGACGTTGAGCGAGGCGATCCGCCCCTCCATTGGAATCCGCAGTCGATGGTCGAGGCGAGCCTGGACTGCGGGGCGCAGGCCCTTGCCCTCCGCGCCAAGAACCACCACGAGGTCGCCTTGGAAGGTGCGGTCTGGGGCCGCGAAGAGGTCGTCGCCCCCGCCTGCGTCTGCACCCACGGTCCAGAAGCCGTCTCCCTGGAGCTCTTCCAGGGCGCGAGCGAGGTTCGTGACCCGGGCCACGGGCAGGTGCTCGATCGCCCCGGCGCTCGCCCGAGCGACGGCTGCGCTGAGGGGCGGTGAGCGGTGGCGCGTCAGCACAAGGCCGTGCATCCCCGCCGCCTCTGCGACTCGAGCAATCGCCCCGAGGTTTTGCGGGTCTTCCACCCCATCCAGCGCGACGAGTCGCCGCTGGCCCCGTTCTCCGGCCCGAAGCGCGGCGAGGGTCCGCTCGGGAATGGGTCCGGCTTCAAGCACCACGCCCTGGGTTCGCGCGGCCGCGCCCGCGCGCGTCGCGATCTCGCCCCGGCTCACGAACTCGACGGGAACCCCTGCTTCGCGGGCAAGCGCGGCAAGCCGTTCGACCTCGGCACTCTTTTGGTCCGTCGCCACGAACAGGCGCCCCAACTTGCGGTGGCGGGCGCTTAAGGCTTCGCGGACGACATGCAAGCCGAAGAGCGGCTCGCTCTCGCGCATGTTGGACCCCGGCCGGAACGCAGCTCGTGTTCGCAAAGGGCGTGAAAGCAGATAGGGGGTCCCGCGCAGTGGCGCGAGCGGGTCCCCGAGGCTGCGGCCCCCGATCAGGGATCGATCTTAGCTCGCAGCTCTTCAATCCCAGTGAGGAATCGGTCGGGCTCGGCGATTGCGGGATGGTTCTTGAGCTCGAATTCCGCATAGGACACAAGCTCACCCAGCGCAGCGCTGACTTGGCCTTCCCGGTCGCCGGCGAGACGAAGAGCGCGGCTCGTCACCTCCTCCGGATCGAGCACGCCGCCCATACCAACGGTCACGTCCTTCAAAAGAGAGGGGAAGCGTTGCGAGGTCTCCTCGAGAACTCGCATGAAGCGCTCCCGGAACGAAGCGCCCCCTTCGACCGCGACGATCGGCGCCGTGAGCTCTGCCAGGAGCTTGAGATGATTCGCCACACACTCGCGCAGCATCTCTTCGTCGTGACGACGCAGGTCCGCCTCGCCGAGAAAGCCCTCGTCCTCCCGGGTGCGCACGAGTCTTACGGCCCCCACAAGGCGCAGGAGCTGGACGGTGCGAGCGGCCGACAGGGGATCCAGCCCGACACGCCGGCAAAGCGCGGGGAAGGCGCGCTCCGAGCTAAGCGCGTCGAAGAGCGAGCGCTCGCCGCCGGCGAGATTCGCCTCCTTGCCCTCCACCGGTGCGAGGTGGACGCGGGGGTCTTCGAGCAGGGCCAGGAACTTGAGCAGCTCGTCGCGACGCTGAATGCCTTCTGCCACGAGGCGCCGGGTAGGGAGCGAAAGGCGAACCACGTTGTCGGGTTGGACGTCTCCCTCCCATAGATAGACGGTGCCCGCCGTGTAGGAGAACAGCGAGCGAACGATCTCCTCGACCTGGTATTTCACCCCATGCCACAGCTCGCGAGGGGTCAGGAAGCCGCGCTCGACGAGTGTCTTGCCGAAGCGATCCGGCGGGTTGAAGCGTCGCTCCGCCTCGCGCAGCTGCTCGAGGGTAATCACGCCCGCACGCAGCAAGCACTCCCCGAGCCGATCGACGCGCTGGTTGGAGCTCGCGAATACGACCTCGCCGCGGTGCAAGAAGACGCTCTTCGTGTGGTCTCGGCAGGTGAAGAACAGGAAGCCCGACTTCCCGGCGCTGTGCACCACGCCGAGCAGATCGGCCAGAGGGAATGCGCGCACGTTTGCGGTGAAAACAAGCTCGTGGTCCCAGGGCAAGGCTGCACTCGCGGGGGCGCCGCAGCGCTCGAGCAAGATGGTGCGGACGCCCGCGTCTAGGAGCCGCACGGGCTCGTCCGGGCCGAGGCCGAGTTGCTGGCGCAGCCGCTCGTTGAGTTCCAGCTCCTCGAGCGACCGTTCACGGACCGGCAGTTCACCCATGCTTCCTCGCGTTGGGGTGCGATCCTGAGCAGCGGTCCCCAGGGTCTCTTCGACGTGGCTGCGCTTTGGCTTGAGTCGGCTCCCTGCGTGCGTATGGCGGACTCAAGCGGATCGTCGCTCGGCCGATGCCGTCGGTGGGGGGTATCGTCATGTCCAACTCCGAGGAAGGCATCAATCGCCGTCGGTATCGCCGCATTGCGCTCGCCCTCCCGGTACGGGTCTCGACGATCGACGCGGAGACCGACCCGTACACGGGTCGACCGTTTTTTCGGCTTTCGCGGGAATGGTGCGGGAATGTTTCCCGCGGCGGCGTTTTCATCCGCACGCCCGAGCCCTTGGCGCCAGGTCGCCGAGTGCTGCTCGAGGTCTCGCTCCCGGACGGCACTCCGCTCGAGGCGACCGGGCGCGTCGCATGGGCACGGCGGGTACTCGCGCCGCCGGGGGACCACGAAGAGGCCGGCGTTGGCATCGAGTTCCTCGGCGCGACGTCCGCGGGCCTCAAGGCGCTCGAACACCTGCTTATCGCGGGCGAGCACGCGGGACGCTCGCACCCCTCCGACGCATGAGTTCCCGGCTTGATCCCCGCCCGGCGTTCCGGGTATGCTCGCGCCCGCCATGACCCCCCGCGGTGCGTACAAAATGGCGAGCCGCAATCGCAGCTTCGAGGCGTTTCTCGATCCGACGTTGCGAAGTGAGCGCCGCGTCCAGCGAATCTTGAGTTCCCTTCGCGACGAGATTGTGGAAGGTGGAGGGGGCGACCGCTTGCGAATCCGTCGCGTGCTCAAGGACCCACGCGAGATCTACAGGTTGGAGCTCGACCTGCCTGAACTCGGCTATCAGCGGACGACGCTATTGGACCGGCGGGCCCTCGAGCGGCTGCTCGAGGCCGAGGAAGTGCGGGCTCTGGTGCGGCCGTCCGCGCTCCACCGGTAGTCGAGAGATCAAGGTGCCCGGGGCAGGGATCGAACCTGCACGGCACGTGGCCAGGCGATTTTAAGTCGCCCGCGTCTACCGATTTCGCCACCCGGGCGGGAGTCCAAGACCAACGGCTCCGGAGCAACAGCAGGATAACAGCTCGTCGTGTTCCACGGGAAGAAGATCGTCGTCGTGATGCCCGCGTACAACGCGTCGAAGACGCTTGAGCGGACGTACCGCGAAGTGCCGCTGGATCTTGTCGACGAGATCGTGCTGACAGACGATGCCAGCAGCGACGATACCGTGCGCGTCGCCCGTGAGCTTGGCTTGCGGACCCTCGTGCACCAAAAGAACCTTGGCTACGGGGGCAACCAAAAGACCTGCTACGCGGAGGCCTTGCGGCTCGGCGCCGACGTCGTGGTGATGCTGCACCCCGACTATCAATATCCGCCCACGCTGATCGCTCCCATGATCAGCATGATTACCGACGGGCCCTACGACGTGGTCCTCGGCTCCCGCGTCCTCGGAGGACGAGCGCGAGCCGGTGGCATGCCGCTCTACAAGTATGCTTCGAACCGATTTCTCACGGCGGCACAGAACTTTCTCTGCGGTGCGAAGCTTTCGGAATACCACACCGGCTATCGGGCCTTTTCGCGAGAAGTGCTGGAGAGCCTCCCGCTCCTAGAGAATTCGGACGACTTCGTATTCGACAACCAGATGTTGGCGCAGATCCTCTTCTCCAAGTTTGAAATTGGCGAGATCAGTTGCCCGGCGGCGTACTTCGACGAAGCTTCGTCGATCAACTTCCGCCGCTCGGTGACCTACGGTCTCGGCGTGCTCGGGGTCTCGGTCCAGTATTTCTTGCAGCGGCGCGGCCTTGGCCGATATCCGATCTTCGATCCCCAAGGGCGCCGCCTTAGCGCGGCTCACAATCCCAGCGCAACCTCGGGCTTTGCGGTCGGCTGAGGACCGCCTCCTTGGGTCAGTTCCAATAAAACTAAGCGCCGCGGGGACCTCAAGACGCGGGCTACGGTTTCTCCGCGGCAGTCCGCTGAGCCCCCAACCACCCGCCGGCAGTGCCCGCACTCGAAAGCCGGTCTACTCCGCCGGGGTACTGAATGCGCTCATGAGTTGCTGCGTCACATCTCGGGTCGTGATGGGCCCTGCATCCTCCCGCGGCGGCTTTCCGCCATGGCTTCGCAGCGAGAGATCCACGTTGCGGGCCTCCGCTCGGAGTGCAGCAACCGTACACTTCTCTTTCGGCCGGTGTGCGAACGGATCGAAACGGAAATGACGCATCGCGTTCTCGTGCGTGATGCGCCGAACGTCTTCATCCGGTGCATTGCCGAGGCACCGGACCAGGGCTTCCGGCGCGCGGGGCCACGTGGTATCGGAGTGCGGGTAGTCGCACTCCCAGGTGATATTGTCGATCCCGACGCTGTGCCGAAGCGCGACACCCGTCGCGTCGTCAATGAAGCACGTCACGACGTGCTCGCGAAACACCTCGCTCGGTAGCTTCCCGCCGAAGTCCTGTCTCGTCCAGGCCTTGTGATGCTGATAGACGTAGTCAATGCGCTCGAGGAAGTAGGGGATCCAACCGATCCCGCCCTCTGAAAGTGCGAATTTCAGGCTGGGAAAGCTTCGCAGCACGCGGGACCAGACAAGGTCGGCCGCCGTCGGAAAGATATTGATCGGCTGGACCGTAATCATGACGTTTACCGGCGCATCCATCGATGTAAACGCCATGCCGGCTCCCGAGCCGATATGCAGGCAGACGATCGTCCCCTCATCACAGCACGCGCTCCAAAATGGGTCCCAATGCTCGCTATGCAGGCTCGGGAAGCCGAGCTTCTCGGGATTCTCTGAGAAGCTCATGGCATGGCAACCCTTGCGAGCCACGCGGCGAACCTCGTCTGCCATGAGGCGAGCATCCCAAACCGGCGGGAGTGCCAGGGGAATGAAGCGCCCCGGATGACTGCCGCACCACTCGTCGATGTGCCAGTCGTTGTACGCCTTCAGCATGACGAGGGCGAGATCCTTGTCCTGATGGCGGGCGAATGTCGTGCCGCAGAAGCCGGGGAACGAGGGGAAGCACATGGAGGCCAGGACACCGTTGACGTTCATGTCGAGGATCCGCGCATTTCCGTCGTAACATCCGGGGCGGAGCTGATCGAAGCTCGTGGGCTCCATCCCATACTCGTCGGGAGGCCGGCCGGCGACGGCATTGAGTCCGATATTCGGGACCTGCTGTCCCTCCCACGCCCACACATCGGAACCGTCGGCCTTGCGCACGACGTGCGGAGCACGGTCGCGAAATCGCGTCGGCACATGATGTAAAAACAGGTTGGGCGGCTCGACGACATGGTCGTCGACACTCACGAGGATGAGATCATCAAGCTTCAAGGGGTACCCCCATGCCTTCGGGAACCTCACCGAGGCCCGAGTAGAACTGGCGCGCCCATCGGCGGAGCAACGCGATCGGTCCATCGCCATCGCATAGCAGCGGACGCGGCAAATGGATCTTGTTCTCCCAGATGGGGATGTCCTGGCCGAACTGCCGGTCGATCTCCGCGACAAACGCGCGGCCCACCCCCTTTGTGGCGTCATCGTTTGCGAGTTTGCGGACCATAAAACGCAGGGTCGTCTCCGACCAGTCATCGTCGATCGGTGCACCCGTAATCACGACCAAGGTTTCGATCACTCCGACAAAGCGTGTGACACCGAAGCCGAATCCATAGGAGGCGATCTCAATCCTGCCTTCCGTCTCGCCCCGCGGTGTTCCGACCATCGATACCGAAGTGACTCGGAAGACGTGGCCGTCGATTTCCGCCGTGCTCCGCGGCATGGTGTGCGTGCCGTGCACATACCGGAAGTGAGCGTCGTCCACCACGTTCTCGGCCATCTCCTGGCAATGTGCGCGAACCCGGAAGGTGCGGCGCACGGGCGTGCTCCAACCTTCGGCTCCCCACTCCGGAACGACAGGAATCTCCCAGCTCGGCGAGCGTCCTTTCGCGTGGTGCCAGGCGAAAACACAGCCGTTGCGTTCCACGACGGGCCATACTGCAAGCGCGGCTTGGGGTGGGATGCGCCTGGCGTAAGGGACTTCGACACAGCGCCCGGTCGGATCGAAGCGCCAGCCATGGAACGGACAACGCAGGGTGTCGCCCAGTACCTGCCCGCCGATTCCGATGTGCGCGCCTAGGTGCGGGCAGTGCGCGTCGGCCAGACGCGCTTCCCCGCTTGCTGTCCGCCAGAGGACGAGTTCGCGGCCAAAATAGCGGACGGCCTTCACCTCACCGGGCGCGAGCTCATCGGAGTCCGCCACACAAAACCACCCGTCAGGCGATGCAGGAAACGGAAGGCGCCGCGGCATCCCACGATTCTAACACCCCGTCAGATTCTGGTGGTATGCTCGAGTTCGTGCCCGTTTACCGTCCGGAACTCATGGGCCCGCCGCCGCGGGACGCGAATCAGCCCTTCTGGGACCCCGAGGCCCAGACGCAGAGTCCCGAGGCGCGACGCCGCCTCCAGAGTGTCCGGGCGTGCGAACTCGTGCGCCGCATCCTTGAGACGCCGGTACCGTTTTTTCAGCGGAAGCTTGAAGAGGCGGGCATCAAGACACCTGCGGATTTTCACGGTGTCGAAGACCTTGCCTCCATACCGCTGACCCGCAAGCAGGAGCTCCGCAACTCCGAAGCCGAGAATCCACCGATCGGCGACTACCGCTTCACGGACCTGCGCCGGTGCGTGCGGATCGGCCAGTCCACGGGGACCACCGGGACTCCCACGACCATGATCTTCACGCGCAAGGACATCTGGATCGAGTACGAGTCTGGAGCGCGGATGTTCTGGCGTTCGGGCCACCGACCCGGGATGATTGTGACGCACGCACACCCTGCATACCTCTATGGCGGCGGCGCGCTCTTGTCGGGCACCTACGAGTACTTCGGCCTGGTGAATCTTTGGGTCCCGCCCCCGGATACCGACGTGCTTGCGGAACAGGGAATTCGGGCCTGGATGCGCTTCAAGCCCGATATCCCCTTCGTCGGCTTTTCGCTCGGTCGCTACTTCGAGGTGTCTGCGAAGCTGGGTCTCGATCCGCGCAAAGACGTGGGACTTCGGATCCCTTCGCTCGGTGGTGGCGGAAAGGGCATGCCTCTCATGACGGCGGGCCTTGAGTGCTACGCGTACATCGGAAGCCCGTGCACGCAATCCCCCGGAGCGCACCTCAATGAGGATTGGGTGGTCGTGCAGGCCGTCGATCCGGCGACGGGCCAAGATGTCGCCGATGGTCAATGGGGCAATCTTGTCGTCACGACGCTCGATCGTGACAACGGGATGCTGCGCTACGACCTCGAGGAAGCCTGCGCCTTGGTACGCGAGCCGTGCGCCTGCGGAGAAACGACGATTCGCGGTTTCTGGGGCGGCCGCTTCAAGGACCTTCTCTCTTGTCAGGGGAAGCGCTTCCAGGCATCGGAGGTCGAGGCTGCACTCCGAGGCGTCCGTGCCGTGTCTGAGCCATCCCTCGAGTGGGCCGTAGTACGCCCGCAGGAAAACGCCGCGCAGCTGATCGTCCGCGTCGAGCAGGGTGAAGGAGACGTGGGAGATGCGGCACGGGCCTGTGCCAGCGCACTCATGGAAAAACTCGGCGTCTCGGCCCAGGTTGAGATCCTCCCCCGGGGCACGCTCGCGCGCTCGGGTTACAAGACCAACCGAGTCGTCGACGCCTAAGGGTCCGTCCGTTCCGATTGCCCTCTCCGGATGCCGGGATAGCCGCCTCCACCGAACTGCCGATCCAGGGCCTCATAGTCCACGGCGAATCCGCGCCGCGGCAGCTGATCCACGAATTCCACGGCGCGCGGTTTCTTGTAGGAGGCGATGTGCGCCCGGCAGTGCTCGACGAGCTCCTCCGCCGACACGCTTGCGCCGGGCTTTCGCACGACGACCGCCAAGACGCTCTGGCCCCAGGTGCGGTCCGGTCGACCGACCACGGCGCAGTCTGCAACCGCGGTGTGCTTGCGCAGGCAGCTCTCCACTTCGACGGGATAGATGTTCTCGGCTGCCGACTTGATGAGCCGCGTCTTCGGCCCGATGAAGCTCAGCGAGCCGTCCGCTTCGCGCCGACCGAGGTCGTGGGTGTGGTGCCAACCTCCGGCCTGGCGCGCAGAGGTCTCCTCGCTGCGGCTGTGGTAGCCGTGCATCAGCGTCGGACCGCGCGCCACGATCTCTCCCACCTCGCCCGGACCGACCTCCTGGCCATCGGGGTCCACGATCCGCACCTGGACCAGGGGAGTCGAACGGCCGTGGGATCCGGTTGCCCCACTGCCAAGCGCGGCGAGTGTCACCATGCCCGCGGCTTCGGTCTGGCCGTAGCCGCCGGGGCGCCGGCCCCACGCGCTCGTGTCCTCGGAAGTCATCGCGTTCCACGCCGGGAGCGCACGAAAGCTTCGCAGACTCGTGAGGTCGTACTTCCGCTCGCGGTTCACCTCGACCATCTGCTGCATCGTGGGCGGCATGACGAACGCCCCGGTGCAGCGCTCCGCCTCGACCAGCCGGCACAGCTCCTCGGCGTCGACGCGCCGTGTAAAGACATTCGTTCCTCCCCACAGAAACGTCGCAAGGGTGGTCATCAGCGTCGCCACGTGAAAGAGCGGGCCGCAGTTTAGGTAGACAAAGTCCCGGCCGATGTCCTGCACTTTTGAGATCACGAGGCCTTGGAGCATAAGAGAGGTGTGCGAGAGCAGCGCTGCGCCGGGGCGTCCGCCAAATGCCGCGGTGTACAGGGCCAGGACTGGCTCCAAAGGATCCACTGGGGGCGCGGGCGAAGAAGTCTCTTCGCGCTCGACAAGGCTCTCATAGCTCCCCTCCCCGACCCCGTCGTGCTGAATCCAGAGCGGGATCTCGGGGCTTCGCTCGCGCGCTGCCCGCACGGCAGATCCAATCTCCTCGTCCTGCCAGAAGACCACTTTCGGAGCCAAATCGCCCAGAACAAAGGTGAGCTCGTCAGCGGTCTGTCGCCAGTTGGCAGGGCAAAAGACAGCGCCGATCTTCGCCGCTGCGAGGAGCGCCTCGAGCAGACGATGGCAGTTCTGGCCAAGCCAGAGGATCCGATCTCCCGCGCGGACGCCCTGCGCGCGCAGGAAATCCGCGAGGTGATTTACGCGAGCATTGGCTTGGGCATAGCCATAACGTGCAGTGCCGCAGACCCAGGCAATCTGGTGCGGATTGCTGCGTCCATGCTCTGCCAGAACGTCACCCAGTCCAAGAGCATGGAGTAGATCCGTTGCCCCCGACCCGAACTCGTGGTCCATGGCGCTCCTCTTGTATCTCAGATCGCGCGTTCGCGGTTCTGCCAATACGGATCGCGCAAGCGGCGCTTGTAGAGCTTGCCGTTCGGGTCGCGCGGCAGTGCTTCGACGAAATCCACGCTCGATGGACACTTGTAATGCGCGAGCTTCTGGGCGCAGAAGGCGAGGAGCTCCTCGGCGAGCTCCGGGCCTGGGGTGACATCGCTCGCGGGTTCGACCACGGCCTTTACGCGCTCTCCCCACTCGTCGTCGGGAATGCCGAAGACTGCGGCGTCCCCAACCCGAGGATGGGTCAGGAGAACCGCCTCCACTTCGGCGGGGTAGATGTTTACGCCGCCAGAAATGATCATGTCGATTTTGCGATCGCACAGGAAAAGGTAGCCGTCCGGATCCAGGAAACCGACATCGCCGACGGTGAAAAAATCGCCCCGACGAGACGCGCGAGTTTTTTCGGGATCGCCGCGGTACTCGAAGGGCTGGAGCAGCTTCAGATACACCGTCCCCGGGCTCCCCGGCGGACATTCTTTGCCGTTGTCGTCCAGGATCCGGATTGCAGCCCCCGCCCATGGACGACCCACGGTTCCCGGCTTGCGGAGCCACTCGGCGGCCTTCACAAGGGTTCCCCCGCCCTCGCTCGCGCCGTAGTACTCGTAAATCACAGGCCCCCACCACTCGAGCATCCGCCGCTTCACCTCCACCGGGCATGGCGCCGCGGCGTGAAGGACGTGCTTCAGGGAACTCGTGCGATAGCGAGCGCGCTCCTCGGAAGAGAGCTGCAGCAAGCGGTGGAACTGAGTGGGTACCATGTGGGTGGTGGTGACGCCGTGGCGCGTGATCTGCTCCAGCGCTTCGTGCGGTGTCCAGCGATCCATGAGCACCACGAGGTGCTCGAAATGGAGCGAGAACCAGGCGTAGGCAAGCGGCGCCAAGTGGTACATCGGCGACCCACAAAGGTGAACGTGCCCTCCACCTGGCGTGATATCGAAGCGGAGCAGATGCTGAGCGTAGAGCGCAATCGCGGTTTCGGGATCGAACGGTGCAAGGTCGCGGTGAACGCCCTTCGGCTGTCCCGTGGTACCCGAGGTGTACTGCATGATCTGCCCCGCAAGTCGATTCTCGGGAAGCGAGCTTGGCTGACCCTCTCGTAAGGCAGCGAGAGGGCGAAAGGCCGGCACCTTTCCCACGGCAAAACGCGCGTCGGCCGGAAGGCCCGCAGCCTGAGCCGCCTCGGCGCAGCGCAGTGCGAGCCGCTCGTGGCCGATGAAGGCCCGCGCACTGCTGTCCCGCAAGATGTACGCCATCTCGGTGTCGGTGAGGTGGGTGTTGATCGGGACTAGGTGCCAGCCCGCTTGCATCCCGGCGAGGAGCAGCTCGAAGACCGCGCTGCAATTGGGGAGCGCCATCGCAACGACGTCACCGTCGCGAAGACCGAGCGCTCGTAGTCCTGCTACGGTTTGATTCGCAGCCGCGAGAAGCTCGCCGGCAGCGACGCCTCGGCCGTCCGGTTCGATGACCGCGACACGCTCGGGCTGCGCCGCGGCGGCCTTCCAAAAGCCTCGAATCTCCATCAAGCCAGATCTCCCGGAAGCTTGCAATCTGACGATATATCAGATTTCGACTCCCCTATCGGATGGTTCCCAGGACAGGGCTTAACCCGCGTTTCGCAGACATGGCTTCGCTCAACCGCCGCTGAAGGCATCGGCGAAGATCTGCGGGCCGGCGTCCCGTACCGCTTCGGGCAGGGTCTGGGCTGCGGGGACGGCGACCGGACGACGGGCGGTACCGGTCCAGAGGGTGCGGCCATCGCGCGGGTCGACGAGGGCGAGCTCTAGAGTGATGAGGAGGATGCGGCTTGGGTTCAGTGTGAAGCGGCGAAGCGTTCCCTGGAGCACGAGGGTGTCGAGACCCGCCCGCTTCGCGGCCAGGGCCGCGCTTCCGGGATCCGAGGGTGGCGTCGGAACCGCTCTTCGGGTCTCTGCCGCCGACAGTACAACGAATCCCCGTCGCGCAAGCTCCTGCGTTGCGATTTCCTCGAGCTCGTCCAAAACGGTGGGATCCCGGCGTGCAAAGGGATCTCCGGCGGCCTTGTCGAGCTCCTCGAGCGGGTTGTTCGACGCGATGCGCAGGCTTTGGCCTGTCTCGTTGCGGAAGCGCAGCACCGCGATGGGGCGTTGCGAGGCGGGCAGAGTGCCACGGGCGAGCGGGGGCGGGGTGCCGTTCACCGGCTCTCCTGGGGGTCCTTCGCTGCCCGCGCACCCACCGAGTGCGAATCCGGCTGCGAGCACGACCGCCGCGATCACAACGACACGAAGGGCAGTGCGCCGGGCCCTGGATGCCCGCAGTCGCGCGATCCCGCTCACAGCCAGCCAGAGGGCCGCAGCCAGCGCGACGTCGACGGGACCCGCGGGCAGGTCGGCGCGATAGGCGATTGCGAACCCCCCGAGCGAGGAGGCGGCCGCCACCAGGGCGGCGATCCCGAACGCCACTCCGAGTCGAGGTGCGACCCGGAGCGCGCAGAGGGCGGGTAGCGTCAGGAAGCCGAACACCACGAGCGGGCCGACCGTCATCACGCCGAGCGAGATCGCAATTCCAAGGAGCGAGTAGAGCAGAGCATCGGCCTTCACCGGACTTTTACCGAGGGTCCGTGCAAAGTCTGGATCGAACGATGCGAGCAGAATCTCGCGGCGAAACAAGAGAAACAGAATCCCGGTCACAAGGCTCGCCGCGGCGAGGATCACGAGGTCGCTGTCGCTGATGGCGAGCAGCTCCCCGCGCAAAAGACTCGTCACTTCAAAGTCGCCGCCAGGATTGGCCGCCACGAACAGCACCGTGCCCGCTGAGGCCACCGCAAGCAGAGCGCCGATCCGCCCGTCCTCGGGGATTCGAGAGCGCCGTCCGGAGAGGGTGAGCAGGGCCAAGCCGCCGAACGTGAATCCCGCGGAGCCGAGGAGTGCAAGCACATGCGTCCCGGCGCCCGCGGCGTGCTGGTGGCGTGTAGCGAGGAAGGTGAACGCAATCCCGGCGGCGCTGGCCTGCGGCAGCGCCACTCCAAGGAGGGCAAACCGGCGCAGCACCACATACACCCCGAGCACACCACAGAGGACGCCCACGAGGAGCCCCCCCGCGAGGGCATTGCGAAAGAGAAAGTCGGGGGAGAACACGTTCATCTCAATGTCGGCTCGATGCGAAGCCGGCCGCGTTCGACTCTCGCCAGCCGGTCGACCCGCAGACGGAGCGGTTCCAGATCGTGACTCACCATCCAGATGGCGAGCTTGTGTGCACGGCGCAGACCGTCGAGGGTTGTGACGATGCTCTCGGAGGTCTCGAAGTCGATGCCCGCGGTGGGCTCGTCGAGCAGCAGCAGATCGGGCTCGACGGCGAGCGCGCGCGCAATCAGGACACGCTGACGCTGGCCACCCGAGAGATCCGCGTAGCGGCGCTGGGCCAGCTGATCCGCGTGGCACACCTTAAGTGCGGCCTCGGCGCGCCCGCGTTCGCCGGGCCCGCTGCGCCGCCACGGCCGCGCGTCGCCATAGGTACCGAGAAGCGTGACGTCGAGCGCCGACAATGGGTAGAGGGGATCGAGACCCTCGCGCTGCGGCACATAGCCTATACGCAGTCCGGGCCGGCGTTCGACCCGGCCCCCGAGGAGCGGCACGAAGCCAAGGAGTCCACGCAGGAGCGTGGTCTTTCCGCTCCCGTTCGGGCCCACGAGCGCCACGAACTCCCCGGCCTGCACCTCCAGCGTGACCTCCTCGACCACCTTTCGCCCGGAGTAGCCGAAGGACGCGGATTTTGTTTGGAGCAGAGCGTCGGTCACGGGCTGCCAGCCGTGGAAAGCGCACCCACGAGCGCCCTCAGGTTGGCCTCGATGAAGTCGATGTAGGTATCGGTACCCGGCAGGCCGCCAGTCAGCGTCGAGATGGTCACGACCCGCGCGCCGGTGCGCTCCGCCACGGTTTGCGCAAGCGGCAGTTCATACGCCACCTCACGCACGACCAGCTGCGTCTTGTGCTGCTTCATCGCGTCGATCAGCTCTTCCAAGTGGGCGGGTGTAGCGGGCACGCCGGGCTTCGTCTCGATGGTCCCGATGAGTTCAATTCCGTAGCGCTCTGCCAAGTAGATCAAGTCGGGATGGTAGGACACAGCCTTCACGCCGCGGAGTGGCGCTGCAAGCTTTGCCCATTCTGCGATCTTGCGGTCCAAGAGCGCGTTGTAGCGGGCCAATCCGGCTTGATAGGTTTGTGCGCCGTCCGGGTCCACACGCTCCAATCCCTCTGCGATTGCCCGCGCCATGAGCTTGCCCTGCACTGGATCCAGATTGAAATGCGGGTTCCCGAGCGGATGGAGCTCACCCTGGGTGCGGTTCTGGCTGGTCGGTACCTCGAGCGGTGTGACGTAGAGAGACGCATCGATGTAGCCGGACTCCCCCGGCGCGATCTTGGCATTGCGCGCGACCTCGAGCAGTGGTGGCAGGAAGGCATGCTCAAGACCGAGACCCATCACCACGACGGCGTCAGCCCGGTTGAGTTTGGTCACGAAGCTCGGCTTCACCGGGACTTTGTGTGGATCCTGGTTGCCCTCCGCAATCGTCACGACGTCCACGCGCTCCCCGCCGATCTGGCGCGTCATGTCGGCGAGGTCGGGGAACGTCGCCACTACGCGAATTGCGGCATTGGCCGGTAGCGCGATCGTGAGCAGGAGAAGCGGAAGAGTCGCGCTAACGGGTCGTAAAGCCATGGCTGTGACTCCCTAGGAAGGCGGTCCACTGCAGGGTGATCCTCTGATCATCGGGCTCGCCGCGGGCGACGATCTGATCCAGCTGCAGCCGCAGCCGGTGGAACTCCGACGGCATCCAGGTGACGAACATGGAGTAGGTCAGGATCTGATCCGCGTTGGGACTGAGCGGCGCAATGTAAAGCAGCGACGTATTGACGTTGTCCGCGGGCGCCTCCGAGTAATCCACACGGAGGCCCGCCGAAAACCGACGACCGAAGAAAGACTCGAAATACGCGTATCCACCCTGCCGCGTGTTAAATCGGCTTCCGAAGACCTGTGGGTTTGTAATCGCGTCGAACGGCAGCGCGGGGTTTGTGAGCAGCGGCGCGGCGGCAGCGTTAAACTGCGGCGTCTGGTTCGCGAAGCGCTGGTTGTTCCACATCCACTCGATGCCGAGGGTGGTACCCTGATAGAAGCCGCTCGTCCCCGGCTGGTGCCTGAAGGTGACATCGACACCGTACAAGTGCCGGTCGTTATCCTTCGGCACAGCAAAGTAGGTTCCGCCCACTTCGACATTGAAGGTATCGGTGAGGTCGAAATACGTGGTCGGGTGAACCAGGTAGGTGAGCTCACTGTACGAACCTACGCCGAAGGTATTGTTGAGCACTGTTCCCGCTTGCTCGCCGATGGAGTTGTAGATCCCTCCCGTGATCTGAATGAACTGCTCGGTCGGCGCGAGCCACGATACCTCGACGCCCTCGGCCCGCGATTCGCCCCCGATGATGCGATTAAGCGACGGCGGGCGGTCCACGAAGGGGAGTGCCTCATCATGCCAATGCGAGAGCCGCCCGACATCCGCGAAGTAGCGGCCTCCCTTCACCGTGAGGTTCCAGGGGAGCGCCGTCGTCACTACTGCGGCCTCCTCGATGTCGAAGCCCTGGGTGGTGTTGCCGTTGATCGTGGCGTAGCCGCGGAGGAACGGGTCAATCGGCGCCGAGATGAAGAGCTCGCCGCTCCTTAGAGCGAAGCCGTTACCGCCATCGACAGGGCTGCCACCATCGCCATGGGAGTTTGACCTCGCCGTTGTGTCCACCACGAAGCTGATCGCCGGATTGTCGGCATTCACCGGAGCGAGGTGCGCCGTCGTCCCAGGTGCAAGGCTAGGGCCGGCTGGCGCCGCCGCAGCGAGTGCCTCCACCCGCTGCTTGAGAGCGTTTAGCGTGTCCTTGGTCTCTTGGAGTTCACTCTTGGTTTGGGCGAGTTCACCTTGAGTCGCTGCGAGCTCCTGTTGGAGTGCTTTCACATCTGACGCGTCCGCGGCCCGAGCGTTAACGCCCGGCGCGAAACAGGCACAACTGGCGAGACCGGCCGCAAGACCGACTCGCGCGATGCGATGACGATCCATGACCACTCCTGGGTCCGCGACGCCGTAAGGCGGCGGCATTGCTCTCCGCGAAGCGTGCTAGCGGTCCGCGCGCGGAGCGTGAGGTGTAGGCACCGCCGTGTGGCGGCGTTAGGCCTGGCGAGCGGGTGTGGGGGCAGGCGGAGCGCGGGGCTGTGCAGTCGCGAGCGCAGGCCCGTGCGGGAGGCGTTCGCGCGCAAAGAACAGCGCCACTCCGATGGCGGTTTCCGCCGAGGGTTGCGGCGCCAGTGCGGTTGCGAGCGCGGCGCGCCCTTGGGCGAGCGCGCGGCACTGAGGACAATCCCCCGGATCGTGCAGCGGGTCCTCGGCCGCGTGGGAGCCCAGGCCCGGCTTCGCGGTGCTCGCTGCCGTGGAAGTCCCGGTCCGGTGTGTCGGGGTCGTGAGTGCGTGGAGCGGTAGGAGAAGGAACGCGCTTGCAAGCGCGAGACTTGCGAGCGGCGCACCGAGCTGCGCGACGCGCGAGCGATCGAGCAAGCGGCCCGGCATTCGCGCGCACCCTACCGGAAGCCTTGCTGTCCCGCCAGCAACGGCGACCGCGATCGGCTCCGCACGCACCGCTCGTAGGGCGTCAAGACCGTGAGGGCGACGTTTGCCTTCGAGACGCCGTGCGCGTTTTTCCGACTCCGCGCTCCTCCATGAGAGTCCGTCCGCGTCGATCCAGTGGAAAATCGGGGTTCCCAGCCCCTCGCAAGGTCCTGATGCTGCAGGGGAAAAGGGTGAAGGCGGCGGGAATCCAACCCGTTTTGATGGTGAGCGGAAGAAGCCTGGGGAGGCAGAAACAAGTCAAGGGTGAGAACCGACTTCAGAGCTCTGGGCGGGGTGGCGCGGCCGACCGCACCCAAGAGCGTCTCCACCCACGTGCGCACCTTTGCGGATTTGGGGCTCGAGGCGTGAACGATCCTCTGGCACATCCCAGCTCTACACGCCAGAGGATCGGCGATCCTAACCGCTTACGGGTCACGGCTGCCGGCGAACGTACCCGAAGAGAGCCAAAATGCTTTAGGCTAGTCCGTTAGGCAGAAGCCGAGAGAGGTGGGAAGCGCCGATTCGATGGTCGCGCCAGAGCCATGCAATGATCGGTAGGGGGTGGCGCCTCCTCTGGCTCTTCGTGCCACTTCTGGTGCTGGCAGGAGAGCTCACTGCCACTTCCTTGAGTGTTCGGACAGAACCTCGGGACGTAGAGAACGTCCCGAGAGCGAAGCGCGACGAGGCCCTTGCGCAATCGCCTCGTCATGCCGAGCGGGCACAAGGCCCTGAAGATTCCCCCCAATTGAAGCAGCTTGCAGAAGTCGATTTCTGCGTAGGACTCAACAAGCTGCTCGAGGCGAGTGACAACGGCTTCCGATCGGTAACGCAAGCATTCAAAGAATCCGCTACGGGCGTCTTGGTCGGGCAGGGAACAGTGCAGCTACCAGGGGCGGTGCTCTGCACGGTCGTTCAGCACCTGGTCCAGAGCACATGGAAGGCTAGCTACACCTGCCACTTTGCAGCGGACGATGAAACCGTATCGAAAGCCGAGGCGGACCGGCGTTTTGAAGCGCTCAAGCAGCAGACCCGAAACTGTGTTCCAAAGAGCTTGACGGAAAAGGACGAAACCGGTGGTGAAGACCTCGGCGTTGTCAGTACAGAGTTCGCAGGTGATCCCTTGGGCCCCATTGTGACTGTCTTCCTCAACTACAACGGGGGAAGCGCGGAACACCCCTCCACGATCGATTTGTGGCTCCGCATCGCGAGGTCGATCCCTGCGGGTCCAGAGCTTGGTCAACCTGCCCTCCCCTCGCCTCGCGTTTTGACAACGAGGATCACTCGCCAACGGCACCATCCATTTTCTTAGGATCGTCCAGCAAGTCTTTCGAGAGCACGTCTCGCTCGGGTTCCCAGCTACCGCACCGAAATTGGAATCCGGATCTCGACCGACGAAGCTACCGGCCTTCCTTCCTCAATCGCCGGGAAGAATCGCCAGCGCCGCAGGGCCTCGATCAGATTCCGGTTAAGTGCTGGATTGTCGGTGGGCTGCACAAGCTCGACCACTGAACTCCCGTCGGCTGCGACTTCGAACCGCGCCACTGCAACGACTTCGATCTTCTGGTGCCGAAGATCTTCTGGAAGATCGGGAAGCGGCTTGAAAAGGGCGCGTGCAGAGAGCTTGCCGCCTCCGAGGCGAGTCGCGGGAGGCTGCGCTGCGGCCTCGCTCGGGACCGCAGCGCTTTCGGCACTTTCCGATGCCTTGCTCTGCGCGCTTTCTTCGGGCGGTTTCACGGGATGCGCTGCAGGAGCGGGCCGAACGTGCTCTCGGCGATGGAGGGTCGGTTCGGGAGGCTTCGGCACCGTTACCGGTTCGTGCGGAGCCTCTTGGGGCACGCTCGGACTTGGGAGTTCCACAATTCGAGCGTCGAGTGGTGCCGTGCGGACGCCGGGGCGCGCTGGCCCCGCGATCACCTGCAGGAATACGAGGAGGAGCGCAAACGATACGAGGATGGCACCGGGAAGCGTCCACGGCAGCCGCTGCCAAGGACTGTCCACAGTTCGTGCGCCGCGGGCTTGAAAACTCAGTTGCGCTGGACCGCGATCAAGAAGTGTTCGGCTCCCGCTTCGCGCGCGCGAAGCATGGCCTGAACCACGATGCCGTTCGGGGCGCCAGCGTCTGCGGCTACGATGACGTTCGCCTCCGCCCCAGGGATCAGCGGCTGAAGCGCCGGCGTCAGAGTATCCAAGGTCACGGGAACCTCGTTCACGAGAACGTTGCCCTCCTTCGTCACCGTGAGCGTGATGGACGCACGCGCCTGGATCGGCTCCGCTCTTCCCTGCGGGAGATTCACATGCAGCGAATGCAGGTTCTGCATCGTGAGGGAAGCAATCATGAAGGTCGCGAGCAGGAAGAACATGACATCAATCATGGGGATGATCTCGATACGCCCCCGCCGCGATTTGCGCACCCTAGGAATCCGCATGGTTATGTCCCTGCTCGTCGAGCCGAATGTGGTCGACGAGGCGTGTCCCGAAGCGCTCCATCTGATCCATAAACCGTGTCTGCCACTGCGAAACGAAGTTGAAGGCGAAAAGTGCGGCCAACGCGATGAAGAGTCCCACCGCCGTCGCGATCAGCGCCTCGGCCACCCCGCCGGTCACGCCGCGCGGGTCCACCAGGCCTTGGTCGCCGAAGAGATGAAAGGACCGGATCATTCCTGTGATGGTTCCAAGGAGGCCGAGAAGCGGGGCAGCAGTCACGATGGTTTCGAGCACCCAGAGCCAGCGCGCGAGCGACTGTTCGATAAGGCGCGCCTCGTCCGATGCACGCGACTCCACCCACCACGCCGGCCGCCTTCGGTTGGCCAGGATCACGCCAAAGAACCGAACGAGAAAGTTCCTTGGCTCGAGCGCGCCGAGCTGCTGCTCGAGCTCCGCCCAATCGAAACCGAACGATTCCACGGTATCGACCACGACCCCGGGCACGCGTGTCCGCCTCCAGTAGACGAAGCACTTGTCCAGAAAGATCGCCGTCGCGAGAACCGCAAGCGCGAGAAGCGGGTAGACCATCGCTCCGCCGACGCGTAGCGCCGCGATTGACTCAAGCAGTCCGTGCTCCACAGTTTCTCCCGGCCTTTAAAAGGCCGCTGTGCATTCGCCTAGAATTCCTTCGAGAAGCCAACATAGTACGAGCGTCGCGCCCCGAACTGCGGCGCTCCAACACCAACCCCCGTCCCTGTACGGATTTCGTAGTTGCGATCGAACAAGTTGACGATGTCGAATCGCACCGTAACGGGCTTGAAACCCTCGAATGCGAAACGGTGCGAGACCCCGACGTTCACGGTCTCGTAGTTGTTGAGCTTCTCGCTATTCACGAATCCCGCGCGCAGACCGCTGCCGGTGAGCATGCCCGCGGAAAAGCGTGTGCCCTGCCAGAGGTACGAGAGTCCGAGCGACGTTGTGTAACGCTGGTCGTGATCCAGGTAGATATAGTGGGTCCGGATATAGTTGAGCTCGTCCTGCCCGAATTCGAATTGGCTCGAGACGATGTCCTGACCCCGCGCCACCGAGTAGGCGACGTTGGCGTAGGCCGTGAAGTCGCCCACCTGATACGAACCTGTCAGTTCGGTGCCATACACGTACCCTTGGGCATAGTTGAAGATCGAGAAAATCAGCGCATTTCCAAACTGGCCCTCGTCGATTAGGTTTGAGGCCCGCTTGTAATACGCGTCCGCTCCAAGCTGCAAGCCGGGTATCACCTGCTGAATCACGCCGACATCGAGGTAGTGGGAGCGCTCGGGCCTTACGGTTGCGTCGAGCTTGACCGCTGGCTCATTGGTCGTGCCATTAAACTTCGCGATCGAGCTTGTCGGTACGAGCTCGAGGGGCGGGGGCGTAAAGTAGCGGGCGTATCCGGCATGGATCGTCGTCCCCTCCCAGGGCTTATACACGACGTTAATCCGCGGACTGATCTGTCCGGTGTGGATGAACGACGCCTCGCGGTCCCAGCGCGTTCCAAAATTTAGGGTCAGCTGCGGGGTGATCCGCCACTCGTCCTGAAGGTAGAGCCCATAGCGATCACCCACGATGGAGGAACCGTCGCCGATGGAAAAAGGAATATCGCTCGTCTGGGCTCCTGTGCTGTCCACGGAGAGCACAGTCACGTCGTTGTTGCTGATCGCGTGCTCGTTCTGAAAGAAGAAGCCGCCGCGGAGCGTATGGAACTCGGCAAGCTTGTAGCTTCCGTCGCCCTGGAGGCCGTTCACGAAATCGGTTCGAAGGTCGTGGCTCGCGACGCCGGTAAAGACGATGTCTCCCACGGGATCGGGGTGAAAGTTGACCTTCGTATATCGCGTGAAATAAGAGACCTGGAAGTCGAGGTCGCCGATCGACTTCTGGAGAGCCAGGAAGGCATAGCTCGTCCACTCAGATTGCGTTTCGTTGAGATTCTTAGAGTCGAAGGTACTGATGCCGTTCACGGTGAAATTCGGCATCTGGCCCGGGATATTGGGGATGTTGAAGTCGCCCAGGTAATTCCCTGTGATGAAACTAATGCGCGTCGTGGGATCGAGAAGATACGAAAGGTACCCGAAGGCCTTTGTCTGGTCGTTCCGGTCGTGAATTGGGTTTAGTCCGGCGGCGGCCGCTTCGATCCCGTAGTTTTGCGTGCCGAGCCCGCTGTACAGGAAGTCTCCCGCGAAGTAGTAGCTCAACGGCCCCGTGGAGCCTCCATACTCAAGGCTCGATTCGATCGTGTTATGGCTTCCACCGTAGACTCCAACGGTGCCGCCGGGCTCGTACGCGCCACTTTTCGTCTGGAGCTCAATCACCCCCGCGGTTCGGTAGCCATACTGAGCGGGAAGCGCTCCGGTAATGAGGCTCACCTGGTCGATGAATCGTGAGTCAACGACCTGCCCGAATCCTGTGATGCCCTCCGGCAACATCACCCCATTGAATCGATACTGCAGATTCGCGTGGTCGCCCCGTACGTGCAGCTGTCCAAAGGAGTCCTGGGCAACTCCGGGAGCGTTCAGAAGCACTTGATTGAATTGGGCACTCTCGCCTTGTGGCTGCGCCTGGATCGCATCGTTCGAGATCTCATAGACGCTGCTCCCCGTGCTCGGCGTAATTTTGTTGCGGGCCTCGTCGAGCTTCTTACCGACGACGCTAATGTCGAGCGGGTTGTGGGAAGCGAGGACGAGATCCGCGGAGGAGTCTGCGCCTTCGTGAACGGCCACGATCGCCGTCGCATTTTCGAAATCGGCCTTATCTCCTTCGACCGAGTAGACGCCGGGCGGGACGTTCTCGAACCGGAAGCCGCCGTCGGGTCCGCTCGTCGTCTCTGCCACGGTCCGGCCGTCGGCGGCCTCGAGTTTTAGGTGCACGTCGGCGAGCGGCCGATCGAGCGCATCTTTCGTCCGACCCGAAACCCGCGCCGACTTACCGGCTGCCGCCGGTTCCGCATGCGTAACGCCTCCTAGAAGGAACTGAGTGCAGATCACGATACCCACCCCGACCGACCCAAAGTGCCCCCTCACCAAGGACCCCCGTCTTGCCCATCGCTGCAGAGCTCGGATCTCGGACGGCAGCACGCGGCGACGATGATCTTCGTCGCCATCGGGCGGCCTCAGGCCGCAACGCAGCGAACTAGATTTCTGAGAACAGGATTTTCAGGTAGCGATGGGATTCGGAGAGGGCGGCGCTCGAGGAGAAGAACTCTCATCAAGGCCTGAAGGCGCAGCCGCTTGGGTTGCGTTCGGGATCGCGATTACGTGAGGCGACGGCGTATGGGTGAACGCAGCAACAGCCGTGACGATATTCGCGCGCAGCTGCGCAAGGTTCTTGCAGATCACGCACTGGCTCGGGTCGTGAGTGGCAGTTCCCGGAAGAGGCGCGGTCCGTGAAGCCCCGGTCTCGGATTTGGCGAGCGACCCGGCAGCACTTTCAGGCGCCAAGCGTTCCGCTACCCAATCCCCTGAGGCAGAGCGCTCGGCGAAGGCATGAAGAGAAGGCGCAAGGAACTGAAGGAGAAGAGCGCCGATGCCGAGGACGGCAAGCAGGTTCCGTCTTCCCCGCGAACAGCGGAAGCTGCTGTCGCAAGCGTGCACGAAGCGTGAACCTAAATGCACGCTGTGAAGCCTATATGAAGTATCTGCACCCTGCTAGATCGTGCCCAAAAATGGCCCTGTGCGTCTCGACCATTCCAGGCCTTTCTGCCCGCCGTGACGCCAACGCAAGCAGCTTCTGCTGGATGGCGGTCTCTCGCGCCGCCGTCTGGTCTCCCGAAAGTACCCGGCGTGAGCCCCTTCATGAGCCGTCTGCCGGAGTTCGACGCTCCTTCGAGCTCGCGCCCTCAAACTGGGCCCTAGCCCCACCTCGGGGCGCCCTTCCGCCAAGCAACCATCGATACCGTGCCTGTTCGGGTCGCCCTTCGTAGCGTCATCGAGCCCGGACATGAACGGGCGGAGAGCGCGGAAGGGCTGCCGGACCCGGTGTGAAGCCTTCCTGGAACCGATCTGACGCTCCATCAAACCATTTGACCGGTATCAGCTTCTATCCGAGGATATCAGGCGAGAATCGCCGGGAGTCCGCACCATGTACCAAGATTACGGTGTGATCGATGCAGATGGCCACGTAATGGAGCCCCCGGATCTCTGGGAGAAGTACATCGAACCCGAGTTCCGCTCTGTAGCCCCGCGAGGCGTCGGCATCATGACGATCGACGTTCTGGGTCACCGTATGCCCGACGTCCCCGGTTGGCGAGAGGAAGCCACCGATCCGCGCCACGTGTTCGATCCGCGCTTCGCGGACGCGGCACGTCGCGGCTATGACGCCCCCAGCCACATCGAAGCGATGGATATGGAAGGGATCGACATCATGGTCCTCTACCCATCGCGAGGCCTCTTCGTGGCATCCGCCAACGCACTGCCCCGGCGGTACGTGGGTGCGGTCTGCCGTGCCTACAACCGCTGGCTCGCCGACTTTTGCAGCCACAACCCGCGTCGTCTCATGGGTGCTGCACTTGTTGCGCTTCACGATCCACAGATCGCGGCGGAAGAGGCGCGTTATGCGGTGGAGGAACTCGGGCTGAAATCGGTGTTTTTGCGGCCGAATCCCGTGAATGGGCGCACCATTGATCACCCCGACCACGAAGAGTTCTTTGCTGAAGTCGAGCGCCTGGCGGTACCCATCGCAACCCACGAGGGTGCGGGCGTGCACCTCGCGCAGTTCGGCCGCGACCGCTACGACAAGCTTTTCAAAGTCCACATGATCTGCCATGCCGTGGAGACGATGGGGGCATGCATGGACCTCATCGTGGGGGGCGTCCTCGAACGCCATCCACAGCTGCGCTGCGTCTTCCTCGAGGCGTCTGCGGGCTGGGCGCCGTGGTGGCTTGAGCGCATGGATGAACACTTCGAGGGATTTCATGGATCGCGCGAGGCGGGAGGGTTATCCCGAAAGCCGAGCGAGTACTTCCGCCGACAATGCTTTGTCTCGTGCGAGGTCGACGAGCGATCCGCGAGGTACGTCGAAGAGACGTTCGGCACCGACGTACTCGTGCTCGGGAGTGACTATCCCCACGGCGATGGAAGCTTCCCGCACGCCATTCGAGATTTCGTGAATCTCGAGGCTCTGTCTTCGAGCGCGAAGCGCAAGGCTCTCTGGGACAATCCGATCCGACTCTACCACCTCGAGAAGGACGCCGCGGCGCTCGCTGCAGCGCGAACCTGATCCGGGAGACTCCGCTGATGCAACTCGGCGTTATCGGCCTCGGGAACATCGGAAGCGCCATTGCCGCAAATCTCGTTGCGGACCGCCACGAGGTCTGCGTGTTCGACGCAGCCAAACCACGCTGCGAACCGCTTGTCGCCGCGGGCGCCAGCGCGGCCACCGGCCCCGCTGAGGTGGCGCGCCGCAGCGAGATCACCCTGCTCTCGCTCCCGACACCCGCCGCCGTGGACGAGGTAGCGACGCAGTGGCTTGCCGGAGCTCCTCCTGGCCGCCTTCTTGTAGATCTCTCCACCAATGCGCCCGCGTCCGTCCGGGCCCTCGGCGCGCGCCTCTCGGCTGCGGGCTGCGGACTCGTCGAAGCACCACTGAGTGGTGGTGCCATCGGCGCGAAGTCCCGCGGGCTGGTCTTTATGCTGGGAGGTGAGCCCGAGCCCGTGGAGCGCGCGCGAAGCGTGCTCGCGAGCCTTGGGCGCGCCTCCTTTCATGTGGGGCCTCTCGGCCAAGGCAATGTTGCAAAGCTCGTCAACAGTCTCGTCGCATTCTCGACCACCTGGGCTTCGCTCGAGGCCCTCGCGCTCGCCTCCAAGGCGGGGCTCGACCTGCGCACCACGTTGGACGTAATCCGCACGGCCGGGGCGGGGAACTTCTTCACGAACTTTGCAGTCGAGGGCATCAACCAGCGGGGCCGACCGACCCAGTTCGCGCTAGCCCTCGCGGCCAAGGACGCGAGCCTCATCCTTGACCTTGCACGGGAGCACGGCGTTCCCACCCCGGTCGCCGCGCAGATCGGTCAGGTCCTCGTGTCCGCAATCGGTGCGGGTCTTGGCGATCGCGACTGGACAGATCTCGTCGAGCTCATCGAACGGCAGGCAGCCATCCGGCTCGAGCTCCCCGCCCTGCGCGAGGGCTCCGCCCAGCCGCGGGTCTAAATCGGCGGCTCCGGTAGACCGAAAGGTCGTCCGGGGTGGACGATGAAAGCCGTGATTGCGATCGGGTTCGGTGCTTTCTTTCTGTCGAGCCTTGCGATCGGGCTGCGCCTGGTCTGGCTCGCGTACCGAAACCGCGAGCTGCCCGAGCTTCTCATCGGACTCGGGATCCTCGGCATCGGTCCTGCGGGTTTTGCGGGTACCGTCTTCGCGCTCCTCCTCGGCCCGGGGTACCCCTCCGCCGCAGGCTGCCTTCTGGCGGCAGCGACACTCGCGACCTCCGCGGGTGCCGTCGCCGCCTACGTGTTCAACTGGACTGTGTTCCGAAGCGGTGAGCGCTGGGCGAAGGGGATCGTAGGTGCTGCGGGTCTGCTCTTTGTGATCCTATTCGCAGGTCAGCTTGCAAACGGTGGCTTTAAGTTGCCGCTACACCTGAACGCGTGGTTCCACCTGCACTCCGCAGCGGTGACTGGCTGCCTGCTCTGGGGCTCGGGGGAGTCCTTGCGCTATTACGCCCTCATGAGAAGGCGCCTCCGCCTTGGACTCGCCGATCCGATCGTCACCAACCGTTTCTTGCTCTGGGGGCTCGGCATCGGCTCGGCGGGTGTGGGCTCTGTGATTTCCATTGCCTTCACCCTCGTGACGGGCTCCGCCATGCAGGAGCTCGACTGGCTCACGCTCAGCAATTCCCTCTTTGGCCTCGCCTCTGCTGTGCTGATGTGGATTGCGTTCCTGCCGCCCGCACCCTACCGCCGGTGGATCGCCCGGCTCGCGACGGCGTAGTGCCCATCCCACGCGCCGGGACTATGGCTTAAGGATTTCGGCGGCCGCGTTGAGCGCCGCGACCGCCGCCGGGACCCCTGCGTAGCAGGAAGTCTGCATGAGGACTTCGATCAGCTCCTCGCGCTTGATCCCGAGATTGAGCGCACCCGCGAGGTGCGCCTTCAACTCGTCCGTCCGCCCGAGTGCCGCAAGCTGTGCCACGGTACAAAGGCTTCGGCTCCGCAGATCAAGCGCGGGCCGCGACCAGAACATCCCGAAGCAGGACTGCACGACGAGCGCGAAGAACTCGGGCGCGAGCTTTTGGGCGGGGAGCTCGCCTCCTCCGGCCCGCTCTCCCCAGAGCTTCTTTGTCACCGCAAGACCCCGGGCCATCAACTCGGGCTGGATCGCCATTGCGCTCTTTCTCCTTTGGCCGGGCGGGCCTTCACTCCCGACGCAGTAGGTTCACCGTGCACACGCTCCCTCCGCCGACGAGGTGTGCGAGACCCACCCTTGCTCCTTCGACCTGGCGCTCCCCTGCCTCGCCCCTCAGTTGGAGGGCCAGCTCATGGATCTGGGCGAGACCGGTGGGGCCGCCCGGATGACCGCGCGCGATCAGCCCGCCATCGGTATTGAATGGGATGCGGCCGCCGGGCTCGGTCTCTCCGGCCTCAAGCAGCTTCTCCGCGTCACCGGGTGGACAAAAGCCGAGGAGCTCATAGTACTCGAGCTCCTCGTTCGCGAAGGCGTCGTGCACGAGGGCGACGTTCACGTCCGACGGACCAAGCCCGGCTTCCTCGTAGGCTTGCAGTGCCGCATCCCGCGTCATGCTCGGAGGCCCGACCACGGGGCCGAGGAAGGTGTGGCCTCGAGTGTAGGTCTCGGTCTGCAGCGAAGACGAGACCGGCGCGACGAGCGGACGGCCCGGCCGGAGCCGACGAGCTAGGTCTTTGCGCGCAAGGATTGCGCATGCAGCTCCATCGGAGATGGGACAGCTCATCATCGCCGTAAGAGGCTCCGCGACCTTCGGCGAGGCGAGCACCTCCTCAATCGTAACCACATGGTCTGCTTGTCGATGGCTCCAAGGGTTGCGTGCGCCCGCATTCCAATTCTTCGCGGCGATTCGAGCGAAATGCTCGGGTTTGGTGCCGCGTTCGTACATTCGGCGCACTGCCCAGAGTGCGAAGTACGCTGCCGGCAGAATTACGCTATCGATGGTGTCACGGCCAACACCTCGGCCTTGCGTGCTACCCGAGGCAAGCTCCGTCATTTTTTCGAAGCCGAGGGCCATGGCGACGTCGCACCGTCCACTGGACACGGCGTGGGCGGCCTCGCGAAATGCGATAAGACCTGTGGCGGACGCATTCTCGACGTGGCTCACCGGAAGGCCGGTCAGACCGAACTCTTTCATAATCTTGATGCCGGCCATGGGAGACGCCTGCATGTAGCCGACGAACGCCTCTCCTACGTCTCGGAACGATATGCCAGCGTCATCGAGCGCGCGGAGCCCCGCTTCCCGTGCAAGCTCGACGAGTGTGCGATCCCGGTGGGCGCCGAACCGGGTCATCCCGACTCCGATGACCGCGACATCCTCGAGTTTCACTTCGCACCTCCCGGCTCCGCTGCCGGCCGAAACCGAAAGATCACGACCTCCTCGCCCTTGCTGTTCTCGCGCAGCACCTCGAGCTCCAGTTCCATTTCCATTCCGATCCGAAACTCTCCAGGCCCACCCGAGAGCACCGCCTGTACGCGCGGACCCTCGGGCAAATCCACCTGACCTACACCGTACCCGCCAGCGACGGCGCGCCGAGAGCCGAAGAGCGGAAAGTGGGCGTAGGTCCAGGTATAGAGCGTGCCGCGGGGGCCGAGGGGGACGTCCACGGTGTCGCGCCCGAGGCAGCGAGCGCAGATGCGCCGCCGAGGAAAGAAGACCTCACCACACGCTGCGCAGCGGGAACCGAGCAGCCGGGGAGCCTCCGTGCGATCGCTCGGGATCGTGAAGAATCCGGGCTCGATGGGTACCCACGTGCGCTCCGGCGCTGCCATGTTCACTCCGCCCAGCCTGCTCGCTTCGCTCGTTCGCTACTGCGTGCGGTCCGGGCCAAAGCCCGGCGCCCATTCAAAGCATTGCACCTCAATTGAGAGCGGGAGCAGGTAGCGCACGTAGAAACTGTGGAGCTTGAGGACGCGAAAGTCTTCGACGTTCCGGTCCGTAAGGTCCACTCGCGCATCGCTCGACTGCTGGGTCTGGGCGCGCTCGTAGAGCTCGGCAAGTTCGGCAGGCGTCGCGACGGAGAGGCCGAAGTGCTCTGTGCCGGTGGTGCGCATGGGTTCGCTACTGGCATGCAAGTAGACGAACTGTTCATTGCTATGGCAGCGCAGGACCAGAAGCTCACGGTCGCGGGTCATCGTTGGCATCTCGGTCCACCCGAAGACCGCGCTGTGGAAGCGAAGGAGATCGGAGCGTCCAGCAGCGTCGAGGAGTTCCGCGGGCACGGTCAGCGCCACGTGGTTGAACCGCGGAAATGCAGGGCTGGCGCCTGTCACGAGGCCGCCCTCGGCGCAACCATCACCTTTGCTGCCCGCCCCCCGTGTTCAAGCTCGAGAAGCGCCTCGAGCATGCCGCCAAGGCTGACGTCCTCGCGTTCGATCAGCTGCTCCACCGGAAGAGCACCGGATGCGAGGAGCCGTAGCCCTTCTTCGAAACCGCCGTCGTCATAGTTGAAGGCGCCGGTGACCACGAGCTCATTGAGCAAAATGCGATTGTGATCGAACGTCGGGCGTGCGAGGCCGGTTCCGACCATCACGAGTGTGCCCGCCCGCTTCAGTTGCGTAAGCCCCGATTCCATCGCCGCGGGTCGACCCGAACACTCAAAGACGACGTCCACCGGGCTTCCCACCAGTCGGAACGGCAGTCCCTGTGATTCGAGTTCGTCCGGGTGCAGGACACGCGCGGCTCCCACCTCGCGGGCGCGGGCGCGGCGGGTCGCCGCCGGCTCGCTCACCGAGACGTCCTCGACTCCGCGGGCGCGCAGCGCCGCCACCACCAAGAGACCGATGGGTCCTGCTCCCGTGACGAGCGCCCGCTGACCCGGGCGAACCCCCGAACGGGTCAACGCATGAAGCGCCACAGCGAGAGGCTCGGCGAGTGCGGCATGGCGCAGAGGGAGACGGGCCGGCACGCGTACCAGCTGCGATTCATGGACACGGACATATTCCGCAAATGCGCCCTCAAATTCATCGAGGTCCACAAGGGAACGCCCGCTGCACAGGACCGGCCGCCCGGCGCGGCAGTATTCGCAGCGCCCACAGCCCGGCCGCGGGCCGCCGACGACCGGATCGCCCAGCGCCCAGCCCTCTACCTCGTCGCCAAGCGCGACGATCCGCCCAGAGTACTCGTGCCCTCCAACGGATCCCGGCCGCCCCATACCCTCGAGTACGAAGTGCAGGTCCGTTCCGCAGATCCCGCAGTGGCTGACCTCGATGAGGACGTCGCGCGGGCGGATCGCGGGCACGGCGCGCTTCTCGACCGTGAGGCGCCGCGGGGCACGGTACACGGCCGCTAGCATCGACGAAGGAAAGCCGGCGTGAGGGCCTGCCTCGGGGAGGTTAGAAGCATCGATTTGGCGGTCCATCTTCGTTGACGCTTTCCTATGTCAACACCGATTTCGGGCGGCTCGCGGGGAATGGTGTATGCCCTACGGGTCCGCGCTGGATCCCCTGTCGAGCGCCCTGCGATCTCGCGACTCGCTTTGCGGCGCGCCGACAGGTTATCACGATCCGAGAACGGAATTCCCGAAAGTCACGGGGCACCCCCCTCGGTCCGGAAAGGCCGAGCAAGTGGGGGCGCCGCGCCTTATTTCCTGGAGCCGTGCCATCTCCGGGAGCGCCCTATGGGGCTCGCCGCCTTGGCGGGGGCACTGCGCAGGCGGCGGATTGCCTGACCCTCCGCACAGATTCCATAGGCGCGCGGGGCAGTTCGAACGAGCTGCAGCCTGCAGCTCGTAGGCGGTAAGGCCCAATCTAGGAATCTGACGCCCCATCAGTTTTGGTATAACTCGCTGGGGCAGCCGGAATCGCGCGCAGTCCGCCCCTTCGGAAGGGAGATCCCTATGCTTTTGGACGGAATCCGTGTGGTGGAGATGGGCGTCTGGGTCGCGGGACCGGCGGCAGGCGGCGTCCTCGCCGACTGGGGTGCCGACGTGATCAAGCTCGAGCCGCCGGCCGGCGACCCGATGCGGCGTGCGTTCCAGAATCTCGCCGGGATCGATCTCCCCTCTTCGCCACCCTTCAATCAGGACAATCGCGGCAAGCGCAGCGTCGCGCTTGACCTCCGCGTGGACGAGGGCCGAGCGATTGCTCGTCGGCTTGTGCTCGGGGCTGATATCTTCCTTACTAACTACCGCCATGACGCGCTCGAACGGCTCGGCCTCGACTGGGCTTCCCTTTCCAAGGAGAGTGACCGGTTGATCTATGCGCATGTCACTGGCTATGGCTCGGAAGGACCGGACCGCGACCGAGCCGGCTACGACATCGGTTCCTTCTGGGCGCGGTCAGGCATCGCCCATCTGCTCACACCCGCGGGTGAGGATCCTGTAGGCTCGCGTGGAGGTTTCGGGGATCACATCACCGCGAGCCATGTGCTGGCCGGAATTGCGGCCGCACTTTTCCAACGTGAACGAACCGGCCGGGGACAGCGGGTCGAGGCAAACCTTCTCGGCAGCGCGCTCTACACCATCGGCTGGGATATCTCCCTCCAGCTCGAGTTCGGCATCAGCCTCTCACCGGGCAAGCGGAGCGAGTCCATCGTTCCCACTGTCACGAGCTACAAGGCCGGTGACGGCCGCTGGGTTTGGCTCCTCGGCGTCGAGGCCGACCGCCATTGGCCCCGCATGGTGAAGGCGCTCGAGCTGACGGAGCTCGAGCGCGATCCACGTTTCGGCACAGCGGCGGCGCGCCGGGAGAACGCGCGCGCGCTGATGGCAATCCTCGATGCCGCTTTCGCAACGCGCCCGCTTGCAGAATGGACGCAGCGGTTTGACGAGGTCGATCTGTGGTGGGCGCCCGTCCAGACGCCGGCCGAGGTGGTACACGACCCTCAGGCGCAAGCCGTAGGGCTCTTCGTCGACCTGCCCAGCCAGCAGGGGGGACTCCGCAGCGTTTCGAGTCCTGTTCACTTTAGCGAGAGCGACACGCGCCCACGCCGAGGCGTTCCGCGCCTCGGCGAGCATGGAGGCGAGATCCTTCAGGAAGCCGGAATTCCCGTAGGTGAGATCGAGCGCCTACGAACCAAGGGGGTACTGCGCTAATGGCAATCCGAACCTGGCGCCTTTTCATTGACGGCAAGTGGACCGAAGCTGCCTCGGGTGCAACCTACGCGGTGCCGAACCCTGCCACCGAGGAGACGGTGGCCCTCGCACCCGACGCGGGCAACGAGGATGTCAAGCGGGCCTTGGCAGCGGCACGGCGCGCATTCGACAGCGGTCCATGGCGACAGAGCACTCCGGCGGAGCGCGGGCGCATTCTCCTTCGAATCGCCGATGCAGTCGAAAAGCGCAAGGAAGAATTCCGCGCGCTCCTTGTGGCTGCGCACGGTGCCGAGGCGATGACCCACGGCATCCAGCTCGACATTCCCATCGCCCAACTTCGCGGCTATGCCGAGCTTGCGACCCGCTTCCGCTGGGACGAGCCTCTGGCGGCAGTCCAAGGACTGACAGCGGTCGGGATGCGCACGGTCCAGGGCATCGCCCATCATCAGCCCGCCGGGGTGTGCGGTCTCATCCCAACTTGGAACTTCCCGCTCTACGTGACCGCCCAGAAAATCGGTCCGGCGATCGCGACAGGCTGCACGATGGTCGTGAAACCCTCACCTTGGGGTCCCCTCATCGATTTGCTTCTCGCCGAGATCGTTGCCGAGTGCGACCTTCCGCCGGGCGTCTTCAATCTCGTAACGGGTCTCGGTCCTGAGCTTGGAGCCGAGCTCGCGGAAAGTCCGCTCGTCGACAAGATCTCCTTTACGGGCTCGGTCTCTGTCGGGAAAAAGGTCGCGCTCGCGGCAGCGGGCACGCTCAAGCGTGTCCACCTAGAGCTCGGCGGGAAGTCCGCTCAAATCATCCTCGATGATTTCGAAGTCGACGCTGCGGCGCCCTCCTCGGCCGGACCTACCTACTTCCACGCCGGACAGGGTTGCGCGATGACGACCCGCGTCCTGGTGCAGCGCCGCCGTCACGATGCTCTGGTCGAAAAGATGGCGGCCTTCGTGAGGAGCTTCGTCAAGGTGGGAAACCCCGCGGATCCGACTGTGATTCTGGGCCCTCTGATCCGGGAGGAGCGGCGGAAGGCGGTGGCCGGCTACGTCGCGAGTGGACGCGAGGAGGGCGCGGAGCTGGTGTGCGGGGGCGGGGCCCCCGCCGCGCTCGCTCACGGGTTCTTCTTTGAACCGACGATCTTCGCAAACGTTCGAAATGACATGCGGATCGCGCGAGAGGAGATCTTTGGTCCGGTCGTCTCCGTCATCCCATTCGAGGACGAGGAGGACGCGATCCGCATCGCCAATGATTCGAGCCTCGGCCTCTTCGGCGGCATCCTCACTCGCGATCTCGACAAGGCGCGCGCCATCGCGAAGCGTATTCGGGCGGGCGGGGTGTCGATCAATGGCGCGGTGAACCTGACGACCGCTCCGTTCGGCGGCTTTAAGGAGTCCGGCATTGGCCGTGAGGGCGGCGTTTTCGGGCTCCACGAGTTCACCGAGATCCAGTCGATCACATGGCCTGAGGGATAACCGCCGGGACCACCGCCTGCGTTCGGTGCATGCGCTCCAGCGGTGCAGACGGGGGGCCTCCATGAGCGCAGTCCTGAGCGTGCTTGGTATTTGCGGAAGCCTTCGCCTTCGCCCGCTCATGACCCAGCTCCGCGCGAGCCTCGCCGCTTGGACGAGAAGGCTGCGCGCGGCCTAAATCTTGCCGGGGTTGGTGGACGCGTAGCCTTTGCCTCTTGCATCCTCGGCGAGATAGCGGTGGCCTTCTATCTCTGCACCTTCAGCCTCGAGGCGTCGCAGCGCGGCGTCGCGCAACGGGCCGAGCTGGATCTTTTGGCTTCCCGTGTAGGCAAGCTCACTCTCCCGAAAGAACAGCACGCGGCGAGGTACTTTGTAGGGGGCGAGTCGCTCGCGCAGGAAGGCCCGGATCTCGCTCTCGGGCGGCTCGACAGCGCCTCGTGAGACCACTGCGCACAACACAACCGCCTCCCCAAGCGTTGGGTGCGGGACCCCGACGGCAAGGCCCACCTTGATGCTCGGATGGTCGGCAAGCACCTTCTCGATCTCGAGGGGCGAAACGTTTGCACCGCCGGTCTTGATCAGGCTCGAGAGACGACCCGTCCAGTGGAGGACTCCCCGCTCGTCGAGGAACCCACCGTCTTGCGTGCGAAAGAAGCCCTCGGCGTCAAACACGTGTTCAGGTTCTACCTTGTGATAGCCGCGCATGAGGGTGATGCCACGCACCGCGATTTCACCTGGCCTCCTGCTGGCGAGAGCGGCCCCTGTTTCGGGATCGACGATGCGCACCTCGATCCCGGGGAGTGGTGGACCGCTCGTGCCCTCCCGCTGTTCGGGCGGAGTGCGGGCTGGATACGCTGTGGCCAGCGTAAAGGTCTCGGTCATGCCGTAGGAGGCCTGCATGCTCCACACGTCTTTGGTGATGCCTGCGTGCACCGCGAGCGGTGAGCCCACTCGCAGCTTGACCACGCTCCCTAAGCTCCGCGCCGCGGCGTCGGGGTGCTCCGCCAACGCCTTCTCTTGGTGCGGAAAAGCGTGCACCACCGTCACGCGCTCGGCGCCGATGAGCGCGAGGGCGGCGCCTGGCTCAAAGGTCTCCTGAAGCACGAGCGTGGCGCCCGCCGCCAGGGTGGCGCCGAGGGACATCGCAAGGCCTGCGGTCCAGAAGAAGGGCTGCGCGGTCCAGACACGATCTTCCGCCACGAGATCCATGTACTCGGCGAAGCGCCAGCTCTGGATGACAGCCGCTCGTTGAAAATGCACGATCCCCTTTGGGTGCGCGGTCGTGCCCGAGGTGTAGAGCAAGATGCCGTCGTCGGTGGGCGTGACCTCCGCCGCCGCCGCGTCTGAGAGTGCGTCCTTCACCTCTCCGCCGGACCACAAGAAATCGGACCAGCTCTCGACGGCGCCCTGCCTGTCCGGAAGCCCGAGGCATGCGACGCGCCGGAGGAAAGGAAGAGCCTCACACCAGAGGTGGCCAGGGGCGTGCTCGGAGAGCTCCGGATGCGCCTCCACGAGCTCGGCGAGGAAATCACGTCGCAGGAGCGTGCGCTGGAGTAACAAAACCGACGTGTCGCTGTGGCGCAGCACGTAGTCTCGCTCGATCGGCGTGGCGAAGGTGTTCATGGGAACCAGTACACCTCCGGCAAGTGCCACACCAAAGGCACAGGCCACCCATTCTGGGCGATTGCTCATGAGAACGCCGACGCGCGCCCCCTTCGCCAACCCGCCGGCGAGCAGTGCTTTCGCGACCCGTCGCGCCTCTGCGGTGAGGGCGTCATAGCGCATGTCGCAACCGTCGAAGCGAAGCGCCGGCCGCGCGCCATGGCGCGCGGTGATGTCCTCCAGGAAGCGGGGAAGCGTAAACCTCGACGCGTCCGACTGGAGCTTCAACACACCGATTTGGGCTGCGTTTCTGTCGGCATACGCAGTTCGGCGGTGCCCTGCGCCATCGTCGCACCCCGATGGTTGGTCATGGTGACCTCGACGTGTGCCACGGGCTGGCCCGACGGATCCTCGTGGGAGAGACCCTTCACCTCGGCGTTGAGATAGGTCACCTCTCCCGTGAGTGCTGGAGAGCGGTACTGCATGCGGCTGTGCAGCAGTTCACCCCACTCACCGGCCCAGTTTGCGAGGTAATCGATGATCCACGCCCCCATGGACGCGCCGTAGCCGTATCCCCGAGGCATTCCGATGAGCTGGGCGTAGCGCGGCTGCACGTGCCCACGCGAGGGGCCCTTGTAGAGTCCGTCCCCGAGCGACGGATCAATCTTCGCGCCCTCGAGGTCCCGGGACATCTCCGCGAGCCATCCGGCTTGATGAAGCGAGGAAGGACCGCCGCTCGGACGAAATGCACCCCACACCGTCATGACGTAAGAGCGCCACTCCGTGGTGAATGTCATGAGGCTGTGAGGTCCGATCGGACGCGTCGGGAGCTTCTCGCCCGGCTTTACGAAGAGGCGGCGTTCGTGGCCGAGGTCGAGAAAGCTGCCGTAGTACTCGAACTTAAGACGTTCGATCTCCTCGAGTTGTGAATCTGTCCACTGCGGCTCGTCCGTATCGCTGAACTGCGCGAGCCGCCGGGCCTCCTCCGCCAGGTAGCGGATCGAGGTCGAGCGCTGCTTCGCCACCACTTCGCCCCGCTGGTTGATGTAGGTGGTATCGCCGCGCGAAAACATTGTGGGACCCGCGAATTTCGTCTCCGTCACCTTGTAATCGAACAGCATTCGGTCCTGGCGCATCCGGTCGCCAGGCACAATTCGCGGCCCGAAGAACCACCACTCGTCACCACCAAACAGCATGTGCGTACCCGGGATCGTCCCCTGGATCGCAGGTCCCGCGCCATGGCTGTCGTCCGTGCAGACACAGAACGACTGAGGTGCCACGATCCCGCCGAATCGGCTCGCCTTTGCATAATCCTCGTCAAAGTAGAGGGGATTCGGATTTTGCATGCCCTGCGCCCAGCGCCGAATGTCATTCACGTGCACAGGGTCACGCATGGAGCCACCACCCAGCGGAACACCGATCCAGCGGTCGACATCTCTCGTGTCGAACTTCGGGTTTACGCTTCGACCCTGGCTCATGCGGGTACCTCCATCGCCTGCCCCAGCCCGTAGGCTCGAACCATGTTGCCCGCACAGATCTCGTAGCGCTCCCGCGCCGGCACGCCGTCAAACATCTCACCCACGACCTTGCGGCTGTACGGCCAGTCGTTGCCGTGATGCGGGTAGTCCGTCGACCAGGCCATGTTGCGGACGCCTACGTCGTAGCGGTTGCGAATCCCAACGCGGTCGTGGATGAACGTGCAGACCCAATGGTCGTGGAAGTACTCGCTCGGCAGCCGCTTGATCTGGATGCCCGTGTGCGCGCGGTTTCGCCAGTAGAAGTTGTCGAGCTGTTCGAGCGCCGCGGGAATCCAACCGACATCAGTTTCAACTCCGAGGAACGTGAGCTTCGGGAATCGGTCGTGGATGCCGCTTACCATGATCTCACTCATCACCTCGGGGAAGAGCGTCATCCCCGCGAGGGCCATGTTGGCGATCGCGGCCGGGCCCTCGAGCGCTCCGGTCGACTTGCGACCCGGGCGCACGATCCGGATGTGGATGCTGATCGGCATCGCCAAGTCTTGCGCAGCGGCGAAGAATCGATCGTCTTCGAGACCGAGGGTGTCACCCCCGCTCGGCCATGCGGTCAGGATGACGCCGCGGAACCCCTTCTCGCGACAACGCCGCATCTCAAGAATGGCCTCGTCTACGCCTATGTTCGGAATCTGGGCCAGTCCGAAGAGGCGCTCAGGGTCGTTGGAACAAAACTCCGCGCCCAGCCAGTCGTTGTAGGCGCGCACACCCGCCCGGTGGAAGGCCACGTCGGGGTTCCCCATGAAGTGGTACATGGTGCGCTGGCTCGGATAGAGGAACTCTGCGTCCACGCCATCGACGTCCATGTCTTCGAGCCGCGCCTTCCCGTCCCAGCAGCCCTTCCGGATCGTGTCGTAGGTGTATCCGCGCCAACGAATGTCCTCGTAGCGCATGCCCGGGGTCGCCACGAGACCGATGTACATGAGCGGCTTGCCGGGGCCGAAGGACCAGGCATCGCCGCCTTCCTCATCTTTGACGAGTTTCGGCGCCCGGTCGTGGAACTCCGCCGGCAGGTTGCTCTCCCAGATGTGCGGCGGCTCGAGCGTATGGCAGTCGGCATCAATCAAGCGGTATTCGCGCATCGCCGTTCCCTTTCTGACGGGTCGTCAGATATATCCTATCACGGACCAGAAACCGGCGTCGCGGGATCCAGCGGGCGCCACTGGGGGAGCCAGACGCCTTCTCCGGCGTGCTCAAACCAGACCTGGACGGGGAGTCCGATGCGCAGGCGATCGGGGGGACACTCCGAGATCCCGCCCAGCATGCGCAGCCCCGGATCCTCCGCGAGCTCGACCAAGACCACGGGATAGGGCGCACGATCTGCGAACGCCGGAAGCACGGGGGGGTAGCAAACAACGTAGCTCCAGACCGTCCCGCGGCCGGAGACGCTCTTCCAGCTGGCCTCGAGCGAGCTGCAGCGCGGGCACATGGGGCGTGGCGGGAAGCGCAGCGTTCGACAAGCGGAACAGCACTGCATGGAGAGTTCGCCCCGGGCGGCCGCGGTCCAAAAGGGTGCCGTATCGACATCGGGGAGCGGGAGAGGACGCTCGGCAGCGCTCACGGTCGTGCCAGCACAAGCGCGCTGGTGGGTACTCCAGCTCCGCTCGTAACAAGACACAAATCCGCGTCTCTCACCGGGGCGGTGGATGTGCCGCGAATCTGCCGGACGCCTTCAGCGACCAGGTTCATCCCGTGGACGTAGGCCTCCGAAAGCCCCCCCCCGCTGGTATTGCAAGGCAGCGTACCTTCTGGCCAAGACAAGCAGCCCGCGCTCGCAAACGGTCCCGCCTCCCCACGCTTGCAGAAGCCATACTCCTCGAGCGACATCAGGACGAGGGGTGTGAACGCGTCGTAGAACTGGGCTACGGCGATGTCGGAAGGCATCACCCCCGCGGCGGCGAACAAGTCGCGCGCTGCCCAGGTCGACGGCGTTTCGAGCGGCTGCGCAGCGTGGTAAGCGGTCATCACGACGTGCTCAGGGCCCGTACCCTGCGAAGCGGCGAGGATCAGAGCAGGGCGTCCCCGCGCATCCCGCGCGCGGTCCGCCGAAGTTACGACCACCGCCACCGCGCCGTCTGTCTCGAGACAGCAGTCGAGTTTGCGCAAGGGATCCGCCACGAGCCGTGACGCCTGGTGGTCCTCGACCGTGATTGGCGTGCGCTGGAGTGCTTGTGGGTTGCGTGCCGCGTGCCCGCGGAACGCAACTGCAACGGCGCCAAGCTGCCGGCTCGTGGTTCCGTACTCGTGCATATGTCTGCGCGCGAGCATGGCGATCTGGTCCACCGGACGTACGAGGCCAAAGGGAACGCTCCACTGAGAGTCTCCGCCCACGTGCATCCCGGTACCCGCCCAAGGCCGTCCACCCGACCCGCGGTTGCGCGCCCGCCAGCAGACCACGACCCGCGCGCGACCGGTGGCAATCGCCATCGCGGCAAGACCCACGATCGCGCAGCCTGCCCCACCCCCGTACCCCACCTCGGCGAAGAAACGGAGATTCGGAATGCCAAGGTTCCGTGCGATCTCGACTTCGCTCGTGGTCTCGAGATTGAATCGCACGAGACCATCCACTTCAGTCGGCGTCACGCCCGCGTCGTCGAGCGCGGCGCGGATCGCCTCGAGTGCGATGGTCCGCTCCGGTCGTCCGATATTCTTTGCGAACTCGGTTTGCCCGATGCCGATGATGGCGGCCGCGTGGCGCATGGCGGATCGACGCCCCCTAGCGCTTCGCCAGGTCCTTGCGGCGACCGGGTGGGGGCGCGTAGATCCAGCGCGGAGGTCGGCGCTCCACAAAGGCCCGAGTGCCCTCCATCGCGTCGGGATACTCGCGCGCAAATCGCGTCACGACCTCGAAACCGCGCTCGAGCGCATCGTGCAATCCATGGTTGAGGCTGTCCCAGATCGCGAATCGGCTGTGGAAGATTGCTGCGGGTGAGTTGGCCACAATCGCCTCGGCTAGAGCATGCGCTCGCGGCAAGAGCTCTCCCTGTGGCACGACCTCGCCCACCAAGCCGATCTCGAGCGCGCGCTGGGGAGAAACGCGCTCGGCCTTGCCGAGCAGAACAAGGCGCAAGACGGCTTCCAAAGGAATCCTGCGTGCGAGCCGGAGGGTCCCATGAATGGAGACCTGCCCCGCACCGGTGCGCGCATCGGTGAAGCTCGCGTTCGCCGAGCACAGGACCAGGTCGCTGTCCGCAACAAAGGCCAGACCGCCGCCTGCGCACACACCGTTTACCGCCGTGATGATGGGCTTGCCGACTTCGCAGTCGAGCGCGGTGAGACGCACGCGTGCCAGCTTCTCGCTAGAACGCGACGGGGGTGCGGCGGGTTCCCGCAGGTCCATGCCCGCACAGAAGGCACGATCGCCTGCGCCCGTTACGATGATGCACCACACTTCGCTGTCTTCCGCGAGCTCATCCCATGCGCGCGGCAGCTCATCGCGCATGCGAGAATCGAATGCATTCATCCGCTCGGGGCGATTCAGCGTGAGCGTGGCCACGTGTCCCGCCCGCTCGATCAGCAATGTGTCGTACGTCATGAGTCTCCTAGGGTGTCGAGAGCGGCGTCCATCGTGGCTTGCGCCGCTCGGCAAACGCCCTCGCCCCTTCGGTCGCATCGGGGTGGCCCCGATAGCCCTCAATCACCTTCCAACCGCGCTCGACCGCTTCGCTGAGCCCGACATCGAGGCTTTCCCAGATCGCCTGCTTCGTGCGCGCCATGGCGGTGGGTGAATTCTCCAAGATCTGCTGCGCGAGCTGTTCCGCACGCGACCTGAGCTGGTCATGGGGCACAACCTCCGAGACCAGACCGATCGCTTTCGCTTGCCGCGCGTCCATGCGCTCTGCGCCGCCGAGAAACGCCATGCGCAGAACGGCCTCGAGCGGTATGCGGCGCGCAAGTCCGATCGGTTCGGCACCCGAGACCAAACCTACCCGGACGTGGTTGTCAAAGAAGGTCGCTCTGTTCGAAGCAATGATGAGATCGCTGTCCGCCAAGAAATGGAGACCGCCGCCCGTCACCATCCCGTTCACCGCCGTTACCACCGGCTTCCAGCAACGATTCTGAAGTGCGGTGAAGCGCAATGCCGCGAGGGTACCCCGGTCCTCGGGTGCACCGACGGTTGCTGTGCCGGAGGCCACGTCTGCAACGTCGAAGCCCGTACAGAGCGCGCGGTCGCCGTCCCCTGTTACGATCACAACGGAAACGCTGGGGTCGCGCTTAATCTCTTCCCAGGCCGCTGGCAGTTCGCGCGACATCAAGCCATTGATCGCATTTCCTCGTTCTGGTCGCGCCAGCACGAGCCATGCAACCCCATCTCGCTTCTCAAGGCGGAGGGTCTCGAAGGTCACGCTAGGCCACCGTCACAACGTAATTCCCGTGCTCGTCGAGCTCCGCCGTGTGGCCGGGATAGAGCACAAGCGTCGTGAACCGCTCTTCCACGATTGCGGGTCCCTCGAGGCGGTGTCCGAAACCCAGCCGGTCGCCATCGTAAACCGGCGTATCCACGAAGCGGCCGTCGAACCATGCCGGGCGGCGGTTCCGCACGGCCTCGGCAGCGGATCCCGAGGCCCTTGGGGAGCGATGGATCCTGGGCTTGGGGGTGCGGCCGGTGGCTTGCAGGCGGACTGAGCGCAAGGTCGGCTCTTCTTCGCGCACTGCGTAGGTGTGAAGCTCCTCGTGCAGATCGTGAAAAGCCGAGACTGTGGCCGCCAGGGTGGCGGCACCGATTTCACCCCCGACACTGCTCATGGCGAGCGGTACAGACATGTCGAAGGTTTGGCCGGGATAACAGAGATTTAGATAGCGACGCAGTTCAAGTTCTCGGGGTTTCAATCCCGCAACCATGAGCTCGCGCTCTGCCTGCGCCTCCATCTCCCTGAAAAGCTCGGCGATCCGTCCGGGCGAAGCCCGACTCGAGGGGCTGATGTACGAGCGCTGAAGGTCGACTCCATAGTCGGCGATCAGGAGGCCAAGCGCAGAGAACGCTGGCGAGGTCTTTGGCACCAGCATCTTGCGGATCCCGAGCTCCTCGGCCTGCTTTCCCGCGTGGACGGGCCCGTTTCCACCGTAAACGACCAGCGCAAACTCTCGGGGGTCGAGGCCCGCCTGAGAGGACACGCGCCGGATGGCGTTGGCCATGTTCGCATTGACGATTCGGAAGATGCCGTGGGCCGCCTCCACCACGTCAAGCCCAAGGGGCTTCCCGATGCGTTCCACGATGGCCTCGCGTACGCCGCTGCTCACGAGCTTGAACTCACCGCCGCACAAAGCCTCGGGATTGAGGTAGCCGAGCACGACGTTCGCATCGGTGACTGTGGGTTCGACGCCGCCCCGCCCATAGCAGATCGGGCCCGGCTCGGCCTTCGCGCTCTTCGGTCCGACGTGAAGCACCCCTGCCTGTACGCTCGCGATCGAGCCGCCGCCGGCGCCGATGGCGTGCATTTCGACCATGGGAAGCCCGATCAGGTACCGCTGTTGCCAATTCCAGAAGCTCTTGATCGTGGGCCGACCCTTTCGGACGACACACACTTCGTAACTCGTTCCCCCCATATCGATCGCGATGAAATCGGCGACTCCCGCTGTCTGCGCTGCTGCGCACGCGCCCATCACTCCTCCGGTCGGACCTGAGCCCAGCGCTGCGACCGCTTTGCGTGCGAGGAAAGCGGCGGTCATGATCGCGCCGCTCGACTGCATGAGGAGGAGGTCGTGCCGATAGCCGGCCTCGTGGAGCGCACGCTCGAGGCGTTCGAGATAGGTCTGCACCCGCGGACCCACGTAAGCATCCACCAGCGTGGTCGAAGTGCGCTCGAACTCCGGCGCCGTCGGCATCACTTCGTGCGAAAGCGACACGCGAGCGTCGGGGTGTTCCTGTTGGATCAGCTCACGTGCGCGGAGCTCGTGGGTCGGGTTCACAAAAGAGAATAGGAAGCAGACTGCGATCGACTCGATTCCGTCACGTCGGAGGCGACGCACGGCCGCCCGCACCGCTTCTTCGTCCAGTTTGCGGACGACATTGCCGCGAAAATCAAGGCGCTCCGGGATCCCGAAACGATGGCGGCGCTTCGCGATTGGCACAGGCGGCGGAAAGGCCGGGTCCCAGATTTCTTCCTTGTAACCGCGTCGAATCTCGATCTCATCACGATGGCCCTCGGTGGTGAGCAGGCCCACCCTGGCGCCGTTCATTTCGATCAGGGTGTTGTCGGCAGTCGTGGTGCCGTGCACCACGAGGTCGGTCTGCTCGAGCAGAGCTCGGGTTGCGAGGCCTTCCTTCGCCGCAAGCGCGGAGAGGCCTTGCATCACCCCCACGGATTGGTCGGCGAGCGTCGTCGGCACCTTGGAAAGGACGAGCCCTCCGTCCGGTCGCACCAGGACGAAGTCGGTAAAGGTGCCGCCGACATCGATGCCGATCCGAAAACCCATGCTATTGGCTGCGCCGCTTTGCCGCGCGGAGCACTTCCGTCGCCTCACGGTCAAGACGCAGGTCCCCGGACGCAGCGCGACCCCGCAATACGACGCCGTACTCGCGCTCTGCCGCCTCGGCGGAGACGTACTCGTCAAGGACGTCTTCAAGAACGCATTGCGGGTCGCGATCCAGGGGATTGCCCCAGCCTCCGCCGCCGCCGTACACGTACTCGAAGGCCTCGCCCGACGCGTGCGGGACGCCGTTCGCCATGCAGGTCACGTGCTCGGCGTGTTCCGTGCCGACGCGCACGATCAGCCGATTCGGCGATCCGTCCCGCCCTCCCTCCACTCCGGACATCGGGTACTTCATCCCCACCATGTAGGTGGAGATGGCGGCGGGTGCAGTCACACGCTTGACGACGCGCGAGCCCGGGCATCCACGCCATTGACCCGCACCGCCAGTGTCCGTCGCATAGTCGCAACACTCGTGGCGCACCGGAAAGATCGATTCGTTGATTTCCGCGGTCGCGCGAATCAGGTTTCCAAAGGACGCCGGCATCGAGCCCCAGCCGTCCAGACCTTTCACCGCGTTGCAATACGCAGCGAGGCAATCCACCGAATGGTCGACAAACATCTGTCCAGTTTCGGGGTGGGTCCCGAAGATCACCGTTGGCATTCCGAGCTTGTAGATCTGGGGACAGGAGCGCTCCGGAAGAACCGCCGCCATCGCCTTCGCAATCGCTTCCCCCACCTCCACACCCGGGTGGTGTGTACCGGCCGCGACCGTCTTGCCCTCGTTGGGGTTCAGGCAACACCCCTTCGGAACGATGAGCTCGATGGAATCAAAGAAGCCCTCGTTCTTCGGGATCGAGGGGTCCATCATGGTGGCGAGCTGCGCCACGACATAGCCGCGTGTGTTTCCAAAGGGCGAGTATGCCTTGAGATCCTGGCGCTCGTCCGATCCCGTGAAGTCGACGCGGAGGTGGTCAGCCTGGACCGTCACACGGACATGGACGCGGATGTCCTCATGCCCGACCGGGTCATGATCGACGAACGCATCGGCCTCATAGACCCCATCCGGCCAGGAGGCGACCTCCTCTCGGAAACGCCGGGCGGCGTACGCGATCGCGTGATCCACCGCATGGAGGACGCTCCCCACCCCATAGTGCGCGATCAGTTCTCGTAGGCGTTTGGCCCCAAGCTGCGCCGCTCCAATCTGTGCCCGCAGATCGCCCATGAATGTGGGAGTTCGATTGTTCACTTTCATCATGTAAAGGACGTCGCGTCGCTCGACCCCCCGGTCGACCACCTTGATCGCGGGAAAGCGCACCCCCTCGGCCCACACGTCGATCGCCTCGGCGTTGTAGCCGCCGGGCATACCTCCGCCAGTATCCGCATGGTGGCACTGGATCGAAGCGATCAGTGCAATCCGACCGTCGACCACGATCGGCGAGAACACGTTGTAATCGGGCAGGTGACCGCCGCCGTGATAGGGATCATTTGCAATCAGCACGTCCCCATCATGCAGGCCCTCTTGACCGAAGAAATCGAGCGCGAAACGCACGGGTAGCGTGGACGACAGCATGAACTGGGGGATCCCGACAGAAAGTGCGGCGAGCCGACCGCGTCCATCCAGGATCGTCGCATTCCGTTCATTCGACTGGTTCAGGATCGGCGTTGTCGCAGTCAGGGAGACGTGGGTCGCCATCTCAAAAGCCACGGTCTCGAGTGCCCCCCGAATCACTTCAGCAGTGACGGGATCAAAGACCGCAGAAGGAGTAGCGGTGCGGGGCGCGGCGGCGGACATGACCGGCCTCCCAAATCTGACGATCCGTCAAGTATGGTCGCCCCCTTGGCCCCTTGTCCAGCCTCCCGGTCCCGTCGATCCCGCTTGACCGCCGGGGACGACTGCTCGTAGCGTGGCGTCATGGGCATCCAGAGGGTCGGGCACCTAGGGATCTGCGTCTCCGACCTCCCGCGCTCGCTCCGTTTCTACCGCGACCTGCTGGGCTTCCGCGAGCTCTCGAGCCTCGACGTCGCCGGCCCGCATGCGGACCGCCTGCTCGGGCTTAAGAGCGTAAAGCTCCGCGCCGTCTATTTGGAGCGAGACGGCATGCGGATTGAGCTCCTCGCATTCGCTTCGCCCGAAGCCGTCGGGGCGCCGGTCCCACAGCCAATGAACCAGCTCGGGCTCACACATCTGTCCATACGGGTGCGCGATCTTTCGCGTGTGGTCGAGGAGCTGCGCGCCGCCGGGGCTTGCGTGCTTGAAGCGACGGCGATTGATGCCTTCGCCGCGGGGAGCGGAGCCATTTTCGTCACCGACCCAGACGGCACGCGCATCGAGCTCGTGGAGCTTCCGGGCGACCCTGCAGCGCCACCGCGCTGAGCCCGAAGCCGTCCCTGGGGATCACGCAGCGCTGGAGTAAGCTCCAACTGCCCCGGGGTGCCACTCGCGCCGCATGCAGCGGGGTCGGTGCGCCCAGGAGTTCCGCATGAGCGCACCCGGTCCGCCTTCGTCCGCCCCGTCAGGTCCGCTCGCGCGGCTCTTCACTTGCGTCGTGGCGAAGCCGTGGTGGGTGATCGCCGTCTACGCCCTCCTGCTTCCACCGGCCGCCTGGTTTTCGCTGAAGGTCGGGCAGGACAACTCGATCGATCGCCTGATTGTCACGAGCGACCCCGACTACGTGGCAACCCGAGAGTTCGAGCGTGTCTTCGGCGCGGGCGAATATGCGCTTCTCGTCGCCGAAGCCGAAAATCCGTTTGCGCCGCAGGTGCTTGACCGGGTGGACCGCATCGAGCGAGCCGTAGCCGCTGTCCCAGGCGTCACTGTGAACTCCGCACTCTCCACCTTTCGGCGCGCGCGGGCCGGCTTTTCGCCGACGGCCGAGCAAGCCGAGAGCTTCCGGCATTTCGTAAGCGATACGGATCTCTTTCGGCGACAGGGGCTCGTGGGCGATGGCTTTCTCGCGATCGCCCTCGTCGTAGGCGTCCAGGACAGCGCGCAGCGGCGGGATCTTCTCGCGGCGATCGATCGTGCGATCGCGAAGGTCGATACGAGCCCCTCACCGCTTTCCGGCATTCATCGGCTTGGGCAGCCGTACGTCAACGTCTACCTCGATCAGACCCAGCGTACGGCATGGCACTACTTCGTGATCTTCACCGCTTTCGTGATCGTGCTGAACCTTTTCCTCTACCGCTCAGTTCGCACGCTCGTCGCATTTCTCGCGACCCTCGGCGTCTGCCTCGCCCTCTCCATGGCCTACATCGGGATCACGGGCGGCATGCTGACCATCGTCTCGCCGATGGTGCCGATGACCATCCTCGTCACCGCCACGGCGACGCTCGTGTACATCCATTCCCGCTTTGTGGAGCGGCCCGCCGGCCGCTCCGTCGAAGAGCACCAGATCTTTGCACTCTCGAATAAGTTCGTGGCGTGCACGGCGTCGATCTTTGCGACGGCCACGGGGTTTGCAGTCCTCGCAATCTCACCCATCCGGCCGATCCGCGAAATGGGAATATGGGTTGCCGTGGGACTGGTTTTCACATGGATCACGGTGTTCACGCTCTTCCCAGCGCTCCAGAGGGCGCTCGCGACGCCCACTCGGCTCGAACGACCCGCTTCGGAAGATTGGTTTGTGCGGATCGCGCACGCCCTCCCGAGGTGGAGCTATCGATGGCGCTGGCCGCTCGTGGTCACCGCCCTCGGGCTCTCCGCGGTCGGCGCGGCAGCCCTGTTCGGTGTACCGGGAGTCCTAGGACCCATGCGAATCCTGACCAACCCCGTGGAGTACATGTCCCACGATGCGCAGCTCTACCGTGACCTTCAGCGGTTCACGCCTTCGCTGCCCGGCCTCTCGATCACACAGGTCTGGCTCCGCGGCAGTTTGGGCACAGTGTCGGAGCCGGACGTGCTGCTCGGCCTTCACCGCTTCCAGCAGTCGCTCGAGGCCGACCCCGACGTAGGCGCCGCCGTCGGGCCCACCACGGTCTTGCGGATGATCCGTTACATCGGAGGCGAAGGAGACCGCTGGCCGGAAGACCCGGCGGAACGCGAGGCGATCTCGGGAGAACTCGAGAGCCTCGCCTCCGCGGAGCCGATGCTGCACCACTTCGTGGATTCGCACACCCTCGCGCAAGCGCAGATCACCGTCATCAGCCGCGTCTTGGAACGGGAGGGCTTCGAACGCCTCGACTCCTCAATCCGGCGTCACTGGCAGGAGGCGATGGCGGAGACGCCCGCATTGGGCGAACTCCAGCTCGCAACGGTCGGGCTCGCCCCGCTGAATGCGAAGATGGCACAGAGCCTCGTGCCGACGCTGGTGCACAGCTTCGTGCTCACCGTGGTCGTGATCTTCTCGGCGTTTCTTTTGGTCTTCCGCAACGGCCCGGCGCGAGTCATGGCGATGATTCCCTCGATCTTCGCGATTCTGGTCATGTTCATCGTCATGCGTGCGACCGGCATGAAGTTGAACGTAGCGACGATCCTCATCGCCTCCACCATTCTTGGGACATCGGAGAACGACCAGATCCACTTCTTCTATCATTTTCTCGAGAAGCGTCAGGATGGGACTGTCGAGCAAGCGCTCACCCACACGTTTCTGGTGGCGGGTCGCGCTATCTTTTTTGCAACCCTGATCAATACGGCGGGATTCCTGGCGTTCACGCTCGCGGACCTCCCTCCGATCCGCCAGTTTGGGGTTCTCGCCGCGGTGGCATTCCTGCTCTCGATGCTGGCGGACTTCACAGCGCTGCCCGCAGCACTCTGGATCCTCTTCCGCTCCAAACCCGACGCCTGAGCCCCGGAGACCGGCGAGGCGAACTGAGCGCGTCCTTTCAATTGGGTGGGGGCGCGACCTCAAGGCATCCCGGCATGCCCGCGCCCACGACGAGTTGATCGAGAAGGACCTGGTCACTGCGCCTTAACTCCAGCTTCTCGGCCAGACACAAGCACAGGTGCGGGAGCGCGGGTTTCGTGTCGCCAAGCGCGAGGTACGCCTCGGCGAGCCGAAGGTGGTTCTGAAGGTCGTTCGGGTATTCCTGTGTCAGGCCCTCCAGCAACTCGATCCCAATCTCGGAGTTGCCATGAGAGAGCAGGCTGGCCGGTGCCATGACGTAGAGCGTCCCGAGGAGCTGCGTGGCCGCTCCGTCCCGGAACTTCGGATCGATCGCGCGGCTACGCGCAGCATATCGCTCGACATCCGCCACGAGCGTTGCGGCACGCAGACCCGTTTGCTGAATGAACCTGCCCGTCACAGCGGCTCGCGCATAGGGTGTCCCTGGGCCGCCGTCGTCCTGGCTGTGCAGAACGCTGGCATATGCGAACTCACGATCGGCGGGCGTATCACGTCCGTCGTCGATCAGGGCTTCGAGGGCGTCATGAACAGCGAGTGCATCGCCGTCAGCGGAGACGAGGGTGGGTGCAACCGATGGCGGCGGGCCGAACGTGGCGCACCCGAAGACAACGAGGGTCGGCAGCGCGATGCGGAGCGCGATGCGGAACCGCTTCCAAACCCCGATCACGGCCCGTAAGCAGCGACCACCGCCGCGTAAGGGCTGCCTGTCGCGGGCTTGAGGGAGACAATGCCCACCGCAGCGCACATGGTCCGGCCGTCGCCATCGCACACGTGGTCGAGATTCTTGCGGAACTTCTGCCGCTCTTCGCGCGGTGCCGCCGGGAAGGCAACCACCACCATCGGCGGCAGCTTCTGGCTGTCCCAGATCGACCGAACCCCCTCCGCGCCCTCGATGTGGGGGAGCTGGGCCAGCTGGGCATCGTCGATCAGTGCGCACTCGGCCTCGCCGGTTAAGACCTTCTTAATCGTAAGGAGCGGTCGCTGCGTTTCGACCAGGGTGAAGTCCGCGAGCTTGGAGCTGCCGGCCAGAACGATGCGGTTCACAAAGCGCAGATCGTCTGCGTGGTTGGTTGCGAGCGTTCGGCCGCGGCAAGCGTCGAGGTTGGCCGCGTCTTCACTAATCATGTGGTATTGCTGGCCACCCACAAGAGAAACCTCAACGGTTCCAATGACTTCGAGGCGGTAGCTTTGGCGCATCGCAAGGAACGCGGCCAGCGAAAGAATCCCGTAGTGCGGCGCCTGCGAGCGGATGAATGCTTCTGCGGCACTTCGGGTCGTGCAGTACTGACCACGGGCCGCACCCCAATCGTTTTGTGCCGCAGCGACTGCCACCATCTGGTCGAGGTAGGGCTGTGCGAGCGAAGCACTGCCGACCCCGTGTTCATTTAGGACGACGATTCCGACGCCCAACCCGTCGTCGCCCCGGGAAGCGGGGGGGTCGTCTGCGGCCGCTGCGGGCGTCGCAAGACAAAATGTTGCCAGAGCAGCGCGGAAAACAGTTCCCCTCACCCACCAGAGGGTAGCTCTATCCCGCGGGGACGCTCTCGCCATGCGGGAACCCTGATCGGCCGCACGAGGGATCTCGTTTAGGCCCTGTCTTAGCGACGCCCAGCGAGGCCTAGGCCGTGGCGCGCCACCACGCCGCGCATCACTTCAGAGGTCCCGCCGCCGATCGTTTCCCACGCACTCTGGCGCCATAGAAACTCAAGGCTCGTTCCACGCACGAGCACATCGACTCCGCCGAGTTCGAACGCGGCACGCGCGATCCGCTGACATATTTGAGTGTGAGCTATCTTGTTTGCGGCCGCCTCAACGGCGGACGCTCTGCCCTTTTGCACGGCCTCGAGCACGAGCAGCGCATGCATTTCCGCCTCTCGCACCTCGACCGCGAGATCGGCCACGACCATTCGAGCCCGCGGATCCGAAGCAAGATCTCGGGCTTTCAGGAGCTCCACAAGATCCTCGAGATCGCGCCGCACCCGACCGGGCGGGAACTGCACATGCCGCTCTACGGCCAACGCCTCGTTCATCACCTTCCAGGCGCCATTTTCGAGACCGATGCGGTTTTCCACGGGAACCTGCACGCCGTCCAACGTCACCTCGTTCAACTGCTCGTCGTCTAGGGTCGGGAGCGGGGCCACCCGCACCCCCGGCGCACGCAGGTCCACGATGAGAAGGGTGAGGCCTTCTCCTCGGCTCTCTTGAGAACCGGTGCGACACAAAAGCCATAGGTAGTCCGAGTCCTGCGCATACGACGTCCAGCACTTCTGACCTTGGACGATGTACGCGTCACCACGCCGCTCGGCGCGCGTGCGCACGCTCGAAAGGTCCGACCCCGCCTCCGGTTCCGAGTAGCCAAGGGAGAAGTGGATCTCCCCAGAGCGGATCTGTGGGAGCCAGCGCTGGCGCTGCGCGTCCGTTCCATGGCGGATAATCGTCTTCGCAACGATGCCTGCACCGAGCGGCGGCCGCGCGACACGCGCATAGGCGCATTCATCCCACAGAATGAACTCATAGGCCGGCCCCTTTCCGAGTCCACCTGCGTCTTGCGGCCAGCCGAGCGCCAGCCAGCCGTGGCGCCCCACGGCACGGAAGAATTCCTTAACCCGCGGCCAGCGCCGTCCCTGGAAGTGGAACCCGTCGAGGTCGCGCCAGTCGGCAAGAAAGCCTCGCACTTCGTTTTGGAAGGCGCGCTCTTCGGCCGAGAAGCCCGGTGTCACTTCACCTCTCCGCTCCGAGCATTCGGGTCGGGATTCCAGCGCGGTTTGCGTTTCTCCGCGAAGGCGCGGGGTCCCTCAAGGAAGTCGGGGTGGCCCCAGTGCAGGCGCAGGAGCGCCCAGGCGTATTGAAGCGCCTCGGTATAACCACGCTCCATGGCACCCCACACGGCCTGCTTCGAGAGCGCCATCGCCTGGGGCGAGTTCTCCAGCATCGCGTGCGCCATCGTCTGCGCGAGGGGCAGGAGCTCATTCGGGGTGGCGACCAGCTCGTCGACGAGCCCAAGCTCGTAGGCGCGGCGCGCTGGCATGCGGTAGTGGCGACCCATGAGGGTCATCCGCAGTGCGGCCCCGAGCGGAAGCCGTCGCGCCAAGCCGACGTTCTCGAGCGCTCCCACCATCCCGACGTTCACGTGCGTGTCCATGAACGCTGCATTCTCTGATGCGATCACAATGTCGGCATCGACCACGAAGTGGAGGCCCGCGCCGACCGCGAGGCCATTGACGGCACAGATCACGGGTTTCCAGACGCCATTTTGGCGAGGTGACCAGAAGACGTCTTGCTCGAGCGGTAGGTTGTTGGCCACCGCACCGGTTTCGTCGACTGACGTCACATCAAACCCGGTCGAGAAGTGACGCTCCCCGCTCGAGGAGAAGATCGCAACGCGAGTTCCTTCGTCGTCGCGTACGTCGGTCCAGATCGCGCGCAGGATCTGCTCCATCTTCTTGGTGAGAGAGTTTCCCCTCTCCGCGCGGTCGAGGATGATCGTCGCGATCCCGTCCTGCTTTTCGTAGCGCAGTCCCTCGAGTGGACCCGCGAGATCGATCTCGCCGTAGCGGAAGCGTGCGCTCACGCTGCCTTCCTCCCGAACCCAAGACCTTCGAGAATCCGCTCGCGCGCCGCCGCATCGCCGGGTGCTGAGGAAGCGAGTTGCCGAATCTGGCGAACGACGTGGAAAATCGGGCCCTCGCGTAGCACTCCCATCGCGCCAAAGACCTGGGTGCAGACGTGCGCCGCCGCAAGCGCCGCCGCCGCGGCCGAGAGGCGAGCTGCTGCAGCATCGCGGCTCACCGCCGTGCATGCGGTGTCACAATCCACCGCGTCCAATCGCGCTGCCGCTACGCGGGCGAGTCCTCGCGCCGCGGCGAGGCGAATCGCGCAATCGGCCAAAGGATGGGCGACGGCTTGAAACTCCCCGATCGCGCGGTCGAACTGACGCCGGGTGCGTGCGTGATCCGCCGCGTCGTCGACGAGCCTCTGGCCGGCCGCAGCCAGGTAGGCTGCGGCCGCGATCTCACTGAAAGCGACAGCAGACTCAACCCCCGGAATCGCTTGATTTCGCAGGAGCTTTAGCCGCCCCCAAGGCTCACCGCCCAGGGTCTGGACGGCCTCGATCACGCCCCTTGGCTCTGCCAGCCACGCGCGCTCGCGGGAGGGATCAAGCTCGATAAAGTGCGACGCCATCGGCGCGAAGGCCATGAGCGGCGGTGTGCCGACGCACACAAGATCGTCGCCCTTCGCGACCCGGATTCGCGCGGGCTCTGGCAGCAGACGCATCGCGAGGAAGGTTGCGGCGAGCGGACCCGGGAAGGCGGCCCTCCCAAGCGACTCCATCAGCGCCGCCACCTCGATCGCACCCCCACCGCTGCCCGGTATCGCAAGCCCGAAGACATCGAGTGCTGCGAGCTCGCACCAGAGGACGCGCGAGAACGGCGTACCTGGGCAAACGGCTTCCAAGGGGTTGAACCGGTCGCGGCAGAACTGGGCCACCGCGCCGGCCATCGCGAGCTGCGCGTCATCGAACTCGAGATCTAGGCTCACGCCCCGCCACCCCAGCGCGCGCGCGCCAGGGCACGCCGGTGGCCGCCGACGCCGCCGAGCTCAAGTCGCAATGCCTCGAGACGCATGCTGAATACGTGGAGATCGTGCTCGCGCGTGTAGCCTATGGCTCCAGAGAGTTGGTGCGTCTCGAGGAAGACGCGGGCGGCGGCGGCGGCCGCGTATGCCGCAGCGGTAGCTGCGACCTCGGCCGGTGCGCCGCGCCAGGCGGCTTCAAAGGCGAGCCAGCGGGCCCCTTCGACCATCACGGAGCACTCGGCAAGGCGGTGCTGCACGGCCTGGAAGGATGCGATCGCGCGGCCGAACTGCCGGCGCTGTTTCAGATAGTCGATCGTCACCCCGAGGGCGGCGCGCATCGTACCTGCCGCCTCGGTCGCAAGCGCAACCCGCCACCACGCAAGGAGTCGCTCGTGGGAGCCGGGCGCCAACCTCTCGCCCGACTTTTCGAGGGCACGCGCGACTCGGCCCATCGGATAGCCGAAGTTTGACCGCACGGGTTCCGCATCGCCGGGTGAGAGCGTGACGATCCGGGCCAAGCCGGCTTGGGAATCCACTACGAGCAAAGTTCGGGCGTGCGCACCAAAGCGGACAATCGGGCTCCTGTCCGCCGAGGCCAACGCGATCGGCCCGGGCAGCGTCCGACCCGCGACACCCGGGGCCACGAGGGCGGAGGCGCCTATCGCCACCGCACCCGCTGCGCGAGCCACTGCCTCCACGCACAGCGCCGCCTCCAGGGGACCGGTTTCGTCGGCGAGGGCGACGCCCAAGAAACCGGCGTTGCCGAGTGCAGCCTCAAGAGGGGCGTCGTACTCCCCACTCGCAAAGAGCTCAATCGCGCGCTTCGGGCCGGCGTGCTGCGCGAGAAGGGTGTCTACCGCCTCGACGATGGCTCGCTGGTCGTCACTCAGCTCGAAGTCCAATAGGTCACTCCTGGGGTAGGCCCAAGAACCGCTGGGCGATCAGGTTGAGCTGCACTTCCGTCGCACCGACCGCAACGCCTGCGGTCATCGCGAGGCGGAAGTTCGATTCGGCGAACCCACCGTACTCGAGCGCATCGGGGCCAAAGAGGTCAAGGCCAAGCTCGCCCACCACGCGATCCGCAAATGTCCCCGCCACCCGCGCAACGTTTGAGTCGGCCGAGGGGGGTTGCCCGTGTGCGCGCAGATCAATCACTCGGTAGGAGAGCAGGCGCGCAGCCTCACAGATCGCGCGCGCCCGACCCAGTTTTTCTTGCACCGTCGGATCCTCGAGACGACCCTCCTTGGCAAGGCGGACAGCGAGTCCGTCCAGCGTGAGCGCAGCACGCGCATAACGCGCGGCGCCTACTCGTTCAAACTGAAGTGCGTAGGTGACAACGGACCATCCGTCGTTCTCCGGGCCGAGCCGACAGGAGGCCGGTACGCGCACATCGGAGAGGAACACCTCGTGGAAGTACCGCTCGCCGACGACTGAAGGGATTTCACGAATTTCTACGCCCGGGAGCGACATGGGCATGAGAAGCACTGAAATCCCTCGGTGACGTTTGGATTCTGGATCAGTGCGAACGACGAGAAAACAGAACTCCGCATAGTTGGCGTAGGATGTCCAAATCTTTGTGCCATTGACGACGTACGCATCTCCGTCACGAGTCGCCAGCGTCCGGAGCGCCACTAGGTCCGAACCCGCTTGGGGCTCGGAAAACCCTTGACACCACAGAACGTCACCCTGGGAGATCCGCGGCAGGTGTTCGCGCTTTTGCTCTTCGCTTCCGAACGCCATGATCGTGGGTCCGATCCAGTTCACGTTCATGTACTGGGGACCGCGCGGCTCGCCCCGCGCCCAGAGTTCTTCGCCTAGGATGGCATGGCGCCAGGGTGAAGCGTCTCGTCCGCCGTATTCCCGCGGCCAGTGTTGGGTGAGCCAACCGCGCGAGGCGAGCAGGCCACAGAACTCCCGCGAAAACGCCGCTTGGACGTCGCTCCCCGGACCGTCCTTCGCGATCTCCTCCCAGTCGTGCGGGAGAACCTCCTTGAGGAAGTCGAGGAGTTCACGGCGAAACGCCTTCTCGTCCGCGGTCCAGCCGAACTCCATCCCCCCTCCCCCGGCGCCGGCGTGGAGGCATGCCGTCGCGCCTCCCCTTCGTGTCACCCGATCCGCGCCGAACTCCTTGGCGATCTCGAACGCCCTCCCCCGCGCGGGGCATCAGGTTACCACGATGGGAGCGCTCCATGACGCGCGGGCGAGCGGTTCGGGTGGGCCTCGTCGCGAGCGCTTGTAGGCCAGGGCGCTCCAACTTCGCGGCTCCCTGCGGATGCCGGGGTCGCCAGCCTTCGCGGCTGCGTGCTGCTTGCGAGTGAGACGGGATTCGGCGCTCTTCGAGGGAGAACCGCCCGCGAGCGCTGGGAGGCTGCATCGAGCCGCGAAGATGAGCGTCGTGGGCGATGGAACCGGTCCGGCCGCGCCCGCCGAATCAAGGCGTCCCGATGGAGATCGTGCGTTTCTCCTGGAAGGAAGGGACGCTACTTCCCTCCGCTCCAATATGCGTTGGCTTGCCGCTGAATTTCGCTCAGCACTGCTTCCTGTCGCTCCGGCTTGAACAAGTGCCGAAACCTTTGGTGTTCGCACGCAAGCCGAGCTGACCTCATCGCCTGCGGTTGCCTGCAACGGTGGCGAGCCCGACCTACGGTCGGTCCGCGGCGCTGATCCCTCGCAGCACGACTCGACCGGGGGAGTGACCAGCTTGGAACGGGGTCCGGGGTGTAGTGGAGGGTCGCGATCGGAGCCCTCCTCGGCTGCGCACCACCCTCGGTGCATGACTCGTCGCGCTGCGGACCCGGACCTGGCCGGTGAGGTGCAGCCCCCTCGCCGGAACTCACGCCTTGCTTCGGAGCGGGGCTGTCAGATACTCGGTAATCCAAGCGGCCAAATCCTTGGAGGCGCGCGATGCCTTTTCCGGACTTCACGCCCACCGTCTCTGCACTGATCCGCGAGCTGGCGGCCCGCCGCGGAGATCGCCCGCTCATCGTGCTGGGGGACAGACGGCTCAGCTACGCGGACGCGGAGCGAGAATCTGCGCTCCTTGCCCGCGGTCTGCTCGCGGCCGGAGTCGGCAAGGGGACGCGGGTCGGGATCTGGATGCCGAACGGCCCGGATTGGGTCTTGGCCTGGCTCGCGGCGGCGCGCATTGGTGCGCTCGTCGTTCCGATCAATACGTTTTTCCGAGCGCGGGAGCTGCGCTTCGTCCTCCAACATGCGGATCTCCACACCCTCTTCTGCGTTAGCGAGTTTGCTAAGCAAGATCGCCTCGCAACCCTGGAAGAGGTCGCTCCCGAGCTCGTTGGCCATGGACCGGGGCCGCTCTTTCTGACCACCCTGCCCTACCTGCGAGCGGTCCGCGTCTGGGGCCCGGTCTCTCGCCCCTGGGCCTTGGAAGGCCCGGCCGCACTCGCCGCGGCGGGCGAGATGGCAGAAGGTGCCAGTGACGCCCTGCTGCGTGCGGCCGAACAAGCCGTTTCGCCCGCCGACGCGATGATCCTCATCTACAGCTCAGGCAGCACAGCGGATCCAAAGGGTGCAGTTCACACGCATGGCGCCGTCATCCGGCATGCCCATGCACTCAATAGCTACCGAGATCTGCGGTCGGACGACCGCATCTACTCGCCGATGCCGTTCTTCTGGGTGGGCGGCTTCGTCTTTACGCTCGTCAGTGCGCTACACGCGGGGGCGACGCTCATTTGCGAAGAGACTTTCGAGCCTGGCCGGACCCTCGAGCTCCTCGAGCGCGAGCGCGTGACTCTCGTCGCCGGCTGGCCCCACTACGGCAAGGCAATGCGCGAGCATCCGGGCTTTGCGCGGCGCGATCTCTCTTCGATCCGTGGAGGGAACCTCTACGACGTGCTCCCGGGTCGCACCCGTCCTGCCGACCCCGAACTGCGGTCGAACTCGCTCGGTATGACCGAGACTTGCGGGCCGCACACGATCGATCGTATGGACTACGACCTGCCCGAGAAGCTCCGTGGCTCATTCGGCCAAACTGTGCCTGGCCTCGAACACCGGATCATCGATCCCGAGACGGGAGCGGTGCTGCCACCGGGCAGTACGGGTGAGATCTGTGTGCGCGGCTACAGCGTGATGCAGGCGCTCTACAAGGTCGAACGCGAGGACACCTTTGATCGCGACGGCTTCTATCACACTGGAGACGCCGGATCTTTTACCGCGGAAGGCGTGCTGTTTTTCCACGGCCGGCTCGGCGAAATGATCAAGACCGGTGGCGCGAACGTTTCGCCGCGAGAGGTCGAGCAGGTGCTGATCGCCCAGCCCGAGGTCGAGGAGGCGTATGTGGTCGGCCTTCCTGATCGCGACCGCGGACAGCTCGTGGCCGCGGCCGTGGTGCCTCGCGAGCACGTTTCGGTCGATCTGGACGAGCTTCGTGTGCGCGTAAAGCGTCAGCTTTCTGCCTACAAGGTGCCTCGCCAGCTCGTCGTCATGCGACGGGAAGACCTGCCCATGACCTCGAGTGGAAAAGTCGACAAACGACGGCTCGTGGACGCGATTCGCTCCCGTGACGTGCTCGGCTAAAGCGCGGTTCTCAAAAAAACAAAGGATGGAGGCCAAAACGCCTGACATTGGAAGTCCCCGTGCGCTTAGCCAGGCTCAGCGAGTGCAAGGGTCTGACTGAGAGAGAGATACGAAGTCGAGGAGGCGCCCATGTCGAGACCGAACCAATCGCCGCTCCGCGCCGAGGATGTCGCCGCTTTTCATGAAGTCCTCTCAAACTGGCATCGCTGGGGCGAACAGGATCAGTTTGGCACGCTGAATCTTGTGACACCGGAAAAGCGCGCCGCGGCTGCAGCGTTGGTGCGCTCCGGGCGAGTCGTCTCCTGCGCGCGGCCGATCCCCACCGAGCCCGCGCCCTCCAACCCTCAGCCCGCCGCCCATCACATGATCGGAACGCATAGCGAGGGCTGGGGTGGCGACTACTTCGCCCTCGCCTCACATGGCTATGCGACAAGCCATCTCGATGCGCTCTGCCACATTTTCCACGAGGGGAAGCTGTACAACGGCTACTCTTCGGAACGTGTCACTGCACATGGTGCGCTCGAGCTCTCGGTCGATGCGCTGCGTCATGGGATCGTGTCGCGTGGCGTTCTCCTCGATGTGCCTGCTGCGAAGGGCAAGCCGTGGTTAGAGCCGGGTGAGCCCATACATCCCGAGGACCTCGAGCAGGCCGAGAGAGCAGCGGCCGTCCAGGTCGAGAGCGGCGATATCTTGCTTGTGCGCACCGGGCGCTTCGCGCTCGTGGCTGCCCGCGGTGACTGGAACCCGCGAGAGCACCTCGCTGGGCTGCACGCGGACTGCCTGCCGTGGCTTCACGCGCGGGGCGTCGCAGCCCTCGGGAGCGACGGCGTGTCGGACGTCCACCCCTCAGGCATCGATGATGTCCGGCTCCCCATCCATACCGTAGGGATCGTCGCGATGGGACTGTCGCTTCTCGACAACCTCGACCTCGAAGCGCTCGCTGTGGCCTGCAGGGAGGAAAAGCGCAGCGCATTCTTGCTCAGCGCCGCACCTCTCGTCCTCTTACGTTGGAACCGCTTCCCCCGTGAATCCCATTGCACTCTTCTAGGCGGGTCCACCCTCAGCCACGCGCGCTCATGCCACCATCGACCACCAAGGTGTGGCCCGTAACGAATGCCGCGGCATCGCTCGCGAGGAACACGGCTGCACCCTTGATGTCATCCTCGCCACCGCAGCGTCCTACCGGGATACCCGCCTCGAAGGCGCGCAACTTCTCCGGATCCTGCCGGATGTGATTCATCATGTCCGTGAGAAACGGCCCCGGCGCAATTGCATTCACTCGGATCCGGTGGGGTGCGAGTTTTACGGCGAGGTCCTTGGTCAGTGTCAGCACTGCGCCCTTGCTGGCGTGGTACGCCACGACCGGCTGGTCCTCTTCTCGGGCACCGCGGAATGCGGAAATGGATCCGATGTGGATGATGCTGCCTCCGCCGTGGTCTCTCATGTGACGGGCGGCGCGTTGCGAGAGCAAGAAGAGGCCGCGGACGTTGAGGTCGAAGACGCGGTCCCAGCCCGCGAGAGGATACTCGAGGGTCGGCGCGGCCCAGGTGGTACCGGCGTTGTTCACGAGGATCTCAAGCCGCGCAGCCTGCGCGAGGACCGCGTCCACGAGTGCCTCTACCTGGTCCGGCTTGGAGACGTCGGCCTCGAGGGCCACCGCTCGCCGGCCCGTACGCTCCCGGATGAGCGCCGCCGTTTCCTCACACGGGGCCGGCTTGCGGGAGGCAAGAAAGACATCCGCCCCAGCCTCCGCCAATCCGATTGCCAGGTGTCGCCCGATGCCGCGGCCGCCGCCCGTAACGAGCGCGGTCTTGCCCGTAAGGTCGAAGAGGGCGTGGACGTGCACACCCCAGCCTAGCATGACCGGCCGCCAAATCTGACGGTGTGTCGCCGGACCCGATAGCTAAAAACGCGAGCAACTCCGGGGCCTCTCTTGGTTTTCGAGCGTTTGTGTCGTAGTTATGTGCCATCGAGGGCGCCGAGAAGCGTACGCCTGTAGCCTCATCGCAGGATGATCGGCGAAGAAGCCGCTCTTCGTCGCGCGCCACGGCAACGCCTGGGTGCCGGCCGGTCTCTCGGTTGCGACGCGCCGTGCGTACCGTCGAGCCGGCCTCGCGCACGAGCGTATCGGCTTGCATGAACTCCGAAGATCCGCGGCCACTCGAGCACTCGGAAATGGCGCGAATGTCGACAGGGTATGCCGGCTACTCGGTCCCGCAGGACCTAAAGAGATCCTCGAATATCTCGGGCCTAACGCCGACGTGCGGAGACGCGCGGTGGGCTCACTCTAGCTCTCATGGATTACTGAGTTCACCCTAGGACCCCGATGTCTCGACCGATTCGCGACCTAGGCTTTCCGTCGAGCCGCGCGCCGAACGCGACGTCGCCTGCGCATCCTCGGGCGTGAGCCACCTTCACGTCGGCCCAGACTCTCGGCGATAAAAGCCGACACCAGCGCATTGAGGCTGACGCCTTCGTCCCGTGCGGCGGCTTCGAGCCTGCGCTTGGTGGTGATCGACACACGTTGAACCCATTTGCCTCCGCGACTTTCGGGCGCCGGGATCTTGCGGCCAGCCTCATGCATTGCCGCAAGCCACGCTTCCTTGGCTTCCATGGCGTTGCGAAGTGCTTCCTCGGTGGACTCGCCGTCCGAGATGCAGCCGGGTAGATCGGGGAACTCAGCGAGAAAACCGCCGCCGTCTTCTTTTGCGAGAGGTCGCACGATAACGGGATATTCAGTTTTCATCGTCGCCATCGGCATCCCCTTCCTCATCCTTTTCTTCCTCTAACTTGTCTATGAGCTTCACGAGTCTTCGGACATACACGGGTTTTATCGACCTGTGGGCTGGAACCGTGAGGGCTTCCTCTAGGTCATCATGCAGGAAGACGACGTGACTCCCACCCGACTTCCTCACGCGGAACCCGTACCCCGATATCTACCGGCCACCTGCACCGACGGCCCTCGACGTGGCCCCAGGCCGCGCGAACTCGGCCGAGGTCTACCCCGTTGACCGTGTGCCGCGCGCCGTGGCACAGTCAAGGCACGTCGAGAGGGAAAGGTTATCGCGCGCGCGGGCTTGCACTCCGATAAATCTGACGGAGTGTTAGAATGCGGCCATGGCAGGTCCCTTGGCCGGCATTCGAGTGATTGACCTTTCGACCATGGTGTCTGGCCCACTCGCGACCGCAATCCTTGGCGACCAAGGCGCGGACGTGATTAAGGTGGAGCCGCCGGGTCAGGGCGATCTGATCCGTCACATCGGCTGCGCCCGCGGCGGCCTCTCCGCCATTTTCAACACGATCAATCGCAACAAACGGTCGGTGGTGCTGAACCTTCGGGACGAGCGCGGTCGCGCACTGCTCTTGCGGCTGGTCGCAGGATCGGACGTCTTCGTCCAGAACTTTCGCCCCGGAGTCGTCGAACGGATGGGGATCGGTGAAGCGGATCTGCGCCGGGTGGCCCCGAACCTCATCTACGTGTCGATCAGCGGCTTCGGTGAAGCTGGACCCTATGCGGAACACCGGGTGTATGACATCGTGATCCAGGCGCTCTCTGGAATGGCCGCTTCCCAGGCGGACCCCAAAACAGGAAGGCCGGAGCTGGTGCGCAACATTGTCTGTGACAAGGTCACCGCGATCCACGCCGCCCAGGCGATCTGCGCCGCGCTCGTCGCGCGCGAGCGCGGCGCCGGCGGTCAACACGTGCGTCTCGCGATGCTCGATGCGTCCATCGCCTTTCTCTGGCCCGATGGCATGCAGCAACACACGTACCTTGGCCCGGGTGCTACAGCCCCAGCGCCCCTCCACGGCATCCTGCGTGCCTTCCCGACCGCTGATGGTTTCGTCACTCTTCTGACGATCTCGGACGCGGAATTCCAAGGCCTTGCCCGCGCGCTCGGCAAGCCCGAGCTCGCCAGCGATCCCCGCTTTTCATCCGTCGCGACGCGCATGGAAAACATCGACGCTCTCGCCAGCCTCGTCGCGCTCGAGACGCGCAAGGAAAAGAGTGAAGCGATTTGTGCACGCCTTGCGGCCGAGGGCGTTCCCGCCGCGCCCATCCGCATGCAAGGCCAGGTCCACGAGGATCCGCAGGTAATCGCGAACGGGCTCCTCCTCGAGATGGAGCATGCGAAGTGTGGGCTGATCCGCGTTCCAGGCCCTGTCGCACGCTTCGGCTCCACGCCGAGTGAGGTCCGTCAACTTGCTCCCGTTCTCGGGGAGCACACGGACGAGGTTCTGACCGAGATCGGCGTCACTCCAGCCGAGCTCGCGAACCTGCGTGCGCAGTCGGCTCTCGCCTAGTGGGGAAGGAGGACACCTTGGACGAAAGCCAGGTCCTTGCGGGGCGGGCTGCTGTCGTAACGGGCGGGGGACGCGGCATCGGCCGTGGACACTGCCTCCACCTTGCGCGGGCGGGCGCCTCGGTGGTCGTGAATGATGTCGACGGCGACGAGGCGGCAAAGGTCGTTTCCGAAATCACAACCCAAGGTGGCCGCGCTGTGGCCAGTACCGCGGATGTGGGCAACCGCAAGGGCTGCGAGGAGATGGTCGGTCAGTGCGTAGGAACCTTCGGACGAATCGATGCGCTTGTGGCAAACGCAGGCATCATGCGTGATCGCTCGTTCTTGAAGATGAGTGACGAGGAGTTCACCGACGTCTGGCGGGTGCACGTCATGGGCACCTTCTGGTGCGCCCAGGCCGCGGCGCTGCGAATGCGCGAGCAGGGCACGGGCGGAAGCCTGGTGCTGACGACCTCGGCAGCCCACATGGGAAATTTCGGGCAGACAAACTATGCCGCGGCCAAGGGTGCGATCGCCTCGATGACTTACACCCTGGCTCTCGAGCTTGCGGCTTACGGTATCCGCGTCAATGCCATCTCACCCGCCGGCACGACTCGAATGTCCGCGACCTTTCGAGGCCCGGACGGCAAAGCTGTGGAGATGCCATTCATCGACCCGACGCAAAATGGCGTCATGGTTGTGTACCTGTGCAGCGATGACGCGGGATACGTCACCGGTCAGGTGTTCGGGACCGGCGCTGACCGATTGATGCTGTTGTCTCAGCCGAAGTACGCTTTTGGAATGGTGAAGCCGGGCGGTTGGTCGTTGGCAGACCTCCGCCAGCACTTCAAAAACCAGCTTGGCAATCGCCTTGAGCCCCTCGGGATCCAGAAGGCGCCCTACCCGTTCTACGGCGGCGTAAAGCCTCGAGGCTGAGGTCGCGATGCTCGAGCGCGTGCGAGTCCTGGATCTGACGGACGAGCAGGGTTTCCTTGCCGGGAAGATTCTTGGAGATCTCGGTGCGGACGTCGTCAAGGTGGAACCGCCGGGGGGCCACCGAGCGCGGAGGAGCGGGCCGTTCAGCGGCGGCGCAGCTGGACCCGAGCGAAGTCTGCTTTGGGCATCCTACAATACGAGCAAGCGCGGAATCGTTCTTGATCTCGCAAGGGATGCCGGTCGCGCCGACTTCTTCAAGCTCGCGGAGGCCGCTGACGTTCTGCTCGAGACGGCGAGCCCCGGCGCCCTTGATGCCGTCGGGCTTGGCGCGGAGGAGCTTCGCCGTCGAAACCCGCGTCTTGTCTACTGCGCCATCACCCCCTTCGGTCAAACCGGTCCGCGCGCGCACTTTCAGGGCAGCGATCTCGTCGTGGTCGCGATGGGGGGAAATGCCGCAATGACCGGGGACCCCGACCGGGCGCCCCTGCGCTGCACGTTCCCCACCTCGCACTATCACGCCTGTGCGGAAGGGGCACTCGCCGTGGTGATGGCCCTCTGGAACCGGGAGCGGACGGGCCGAGGTGAGTTTGTGGATGTGTCGATGCAGGAGTGCCAGCTCGGAACACTCCTCTCGGCGGTGGGTCAGTATGCGCTCCACAATCGGCTGCCCCGCCGCACGGGCGCCCGGACCGGCCGAACGCGGGAGATCTGGCCTGCGAAGGACGGCTTCGTGTCCTTCGGGCTGCGTGGAGGCCGTGCACGCGCGGCGAATCTCGCCGCCACGGTCGAGTGCATGGCAGAGTGTGGAATGGCCCCGGAATGGCTTCGTGCGATGGACTGGGCACGATACGACCCGGGGTCGCTTTCGGACCCAGAGCTCGCCCGCCTCGAGGAGGCATTCGGGGCGTTCTTTCGCACCAAAACCATGCGTGAGCTTTACGCGGAAGCACTGCGCCGGCGAATCCTCCTCGCGCCATGCAACGATGCCCGCGAGCTGCTGGACCACCCACAGCTTCGCTCCCGGAGCTTCTTCACGGAGCTCGAGATCGCGGACGAGAGTGCCCGGATCGAGCTCCCGGCATTCTTTGTCCGTTCGAGTGCGCACGAGCTGCGCGTTCGAAGGCGGGCACCACGTCTGGGCGAGCACCAGGTCGAGGTTGCGCAGGAATGGCTCGCAGGCTCGCCGAGAGCCACAGCCGAGTGCACAGGTTCCTCCGCGCTGGACGCGGATCCGAGACCTGACGCAGGGGCCTTCGCCGGAACGAAGATCCTCGAGCTCGGTGCGGGAGCGGCGGGCCCAGTGGCGACGCGTTACTTCGCTGAGCAAGGCGCCGCGGTCATTCGAGTGGAATCCCATGAGCGGCCAGACTTTCTGCGGCTGCTGCAAGCAACGCCAGGCACGGGACTTGACGGCTCGCCCATATTCGTCCTCCTCAACCCGAACAAGCGCAGCGTCGCGCTCAACCTGACGCGCCCAGAAGCGGTCGCCCTCGTAAAACGACTTGTGCGCTGGGCAGACGCCGTCGTAGAGAACTTTGCCCCCGGAGTCATGGAGCGACTCGGCCTCGACTACGAGGCCCTGCGTGCGGAAAAGCCCGACCTCGTGATGGTCTCGAGCAGCCTCTTTGGACAGACGGGAC
>Ga0310037_10000127_pt1 | contig 63976 bp, 38 predicted proteins | sample Sb_taG_11_FD_200239 | JGI IMG/M metagenome (GOLD analysis project Ga0310037, IMG submission 200239) | Peat soil microbial communities from Weissenstadt, Germany - Sb_50d_3_AS metaG (v2) (version 2) | ecosystem: Environmental > Terrestrial > Soil > Wetlands > Peat | place: Germany: Weissenstadt... | reverse complement strand
CCCCAGAGGCTAGGTCAAAGTGACGATTGCCGAAAAATGTGGGGCGAGGAGAATCTAGACATCAAGATATGGAACTCCGCTAGTCATGTCAAACAGCATTTTATCGAAACCCTGCTCGTACGCGATCCGAGCCATGGCGCATCTCGCGGAGCAGCCGCTGGGGCGGCTCTCGAGCAACCGCGAGATCTGCGATCAGGAAAATATCCCGCCTGCGTTCCTCGGAAAAGTCCTTCTACCGCTCTGCCGATGCCGTATGTTGCATTCCGTCCGAGGAATCGGCGGGGGTTACGAGCTGGCTGTGCCGCCCGACGAGATCCGGCTCCTGGCGATTGTGCAGGCGATCGATGGGCCGCCATTGGAAGATTGCGTGCTGGAAGATCATCCCTGCGGGAATCCCCGCGAGTGCCTGTTGCATCCCGTGTGGTCGGCTCTCCGCGAACAATTTATGAATTATCTCGAGCACACCACCGTGGCGGATTTGGCGCGGATGCGTAAGTCCACGCGCGTCCCGATTTCGAAGGCAGCCGATACGCCGGAAGTGATTCCGTTAACGAAGTAAGGAGAGCGACGATGGCGACCACAACTGCAGTGACTCCGAGCCAGGGCCGCTGGATACCCAGCACCTGTGGCATGTGCCTGCACGGCTGCGGAATCAAAGTGTATGTCGAGAAGGGCGTGGCGCTCAAAATCGAAGGCGATCCCACGAACCCGGACAACCTGGGCAAGCTCTGCCCGAAAGGTAACGCCGGCCTCGCCCGCCTCTATGATTCCACTCGAGTGCTCCATCCCATGAAGCGCACAAACCCAAAGAAGGGTCTGCATGAAGATCCACGATGGGTGCAGATCAGTTGGGATGAAGCCTACGAGATCGTTGCGCGCGAGTTGGGTAAGGTGCGGCGCGACGATCCCCGCAAGCTGCTCTGCGCTCTCGGCGACTTCCAGCGCATTCTCTTCTGGGGCTGGCCCGCCGTTTTCGGCTCGCCGAATTTCTTTACTTCACTCGGAAATTACTGCGGCGGTTCCTATCATCCGGTGAACGGCAGCGTCGACGGCTCTTTTGCTTCCATCAACGACTACGAATATTGCAACTACTGGATTCAGATCGGCTCCGGCGACGGCTTCTCCTCGCACTTGCATCTTTCCGGAAGCGCCAAGCGCATGGCCGATGCGCGCATGCGCGGGATGAAAGTGGTCTCGCTCGATCCGCGCTGCTCCATCGCCTCGGCAAAAGCGGATGAATGGATCCCCATCATCCCCGGGACGGATCGCGCCTTCGTCCTCGGCATGGCGCATGTGCTCGTTCACGAGCTCCGCCGCTATGACCGCGCATTCCTCCGCGACCGCACCAATGCGCCCTATCTGGTGAACGACAGCGGCGATTTCTTGCGTGATGCCGCCGGCAAAGCCCAGGTTTGGGATCTGAGCGCCAACATCCCGCGTGCCTGGGATGAAGTTCCCCCGGAATTCATGGCGCTGGAAGGCGCCTTTTTCCACGATGGAATGACCGTCCGCACCGGTTTCCAGGTATGGAAAGACATACTGAGCGAAAATACGCCCGAAAAAATGGCCGAAGTCACCACGGTGCCGGCTGCCACAATCCGGAAAATCGCGAAGGAGTTTGTGGACGCCGCGCAAATCGGCGCCACGATCGAGATCGAAGGAAAAACTTACCCGTATCGCCCCGCCGCCCTCAACTATTACCGCGGCTCGCAATCCCACGGCAACGGCCTGTTCGACAATCTGACCTTCAAGCTCTTCAACATGCTGGTCGGAAACATCGACGTTCCCGGCGGGCATCTCGGCGTACCTCTCGATCACCGAGGTTTCTTCGTCAGCCCGGGCGAAGATGGCATGCTCAAGCCCGAGCCGCACCAGCTTCATCCCGGGCCGGTCTTCAAGTATCCGCCGGATTCGAGTCACCTGATGGAGTGGTTCCCCATCGGCTTCGACGCCGGGCAGCTCAACGCCGAAACCCTGCTGAATCCCGAGCGCTTCGGATTGAATTACCGCCCGGAAGCCATGCTGATCTACCACTCCAATCCGTGGTGGAACATGCCGGAGACCGACAAGATCGAGCAAATCTTCCAGCAGATGAAATTCGTCGTAGCCATCGAGATTCAGGAGACCGAATCCACGCAATGGGCCGATGTCTTCCTGCCGGATCAAACTTTCCTCGAATCCACGCTCCTCAATTGCCTCGAGCCGCCCGCGGTCACCGGCCACTCGTTGCGCCAGCCGGTGGTCAAGCCCCTCGGCGACACCCGCGACGCCTACGAAATCCTCACCGAACTATCGGAGCGCATGGGTTTTCGCGACAACTGGAACGATCTTTTGAATATGGTCTGTGGCTTCACCGCCAATCCGAAATATCTCCTGGATCCCGACAAGCGCTACAACGTCGAGGAATTCTGGGACGTTTACGCCCGCAGCGTTTACGGCGAAGAACGCGGACTCGATTGGTTCAAGGAGCACGGCCACGCGGTGCGCTACCGCACTCCGGCAGAAACCTACATGGCTTACGGCAGCTTGCGCATCCCCTTCTATTTCGAGTTCATCAAGCGCACCGGTGACGAGATGCGCCAAAAGTTCTCCGAAGTGGGGCTCAAAGACTGGCCGCTCGATAACTACCAGCCGCTACCGTTCTGGAAGAACTCGCAGGTGCTCGAAGACGGGAAAGCCGGATACGAATATTTCGCCATCACCTTCAAGGAAAGCCTCCACACCTTCGCCGACACCATGGTCATGCCCTGGCTTTCGGAAGTCAGCGAGAAAGATCCCGTTCACGGAGGCATCCTAATCAATTCCATCACCGCCCGCAAACTGGGATTCAAGACCGGTGACCGCGTTCGCTTGACTTCACCGGCCGGAAGCATCGATGGGGGTGTCCAGGTAGTCGAGGGCATTCATCCACAGGTTTTCGGCGTGAGCAACGCGATCACGCGAAACGTCGTTACCAACAAAAGAGTTAAGACCCGAGGAACGCACTTTAACCGGTTGCTAACCGGATCAATGAAATACACCGACAGCGCGACCGGCGGACTCGAGTCCACTGCGCGCGTGCGCGTCGAGCGCCTGTAAAGGTAACAGACAATGCCGATTGCCAATATCGCCGCCCTGGGCACGACCCGCAAGATGCTGGGTTTCAGCCGCAGCACGGTCGAGTTTGAGGGCGCTACGATCGCCGATCTGCTGCGCCAGTTGCCCACACAAGACGGGCGCGCCCTCTATGACACTCTCGTCTGCAACGGAAAATTACGGCCCGACTTTGCAATCGTCGTGGATGGATTGAGTCTGAGAACAGATGAGTTAGACAAGCAACTGCAAGGCGGCGAACAGGTCGTTACTATGGCGATCATTCGCCACCTAGCCGGCGGGTAACAGATATCGCTCTGTGAGGTGATGCAATGTCTCGATTGGGGATGGTAATTGATCTCAAGCGCTGCATCGGCTGCAATGCCTGCACCGTGGCCTGCAAGCAAGAAAACGGTACGCCCGAAGGCATTCACTTCGCGCGCGTCGTCACGCAGGAGGTCGGGACTTATCCCCAGACCAAACGTACCTTCCTGCCCACTCTCTGCAATCACTGCTCGGACGCTCCGTGCGCCAGCGCCTGCCCCACCGGAGCGACTTACATTCGTCTCGACGGCATCGTCATGGTGAACCACGAGTTGTGCATCGGCTGCCGCGCCTGCAACGTGGCATGTCCTTACATGAACCGTCATTTCATCGAGCACGGGCTGCTCAAGCATGGATACAGCACAGACGGAATCAGCCCCATGGAAGCCATCAAGTTCGCCGATTACGACGAAGGAACCAATATCAAGTGCACGCTCTGCGCCCACCGCATAGATCAGGGTCTGGAGCCCGCTTGCGTGGTGACCTGTCCCACCGACGCGCGCATTTTCGGCGACTGGGAAGAAGAAAACGGCAAATTGCAGCGCCTGGTCAAGGAGCGCGAAGGCTGGGCTTTGCTGCCGGAATACGACACAAAACCGAACGTCTATTATCTCGATGCATAGGCCGCGAATCTTTTGGGTTTAGAACGGAGAAAAAGTATGGCGACACAAGAGTTGTTGATTGCTCCACACCGGTTCGCCGTTGGATATCATCGCCAGTCGTTCTGGAACTGGCTGATCGGAACCGCGTTCTTCCTGGGCGGCTTGGGCGGAGGATTATTTCTCGTCTCGCTGCTGACGGGCCACGTCGCCGGGATGATCGCTGGTTTCTTGATTGTCGTCGTCGGCAAGAACACCGCGCATCTCCTCTTTCTGGGCCGGCCGGAGCGCTTCCTGGCTGCAGCCCGGCGGCCGGACCGCTCCTGGATCGCTCGCGGTATATGGGCGATGGGCGTGTTTATGGTAACTGGCTCGGTGACCATCTTGCTCCAGGCTCACGCACCGTTTCTCCACCTCTCGGCGTTCGCCGCCAATGCATTTTTCGCGCTCGCTACTCTTTCCGCTCTGTTCATCGCTTGCTACGACGGTTTCCTCATGAGATCTTCCGCGGGCGTGGCGTTCTGGCGGACGCTGCTGCTACCGCTGCTGCTGTTCATGTATGCCTCGCTCGGAGGCATCACCCTGTCATTGACCATTCGCGAGCTTCGCGGCGAAATTCCACCTGCAGGCCTCGAGTCTCTCGAGCATGGTCTGCTCGTCGCCAACTGCTTGCTCTTGGCCATCTATTTTTACCGCATGAGCCGGTCGCTTCCGGCCGCCCGGGCGACACTGGGCGAATGGCTCCGCGGAACTTACGCCCGCGCGTTTTTCGGCCTCGTGCTGCTGGTAGGACTCATGGCGACCTTGCTCCTTTCGCTCTTGCACTCGACTCTGCAAACGTCCGTGTTAGTCGTGCTGATCGCCGCCTGCGAGCTAGTTGGCGACTTTTCCATGATGATGCTGATGCTCAAGTCCGGCCTCTTCGGTCAGCACATCGCACCCGCGTATAGCCGGGCCACAACCTTTGACCGGCCGAGTTTCCCGGCTTCTGTGCGCATGCCGTAAGGCAAGCAAGGCAGCAGGGAGCGCAGTCGCGGGCCGCGCAAGTAAGCGACAGGCCCGAATTTAGCGCGATCCGGAATGATTTCAGTTATTCAGCGTCGTCCATCCGGAAAATGGCTACGGTCGACGGACTCGTGCCCGCCGATTTTCCTTCCATTGATCTGCCCACGGCTTTCGCGGTCCTAGGCGGTTCGATCAAATCGCTGAGCCCCGCTTGGATCCCCGGAGGCCGGCCTGGACAAGTTTCTCGTCGATTACTTCGAGCATGCACTCGAAGGAGGTAAGTTCCTCACCGACGTTGGGGTGTGACGAGTGACATTGCGTTCGTCTACGGAAAACAGGACGGTGAGGTTGACGTCGTGCGATTCGCGGTTGCAACTCCGGGAACTGTTGGCGCAAGGTTAGCAAGCGGCGCAGCCGCGTCCCCACCACGGCGATTACTTTCAACGCTACGTCCGGGTGCTCGCGGCAAAAATTCTGAAAGTCCTTGCGCGAGATGAAGAGAAGCTCCGCATCTTCCGACGCCGAAGCCCCCGCCGGATAACTGCCGCCGTCAAACACCGGAAGCTCCGCGAACGAGCTGCCCCGCCCTTCGATGGCCAGAACCTGTTCTCGCCCTTCCGCAGATACCTTGAAAATGCGAATCTTTCCCGAGACAACGAGGTAGAGCCCCTTGCAAGGATCGCCTTCGCCGAATAGAAGTTCGCCGCGCTGCGCGTGTCTCTTGCTTACTCGGATTGCCAGCGCCTTAATTTCATTTTCCGTAAGGCTGGCGAACAATGGCGTCTTGCGCGGCACGATCTCGATATTTTCAATCATCGTCGGATCCAAGCTAACGTTCGATACAAACAAGTTGTCAAGAAAAAATTGGGTTCGCACGGGCGCTGAGCATTGGTGTTGGGGTCGTGGCTTGTTAATGGATGCCGTTCGGAGCCGACTTAGATCCTCTACTTCAAACCCTACAAGAGCCCGCTACCGATGATTAAGCAAGCACTCGAAACGGCTGCGCTGATGCTCGGGACGAACAAATAACGCGGTTATTGCTTGGAGATGATCTGTGCGGATTTCTTGGCGGGGGGAGCCTGGAAGCTGGCGCGGAGAGCACCTTGTTTTTGGCTCTCGCCCGACTCATTGGCGCTCTTCCCATGGCGCTACGGCTGCAGTTGCTGGAGATGGTGAGGAACAACCTTGAATCCGGTTCAAACCGAAGCGGCCGCGACTGAGGCTTGAACTCGAGGCGTATCGCCAACTCTCGGGCGAGGGCTTGCGCGCGATGCGCAACGTAGAGACGCGGCATTCGTGTGAGCCGCGGAAAACCTCTTGAGTGATGCCCGGTTTCGCTGATAAAGTCTCGTAATCACGCACTTACGGAGGAAATCTATGAGCGGAATCTCTAAAACGATTTGTGGCGCAACGTACGCGATTCTTCTCGCCTTTGCGATCGCTCCTGCGGCGCGCGGCGACAATGCGGGCGAGACGCTGTTCAAACAGAAGTGCGCCGCCTGCCACGGCCCGGACGGCAAAGGCGAGACCTCCATGGGGAAAACCTTGAAGGTTCGTGATCTCGGTTCGGACGACGTGCAGAAGCAGACCGACGCCCAATTAACGGAGATCGCCGAAAACGGCAAGGGTAAGATGCCGGCCTACAAGGGTAAGCTCACTGACGATCAGATCAAGCAGCTCGTCGGCTATATCCGTTCCCTGAAAAAGAAGTAGCTTCAGCCCAGAGCTGGGGCAGCTCGAGGTGATCGGGTCGCGCTCAGTTTTCGGAGCCGCCTCGGCGATGACACGGCCGAGAATCTGTTAGCTCTTCGTGTCACGTGTCACCAGAAAGCTTACCGACAACGGAGCGACACTGAGCCGGACTCCATAACACAGTCAGAAGCCAAAACCAATTTCCCCCAACAAGGTCGATTGCCCATACGAAGCGGACAGAAACTTACTGCAGGATGCCTAGAATGTCGCAGCAATCTAGCAATCGCCGGTAGCTCGCGTGCGGGAGGAGTCCGTCCGCGTCAGCGCGTCGACTTCGTGACTGCATTCCACACAAGATGCCCGAAGAATGCGATCCAACCGGCGGCCGCGAGTGCATAAACGCTAATCCGCACGGGGCGCGTCAGGCTGAGGTGCTGGTTGCGGCTTAGCGTGTTGCGGAGCGATGCCAGATCGAGCATGGCCTCGTCGGCGGCAGCAGCGCTGGGCACGCTGGCATCCCACTCCGCAGGGAGGTTCGGAGAGCTATCGTTCGTCGGACGAAATTGAGTCTTCGGCATGGGATAGTCTTTTGACCCCTCCGATTCCGTCTCTATGGCCCGAGGCGGCCTTAAGCTGGCGAGGGCAACGGCCGGACCGGCAGCCACGCATCCTCTCGCCAGCAGTAATGTCGCCCGTCGCCCGGGCGGAATCCATCATCGAGTTGCCTTGCCTACCGATTTGAGGTGACCTATACGAATGTTCGTGCTGGTGTGAGCCTGGAGACCCGTACAGCTTCCTCTGGGCGAATGCTGACGAACCAAGGAGGACCATGGAGGCTGCGATGATAATTCTGAGCCAGAAGGGCGCCGTTTCACCCAAGCTCGAATCGGAACCACGGAAGCGATGGGGCCCGGTCGGTCTGCCCGTGACGGCCTCCGGCTTAGGGCCGTTCACTCCGGCCCGAAGCTCTAAACGTTGGCCGAGTCGCCCAGACTTGCCACAGGCGAATTACTGAGGCAAGTTTTAGAAATGAAACAGTAACAAGTAATTTACGGACAGCTATTTGTCAACATAAAATAGCTAACTGTCACTGCAAAAAGAGAATGCCTAGTCTGTGTAAAGTAGAAATGCCGGCTTTACTGGGGGCCAGGTGAGTGTCGGTGGATGAATCCTGCGACGGATTGTGTTCGGTTAATTTGACAGAAAATCTCAGCCGCAAAATGCGAATCGGGGAGAAAGTCCACGCTCTCTCCCCGTCGCGGAGTAACAACTACTGGAGCGAAGCGAGTGCTTCGCAGGCTGTATCAGTGCCCTTTGCCGCGCCGCCCGCCGGATCCACGTGGATCACGCCGGATTCGTCGCTGCAGAAGGTGCGGTTACCCGTTGCATTGACCGTGACCGGCACCGCGTTCGAAACGTAGGTGCTGGCGCCGGCGTTGGCGCAACCCGTGGCTGCCGTCTTCAAAATCTGAAGCCCGGTGTAGCTGATCGTGTAGCCGCTCTTCTGGCCAGTGGTGGTCAAGGTTGTGTCCAACAAGTTCGACAAATCGCAGCTTCCCGGAGGCGCGCCACCGAAGTGCGCGAAGTCCGGTGGAAAGCCGTTGTTGTAGGTGGACTGATAGGTCACCGCCGCAGTGTTCATGGTGCGCAGCGTGCCGACCGCCGAAGCTTCGTTGGCCGCAATGCGGGCCTTCAAGAGGTTCGGAATAGCAATCGCCGCGATGATCAGGATGATCGCCACGACGATCAACAGTTCGATCAGCGAGAAACCTTTCTGACTCTTCTTCATCTTCTCTCCTTGAGGTGATTGCCAAGTTGAACGAACAGCTTACGCACCCTAGAAGGGTCGAGTCGCTGGCGTCATAACCGCAGTGGTGCAACTTCTGTGCCAGCATGAAACTCCACTGCGCGCAAACGTTCCAACTTGACTAACCCTAACTCCAGCAGTAACTTAGGGACGATGTGGAACTTCAAGATCAGGCCGGATTGCCGCCCAAATCTTGGCTGCCGCTCGAAACTGACAATTTTTGTCGACCTAAATTGACACTTCGGAGCGCACGCCAGCGCTTCGAACTACAAGACCAAGCGACATCAGAAGACAAGAAGCAACGGCATCCGGCAGATTGGAAACGCCCAGCGAGATGCCTTCTGGCTATCTCGCAAAGCTCTCGCCGATGGCTCGAAATAAGCCCTCCTCCCGAAGCCCTGGAAGTGGGTAAGCGCATTGAAGTTCAATGGCGACGACACCGGAGCTAGGCGCGGACGCTCCGCAGCCGCGTTGAATTCAGCATGCGAGTCCTGCGGTGAAGGGCTCGAAGAGGTCGCCTTCCAAATATCGAAGATATCCCTCCGCTATCTGACTGGCTGCACAGTTCTCCAGATCTAAGAAAAGAATTTTTACTTTGTGCATGGTAGCCGTCTTCGCGGACGATTCCCTCACCTATATGTGGCGAAATGGTTCTTCCATTTTCTCGCCGGAAGCCTTTTGGGCATCTCGCTCAAGCGATTTGCTCACCAAATCCTTAGAACCAAGGCCAACGGCGAGCGCCAGGGCGAGCACAATCCCGCCAAACAGAATTCCGAAAGCAAGCTCAACGATGCCCGGAGCAATCTTCAGGTGCTCGAGGGCCATCGCTACGGTCAGCACGATCACAAGCCACTTCACGCCCACGCTTAGAAATCGCGCGTAGTGCAAGTTCAAGTTGACGGCGCCAATCAGCACGGTGCGCGCAATGAAGCGAGCGATGACATTGCCGAAAAGCAGGACCAGCGCCGCGCCCAGTATGTTGGGAATATAGGCGAAGATACTGCGCGCAAGCAGCGACGTCCATTCAGCATCGAAAGCCGCGAGGCCGATGAGAAAACCAGCAACGATGACCAAACTAGCCAGAGCGCGCGACACCAAGAGTGTTGGGCTGCTTGACGGCGACCACTCTGCCAAGCCCGGAAATCCCCAACGGCTCAAGCGTTGATCGAACTTCACGCTTGCAAGCAACCTACGCACGATTGCGGCGAGAATAAGGCCCACGATGATCGAGAGGAGCACCGCTACGATCAGCGCCGCGATTCCGGGCAGCAGGTCGGCAAACCTGGTCAAGAATCGCGCGGTGGACTGAGCCAATGCTTCCTTGATTTGTTGCCACATAAATACCTCCGATCTACCTCACACAGAACTACGGGTTAAACCGGTCCGGCCAGCGCCATCGGGACACCAGATAAGGCTTCCCGGATTCGTACACCGCGGATAAGCGTTCGAGCCTTTGCTCCAATCCCGCCGTACTGCTGGATTCCAAATCGCGGGCATAGGAGGCGACCCAGGCAAGATAGAGAGGGGTCATCGATCTGAGCAGATGATCGCGATTGATAGTGCGAAGGCGATGCCCCAGCGCAAAATCGTAGACAATGCGAACCCATAAGTCGTCGGGCATGTGGAACTGCTCGAGCGGCAGACGCGAAAGCTTTCGGAGTTCCACCAACGTGGAGGGTGGCAGAACCAAACCCCAGATTTCCTGGAGGTCGCGATTGCCAAGGTGGAACGACTCTACCAGGCGGCTGATATCCACAGTTCCGGCGTCTTGCGATACAAGGACAGGATCGCCCACGGCTGCCACGGAAGTTGAAGCGCGCATTCTTTGCCAGCAAGCCGCGTTTCGCTCCATGTCGAGAAAGATGGGACTTAACACCTGCGCGACGATGGAACTGATATTGGTCCAGTCCGTCGGTGGGTAGATGCGCGCGCCGAGGAAAACTTCGCAAACCACCAAATTGTCGCAGAGGGCGGCGGGCGTGAGATAGGCCAGCGGATGAACGCGATTGGCACTCCGCTCGGCTGCGAGCATCTTCTGGAACAGACGCCGGGAAATACCCAAGTCCGGCCCCATTGGGTTGTGGATGCGCTTTCCGTAAAGACTCCGCGTGAGCGGAGCGATGATGCTGCTATTCAGCAAGCCTTCGAATTTGTGGCGCGCGTAGTACGGTAAGACGAGATCAACATCCTCTTCGAGCAGCGGTCGCGCGAACTGGCGAATCCATTCCGGCGATGGAGTGTCGAGTTTCGAGGCGATAACGCAGCAGGCGCGGGCGCCAAGTCTTTCGCAGGCTGCGAAGACGGATTGATATGCAGAGGAAATGCTGAGGATCGGCGTGCCCGACGCGTCCGGCGTCAGTAGAGGCCAGGGGACGACATGAGGAAACGCACTCGTTTCGACGGCGTCTGAATTTGCAGCGGCTGGAGTGGCAGCATGATCATCTCGCAGGACGGCGATGCGCGCGGCTCCGGAAAGTGCCCGCAGTGTATCGCACACCATGGCGAAACTCTTTGGATCGAGCTCCGGCAGAACGCCGACGACGAGGTCGGCGGTTTCTATTTGTTCGATCTTATCCCGTACTTGCTGCGGGATGGGTTCCACTTCCACCGTTCAGCCCTCTAGCCGCGATTTTAATTCATAGCGGGAGCGACATGATTCCCATCAGCGGGATGCGTACCCACGCCGGCCGGGCGTTCAGTTCATATAAGATTTCATAGAGTGCCTTGTCTACCAGAAATACGTCGAGTAGTTTTTGAGAATCGGAAGTATCGGCAGGGAGAAACTCAGCGCCTTGGGCGGTTTCTTGATAGGCACGCAGGAATACGGCTCCTGCGGAGCGCTCCCAGAGCTGAGCCCAAGGTTCGAGGCGCGCGACATCTTCGGGATGGCGTGCGGTGTAATTAATCAGGCTGGCATACGCGGCATAACTGAAGGAGCGCAACATGCCGGCTACATCTTTAAGTGGGCACTGCTTGGCACGGCGATAGGCGAGCGATCGTGCCGGCTCGCCTTCGAAATCGAGAATTACGAAATCGCTTTTCACTCGCAGGACCTGGCCCAGATGGTAGTCGCCGTGAATTCGAATTCGCTGCGTATGAAAGTCATTTGATTTCAGGGCGCCGAAATGGTCGAGAATCCTGCGGCGGCGGCTAAGAACTGCGGCCGCGATTTCGACGACCTCATCCGGCAAGTACGAAACCCGTTCCTTCAGCACGTCGAGGACCCGCGAGGCGTGCTGGTGGAATTCGAGAAGAACGTCCTGGAAATTTTCGGGTGTTAACGGCTCCGGAGCGAAGGCTGGATCGTCTGAGCGTGAAGCCAGCGCTAAGTGCATCTCGGCGGTACGGCGGCCGAGCGTGGTGGCAGCTTCGAGATAGATGCCCAGATTGTCTTTCGCCAGCTGAGAGACTGGCTGTCCAGAAAGCTCGAGTGGATTTCCCAGGTCAGCGAGTACGTTTTCCGGAAACCGCAGAGGAGCAGACGTTTCAAAGTAGCGGTCCAGTTCTTCGACCGTCCATTTCCAACCGTCGCCTTCGTTGGGCACGAAGCCTTGCAGCATCGCCAGGGTAACAGGTTCGGCGTCAGCCGATGGCTTTAGCTCGATAAGACCGGCGAAGGGAGGAGTCCGATCGAATGTTGTTTTCTCGGTTAGATAACGTCCCATTTCGGCGTCGGGATTCACGCCTGGCTCGACGAGACGAAACAATTTCAGGATGAAGCGGTCGCCGAAAAAGAACGAGCTGTTGCTTTGCTCGGTTGAGACACGGCGCACCGGTAAAGGCATCCCGGCCGATCCGAGGATTCCCTGGAAAGCCGTGCCGCGTTCACCGCGGATGCTTCCGCGACGCGCGCGGAGGTCGCGTGATTTCTCGATGAGTGAAAAGAGGTCGAGGCAGACATCGTCGCTGAAAGCTCCGTCGAACAAAATGCCAGGTACCTTTGCCGAGATGATCGAGGCGACGATCGCATTGGGAACGGCGCGGCTCAGCTCGTTCGCTTCGTCTCCGAAGGCCATTGCGAGAGGGACGAGGTATAGCGCGGGCGCTCCCGTATCGAACTGGACTTCAACCACGACGAGAGCTGATCGCGGGGTATCGAGGGCAATCCAATTGACAATGCGCGTGGACTGAATACGGCGAGACTTTCCCGCAAACCATCGCTGCTTCGGAAGAAATTCGGGGAGGTTCACTGTCTCCAGACGCTGGCGACCGACGCCTTCGCAAATGGCCTCCCAACCGGCGGTGACATTCAGCGGCGCTTGTTCCGCGAGATCCGCGGCGGCCATTGCGGAGTCATCCCCTGGTTGAATTTCCAGCCAAAGGAAACTATAAGGAGCCAAGGTAATACGGTAAGGCTGGCGGTCGATGCGTGGAAATTCGACATATCCAAGCATCTCAACCGGAACCATGCCTTCTAATTTTGATAAGTCGAGATCGACAGGCTGCGCGAAACGGGAAAGATTGGCAACGCACAAAACTTGTTCGCCCCGATAGATTCGCAGATAGGCGAGTACCTTGCGATTCGATGGATCTAGGAACTCGATTGAGCCGCGTCCGAAAACGCCGAAGAGTTTTCGGAGGGCGATCATGTTTCGCATCCAATTCAGGAGTGAAGAGGGATCACCTTGCTGAGCTTCCACGTTGATCGCTTCGTATCCCCAGACTGGATCCATGATCACCGGGCTGTATAAGCGAGCGGGGGTGGCGGTGGAGAAGCCGGCATTGCGGTCGGCATTCCATTGCATGGGAGTGCGAACGCCGTTGCGGTCGCCGAGGTAAATATTGTCACCCATTCCAATCTCGTCGCCATAGTAGAGGATGGGAGTGCCCGGAAACGAAAGCAGGAGGCTATTGAGAAGTTCGATTCGCCTGCGATTGTTATCGACCAGCGGAGCGAGACGCCGCCGTATGCCGAGATTGACGCGCATTCTCGGGTCTGCGCTATAGGCGATGTACATGTAGTCGCGCTCGTCGTTGGTGACCATCTCGAGCGTCAGCTCATCGTGATTCCGTAGGAACAGGCCCCACTGGCACGTGTCCGGAATGCTGGGAGTTTGCGCGATGATGTCCGTGATCGGCAGGCGATCTTCCTGACGCAAAGCCATATAGATTCGCGGCATCAGCGGAAAATGAAACGCCATGTGGCACTCATCTCCGTCGCCGAAGTAAGGCCGGACGTCGGTAGGCCACTGGTTGGCTTCGGCGAGGAGGACGCGATTTGAGTAGTTGGCGTCAATCTCGCGGCGAAGCGTCTTGATAGCGGCGTGAGTCTCAGGCAGATTTTCGCAACTGGTTCCCTCGCGCTCCACCAAATAAGGAATGGCGTCCACACGCAGGGCATCCACTCCCATATCCAGCCAGTAACGCATCACCTTAAGAACTTCCTCGACGACTTTCGGGTTGTCGTAGTTCAAATCCGGCTGGTGCGAAAAAAAACGGTGCCAGTAGAATTGCTTGGCCACGGGATCCCAAGTCCAATTGGATCTCTCGGTGTCCGAGAAGATTATTCGCACCCCCTTGTATTTTTCTTCTGTGTCACTCCATACGTAAAAGTCGCGTTCGGGCGATCCACGCGGAGCCTGACGGGCCGCTTGAAACCACGGATGCTGATCAGAGGTGTGATTTACGACCAGCTCGATCATCACTTGAAGGCCACGGTCGTGAGCCGCGGTCAGAAAGGCGCGAAAATCATCAATCGTGCCGTACATCGGATGGACGTCTAGATAGTCGGAGATATCATAGCCGTCGTCCTTGAGCGGCGAAGAGAAGAACGGCAACAGCCAAAGACACGTGACACCAAGATCCTGAAGATAATCCATCTTCTGGAGCAAGCCGGGGAAATCACCGATGCCATCGCCATTGCTGTCTTTGAAGGCGCGGACGTGCAGCTCATAGATGATTGCATCTTTGAACCAGAGCGGATCCGCTGCACTGCCCAGCTGTTTTGGCACGTCGCTTTTCCCCGCATCTCAGGCGGCGCTGCAAGATTCCTGACGGAAAACGACAATTCCAAGAGGAGGAAGTGTCATGTTCAAGGAAAAAGGCCGACCGTGAATCGGAAGCGGATCCGTCGATAAGCCGCCGAAGTTTCCCTGGCCCGAGCCGCCGTACAAAGAAGCGTCGCTATTTAGGATTTCCTTCCAGTAGCCATTCACGGGAACGCCCACGCGATAATTCTGCCGGAGAACCGGCGTAAAATTGCATACAAAAAGAATTTGGTTGCTTGAATTTCGGCCTCGCCGGAGAAAACTGATGATGCTCCTCTGAAAATCTTGGCAGTCTACCCACTCGAAACCCTCTGAATGGAAGTCCATTCCGTACCACGACGGCTCACCGCGATACAAAGTGTTGAGATCGCGGATCCAGCGCTTTAGTCCATCGTGAAGCGGTTCCTTCAGCAGGTGCCATTCCAGGCTTGCATCGTGATTCCACTCCGACCATTGGCCAAATTCGTCGCCCATGAATAGAAGTTTCTTTCCCGGGTGGCCAAACATAAAGCCGTAGAGGAGCCGTAGGGTCGCAAATTTTTGCCAATCGTCGCCCGGCACTTTGCGCAACATGGAGCCCTTGCCGTAGACCACTTCGTCGTGCGAGAAAGGCAGGACGTAGTTTTCCGCGAAGGCGTAAATCAGACTAAAAGTGATCTTGTTGTGATGGTAGTTGCGAAACACTGGATCCTGTGACACGTAGTCCAACATATCGTGCATCCAGCCCATATTCCACTTGAGACCAAAACCGAGGCCCCCGACATAGTTGGGCCGGGATACCTGTGGCCAAGCAGTCGATTCTTCAGCGATAGTCATTGTATCGGGAAAGGCGGCGTACACGTGCTCGTTCAGTGTTCTCAGAAAATGAATGGCATCAATGTTTTCCCTCCCGCCATAGCGGTTCGGGACCCACTGGCCTTCGCGCCGGCCGTAGTCGAGATACAACATTGACGCGACGGCATCAACGCGAAGGCCGTCAACGTGATATTTGTCCAGCCAAAATAGAGCGTTGCTGATCAAAAAATTTTGCACCTCGTTGCGGCCGTAATTGAAAACAAACGTATTCCAGTCCGGTTGCTCTCCCAGGCGCGGATCGGCGTGCTCGTAGAGATGGGATCCATCGAAGTACCCGAGCCCGGCCTCATCTCTCGGAAAATGCGCCGGGACCCAATCCAGTATTACCCCGATTTCATGTTGATGAAGATAGTCCACGAGGTACATAAAATCGGCGGGCGTCCCGAACCTGCTGGTGGGTGCGAAGTAGCCCGTCGTCTGGTATCCCCACGAACCATCAAATGGATGCTCCATGATCGGAAGGAGCTCGATGTGCGTGAATCCGGCGTCATGGACGTAGTCAGCGAGAAGCGGAGCTACCTCCCGATAGGTCAGCCACCGGTTATCTTCCTCCGGCACACGCCTCCAAGAGCCAAGGTGCACTTCGTAGATGGATATGGGAGATTCGAGAAAATTGTTTTTTGCGCGAGTCGCCATCCACGCACCGTCATTCCAGGAATAGCTTTCGAGATTCCACACTTTGGAAGCTGTCTGCGGGCGAATTTCTGAAGCGAATCCGTACGGATCAGCCTTATCGACGCTATAGCCGCCATAGCGCGATTCGATGTGATATTTGTAGATGGATCCTTGACCGACGTCAGGTACGAAGCCTTCCCAGACGCCCGCGGGGCTCGGGCCCAGTATGTGCGCTGCCGGATTCCAATCGTTGAAGTCCGCGATCACTGATACGAGTTTTGCGTTCGGCGCCCACACGGCGAACTGCACTCCGCGATGTCCTTCCCTTTCTGTGAGGTGAGCGCCGAGCTTTTCGTAGGCGCGGTAATGCGTGCCTTCTGCAAGCAAGTAAAGATCGAATTCGCTCAGCGCCGATTGCAAAGTGCCCGCTTCCTTGTCTCTATTCGAGGATCTCTGTTCGGTGCCCGGATGCCTTGAGCCTAGAGATAATATTCGAAATCCAGCTCTGTCCGAACCTAGCGGCGCACTCGCAGAATATGCGCCGGAAGGCTTTCCGGCCTCAGCTCGACATAGTTCCGAGGACCTTGCCATAAATACTGAACTTCGCCGAGCAAGTCACGAACCTGGAATGAGTGCCCGGCGTCCACACCGATAGAATCCAGGTCGAGGTGAACCCAACCTGTTTGTACGTGGAAACAGTCGAGATTGACGATGACGACGATTACCTCGGAGAGATCATCTGTCGCCTTGCTATAGCAAATCAGCGCCGGGTTGTCCGTTCCATGGAAGTGGAGGCTGAGATCGTTTTGCAGTGCCCGGCTTCCTTTGCGGATCCGGTTAATGCGGGCAATGAAATCTTTTAAGCTCGTCGCCGATTGCAGGTCACGCCGTTTGAGCTCATATTTCTCGGAATTCAAGTATTCTTCGCTGCCGGGCTGAAGTGGAGTGTTTTCACATAGCTCGAATGCGGGACCATAGATTCCATAATTGGCACCCAGCGTGGCCGCCAGAATGAGCCGCACCATGAACGCGGGGCGTCCGCCTACCTGAAGAAATTCCGAAAGGATGTCCGGAGTGTTTGGCCAGAGATTCGGACGAAAGTACTCTCGCACCTCCGTTTGCGTGAGTTCGGTAAAGTAGTCGGTAAGCTCCTGCTTCGTGTTGCGCCAAGTAAAGTAAGTATAAGATTGGGAAAAACCCACCTTGGCCAGCCGGCACATTACGCGAGGCCTCGTAAACGCCTCAGCCAGGAAGATTACCTCGGGGTGCCGTTCTTTAATCTCGCCAATCAGCCATTCCCAGAAGGAGAAAGGCTTCGTATGAGGATTGTCGACGCGAAAGATCCGCACGCCTCGATCGATCCAGAAATCGAAAATGCTCTTCAATTCCTCCCACAATGTCCGCCACTCCGCACTCTCAAAGTCCAGCGGATAAATATCCTGGTACTTCTTCGGCGGGTTCTCAGCGTATTGGATAGTGAGGTCCGGACGCTTACGGAACCATTCCGGATGTTGGCGCACGTAAGGATGATCCGGTGCGCATTGAAACGCGATATCGAGAGCGACCTCGAGCCCATGTTTTCCTGCCGCGGATACGAACCGCTCGAAATCTTCGATCGTCCCGAGTTCGGGGTGGATGGATTTATGGCCACCCTCCGCCGATCCAACCGCCCAAGGACTGCCGACATCCATCGGCCCCGGCTCCGCCGAATTGTTCTTTCCTTTTCGAAAGGCTCGGCCGACTGGATGAATTGGGGGAAGATAAACTATATCGAAGCCCATAGATGCGATGTACGGAAGCCATAGCTCGCAATCGCGGAACGTTCCGTGACGTCCCGTCACAGGCGAGCACGATCGAGGAAAGACCTCGTACCAAGTGGAGAAACGCGCTTTTTCGCGGTCAACTGTGACGCTCAAGTCCTTCTCGTAGCGGCTGGCCAGGTGATGCACGGGATAGCGTTGAATGATATCGAGCGGCTTTTCTTCCAGAGCAATGCCAACGCCTCCCTTTTTATCTTTGGCAGCACGCAGCCTCTTCGACCAATCGCGGAGGATCTCCGCGTCATCGCCCGTTGCTTGCGCAGTTGCCTTCTCGATCAGCTCAGCTCCCATCAGCAGTTCAACATGAACGTCTTGTCCGGCAGCGACGCGTTTCACCAGCTCGCCATGCCAAGTTTGGAATCGATCAATCCAACCTTCCACGGTGTACTGATAGCGGCCTAACTTTTCGACGGAGAACTCCCCCCGCCAACGATCGTTGCCGAGCGGCTTCATCGCCGACGATCGTGGTTTCTCCTTATCCCGCCAATAAAGGATTTGACAGGCGAGTTGGTCATGACCATCCGCGAACACATCAGCTTCCACAATCACGGTTTCCCCAACAATCCGCTTCACGGGAAATCTTCCGCAATCAATCTCCGGCAGAACTCGCTCGATTACGACTCGATGTCGCCCGTCCATTCGATGCTCCACCATTGATCGCAAGTTATATCTTGCAGCGCAGAATTGGGGCGCCCCGACGTTTCAGCGATTACTCGGCGCAGCGCATCACCGGCCGTAAAGTGCAGCTATTCGATGCAAATCTCAATCTCCAGGAGTCAGCCGCGTGCCTTAGTCGTTCGCATCTTCCGGCCGACGCCGCTTAGAACGGCAACTGGGAAATTCTTGAAGATATCCGGCAGCCACAAGCATGGTCCTCGTTTCATTTGCCGTGTTTTCACCGTTTCGCCGGTAAATACATTCAGCCAGGACTGCGGCGCATTCCCCGGCACGGCAATTTTCGAATGGAGCCAAAACGCCCGCGACTTACTTCCAGTCAGCGGCGCGTTCGCGCGCGCCAGCCACCTGGGCACAACGGTCAGGATCCAATTTTCGTCACTACGCCGCACATAAGCAATCAAGTTATCCTCCTTCGCTCCGATGATTCTCATCGACAGGAATTGACCGTCGAGAAGGACCCGAGGATACCTGCGCCGTAGATTCAGAGTCTTCCATATGAGATAAAGCTTGATGCGACCGTCGTGCCAGCTTTGAACGAGCTCGCGACTAAAACGCAACGCATCTTTGTTGCCTCGCTTTTCGATTTCGTCCAGTAAAGTGGCGCGAAGGGTAAAATCGACAGGTCCACGGTTATCGGGATCAACAAATCGAAAGTCCCAGAGGTCGCACCCCTGGTAAAAATCAGGAATGCCCGGGCTGGTCATCTTTACTAAGACTTGCACCAGTGCGTTCATCATTCCGTACGTCGCGATCTTTCGCTGAAATATCAAAAAATCGCTGAGGAAGTGATTGTGTTTCGTAGGTTCGAGGATCGCTTTCAGGAAACTTACCACCGCTTGCTCATGAGCGGCGTTGGGCAAAGTCCAGCGTGTGTGGACCATGGCCTCGCGAATGGCTTTGAGAATGTACGCTTCCAAACGCTCTCGAAATTGTGGAAGCTCTTCTTTCTCCAAGGGCCACGCGCCAATCAGTGTTTGGTACAAAAAGTTTTCTTCATTCCGATCAGGAACTTCCTCACCCTTAATTGTTTTCTTCCATTTCACATTCCATTTCGCCCATTTGTTGACCTGTCTTTGCCATTGGCCGGGGATTTCGGATAGAACGTTGATTCGAGCGCGGGCATCCTCGCCGCGTTTCGTGTCATGTGTCGAAGTGCAATTCAAACCATATCGCCCCCGGCGTTGGCGTTCCCTTGCGAATTCGAGGAACTCGGGTCCGGCAATGGCCGTCGGACTTGGATTGCCTCCCACTTCGTTGAGCGAAAGAAGTGGGCAGTAAACATACAGGACGGTATCTTCCAGACCCTTGGCAACAATCGGGCCCGTAAACTGCTGCCATCTCATGACGAATGCGAGGCGCGCTTCCCGCTGCTCCGCAAATAAATGAGCTGAATCCTTGAGAAGCAGTACATCGCGCACAAAGTCGAAACAAGTCGAATCGAGGCGCGGGCACCGGCCACGCGCCGCATCCACGGCGGCGTGAATATGATGTTTCGCTTCGTTGGCCACTTCCATGGTGCGAATGTATGTCCGATAGACCGGGAAGCAGGCGGTGGTTTCGATCAGCGCTTGCGCCAGCTCCATTCGCGACAAGTCCCGAGCATAGCGATCATTTTGAGCCAAAACCCCGAGTTGGCGGCCCAGATACCGCATCTCGGCCGAGAGCAGAGTCGACATTACTAGCTTTTTCTTCTGATATAGCACGTCTTCGTAGCTCAGTTGTCGTCCCAGGAATCGAAAATAAATCTGTTCGATTGCCCGTGCTCCCTCTGGATGAACAAACAGCCGATTGAGCACATTCAAATATTCATAACCGGTCGTTCCTTGAACCGGCCATTCCCTGGGAAGCCGTTCCTCCGCCGAGAGTATTTTTTCTACAATTACGTAGAAGCTTTTCGAGGGTTCCTTCTCGCCCGAGCTGCCGGCCCGTTGTTGTAGACGCCGAAGGTAGCTCAACGGGTCGCGCAGGCCATCGATATGATCGATCCGCAGACCGGTGACAACTTTCCTTTCAATCAGGTTGATGACCACATGGTGCGTCGCTTCAAACACCATGGAATCCTCGACGCGTAGGCCTACGAGATCCGTGATGGTGAAGAACCGCCGGTAGTTGATCGCTTCGTTGACATTTTGCCAGTACGCCAGAACAAAGGCCTGATCCGAGAGCAAGCGGTCCAAATTGCGAAGACTGCCGGCATCGTTTCGCCTTCCATTGAAAATTCTCAGATTATCTTTTACGAATTGCTGCACCTCGCGATTTGTTTCGTGAAGCTGGCGCAGCCGCTCTTTGATTCCCTCGACCTGAAGGCGCCGGTCGCCGGCAGCATCGATGGTCAAAGATTCTCGCTCCGGCAGAGCGGCCAAGGCGGCGACGATTCCTAGGTATTCCTGAAAGGCGGTCGATTCCGAACCGAGTTTCTTTTCCAAAATGTGCTCTCGATGCTTCAGAATCCGGCGGTACGACTTCGGAGTAAGAGGAAAAGACATGTCGTAATACTGGATCAGGAAACTCCCTCGTCTAAAAAGGAGCCGGAACTCCCGGTTATCGACGGTCTCCCCGTAGAATTTGCCGAGCACAGGCAATAAGATCTTGTTGGCGAGCGTGAGAGACGGCGGGTGCCAATCGATATCGAAATAGGAAGCGTAGGAGGATCCGGGGCCATTCTCGAGGACGTCCATCCACCAGGGATTTTCCGGGCTGGCAGCCATGTGATTCGGAACGATGTCAAGTAGCAAGCCCATGCGCTCGTTTTGTAGCTTCGATTGAAACGCCTCGAACTCCTCTTCATTTCCCAGCTCGTCGTCAATGCGTGAGGGGTCTGTCACGTCGTACCCGTGCTGGCTCGCCGAGCGGCTCTGTAGCAGCGGAGACGCATAGATATCGGTGATTCCAAGCCGGGAGAGGTAGCTCAGCGTGTCCGCTGCGCGGGAAAACGTGAAATCCCGGTTGAATTGAAGCCGATAGCAAGCGAGGGGAATCCGAGGATGGGCCATGGAGTCTCCAAATGAGCTACATCCCGAGTTTCTCTCTCTCGACGGTGAGTCCGCCAGTTCTTGCCGCAGGCAGCTTACCAGATCATGACACTGAGTCTGCAGCGTTCATCGCTTGAGGAATGCCCCGGTTCTCTGTATAAATTGAATCCTTGCGAGCGCTCCCACGATGCGGGACCCTCAAAAATCGTGATCCTGAGTCGTAACGATCTCTTAGGCGCTGTCGTCCTGCGAGACAATGTATGCAGTTTTCGCGTCTGGGCTCCGCATGCGGACCGGGTTGACGTATCCATCTCCGAGCCGCGTCACCGTAACGTCCCCATGCAGGCTGAGGGATGCGGATATTTTCACGCAGTTGCCGAAGACCTGTCGGTGGGGGCTCTCTACAGGTATCGCCTCAACAATAGCAACGAACGGCCTGATCCGGCGTCCCGATATCAGCCAACAGGCGTCCACGGTCCTTCCCAAATCGTGGAGGAAAAATTTGAGTGGAGCGACTACTCGTGGCGCGGCCTTTCGCTCGAAAAGTACGTTTTCTACGAATTGCACGTCGGAACGTTCACCCCACAAGGTACTTTGGAAGCCATCATTCCGCGGTTGAAAACGTTGAAAAAACTCGGTGTTACGGCGATCGAGCTGATGCCGGTGGCTCAATTTCCCGGGGAGCGCAACTGGGGTTACGACGGAGTTTATCCCTACGCAGTCCAGGCGTCCTACGGCGGCCCCTTAGCATTGAAAGCGTTCGTCAACGCCTGTCATCTCGAAGGAATCGCGGTGGTTCTCGATGTCGTTTACAACCATCTTGGTCCCGAGGGAAATTATCTGGCGGATTTCGGTCCTTATTTCACCGATTCTTACAAGACGCCCTGGGGGCAAGCCATCAATTTCGATGGTGCCGGGAGCGACGAGGTCCGCCGGTACTTCATCGAGAATGCGCTGCAATGGATCACGGACTTCCGCATTGACGCGCTTCGTCTCGATGCTATTCACGCGATCGTGGATCCTTCCGCGCAAACCTTCCTGGAAGAACTCGGCGCGGCCGTTCACACAAGGGCGAAGGACCTCGGCCGGGATGTCTATCTAGTCCCGGAGAGCAATAGAAACGATGCACGCGTGGTCACGGCACGGGAGCAAGGTGGCTGGGGATTCGATGCCGTGTGGAATGACGATTTCCACCATTCATTGCACGTTCTTTTGACTGGCGAGCAGAATGGTTACTATGAAGACTATCGCGGAATCGAGGATTTAGCGCGCTGCTATCAAGACGGGTTCTTGTACGCGGGGCGATATTCTAGGTTTCGCCAAAAGCGCTATGGCAGTTCGTCGAAAGAGATCCCAGCCAAACGCTTCGTCGTCTTTGCACAGAATCACGATCAAGTTGGAAATCGGCGCGTCGGTGACCGCCTGTCAAAATCACTGTCCTTCGATCAGCTAAAACTCGCAGCAGGAACCATTCTGTTGTCTCCATACCTACCACTACTGTTCATGGGAGAAGAATACGGCGAATTGGCGCCGTTTCAGTACTTTGTCAATCACGGAGATGGAGCGCTGATTGACGCAGTACGCCGGGGACGGCGCGAGGAGTTTGCAAGATTTGGCTGGGAAGGAGATATTCCCGACCCCCAAGGTGAATCCACGTTCCTCGATTGCAAGCTCAACTGGGACTTACAAACCGTGAAGGGCCACCGAATTCTCTGGGAATTCTATCAGGAACTGCTTCGCATACGACGTGAGGTGTCGCCACTGGCGCAGCTCAACAAGAGTGCTTGTGAAGTCACATCGTTCGCCGGTGAGAGAGTGCTGTCAATCAGAAGGTGGGACGCTTCCTGTCAAGTCCTTATTGCGTGTCACTTCGATCGAACACCAACTAAAGTCGTTCTGCCGATTCCGGCAGGACGCTGGCATAGGGCGCTCGATTCGGCTGAGGCGCGCTGGGGTGGCAACGGCAGTCAGACGCCTGCCGTTTTGCAGTTACGCGGTGAACGTCAGTTCTCTTTCGGGCCGTGGGCCTTCCTCGTTCTTGCTCAAGATGCCGAGAGCGATGTGTAGCTGACTTCCACTCATCTGCGAGCGCGTTATGCGGACCTTGAGAAACAGCAGCCCTGTCGATGCCTCGAATGAACGGTTTGGAATTTGTCACCGACGGAGGGCTTCAGTTGTTGGGATTCTGGTTCCGTCTCGTCACTCGAGTAGTGCTCAAGTACTCTGATATGTCTGCGTAGTGTAGGGTACCGTCGAGGTGCAAGATCAAGGCAAAGGAATGCCCGCAGAAAAGTCGGCGGTGGCGGGAGCGTCTGGAGCAACTGGAGTCGGTTTGCGCAGCATGCGGGAGCGTGTCAAAGGCTTCGGAGGAGAATTGGAGATCACGTCCGACGGATGGGGTAGTTTAATCCGAGCAGTGATTCCTTTTCGTGCTTCGGCTGCCGTCGGCGATGCCTAAAATCAGATTCAACCTTAACTCGCAAACCATCGTGCACACTGGTTGGCGCAACATCTTCGATTAGTTTTGCCACCGGACCCTCACGATCTCGTGACGAGATCCGTCGGTGTTGCGGCGCCAATTGTTATACCCAGGCGATGATCCGTTCAAAACGGGTCCGAACGATTCAGAACGACTCAAGACTCGAGTCACGAAAAAGGTTGACACGACAGACATAATCGAAAATTTTCAAAACGGATCAAAACCGCTCGCTGTTTTCCTAAACCGCGTGTGGGGAGTTCGACTCTCGTCTGGCCCACCAGCATGCGCGACGAGTGTCACGGAGCGCCGGAGAAGGTCGTGATGACGACTCAAGGCCTGGCGATTACGAGCGGTGTCAACTCAGGTTCGCGACGATAAAAGACACGCGGACGCTGCGTCTCGCGCTTGCTGAGTGAAACACTGCGTTGATTTTCGCCTGGCAAAATCGAGATATTGCGACCAAGAGCGGCCATTCGTTTCATGCCGTCGAGCTGCAGTTCGGGTAGACGCACAGTGCTGTAGTCGAGCCACTCGCGAAGCAGGATCTGGCCGTCCTTGGGATCGTCATCCGCCTTGCCTTGCTTCAATCCCTCATCAACAAGCGCATAAGTCAGGAGGCCATGGCCGAGTTGTGAAAGTTCCTTGGCAGCTTGATCTCCCTGTGCCGCCGCGAGGATGTACATTCCCTTCTCGTAGGCAAGTTGCGCCAATCCCTGCGAATTCATCGGGCCTTGCCGGGGATCGTCGGATTCGAGGGTCTTTCCGGACTGGCACGCGTCGATCACCAGCACGATGTGCCCGGCATCTATTCTTTCAACGAGCGAACTAAGCTCGAGATCGTTGATCGCGCCGGAGAGAGACGCATCTGATCCACTCTGTGCAATGGAATACGCGGCGCGAGCGTCAAAGTCTTGGGCGATGAGGTAAAACCGCCTGCTTTCCTTTCCAGGAGCAGCTCCGTGGCCAGCGAAGTAAATAAAAACCGTATCCTCGGGTTGAGCAGGTGCAATGGAAGCCAAATCGCCGGGTTCGCGAGGCTGGAGCGGACCTGATTCGGCCCCCGCCAGGCGCCTCAACGCAGAGACAATGTTCTGCTTTGTGGCTGCAGCGTCGGTGAGGCGAATGACTCTCAGCGGTTCGTCGTGACCGAGTTTCTTCTGGTCTTCTTCCAGCGTCTTCGCGAAGTCGTCTGCATCGTCAACGGCAAATTTTAGTTTAAGATTTTCATCCGCGTAAGCGTTGATCCCAATGGCCAGAATGTAAACCGTGCCCGTTCGTTTCAGTGACTCCGCCGCAGTCACATTCACGTCGGCGTCGCTGGATTTGATGTTCGATGTTGAAAATGCGTAGGCAGAGAAGTGGTTCTCGCCAGCAACCAGAGTCACATCGTCTGCGGCAAGCGTCGCTTTGCCGTTCTTATCGAGTGGGATCTCGCCGCGCCATGCCTTGAGCAACGCACCGTTGCGGAACAATCGCACATCGCGCACCCCCGACCCTGCGTTTCGATGTTGTTCATCAGGCGGCGCTTCAGCGATATCAATCTTGAGTGCGATATGACGCAGAGCGACCGGCTGAGCCGTAAGCGAGCTATACGCGATGGCAACCCGCGGCTGGCGGCGATCAATGTTGGCGATGTCGGTGGTGGCCTTCGGGCGCTTCCCTGCGAGAATCTCCGCCAGCAGGCCCGGGTGGTAAAACTCTCGGAAAAAAGTCTCGACAGGAATGACGTCGAACGTACTGCCGCCAAACCGCCAAAGGATTTGGTTCCACGCCGCGGAAGATCCGTCGAAAAGGCCATCGGGAGTGAACACCAGCCAATCGTCGCTGTGGTGGATCGAAATTAGGGTTGCCAACAACTCGCCGGTTTCGATATCCCAGCACTTCGTGCTGCCGTCTGTGCCCGTCGAAAACAGTAGGTTGCCGGTACCGGCAAAAATCAGGTGAGTGACTTCTGCGTCTTGCGCGAGGGTGTGTGAAAGATTCCGGCTACCAACATCCCACACGCTTATGGATCCGCCATAGTCGCCGCTGGCGAGCAGCCGGCCATCGGCGGAGAAAGCCAGTTGGCGGACTTGATCCCGCTGGCGACGGAGCCCTGAGACGAACGCACCGGTCGACGGATTCCACAGTGAAACATCTCCTTCAAATGTCCCCGAAGCCAGCAGAAGCCCGTCAGGGCTGAATGCCAGCGAGAGCGGGTCTCCGCTCGTCGTGTCCCATTGCTTAACCAGCGAGCCGGTTGTCGTATCGTGGAGTTCGATACGGCCGTTGTCCTTTTCCAGGCGGTAGCCGAGGGCGAGGAGCTTCCCGTCGGGCGTAAGCGCGAGGCCGAGGTTGCCGTTGGGACCGGCGTTGAGTCTCGTGCGCACGGTTCTGGCTGCAGCATCGACGATCCAAATCGCATTGCCGAATTTACTGTGAAGCACGACCACAGTCCCATCGGCGGATGCAGCGGCGTGCCCGAAGTAGAGCATCTCCTGGCTCAGTTCCTCGCGCGTCATTCCTTTTTTCAGGAACAGAAGCCGGCTCAACGCGCCTTCTTCCTGACCAGTTTCCGCGGCGAGAAAGTGAGCTTTAAGCTCGTCCAGCCAGAACAGAGTGTTGCCGCCGCTGAGGTAGATCAGGTCCTGCGGAAATGCGGCGGTCGCGTTTTTCGCTCGCTCGTCACCTCGTCGAGGGAGTGGCAAGCGGTGAGCGCCCTGACCGCTCTGGAGGTCCCAAAAATGCAGCGAGTCGTAGTCGCTCACGACCAGTGACTGCCCATCTGCTCGTAAGGCTGCGGCTTGCACTGGATCGGTTTGGCCCGTGAAAGAGTGGTGCATTCGTCCGGTGGAGAGCTCCCACGTCGTCAGCGAACCCTTCTCGCTGGGAACAGCCAAATACTTACTGTCCGGACTGAAGTCAATAGCGCCGTTTGCATCCAGGTCCGGTGTTTCAAGCACAATCCGCTTGGAGAGCACATCCCAGACGATGGCTTTTCCGCCGGCACCCGCAATCAATTTCCCGTCCGGACTGAAGGCAATGGAATTTGGCACGACTGGCGAGTCGAACAAGCGAACGTGCCAGGTGGACACGTCGTAGATGCGGATCCAGCTTCCATCTGCGTGGCCGTTCTTCAGTGGACGATCAACAGAGAAAGCCAAGCGTCGCCCATCCCGACTAAATGCCGCCGGGGTATAAAATCCTCCACCCGTGCCAGACTCCGTCGGGTTCACTCCAGGAAATCGGAAGGCGCGGACTTGTCGAAGCGAGCGAGTATCCCAGACGGTCACACCCTGCAAACCTGCGACGACAACCAAGCTACCGTCGGGGCTGATGACGACCGCATCGGGAGTACCACCTTGGCCGCCGACGATCACACGTGGAGTGCTGTCTCCTAACGTCCAGAGAGTGATGCTTCCGTCGCGGCCCGCGGACATTAGGGTGCGGCCGGACGCGGTAAATCCGAGCCAGAGAATGTCGCCGCCATTAGCAGCTTGCCTCCACACCACCTCCCCGCTTTCAGCATCCCAGCAAATGATGGCGGTGGCCGCCGAGCACACGGTGCGGCTGTCGGCGCTGATGTCCAATCCCGACACCCAGTGTCTCTGGTCCGTGAACCGGCGCAATACACGTCCGCTGGCCGTCTCCCAGAGAATGACGGAGCCATCTTCCCCCGCGGATGCCAGATATCTTCCATCTGGGCTGAAGCGGGCCGTGCTGGCCCACGACGAGTGGCCCGTCTGCAGGACGATCTCGGGGCGCTGCCCGGAGGTCACGGTCTGGCTGTTTGCGGCCATCGCAAATGCCGCAATCACTGCCAATAGATACCAGAACTTACTGGAGTCAGCTCCCCGCATTATCTAGAGATGCCAAGCGACGGTGACGGAGCGGACCCCCGTGGTAGGAACGGTCCAGGAGTGAGGGCTGGTTTGTAAGGCGTTGACCGTGCCATCGGGAGAGCATTTACTCGCCGAAGGAGGCTCAGATCGTGATCGATAGATAGCGAGTGGAGTATAACACGAGGAGAAGGTACTCTCGACAACTGCCGCAGCTGATCGAGCATCTTCAAAACGCACATCCGGCTATACAAGATAAAATCCTGGCTGCGGTCCGGCTGTAATTCCAATGCCACTATTGCGGTCACTGCAAAACCGGGCGCGGCGAGCGGCGTTCCTGCGCAAGAAAAAGTGACTGCAAGTGAAGCCGCAACGATAAGCGCAGATCCTTCCAGCACTCCCCGGGTGCGCTCATGCTTCGATCGACGGAGTTGCTGGAACTGCAGCCCCGCTTCGGATCGGGACAAAGCGCGAGAGGATGATAGCCGGAATCGCTGAGATCAACACCCAGATGAAGAACCTTCGGTAGCCGAGAGCGAGCTGAATTTTTCCGCTTACGGTCCCTGGGATCATCAGGCCCAGGTTCATTAGAGCTGTGGCGAAGGCGTAGTGCGCGGTCTGGTATTTTCCCGGCGCGATCTCCTGCATCATCAGCAGAATCACGCCGACGAAGCCGAAACCGTAGCCGAACATCTCGAGGCTCATCGCCAGGGTGATCATGGCGTGATTCGTCGGGAGGGCGGTGCTCAAGTAATAGTAGGCCAGCATTGGAAAATTCATCACGCAGATGAGCGGCAGAATCGCGCGCTTCAGACCCAGCCACGAAGTGAAATAACCGCCGAGGATGCTGCCGGTGATGAACGCGATGGTGCCGAAGGTGCCGTAGATGGCGCCGAATTGATCGGTGGTGAGGCCGAGGCCGCCGACGGCGCGCTTGTCGACCAAAAACAGCGGGCCGATTCTGACCACCTGGCCCTCGCCGGCACGATAGAGAAAGATGAAGACGAGCAGCAAAATAATGTTGGGCTTCTTGAAGAAGCTGACGACGACGTCCCAAAACGTGGCGGCCATTTTGCGGAGGGTTTCCGAATGCCGCTCGAGGCCGCCTTTCGGAAGAACCTGCGAATGATAGAGGCTTAGCGCGACCAGGATCAGTCCCATGGCCGCGAAGATGGTCATCCACGCGTGGCGCACATTGGTGCGCGCCTCGAGATAGCCTGCCAAGATCACCAACGCTCCCTGAGAGAAAAAACGAGCGACGTTGAAAAATCCGCCCTGCCAGCCGGCATAGGCGGACTGCTGTTTAGTTGAGAGGCTGGCGATGTAGAGACCGTCGGCGGCGATGTCGTGCGTCGCGGAGCAAAATGCGACGATGACGAAAAGGACCAGCGAATAGCGAAAATAATTTGGAGACGGCAGGGACAGTGCCACCCCAGCGAGGCTCAAGCCTCCGGCAAATTGAAAGAGAACGACGAAGAATTTTTTCGTCTTGAACATCTCGAGCAGCGGGCTCCAGAGCGGCTTGAGCGACCAGGGCAGGAGCAGCCAACTGGTGTAGAAAGCGATCGTGTCGTTGGGCAGGCCGAGGCGCTTGTAGGCGATGCCTGCGATCAGCGAGATGGCGAAGAACGGGATGCCTTCGGCGAAGTAGAGAGTGGGAACCCAGACGGCGGGATGGGTGGGCTTGATTTGAGAGTCAGGGCTCAATCGGCGTGACAACCTTGCGCCTTGCCCTCGAGGCGCGGCCGCACGGCGCGAAGGGCAGCGTAGGCGGCTCCCAAGACGGGAGCATTTTCGTCGAGTACGACAGAGATGGGGATGCCAGCGAGGACGGAATTCAGCGGAAGCTTATCCGCGAACGAGCGGCAAAAGCTGCTCTGCGGGAGCTTTGCCAGGATTTTCAGGACGATTCCACCGGCAAGATAAATTCCGCCGTAAGCAAGGACGCGCAATGCGAAATTGCCCGCTTCCGCGCCGAATGCATCGATCCAGAAATCGAGGGTCTCAACGCAGACGGGGCATGTGTCGTGCAGGGCGTTTTGCGTGATCTCGCGGGCGGAGTCGGCGTTGCCGCCGGAAGGCGAATGGTGCACGCCGGGATCAAGGAAGTGATGAATTCTTAGAAAGCCGCGGCCGGAGAAAATATCCTCGCAGGTCACGCGCGGCAGAGTTTGTTTGAGAGATTGAACCAGGCGCATTTCCAGGTCGGTGCGGGGAGCGAAATCCGCGGCGCCGCCTTCGGAGGGCGAGACGACATGGCGGCGTCCATCCCAGAAGAGGATGGCTTCGCCGAGTCCGGTGCCGGCGGCGATGAGCGCTTTATTGGCGGTGGGCCGCGAAGTTCCTTCGTTCAGGATGAGAAAATCATCGGGGCGCAATTTATCGAGGCCGCTGGCGGTGGCTGCGACATCGTTCATGAAAACGATTTCTTCGATGCGCAGATGGAGCGCGCGAGCGAGCGCTTCGGGATTCAGCACCCACGGCAGATTGATGGCATGCAAACATCCATCCACGACTGTACCGGCGACACCGAAACCAGCGGCGGTGATGCGCTGGCCCGCGATGGCGTCGCGAGCGGGAATGGATTTGGTGAAAAAATTCTCGATGAGTTCTTCAAGGCTGGAGAAATCGTGTGTGGCAAACCTGCTTTGGAAGACGACCTCGAGAGCTCCGCCGTGCTCCTCGAACACGGCAAGATTGCATTTCGTTCCGCCGATATCTCCTGAGAGGATCAATCCGTTCGCCTATCCCGCCGCCGCAATTTCGCACGCAGCGGCAGTTCACAATTCAAGTGCTTCATGTCCTATCGGAATCTCCGAATCATCAGCGTGTGCCTCCCGGAGCGGTAGAGTCCGAGAACGTACACGGTAGCCTTGCCTTTTGTCGAATAAATGAGTTGCCGCATGCGAAGCAACGGCGCGCCGCGCGGTAGAGCGAGGAGCTCTGCGGTTCTCGCATCGGCCGCGGTGGCGTCGATCTCTTCGTCCGCGTAGGCGATCTCCACACCGTATTCTTGTCCGAGAGTCGTAAAGAGTGAGGTGCGGTCGAGCGGCGATTCCACCAGGCCCGAAAATTCCCCGTAGGACAAGTAGCAAGTTTCAAGAGCGAAGGGTTCGTCGGCCGCTTGGCGCACGCGTTCGATTTTGATGAGGCGCGCGGAAGCGGAAAGGCCGAGGCGGGCGGCAATCTCGTGCTCGGTGTTGATCACCGAGGAGGAGACAATCTTCGAGCGGGCGGCGAGGCCGCGTCCGGCCATTTGCTCGGTATAACTCATCAACTTATTGAAATTAATTTTTGGCGGCGCGACGAACGTGCCTGCGCCGTGGCGGCGCTCAACCACACCTTCGCGGGCGAGATCCGCAAGCGCATGGCGCGCAGTCATCAGGCTGACATCGTGAACCTTGGCAAGCTCGCGCTCCGAAGCGACTACATCGCCAGGTTTCAGGCTTCCGCGTTCAATACGTTGCCGGATCGCGCTTTGAATTCTTCGGTAAGCCGGCTGTCCATCTCGGTTGTTCTGTCTCATCACTTCTCCGCGCAGGTGGATATTACTTACCACAGACCCGCAGGCGCCGCACGGCCCGAAGGCCTGTCGTAGCGAGCATTCGTGCTATAGAGCTGTGCGGCCTGCTATAGAGCTGTTATATTCCGCTATAGAGCTCTATTGCATCTTGAGAGGACTTTCTCTCAGGACCGCGAGCTTACCTTATACACGCACACTTTTTGCTTGACAAGGAGAAATGTGTGCTATATAGCTCTGTATCGAATCGGGGGCAGTGGGGTGCTTGTGAACTCTTCTTTACGCAAGTTTAGACTGGAGGATTCTGTGACGCTACGAAGTGAACGTCCACTTGGGGTGTGTCTCGTTTCACTCGGTTTGATTGCGGCGATGCTGCTGTTCGCGCCCGGCGCGAAGGCCCAGCAGGCCGCTGGCTCAGTCACCGGCACGGTGAGCGACGCTATGGGCGCCGCCGTACCCAATGCGGACGTCACGGCGCGTGACGTTGATCGCAATACCACCTGGACCACGCAAACGAACGGCTCGGGCGTTTACGAATTCCCTCAAATAACGGTGGGAAATATTGAAGTCAAAGTGACGGCCAAGGGTTTCACTACGCTGGTTCAGCCTGCGTTCAAGCTCATTCCCGACCAGGTTGCGCGCGTCGATTTCCAGTTGAAGGTCGGTCAGATCACCGAGACTGTCGAAGTTTCTTCCGCTACACCGATATTGCAGACGGACTCAACTGAAGTGGGATCCGTAATAGGCGAAATTGCCAGCGTGGACTTGCCTTTGGCCTCCCGCGACGTCAACCAGTTCACGCTGCTGTCACCGGGCGTGGTCAGTCCGAACATTTTCGCGTTTCAGGCCAACCAAACGACATTTGGCACCGGCCGCCCTTACGTTAACGGAGCCCGCGAGCAGGATAACAATTTCTCTCTCGACGGAATGGATGCCAACCAGGCGGACAACAACGAAGTGGCGTACGTGCCCAGTCCAGACGCCATTCAGGACTTCACTCTGATCGCCGGAAATGCGCCGGCGGACTTCGGCAACTACATCGGGGGAGTGATCGTCGAGACTCTAAAGTCCGGCACCAATCAGTACCACGGCGATGTGTTCGAGTTCGTTCGCAACACGTCCCTCGATGCCAACAGTTGGCAGAATAACGCTCTGGGTGCGCCGCGCAATCCGCTGCACTACAACAACTTCGGCGGTACGTTTGGTGGACCGATCTTCAAGAACAAGCTTTTCTTTTTTGCCGATTTTCAAGAAGCGCGTTTCGATACGCCGGCAACCACCACGCCCTTTGCCCCTATTCCGTCGGCATTCCGGACCGGTGATTTTTCATCGCTATGTACGACCGGTTTCAATGGTGCTGGCGTTTGCACCACCGCTGCGGAACAGCTTTATGATCCCTTTTCGAGCGCGGACCCGACAACCCGAACGCCGTATGCCACCAATCAAGTTCCACTTCTAAGCACCGCGGCGCAAAACATTCTCACCTCTTCGCTTTTCCCAGCCGCTTCCATTTCAAGCTATCTGCAACATAATTACGTAAATTCCTACCAGGGTGACTTGAAGATGGACTGGCAGTTGTCCGACAAAGATCACATTATGGGCCGCTACTCACAACAGTATGTGATCAACAACACGACTAACAGCATTCTGTTGTTGCCAAATCTCCAGCGCGAGTATCCGCTAAAGAATTTTGTCGTGGATTACGTGAGGACCATTTCTCCTTCGCTCGTCAACGATGTGCGTTTCGGCATGCAGCTCTTTCCTGCGAACGACCAGGTGTTTACGAATGCGGTCAGCACGAATCTACCTCAGTCGTTTGGAATCCCCGGAGTTCAGACGTCGATCCTCCCCCAGATTAGTTTTGGCGGGGCGTTTACCAACATCGGCAGCACCGCCAGCGTCGAAATCTTTCACGACACCACGGTCGAAGCGGAAGATACTCTTACGTGGACGCATGGCAAGCATGTCTTTCACTTCGGGGCTGAACTTTATCATTACATCATGAACGACATTTATCCCGGAAATGAAGGCGTTGCCGGATCGTTTACGTTTAGCGGCCAGTTCACGGGCAACGGCGCAACCGGCACGAGTGGAGGGAATGGGGTGGCCGACTTCTTGCTGGGTCTTCCGAGTAACGTTACGGAAGGAACGCCTCTGGCCTTCCACTTAAGGAATAGCTTGTTCGGAGCGTTCGTGCAGGATAACTGGCGCATCACCAGCCACCTGACCCTGAACCTTGGACTTCGTTATGAAGTTACTACGCCGCGCGGGGATGCAAACTCAAGCCACAACGTGAATTTTAATGCGTTCACCGGCACGCCGGAAATCGGCACAAACTATAATACGTACAACGGAAGAGACAACTTCCAGCCCCGTGTAGGCTTCGCATGGCAGCCGACGTGGGCGCCCAATACGGTATTCCGCGGCGCGTACGGCATTTCGACTTATATGGAGGGGAATGGCGTCAACAACTTGGCGGTCGTAAATCCTCCGTACGTAGTCAACCGGGATGAGAACAACACCGGATTGGCCTTGCCAGTTACAACACTGGATCAAGGCTATGCCGCCTTCCCGGCCGCCACTTGCACCGCCCCGCTGCTCATTGCGTTTTCACCGAACTGTCTTGCGGGAACAACGCTTCACCTGACAAATCCGCGCGTCCAGCCGGCGGTTGACCAGCAGTGGAATGCGACCGTCCAACACCAGTTCGGGCGCAGCACCACCGTCTCGGCTGCATACGTGGGCAACAAGATCGATCACATGACGGACATCTTCCTTCTCAATCAGCAGATTCTCGAAAACGGAGTTCTTTCACCGAGTCCGTTCGCGGCGCCACTCATCGCCGCCGGTGCAAACGTGAGGTACAACGACACGGAGGCCATCCAACGCTTCAACGCTCTCGAGTTGACGTTGACCGAACGCAACTTTCATGGGCTCAACGCGCAAGTCAACTACACTTGGTCCAAGTGCTTGTCGAACTCGCTCGGCTACTTCGGGCAGTATGGCGATGAAGAGGGGCTCGGCCAAAGCCAAACCAATGGCGGGTATTTCTTCTTCCAGAATATCTACGACCAACACAACGATTACGGCCGCTGCATCAACGACGTGGCCGGCTCGCTCAATGGCTACATGATTTACGATCTGCCGTTCGGGCGGGGCCGCCAGTTCGCTAGCAACGCCAACGGGGTCGTCAATCAGATCATCGGCGGCTGGTCTGTCGCGGCTGATTGGAATATTCACTCCGGCTTCGCGATTAGTCCTGCAGCACCCGATCAATCCACGACCGGTGGCGGCGTAGGCGCGGCCTACCGGCCCAATTGCGTGCCGGGCGTCTCGCAATCCGGAAGCGGCGCGTCGGAGGATCTCGGAGGAAACATCGGAATCCAGTTCCTCAATCCCGCCGCCGTGTCGCTTCCCGCACCGCTCACTTTCGGAAATTGCGGCGTGGGAGCGTTTCGCGGTCCACACCTCGAAGTTGCGGATCTCAACATCATCAAGAGGTTCCCGATCAAGGAGAGGATGAACCTGGAATTTATGGCCCAGTTCATCAATCTGACCAACACGCCGATCTTCGGCGCGCCGCATGCCTCCTGCGCACCGTCGTGCAATGGCGTGATTGATACGGACCCGGTGACTGGCGGCAGCACAGGTGCGGGCACGTTCGGACTCATTCAGTCTCAGGATCCAGGCCGGGAGATACAATTCGGCATAAAATTTAACTTCTGACGAAGCACCTGGTTCGTAACACCCCCAGGAGAGCCGTTACCCAGCAATGGGTAACGGCTCCCACCCCCAAATTCTAATCGTGAGCCTTTGCTGCTATTTCACAATGACGGCGCCGGGCTCAAGAATGTGACTCAGAAAAGGGGTCCGGTATTATCGAAGGTGAATGCAGGAAATAGCAGCGACCGTGCGAATGTATAGATAGGCATCGCAAATGGTTCGACGATCGATCTTCGCCAATGCGGCGAAATTGCGCCAGTGTACGGAATCCATCCTGAAACAGACTAGTGCGCGCTGAGTTTTTTCTGGGCGAGGGAATAGGCTAGGTTGTTTTTGGCCAGTTGGTAGTCGGGCTTCAAGCGCAGGGCTGCTTGGGCGGCGTCAATGGCTTGGTCCCATAGGTGCAGATCTTCGTAGGCGGCGGCTATGTTGTTGTAGGCTTCGGGGTAGTTTGGTCTTAGCTGCAGGGCCTTTTTTGCGGCGGCAATGCAGTCTTGATAACGGCCGGTGCGGTGGTAGAGAAGCGAAAGGCTTAGATAATTTTCGGGAGTTGGTTGAGAGTCTGCCAGTTTCTCGGCCTTGGCGACTTCTTCAAAGCCATTCTCGCTGGCGGCTAAATAGCGCTGCGCGGTTGGATCGCCGGGCGCTAATACCAGCGTTTCCTGGGCGAGTTCCTTCAGAGCGAACCACTGACTTTGCTCGAGATAGGTTTGCATCAGCAAATAGCGCGGATCGACCCAGGCAGGGTTCTTCGCGATCGCCAGCTTTTCCTCTTGAATGCATTCCACGACTCTTCCCTGTAACTTGAGCCAGCGGCCGTAATAAAAATGGGTTTGCGCGTCGTCCGGAGCCAGCGCGATGGCGCGGCGGAAATGGGCTTCGGCATCCTGGGGACGATTGAGCACGCCCTCTGCTATTCCGGTGTTGATTTCCAGAGTTGGATAGTTGGGGGTGAAAGCGGCGGCGCGGGCGAAATAGTCGAGAGCTCTCTGGGTGTCGCCTTTTTCCATCTGCGTGAGGCCGTAGTTCATTAGACCGCGGCCGTTTGTGGGGCTCTTGATCGTGACGTCGTAAAAAAGAGACTCCTCATTGCGCCAGACGCGGTTGCGCTGGTAGGAGCCGACGGCATAGGCGACGAGGATCAGAGTTGTGACGACCTGCACGCCTCTAATAATGCTTGTGCGGCTTTGCGGCGCGCGATTGAGCCATTTGAATACCAACAACGCGGCACCCCAGGTCGCACTGAGGATCAGACCCACGAACGGGAAAAACATGCGGTGATCGTTCTCGACTTCCGCGAGCACGAATACGGAGGTAGGGGCGGAAGCGATGAGATACCAGAAAATTCCAAAGGAGATCGGGCGGTGCTCGCGGCGTTTCATAGCCCAAATGCCGACGGCGACCAGGGCGAGACAGAAAACTATGCCTACGAGAGCGAGCGGATCGGATAGGCCTGAGAAGGGGGAGAGATCGGTATCGGCGCTGAGCCACAGGGGTAGGAAAAGCGAGCGGACGTAGCGCAGCAGAACATAGGGCTGCGTCGCCCAGTACATCGCGTGCGGTGTCGTGGCCGGGAGATATGTTTTCGCCGTCATTTTTATGTCCAGGACGGCGAAGATGCCTGAAACTGCGAGCGCCGGGAGGGCCTTGACGATGCTGCGCCCGATGAGCTTCCAGTCGGCGTTCTCTTCGAAGAGAAAGATGTAGAGCAGGAGGATTCCGCCGAATACAACTGCTGTGGCTTTCGACATGGCTCCCATCGCGACCGGAATCAGATACACGCCGAATTTTCGAAGAGCTGGGTAGCGAATATAAATGACTAGACCCGCTACTACCCCGAGAGTGGCGTACAGATCTGCGCGTTGGATTACATAATTGACGGTCTCGGCGACGGCGGGATGCAGGCCGAACCAAAGGACAGCGAAGAGAGCGATGTATCGGTTGGCCGGGCGCGGCTCGGCTGAGTCGAAGACGGCGCGGTAGAGCGTAAACGTTAGAGCGAGCAGGACCAGAAACCAGAGGAATGTCGAAGCGTGAAACCAGAAGGGATCGAGCCCCTTTGCGATGCGGTAATCGAGCGCCAGAGAAAGTGAGACGATGGGCCGCCAGGTTTGGTTCGCTGGCAGCGAGCTGAAAGTGGTTGCGTCGGTGAAGAAACGCGGGATGTTGTGGAGATTGCGGATGTAGACATTTTGCTCGATGGTGTGAGCATCGTCAAAATGGAAGCTGTTGTGAAAATGATTTGAGTAGGCTGCCAGAATCGCGACGAAGGCGAGTAGGACGAACAACGGAAAGCGATTGGGGCGTTGCGATTCTTGCGGGAGCGCTGCTTGGCCGCCGCGAGGGCTCGGAGCGTCTGGCCGAGGCTTTAGCTTTCGCGCGGTGGTGGTGGCGTTGTCCATTGATGCTGTTCAGGACTCGATGGAAAAATTGTGACTTAGTCAGCGGAGACATTCAACTTGTAAGATTGGTTTGAAACGCAAGAATACCGGCGGCCATTGAGGCCGTGTCCTCGTGCGTTTATATGAAGGAGTTGCAGATGCCGGCGTCAGTGGAACGCTGCGCCTACCGACATCCACGCGCCGACGCCGGGGAAGTTCGAGGCATCCTGCGTCCAGGTCCATGACTGGGGCGATGTGGATGAGCCGTTGTAGAAGAGGCCCCAGCCGCCATTCAAGTCACAGTGCGATGAGTTTGTCTCGGTGTTGTAGTGGGAGGAAAGGAACTGGGCGCCTGAGGGCGCGGTGAGTCCCGTGAAGGTGTTCCATCCGGCGCCTACCGTGATGAGGATAACCTCGTTGGGCTGCGAGGGTGTGGCCGTGATGGTCGTCAGATTCCCGCCGCTTCCGTCCGTGGATTGGTCGCCGATATTGCTGGCCAGGCCATTTCCTGCGCCGCCGAAATTGGTGTCCAGTGGATCGCTCGACGCATTGGCGATGTCGTAGAGGAACATGGTGTTGCCGTTGCCGCCGGAGGAGCGCGGGTGCATCGTCCACGTCGTAAAGTAAGTTCCCGGAGTGACGCCCTTCGCGTACCAGACGTTACCTGCCGAGTCGCCGCCGTCTCCGAAATGGCTGGTGACCGTCGGGCCGATCTGAATGTAGGTGTTCACACCATCAGTGGCTGAAGTTGGGTACGCGCAATCCGTGCTGCTGGGGTCCAAACAGCCGGAGCCGAAGAGAACCGCGAGAGTGTTGCCGGTGATGGGAGTTTCGAGCTGGACGGTCTTGTCTTGCTCGCCTTCGGTGTCATCGTGTTGGACATAAACCACGCGGATGCCCGAGGGCGGAGCTGATCCTGCGACTGCTGGTTTGAACGCTGCGGCTGCGGTGATGAAGCTAGCCGAAGTGCCCAGCGTGAATGTTGGCGCGAATGAGGCCGTGGCGTTGTAGACGCCGTATTGCACGCAGGAAGGATAGTTGTCGCCGATCATGGCGCTGCGCAGTGTCCAGGCGATGTTGCTTTGTGAGCCCGTCGTGCAGGCTGAAATTTGCTGAACGCTGTCCACCACCGCCTGCTGGAATACGAGATCGCCCGAAGTGGTGAGGGCGTTGAGTGCAGGAGTCGCGACCGTAGTGCCGCTGCTTGACTGGCACGTGGCTTGATCGAGGGCGCCGGCGTTGAAGAATTCGTAGGGTTGCATCTGCACGAACTGGATGCTCGAGAGATGAACGTCGATGTCGTTGACGCCGGCGCGCACGCCCTGCACGTAATAAATGGCTGAGACCACACCGTGGGTGGTGTCGGTGCACGAGACTCCAAGTTTGTAAGTATTGCCGCCGACATTGTCGGTGAACGATGGCGTCTGCGCGGGCGTGTTGTAGCGCAGCAGCAGGACGAGTAGATTGCCGGAGATTGTGGAATTCGGCAGCGGGCAGTGGTATTGCGTGACGCGATCGCTGGTCTGCTTGTCGTCGTTTGAGAGCGGGCAGCCGGCCCCGTTGCCTGCGTAGCCGGGTGTGCTGCTGGCCACTTGATTCGCAACAGTAATGGAAACACCGGCGGAAGTAGCCTGGTTTCCGGAGGTGTCTGTGGCGACGGCCGTCAGCGTGTGGTTCGCGTTCGTTAGCATCGTTGTATCGAGGGAGAAATTGTAGGGAGAAGTTGTATCCGCCGCGCCGGAATTCGCGCCATCGACTTGCAATTGCACGCTGGCCACCGCGATGTCGTCCGACGCCGTGGCCGTGATCGAGATTGTGCCGCCTACCGTTGAGCCCGAGATAGGAGATGTGATTGAGACTGTGGGCGGAGTAGTGTCGGCATTGACGGTCAATATCGCCGCGCCGCTGGCCATGCTGCCGGCCGGATTGGTGACATTGACTACGAAGCTCGCGCCATTGTCGGACGTCTTCGTTGCCGGAGTCGTATAGCTCGAAGATGTCGCGCCACTTATGTTCGCGCCGTTCTTCTGCCACTGGTAGCTCAAGGGCGAAGTCCCTGCGGCCGCGACGGAGAAGTTGGCCGTCTGGCCTGCTGTTACCGTTACATTTGCCGGCTGCGTGGTGATGCTCGGCGGCGACTGGACCGTCAGCGATGCAGTACCGCTCGGCGTGTTGCCGGCGGCGTTGCTGACTACGACGCGGAAGGTCGAAGCGTTGTCGGCCGCGGTGGTTGGTGGGGTTGTGTAGCTCGCCGAAGTGGCACCGCTGATCGTCGAGCCGTTCTCCTGCCATTGATAAGTCAATGGCGCTGTGCCGGAGGCAATCACGGAGAACGTCGCCACTTGGCCGACGTTTACGGTCTGATTTGCCGGTTGCGTGGTGATGCTTGGCGGCACCTGGACCGTCAGCGTCGCACTCGTGCTTGATGCATTTCCCGCGACGTTGCTGACCATCACGGTGAACGTCGCGCCATTGTCGGTGGCGACGGTCGCCTGGGTTGTGTAGCTCGCCGAAGTCGCGCCGCTAATAGACGTCCCATTCTTCTGCCACTGATAGGTCAACGGAGCTGTGCCAGAAGCGACCACGGAGAACGTCGCCACTTGGCCGACGATTACCGTCTGATTTGCCGGTTGCGTGGTGATGCTCGGCGGCGACTGGACCGTCAACGTCGCACTATTGCTCGGCGTGTTCCCCGCGGTGTTGCTGACCATCACGCTGAACGTCCCGCCATTGTCGGTCGCGACGGTCGCAGGGGTTGTGTAGCTCGCTGAGATTGCACCGCTGATCGCTGAGCGGTTCTTCTGCCACTGATAGCTCAGGGGAGCCGTGCCCGCCGCGACAACGGAGAACGTGGCCGGTTGACCTGCGATTACCGTCTGATTCGCTGGCTGCGTGGTGATACTTGGAGGCACTTGAACGGTCAGGATCGCGGTGTTGCTCGGCATATTCCCCGCGGGGTTGGTGACCATCACGCCGAAGGTGGCGCCATTGTCGTTGGTGGTCGTCGCTGGAGTTGTGTAGCTCGCCGAAGTCGCGCCGTTGACTGCTGCCCCATTCTTCTGCCATTGATAGCTTAACGGCGCAGTTCCGGAGGCAACCACGGAGAATGTCGCCACTTGCCCGACGTTGACCGTCTGATTTGCCGGTTGCGTGGTGATGCCTGGCGGCACCTGTACCGTGAGCGTGGCGGCGCTACTCGGGGTATTTCCCACCGGATTGCTCACGATTACGTTGTACGTGGAGCCGTTATCCAACATGGATGTTGGGGGAGTTGTGTAGCTCGCGGTTATAGCGCCGCTAATTGCCGAGCCGTTCTGTTGCCACTGGTAGCTCAGTGGTGCGGTCCCTGAGGCGACGACCGAGAACGTGGCAGACTGGCCCACCGTCACGATTGTGCTCGCGGGTGGCGTGGTGATATTTGGAGCCACGGGCGAGGCATTCACGGTCAGGGTCGCTGCGTTGCTGGTAGTGCTGTCCGTGGGATCACTCACCACGACTTGAAATGCCGTGCCACTGTCGGTCATGGCCGTTGGCGGAGTTGTGTAGCTCGAGGAATTCGCGCCGGTAATTGGCGAACCGTTCGCCTGCCACTGGTAGCTTAGCGGCGCAGTTCCAGAGGCGAGGACCGAGAACGTGGCGGTCTGTCCCGCCGTCACCGTTTGGTTCGCCGGCTGCGTCGTAATCGTCAGCGGTATGGGAGCCGGGTTCACCGTCAACGTAGTCGAACCAGTGACGCCATTCAAAGTTGCGCTGATGTTTGAATTCCCCGTGCCAACGCCGCTCGCGAGGCCAGTCGAATTGATCGTCGCGACCAGAGGCGAGCCTGAACTCCACGCGACCGACGAGGTCAAATCCTGAGTGCTGCTGTCGGTGTATGTCCCAAGTGCGTCAAATTGCACCGATTGCCCAACGGGAAGCACGCCGTTCGCGGGAGTGACTGCGATCGTGACCAGCGCCGGCGACGTTACCGCCAAAGTCGTGGGGCCGCAGACCGAGCCGGCACACGCGCTTAGCGTCGCTGAGCCGGTCGCCATGGCATCGGCGGCGCCGAGATTGGTGGCATCGTTGGTGATGGCTGCGATAGTGGCGTCGGAAGAGCTCCATGTCACCGACGACAGCGTTTGTGTGGTGCCGTCGGTGAAAGTGCCAGTGGCGGTGAAGCGCTGCGCCGCGCCGAGAGGAACTGCCGAGGCAGCAGGACTCACGGAAATCGATACGAGCCCTGCGGGAGTCAGGGTGCCCGGCTCGTACAGCTCCGCGCTGTTCGTGGCGATATTCGTGCTTTCGGAGCCTCCCGCGATCAAAACCATCCCGTTGTTCAGCAGCGTCGTGGTGTGATATTCGCGCGCGGTATTCAAGTTGCCGGTGGTGGAGAAGCTACTAGTCGTGGGATCGTACAGCTCCGCACTGGCCGAGACGCTGCCGTTGACGCCTCCCGCAAAAAGGACCGTTCCGTTGTTCAGCAGCGTCGCGGTGTGATATTCGCGAGCAGTGTTCAGGCTGCCGGTTGGCGAGAAGGTTCCAGCTACGGGATCGAACATCTCCGCGTCGGCTAAGACGCTGCCGTTAAATCCTCCTGCAAGCAATATCGTTCCGTTGTTCAGCAGCGTCGCGGTGTGATACTCGCGCGCGACATTCAGGTTGCTGATAGTCGTAAAGGCCCCGGCCGTGGGGTCATACAGCTCTGCGCTGGCCAAGACGCTGCCGTTGAAGCCTCCCGCAATCAGTACCGTTCCGTTGTTCAACGGCGTTGCAGTGTGATATTCGCGCGCGGCGTTCAGGCTGCCGGTCGGCGAGAATGTTCCAGCCACAGGATCGTAGAGCTCCGCAGTGGCCGAGACGCTATTCGTACTGTCAACGCCGCCCGCGATCAGGACCTTTCCGTTGCTCAGCAGCGTCGCGGTGTGATATCCGCGTGCGATGTTCAGGCTGCCGGTCGGCGAGAATGTTCCGGCCACGGGATCATAAAGCTCCGCGCTGGCGGTGGCGCTATTGGTGCCGTCAAAGCCCCCTACAATCAGAACTTTTCCATCATTCAACATCGTTGCAGTCTGATATTCGCGCGCAGTGTTTAGGTTGCCGGTAGCTGAGAAAGTCCCGGCCACGGGATCGTAGAGCTCCGCGGTGGCCGAGGCGCTGTTGCTTCCGTCAAAGCCTCCCGCGATGAGAACCTTTCCATTGGTCAGAAGCGTCGCGGTGTGATTTTCGCGCGCGGTGTTCAGGCTGCCAGTGAAAACGAAGCCGGGAGTGACCAGCAAGGCTGCCTGATTGCTGCCAATGGAGTTGTACGCCGCTTGAATCGTCGTCTGGCCTGTCGCTGCCGCGGATGCCATGCCTGTATTAGCCCCGATCGTTGCAACATTCATTACCGAGGAGGTCCAAGTGACTGACGGGGTCACGTCTTTCGTGCTGCTGTCGGCGTAAGTGCCGGTGGCGTGAAATTGCATGCCGCGCCCAACGGGAACCGTGCCGTTCGGGGGATTGACGGCGATGGAGACCAGCGGCGGCGGCGCGACGGTTAGGGTGGATAAGCCGCCGATCGAGTTCAAAGTCGCGGTGATCGTAGAGTTGCCCTGCGCGACGCCGGTGGCCATGCCCTGAGTGCCGGGCGCGTTGCTGATCGCCGCAATTCCCGGAGCGGATGAATTCCAGACCACGGAAGCGGTGAGATCCTGCGAGCCGCCGCTGAACTTGCCGGTGGCTATGAATTGCTGTGCGGCTCCAAATGCAATCGATGGATTGGCCGGTGTGACGGCGATCGAGATGAGCCCACTGGCGTTACCGGTACCGGTAAGAGTGACGAGGCTCGGGCTGCCGTAGGCGCTGTAGGAAATCGTGACGGTGCCGGACCGAGCGCCGACGACTCTCGGAGTGAAAGTCACTCCTATTTTGCATGTGAATCCCGCACCGAGACTCGAGCCGCAGGTGTTGCTGGCCAGAGCGAAATCTCCGCCTGCGACGACCGCTGAGACCGCCACAGATGTATTGAGATGATTTGTCAGCGTCACCGTTTGAGCGGAGCTGGTTGTGCCCACGGTGCGGCTGGAAAATAGCAGGCTCGCTGGGGAGGCTGTGACGGGCAAGGAGCCCGTCCCGGTAAGACTGACTGTTTGCGGAGTGTTCGTGGCGTTGTCGTTAAATGTCAGCGTGCCAGCGCGCGAGCCAGTCGTGATCGGAGTAAATGTAATGCTGATCGTGCAGGTGGCTCCGGCCCCGATGCTTGCGCCGCAGGTGTTGGTGGCGATCGAGAAGTCTCCGCTTGAAGAAATACCGGAAAACGCGAGTGGCGTGTTCTTGCGGTTCGTCAGCATGACCGACTTTGCCGTACTGACGTTTCCAACCGCCACCGTCCCGAAGTTCAAATTGGACGCCGAGAGCGTGACCTGAGCCACGCCGGTGCCTGAGAGAACGACGGACTGCGGACTGTTGGACGCGCTATGGGTTACCGTCAACGTGGCGGTTCGACTGCCCAACGCGGAAGGCGTAAACGTAACGGTGATACTGCAACTTTTTCCCGCACCGAGCGTGACTGGACTGAGAGGGCAGTTCCCGCCAAAGACAAAATCAGCGGGAGCGCTGCCGCCGGCGATGGCGATGCTCTTGATGGTCATCGCCACGGACTGCGTGTTCTTAAAAGTGGCGGTGGCAGGAGCGCTGGGGATGCCAACTGCTTGGTTGCCGAAGGAGAGAGTGGAGGGGGTCAGTCTGGTTTGCGCGAAGGCCGGGGAACTCAGGAAGACAACGAAAGCTGCGACGACAATTCTGAACCAGCCGGGGGAAGTTTCACCCAAGCTCGAATTGGAGCGTTTAGAATGACCGGGACCGATCGGTCTGCCCGTGAAGGCCTCCAGCTCAGGGCGGGGAAGTCCAGCCCGAAGGTCTTAACTTTGGCCGATTCGTCCGCACTTGCCAAAAAAATTTCTAAGGCAAGTTTCAGAAATGAAACACTTACTCGTAATTTAGGCGAAGCAATTTGTCAACAACAATTGCTGAGTTTCGCTGAAATATCGGAGTGTCCAGTTCGTGCAAGGAGGAAGTCTTCGCGTTGCTAGGAGCCCAGAGGCCTCAATCGGGCGGTGAAGTGCCGCAGGAACGGCGCGTGGTGGACCAACTCGTATCCCGGAATCCGCTCGCGCCGGCGCCAGACATCGAGTATGACCTCGACCACGTACTCGATGTGGCTTTGCGTGTATACGCGGCGGGGAATGGCCAGGCGGACCAAGTCCATGGTGGCGTGCTCGGCGAACATCAGCGTGCCGATTTCCACGGAACGAATGCCGCCTTCGAGATAGAGCTCGACAGCAAGTGCGACGCCGGGGAATTCCGAAACCGGAATATGCGGCAAGAAGGCGCGCGCATCGATATAAATCGCGTGACCTCCCGGCGGTTGCACGATGGGCACGCCCTGGCCGGCAATGTGATTTCCGAGAAACGCCGTGGAAGCGATGCGGTAGTGGAGATAGTCCTCTTCTAGAGCTTCATTCAGACCGACCGCGATCGCTTCAAGGTCACGGCCAGCCAAGCCGCCATAGGTAGGGAAGCCTTCGGTGAGAATCAAAAGATCCTTTTCTTGCTGGGCCAGGGAATCGTCATTGGTGCAGAGGAAGCCGCCGATATTGGCGAGGCCATCCTTTTTCGCGGACATGGTGCAGCCATCGGCGTAGGAAAACATTTCGCGGGCTATTTCGCGCGGGGACTTCGCGGAGTAGTCAGGCTCCCTTAGCTTGATGAAGTAGGCATTTTCCGCGTAGCGACAGGCGTCGAGGTAAAGCGGGATGCCATGCTTCTTGCAGATTTGCTTCACGCCGCGAATGTTGGCGAGCGAGACTGGTTGGCCGCCGCCGGAATTATTGGTCACCGTTAGCATGACCAGCGGAATCTTCTTGGCACCCTCGCGCTCGATTAATTCCGCGAGGCGGGCGGCGTCCATATTTCCCTTGAAAGGATGGAGGTGCGCGGGTTCCCTAGCTTCGGGAATGGGAAGGTCGACAGCCTGGGCGCCGACGAACTCGCAATTCGCGCGCGTGGTGTCGAAGTGCGTGTTGTTGGGAACGATGTCGCCCTTCTTGCACATCACGTTGAATAGGATGCGTTCGGCGGCGCGGCCCTGATGCGCGGGAATCACATGGCGAAAACCGAAAATGGCCTGAACGGAGTTGCGGAAGCGCGTGAAGCTGGGCGAGCCGGCATAGGATTCGTCGCCGCGCATCATGGCGGCCCATTGCTCGGTGGACATGGCCGAAGTACCGGAATCGGTCAGCAGATCAATGAGAATCGCTTCGGATTCAACAAGGAAGAGATTGTAGCCGGCCTCTTCGATGAGTTTTTGACGCTGCTCCCGCGTGGTGCTGCGGATGGGCTCGACGCTCTTGATGCGGAAAGGCTCGATGATGGGGCGAATCGACATGGGCGTGTCACGCTCACCCGAGACACTACCACACCTGAGTAAATTGAAAGAGATGGCTGAAAATGATTGACGCTATGACCGCGGCTGGCGGAGCGCTTGCGAGCGTACCGTGAATCACGCACAGAATTTACCGCGTGAGATTGAATGTTCCTTTCAGTTCAATTTTCTCGGATGAACTGCCTACCAGAATGGAGAATTCGGCGGGCTGAGCCGTCCATTGTTTGTTGGTAACGTCGTAGTAGGAAAACGATCTGCGGTTGAGTTTGAGCGTCACCCGCTTCGATTCATTAGGCTGAAGGAAGACCTTTGCGAAGCCTTTCAACTCTTTAACGGGGCGAGGCACCGGGGAGTGCGCGTCGCCGATATAAAGTTCCGCGACTTCGGCGCCTGGGCGCGCGCCGGAATTCTTGATCTCGAACGAAACTGCGACGGAATCAGGATCCGCTCCGGCCGTAGGCGAGACCCTCAGATGGCTGTATTCGAAATTCGTGTAGGAGAGTCCATAGCCGAATGGAAATAGCGGCTTCGTCGCCGAGCGATCGTAGCCGCGATAGCCGAGGAAAACCCCTTCTGCGTACGCGACTTTTTTCTCTCCCGCGCTGGGGTAGTAGCTCTTGAATGTGGGGTTGTCTTCCCAGCGTCGCTCGAAGGACGCGGGAAGCTTGCCTGACGGGCTGACGTCACCGAAGAGAATTCGAGCGAGTGCGTCGCCGCCTTCCTGGCCGGGATACCAAGCGTGAAGAATCGCCGGGACCGAATCGATCCAGCTCGTCATGTCAACATTTCCACCGGCGGTAATTACGAGGATCACATTCTTGTTCACGCTGGAAATCTCGCGGATCAACTGATCCTGGCCGCTCGGGAGGTGAAACGTGCGGTCCGCGCCTTCAGATTCCGTCGAAGGATCGAAGCCGACGCAAAGAATGACGGCATCGGCACGCGCGGCGAGGGGCTTCGTCTCGCGGCCGATCCCATACTCCGCGGGAATGATTCCGAGATGCACGGCCGCGCTGCCCTCTGCTTCGAAGTATTCCAATCTGATTTTGTAGGCGCGCCCGGCTTCTAGAGACCGCGTGGCCAGATCGAGCGTCTCGCTGTGCCGCTGCCAATCGTCTACGATGCGCTGCTCATCGACGTACAGCCGTACTCCATCATCCGCGGAAACGTAGAATTTAAAATCGCCGGTTTTCTCCGGCACATAGTAGCCCGTCCAACGAGCGGAGAAATGATCGACGGGCCCATCCGGCCGGTAGCTTCCATCACCCCAATCGAAATCTACGATGGGATCGGTGCGCACGAGCGCCGGAGCGCCCTCAAGATTCTGATTCTCGAAGTACTCCGCGTGCAAGCCGTTCTCGCGGCCGCCCGGCTCAGTGCGAAACTCGGTTTGCGCCACGACTTCGCCGACAGGAATTGTATCGGCCGCATAAAAAACTTTTGCGCCGGTGCCGAGATAATTGCTCACCCCTTCGAGATAGCTCACGGAATTGAACGGAGTAACCTGCGAACTTCCGCCTCCGCCTACCACCGCGGGATACGCGTCCGGGCCAATCACGGCGATCGTTTTGAGATTCTGTTTGGCGAGAGGAAGAATGTTGTGGTCATTTTTCAATAGGACCATGCTGCTCTCAGCTTCTTCGAGTGCGAGCTTGCGTCCTTCCTGGCTGAGCGCTGGGATGGAGGGATCGGTCTGGTCGCGATCAAAGAAGCCGAACTCGATGGCTTTCCGCAAAATCCGGCGCACTTTGTCGTCAATCGCCGCCACCGTCACTTTGCCCTGTTGAATCGCCGGCTGAAGCGTGGCGCGATTCATGAAGACGGCCGAAGGCATCTCGAGATCGAGGCCGCCATTGGCAGACGCGACGCCATCATGCGTCGCGCTCCAATCAGACATGATGATTCCATCGAACCCCCATTCCTTCTTCACAACTTCATTATTGAGATAGGCGTTCTGTGTCATGTGCACGCCGTTGACGAGATTGTAGGAGTCCATGATCGCGGCGAGATGGGCTTCTTTGATGGAGGCTTCAAACGCAGGCAGATAAATCTCGCGGAGCGTGCGCTCGTCGATTTCCGAACTGATGGTCTTGCGGTCGTATTCCTGATCATTCGCTACGAAATGCTTCGCCGTGGCCATCACGTGCTGCGATTGGATGCCTTCGATTTCGGAGACGGCAATTCGCGAGGCGAGAAAGGGATCTTCGCCGAAGTATTCGAAATTTCTGGCGCACATGGGCGCGCGGTAGATATTCATTCCGGGACCGAGAATGATGTGAACGCCGCGTGCGCGAGCATCGCGGCCCATCATGACTCCGACGCGCGAGGCAACATCAGTATCCCAGGAAGCAGCCAGCGCGATCCCGGCGGGATAGGCGGTTGTCGGGCCGTAATCGTGCACACCCAGAGGACCATCGGACATTTTCAGCGTGGGAATCCCGAGGCGCGGAAACGAATGCGTATACATATTCGGGATGCCGCCGATCAGGTCAATCTTCTCCTCGAGAGTCATGCGGCTGAGAATCGCCTCGACGCGTTGTTCGGGATCCTGCGCTGCGAGGCGCTCTGGTGCGATGAAAAGTTGAGGGACACTACCGGCAAAAATGAGGGCGACGGCGAGTCTGAGGCCACGCATAGCGTTCCTAAATCCTCGAATCGTGCGGCGCCTGCCTGGCGGCGCGCGGATGACAATTCTATCGGAACGCGGGTCTGAGTTCAGCGGAAAGGTAAGTAAGAAAAGAAGTTATTTTGCCGCGGGATGGCTCGGCTAAACCGGATCTTCTTTCTGAATTTTGTCGAACCGCTCTGCCTTCGAATGTGCGAACTAGCTCGTGACCACGCCTGCGCTTTACGTGTGATGCCCGTCACACCCGGCTGTGTGATGAGACACAGATAATGTTGCCGGGGAGACTCAGAATGCAGGAGTGAGAGCTGGAGGAGTCCGGTCATGAGCATCCCCAATCTTCTCTTCATCTCACCGAATCGGCTCCCACGCTCCGGCTCAAGCGCCCGGTGCGCTTCCGGTCTTTCTGCATCTGCTTCGGCGGCCGCGGGTTGCGCGACAGTAGTTTCGATCGGAGGCACGCCGGAGCGCGTCGCAGGACTCGGGGGAATTGCCCATGGGAAAGGGGAACGCACGTGAGTTCCTGGGAGAACGAATACCGCACTAGGTTGCAGACGGCTGATGTGGCGTTGCGCGCGGTGCAATCGGGAATGCGCGTCTATATCCAGCCGGGTTGCGCAGAGCCTGAAACGCTAGTCGAAGCGCTCTTGAAGCGCGCTCCCTTCGTTCGCGACGTGGAAGTGGTCCATCTGCTCACTCTGGGTTGTGCAGACTATGTGGCGCCGGAAATGGCGGGACACTTCCGGCACAACGCGTTTTTCATCGGCGGCAACGTGCGTGCTGCGGTGAACGACGGACGCGCGGACTATACGCCTGTGTATCTGAGCGAAGTCGAAGAACTATTCGAAAGCGGAGCCATGCCGCTGGACGTGGCATTGATCGAAGTTTCACCACCGGACACGCACGGCTTCTGTTGCTTTGGAGTGGGCGTGGACACCACGCTGACCGCGGCGAGATGCGCGCGCCATGTGATCGCGCAAGTGAACGATCAGATGCCGCGGACCTTCGGCGATAGCTTCATCCACGTCAGCCAGATTCACGCGTTCGTTGATTCTTCACGGCCGCTGTGCCAATTGCCGAAGCAGGAGATTTCCGAACTGCACGTGGCCATTGCCCGCAACGTCGCATGCCTGATCGACGACGGCGCGGTGATCCAGACCGGCATCGGCGGAATCCCCGATGCGGTGTTGCCGTTTCTGATGGACCGCAAAGACCTGGGCGTGCACTCAGAACTGGTATCCGACAGCGTGATCCCGCTGATCGAATCGGGAGTGCTCACCGGCGCGCGCAAAAACTTCAAGCCGCGCAAGATCATCCTGGGATTCGCGCTCGGGACGAAAAAACTTTTCGATTTTGTGGATAACAACCCAATCTTCGAATTCCACCCCAGTGCTTATTCCAACGACCCCGCACTGATCGCGCGTAACGACAACATGGTGGCGATCAATTCCGCCCTGCAGGTGGACCTGACCGGGCAGGTCTGCTCCGACTCTATCGGAACAAATTTCTACAGCGGCATCGGCGGGCAAGTGGACTTCTTGCGGGGCGCTGCCCATTCCAAAGGCGGCAGGCCGATCATCGCGCTGCCCTCGACGGCGCGCAACGGCGAAACTCCACGTATCGTGCCGACACTCACCGCCGGATCGGGCGTAGTGACCAGCCGCGGGCTGGTGCGCTACATCGTCACCGAATACGGCGTGGCCAATCTGCACGGCAAGACGATTCGGGAGCGCGCCAAGGCGCTCATCGAGATCTCCCATCCGAAATTCCGGGACGAGCTGTACGAGTACTGCGAACGCACCAAGTGGCTGCAGCATCCGCAACTCCAGCCGATTGGTGAAGTGAGGTGAGTATGGCCACTACAGCACGCGGAAACGTCTTTATCAACGAGGACGAGTGCAAAGGATGCGGGCTGTGCGTGGAGTCCTGCCCGCCCCACTGCCTGGCGCTGGCGCCGGAATTGAGCGGATACGGCGTGCATCCGGCGCGCTATTCCGGCATGGAGTGCACGGGCTGCGGCATCTGCTTTTACTGCTGCCCGGAGCCTGGAGCGATTACCGTTTACCGGCTGAAGAAGCCGGCCAAGGTCGTGGAAGTAACGCAGCCGGGAGGCAGTTATGCCGCAGCTTTGTAAGGGCAACGTAGCGGTGATGAAAGGCGCTCTGTTGGCAGGCTGCCGCGCTTTCTACGGCTATCCAATCACTCCAGCCAGCGAAATTACCGAGGCCGCGGCGCTCTTTCTGCCGCAAGTGGGCGGAACGTTCCTGCAGGCGGAGAGCGAAGTAGCGGCGATCAACATGGTTTACGGAGCGGCTGCTGCGGGAGTTCGTGTGATGACCGCATCTTCGGGACCCGGCCTGAGCCTGATGCAGGAAGGCATCTCCTACATCGCCGGAGCGGAATTGCCCTGCGTGATCGTGGACGTGATGCGCGGCGGACCGGGACTCGGCAACATCGCGCCGGAACAAAGCGATTATTTCGCGATGGTCAAGGGTGGTGGGCACGGCGATTATCACAACATCGTGCTCGCTCCAGCTTCCGTTCAGGAAATGTCCGAACTCACCACGCTAGCATTTGATCTGGCGGACAAATATCGCAATCCCGTAATCGTTCTCGCCGACGGCTTCGTTGGACAGATGATGGAGAAGCTGGATCTGACCTACCGCGAAGCGACGCCACCCGAGAAACCCTGGGCCGTGAAAGGCACACCGGAGACGCGCAAGAATCTGGTCTCTTCCATCTTCCTCGAGCCTGACGAATTGGAAGAACATCAACGGCAGATGGAAGCGAAATACGCGCGGGCGCGCAACGAGGAGACGCGTTACGAAGAGTACCGCACACAGGACGCCGACGTGCTGCTTGTCGGCTACGGAATCGTTTCCCGCGTGTTGCGCTCAGTCGTGGAAGAGGCGCGCCGCAAGGGGTTGAGGGTCGGGTTGTTCCGGCCAATCACATTGTGGCCATTCCCGTCGAATGCCCTGTCCCAAGCCGCGACGCGCGCCGGAAAAGTGCTGGTCGTGGAATTGAGCAACGGACAGATGGTGGAAGACGTACGTTTGGCAGTGAACGGCAAGGTGCCGGTGGAATTTTACGGACGAACCGGTGGCAACGTGCCGTCGGTGGAGGAAATCTGCGCCGAATTGACGGCTCGCGCAGCATTGACCGTTTAAGTGAAGGGGACGCCCATGAGCAATCAAGAAGAAGTGGCAATAAAAGGGCTAGAGCCAGACGCCACGAATTACGAAGTGATTCAGTCCAAGTCGCCGGTCTTCTACGAAATCTTCGAACGCAAGTCTGATCTGAAGCACCAGACGCACTATTGCCCCGGCTGCGGGCATGGCATCGTGCACAAGTTGATCGCGGAGGCGATCGAGGATTTGAATCTTCAGGACAAAACCATTTTCGTGAGTCCGGTAGGCTGCTCCGTGTTTGCCTATTACTACTTCGACTTGGGAAACGTGCAGGTGGCGCACGGGCGCGCTCCGGCTGCGGCGACGGGCATCAAGCGATCGTGCCCGGACAAGATGGTGATCTCGTATCAGGGCGATGGAGATCTGGCGGCGATCGGTTTGGCGGAAATCGTGCACGCCGCGAACCGGGGAGAAAAAATCACCGTCATCTTCGTGAATAACGCGATTTATGGAATGACCGGTGGGCAGATGGCGCCTACCACGCTGGTCGGGCAGAAGACCACGACCTCGCCGTTCGGCCGCCGACCGGCCAACGAAGGCTTCCCCATGCACATGGCCGAATTGCTGGCCTCGCTCGAAGCCCCGGTGTACATCGAGCGCGTGGCGCTCTCTGACAATAAAAACATCATGAAGGCGCGCCGGGCGGTCCGCAAGGCGCTCGAAATTCAGCGCGACGGCGTGGGCTTCTCGTTCGTTGAGATCCTCTCGCCATGCCCGACGATCTGGGGCAAAGATCCCGTGGACGCGCGCGAGTGGGTCGAAAAGAGCATGATCCCCGTGTTCCCCCTGAACGTATTCCGCGACCGCAAGCCCGAAGCCGTGGCTGACAATCCGCCGCCGCAACGGACCATCCCCGAAGTCTTGGAATTGGGCACGCAGGAAAAAGCGCAGCTCTCCGCCGCACCGCATCATGAGCACGGTTTCGAGCAGATGAAAATCAAGGTGGCGGGATTCGGTGGTCAGGGCGTGCTGCTACTGGGGCAATTGCTCACCGAGATCGGCGTGCGCGAAGGGCTGGAAGTGAGCTGGCTGCCGTCTTACGGGCCCGAGATGCGCTCCGGCAGCGCCCATTGCCATGTGTGCCTCTCGCGGAATCGCATTGGCTCTCCGCTGATTTCCCAGCCGGATGTGCTCGTCGCCATGAATGAAATCTCGCTGCGCAAGTTCGCGGCGGAAGTGGATGAACACGGGTTGATTCTCTACAACGGCGCGGCTCTCCCGAAAGATTTCGCGCCTCCTGTAGCGCGCGTGGCATGCATTCCGGCCTCCGAGATCGCCGACAAGCTGGGCTTCGCAAAGGCAGCAAACATTGTGCTGTTGGGAGCGCTGCTCGAAGAAACAGGGTGCCTCACAACGAAGACGGCACTGGAAACCATCGAGGCCAAGGTCAAGAAAACCGCGGTGCTCGAGATCAATCGCAAGGCGCTCGAAGAAGGACGCCAGTTTGTTGATCAGAAGATTTGGGCGGGCCCGGAGACTCAGGCCGACGGCTTCGCTGAATAGAGATTCCGCGCGGAAACCTCGCGGCGCGACCGCACAATCGGCAGGCTCTGGTGATCTTTCCAGGGATTGAAGTGGGTTGAACGGATTGAGGGGGGAACGGACATGTCTATTACGCCGAAGGAAGTACGCGAATACCACGCCGGCAGCCGGCCGGGCAAGACTTCGGTCGTGCCCACCAAGCCCTGCCGCACGCAACGGGACCTGAGCCTGGCCTACACGCCCGGCGTCGCGATTCCTTGCCTCGACATCCAGGACGATCCCAGCAAGGCGTTTCTGTACACGGGCAAAGGCAACCTTGTCGCCGTCGTATCGAACGGCACGGCGGTCCTGGGTCTCGGCAACATCGGAGCGCTGGCAGGAAAGCCCGTGATGGAAGGCAAAGCGGTGCTCTTCAAGCGCTTTGCCGATATCGACGTGTTCGATCTGGAAGTGGGATCGGAGAATCCGGAAGATGTAATCAAGTTCTGCCAGCTTCTCGAACCCACCGTCGGTGGCATCAATCTGGAAGACATCAAAGCGCCGGAGTGTTTCTACATCGAAGAGACGTTGCGCAAGACGATGACTGTTCCGGTGATGCACGACGATCAGCACGGCACCGCCATCATTTCTGGAGCGGCGCTGCTCAATGCTATGGAGATCGTGAATAAGCCGCTGGATAAAGTGCGCGTGGTGTTTAACGGCGCGGGGGCCGCGGCCATCGCCTCCGCGGAGCATTACGTCCGATTGGGAGTGAAGCGCGAAAACATCTTCATGGTGGACACGAAGGGCGTGATCTACACGGGCCGCACTGAGGGCATGAACGCGTACAAAGCACGCTTCGCTCAGAATACGAATCTGCGCACATTGGCGCAGGCTGTCGAAGGCGCAGATGTATTCGTCGGGCTTTCGGTGAAGGGCGCCATGACGCAGGCCATGCTGCGGGCCATGGCCCCGCGACCGGTGGTGTTTGCGCTGGCCAATCCCGATCCCGAAATTACTTACGAGGGTGCTCTGGCAGCCCGCAAGGACGTGATCATTTGCACCGGCCGCACAGACTACCCGAATCAGGTAAACAACGTCCTCGGTTTCCCATTCATATTCCGCGGCGCGCTCGACGTGCGGGCCACGGCAATCAACGAAGAAATGAAGCTGGCGGCAACGCGCGCTCTAGCGGCGCTGGCGAAAGAGGACGTTCCTGATTCTGTGTGCAACGCCTACGGCGTCGGGCGCATCCGCTTTGGCCCTGAGTACATCATTCCGAAGCCTTTCGACCCGCGCGTCCTGGTGTGGGAGGCGAGCGCGGTAGCCAAAGCGGCGATGGAAACGGGAGTAGCCCGGCAAACTGTGGACCTCGATGAATATCGCGACCGGCTCGAGCGGCTACTTGGCAAAGCGCATGAAACGATGCGCACGGTGATTCGCAAAGCCCAGTCGATGCCGCGCCGCGTTGTGTTCCCGGAAGGCGATAATGAAAAAGTGCTGCGCGCCGCTCACATCCTGGTAGATGAAAAGATCGCCCAGCCCATCCTATTGGGCAACGCGGCCACGATCCGCACCAACATGGCCAACCTGGGCCTTTCGCTCAATGGCATGGAGGTCGTGGACCCCGCTGATTGGCACCGCCGCGATCACTACATTCAGATGTTCTATGAGCTACGGCAGCGGAAGGGCGTGACGCTCACCGAAGCGCCCGAGCTGATTATGAACCGCAACATCTTCGGATGCATGATGGTGAAACTGGGCGACGCGGACGCGCTGGTGAGCGGCGTGACGCAACATTACCCCGATACCATTCGCCCCGCTCTGCAAGTGATCAAGCCGCGGCCCGGCCTGCACAAAGTCGCCGGGCTGTACGTGATGGTCACGCCGCACGGCGACCTTTACTTCTTGGCGGATTGCTCGGTGAATATCGATCCCACGGCGGAAGATCTGGCGGAGATCGCCACTTGCGCAGCGCAGACCGCCAGGCGGTTTGGCGTCACTCCGCGGGTGGCCATGCTCTCGTTTTCCAATTTCGGCAGCACGGAGCACCCGCAGACAGAAAAGGTGCGCCGCGCCGTCGAGCTCGTCCGGTTGGCGGATCCCACGCTGATGGTGGACGGTGAAATGATGGCCGACACGGCGGTGGTGCCGGAGATCATCGAAGAGACTTACCCGTTCTCGCATCTTCATGGCGGCGCCAACGTGTTGATCTTCCCCGATCTCATTTCAGCGAACGCTTCCTACAAACTGCTCTCGCGCATCGGCGGTGCGGAAACCATCGGGCCAATCTTGATGGGCATGTCCAAGCCGGTGCACGTCCTGCCGCGCGGTGCGGGGGTGGAAGAAATCGTCAACATCGCGGCCTTTGCCGTCGTGGATGCCCAGGAGAGTTTACCGGTTGCGGAGCGGAGCGAGGTGCCTGAGCCGGTTACCGTGTAAGACTGTAGCGTAGCAGCGCTACGGAGCGGGCGCGTCGCGCCACACCAATAGCCTTTAGATGTGGTATCCGAAAGAAGATTGATTACGCCCGAGCTGAATCCTTGGAATGCGTCTTCTTTGGAACGTACTCGCCGAGTGGACCCGACTTCTCCCACTGCCGCACGACCACCATATCCGGGTGTTCTCGCACGAACTTCTGAGTCATATGGCAGCTCCAGCAGACGGGCAAGTCCTCTGAGAACGCTCCCGGGAGGGTCTCCGCAGGAAGATCATTCCACTCTTCCGTCTTACTCTCGCGGTCGAGCAGCGCGGGTTTGTGATCGAAGTGGCTAAGGGTGTCGATTCGCTTCCCGCAATACACGCATTTCTTTCCCGCGAACCAGTGCGAAGCGATGGACCACACGCGATGATTCTCAGGATCACGTTCGATCTGCGGGAGACAGTCTTGATCGCAATCGGCTCGCTCCGGCCAGCGCGAACAATCGCACAACTCAAGGTCGTCCCGTCCGGCTAACGCGTTCAGTGTAGCGCGCCGGAGATTCACCTTGACGGCTGCTGGCGCGTGCGTTTCCGGACAGGTAATCAGCATCTTGCCCCGAAATGTCAACGCTCCCCACACTCGCCTGGTCACGAACACAATGGCGATGGCTAGCAATGCGATGACGACATAGACCTCGGTTGCCATGGTGTCCTCCCCGCCAGCCGCCAGACAATTACCTTCAGGCGGCGGCATCACATAACTAATGTTCGACCTCGCCGGGCCCGCCGTCTGTGAAGCCCATCACCCGGAGCGGTGCCCTGCGTCACATCGCGGAAGATGAAAATCCGAACGAAATGGAACGAGTCGCCCAGCGTATCCGCTGTCACTCTGCCCCGTGACGCCGGTCATGGCAGACTCGCGCGAAATTTCGTACACGTATTGGATGGAGGGCGGCGCGATGCGCGACCCCGCGATGAAGTGACGTACGCGAGGCGAACCAACCGCGCGAGCGCCTAAGAAGGAGGACTTATGTATAGCCGTCACATGACGTTCCAGATCAAGAAAAGTGCGGTGTCAGAGTTTCCGCAGATAATTGAGAAGGAACTGCTTCCCCTGCTACGCACGCAAACGGGTTTCCTCGATGAGGTGATCCTAGTTGCTCCCGACAAGCCGGAAGGGGTCGCCATTAGCTTGTGGGAGAAGAAGGAGTTTGCTGACAATTACACTCGGGATTTCTATCCAGAGGCGGCCAAGATCATGAACAAGTACATCGAGGGCATGCCCGTGGTGAAGACTTTCGAAGTGGGGTATGCAACGCTTCCAAAGTTCGAGAAGTTCGCCACGGTGGCTCACAACTAAGTTTCGGCAGCTCTTTCTGGAGAGGGGGCCAGACGGGTCCCCTCTTCAACCTCGATCTCCCGTGAGCGGAAGACAGGAGGAGAGCCATGAAAGTCCCAGAGACGGCCTTCAAACTCGCCTTTTTCGGAATGAAGCATGAAGCGGGCGACATCATCGACTACGTCGCGATCTGCTTTTCCCTGGTGACCTCGATCCTGGCGGGCATCGTTGCCGCGCTTTGGTTCGGCCATATTTTTGGCGCGCTGGCCGGCCTGATCGCAGGAATTGGTTGTTACGGCCTTAGCATGATTTTGTGCTCGCTCGCGCTCGTGCCGCAAAATTCCAGCTCTGAGAAATAGCATTATTTCTCAGGTTGTGGAGCACAGTTCGGGCGGCGCTCCCAGGATGCGGGAACTTCTCTGCTAGGCTCCAGCCGCTGCTGCTTCGAAGGGATAGTGTCTCGTGGTGTGCTGAACGGAAACCCACTTTAGCGTTGTGAATTCCTCTAGAGCCCATCTCCCATTCAGACGTCCTACCCCGGAAGCTTTTTCTCCACCGAAAGCTACGAGCGGATCGTCGTTGATCGTGCCGTCGTTCACGTGGATCGCTCCAGAGTCGATCTGTTTTGCGAGTTGCGCGCCGAATTCAATGTTTCGCGTGTGGATGGCGCCGCTGAGGCCGAACGGGCTGTCGTTAGCGATGCGAATCGCTTCTTCCGGCGTATCGAATGGAATGACGCAAACGGCTGGGCCAAACATTTCGTCTTGCGCGATGGACATGTTCGGGCGGACATCGGCGAAAATCGTGGGCGAAACGAGATTGCCTTCAGCTTTGCCTTGCAGAACAGCACGCGCTCCTTCGGCGACGCCCTTTTGAATCTGCTTCGAAAGCGTATCCGCTTGGGCTTTGTTCATCAGCGGGCCAATATCGGTTTTTGGATCGCGCGGATCGCCGACTTTCAAGCCAGCCACGCGCTTCACGTATTTCTCGAGAAACTGATTGTAAATCGAACGATGCACCAAGATTCGGTTGGCGGACATGCAGATTTGTCCTTGGTGCGTGAAGCGGCTGAATACTGCCGCGTTGAGGGCCAGCTCGAGATCCGCATCCTGCAGCACAATAAACGCGCTGTTTCCGCCCAGCTCCAAAATTGCTTTCTTCAAGCACCTGCCCGCTACCTCTCCGATCTTCCGGCCGACTCCTTCCGATCCGGTAAACGAGATGACCCGCGGAATCGGGTGATCGATGAATTTATCGCCGAGATCGCGGATGTCCGCGACGATCACGTTCAGCAAGCCTTTCGGAATACCCGATTCTTCGAATACCCTGGCGACCAGCGTTCCTCCGGTGATTGCCGCATCGTCGTGCGGCTTCAGCACGACGCCGTTGCCGGCGCCAATGGCCGTCGCCACCGAGCGCATGCTCAAGAAAAATGGAAAGTTGAATGGGCTGATGACGCCGACGACGCCAACGGGAACGCGATACAGCCTGTTCTCTTTGCCCTCGACCGCCGACGGAATGATCTCGCCGATCATCCGCAGTGGATAGGTGGACGCTTCCTTGATGATGTTCTTGACGATGGAAATCTCGAAGAATGCTTTGAGCCCAGTGCCGCCCAGCTCCTCGATGATAATGTCCGTAATCTCCGCTTCATTTTTTTCGACGAACGCGAATGCCTTCTCAAGTACCGTTCGCTTTTCGTAGGCGTTGACCCCTTCCCAGATTTTTTGCGCGGCCGCCGCGGAACGATAAGCCTCATCCAGGTCCGCGAGATTCGCGAGCTTGAATTCGCAGATCGGATTCTGGTTATAGGGATTCCGGTCCGTCAGGATCTTGCCGGCGTTGCCATCTCTCCAGGTGCCGCCAATGTATTGCTTATTCAGCGTTGCGAATGAAGTCATGAGATTCCCCTTTTTTCTGAGAGAAGTTGGTCGCCATCATAATCCAGAAACGGCGGTCTTGCAGCTTTCACCGGGCCGTTCATTCCGGCAGGTCCGGGTGGCGGGTTCGCACGTGGTAGCGGCCCGAATGAAAAATCAAGGGCTCGCCCTCATTCCATTTGTAATCCTCGACTTCGCCGATGAAGATGACGTGATCGCCGCCATCATACTGCCGCACGTTGCGGCAAATGAAATGTGCGGTGGCGCCTTTCAACAAAGGGCAGCCGCCGCGCCCCTCGACACATTCGACATCGGCGAACTTGTCTTCGAGGGAAGTAGCGAACTGCCGCGAAAGATGATGCTGGTTGGCCGCCAACACGCTGACCGCGAAGTGAGCAGCGTTCGTGAAATCCGCCAGAGACGCCGATTGCCGTGACAAGCTCCAGAGCACAAGCGGCGGATCGAGCGATACGGATGAAAAAGAATTCACCGTCAGACCGATGCGGCGCCCATCCTGCGCGCGCGTGCTCACCACGGTCACTCCGGTCGCGAACTGCCCCAGTGCACGGCGGAAATCGCGCCGGTCGAAGCGCTCGGCTGCAGCCTTCGCAGCCTGCTCCAGAAACGTCTCGGCTTCCGCGGCGTCAATGAACCAGGGGAAAAACGAGCGCGGGTCGTCAAAGCCGTTGGCGACCGCTTCCGCCACTTCCGGTAATCTTCCCGCGGCCTCCAGAATCTTGATGACGTGCGGCGGAGGATTGAGCAACGTGTTCGTCCACTCCGTGACCCAGCGGGCGTATCCGTTCCAATAGCGATCAAATGTCTGTTGCATCCAGTCGCGATCCGCCGGTCGCTCGCCGTGCTCGATGATGCTTCGCATATAAATGTCGGCGCACTTGGCGGCATTGTTCGAGCCTTGCCCGGTGATGGGATCGTTGAGCACGGTCGCGTCCGCCATCCCGAGGACTTGTTTTCCCGAAGGAAGGGTTGCCACTGGTCTGCGCACCACGGGAGTTAGAGAGCCGGTCAGGGTTCCGTGTTCGTCGGTCAGCGCGATCTTCCTGCATCGCTTCGCCTCCCAGGGCAGATACGTTTCGAGAATCCATTTCGACTTGGCAAGATGCTGCTCCGGCGTGTTTACGTTGGCCCAGCAATCCATCGGGCCGCCGGGAATGCCCTCAAAAACCATGATCTCGCACGGGCCCGATATGGTGAGCGCCGGAAACACGAAATATTCCCCGACTCCAGGGATGAGATTGAAACAAACGGCGGCGAAAGGCTCGCGCGGACGCATTCCCGTCACATATGTGAGTGAAAGAATGCGCTGCGGCGTTCGATAGGGCGACCGCGTCGCGTCGGGTTCGAAGAGCGAGCCAAGCGCTCCCTTGCCCACCGCGACGATCACCAGATCGTGGCTTCGAGCGTACGCTTCGATGTCCGCGATCTGCACATCCTTTACGACCAACTCGCCGCCTTTGCGCTCGAACTCGTCCATCCATCGCGGCATTTTGATGCGCTGATCCACGGCTTGCGCAGGATTATTAAGACGCGCTGCCCAATCCACGGCTTTGCCGCCATGAGGGCCCGGAACCGTGAAGCTCATCCCTTCAACATTGGGACACTCTTGCTCCCAAAAATTCAGGCCCAGGTCGCGTTCGGTTTGCAGCGCCCAGTCGAACATGCACTGGCTCGACATCACACGGCCGGAGCGGATTTGATCGGCCGAACGGTCGGAGAGCACGGTAACTTCGTAGCCGGAATCGAGTAATCCGAGAGCGAGCTGTAAGCCGGATTGTCCCGCGCCAACGATGGCGATGCGTTTCATGAAGAAGGCCTGGGGAAGCGCTGCTATTGCATTAATTTCGGAATCGCCGGCTCAGCCATCTCGGGCCCCATTGCGGAATAGCCCCCATCGACGGCCAGATCCGTGCCGGTAATGAAAGATGCGTGAGACGAGCAAAGGAACAGCACGCCTTGTGCGACTTCGTCCGGCTCGCCCACGCGCCCCAGCAAGTGAAATGCGCCACCGACTTTGTTTGTTTTCACTTTGTCGCCGTGGGTCAACTCATCCATCAGGCGGCACCACGTCCATCCCGGCGAAATGGAATTGACGCGAATCCTGTCGTGGGCCAGGTCCATAGCTTCATTCCGAGTTACTTGAAGAATTGCGGCCTTGGTCGTGGGATAAAGCCATCGCCCCGTCTGCGCTACTTTGGCGCTGATACTTCCAAAGTTCACAACTGCTCCGCCTCCGCGTTTCGCCATGTGCGGCCGCACCGCCTTCAGCATCAGCACGCCGCCGACGACGTTCACGTTATAGCTCTCGAGCCACTCCTGCCTCGTTGATTCGAGTGCATTATCCACATAGACGCAAGCGAGATTCACAAGAAAATCGATGCCACCGAAAGTCTTCAATGTACTTTCGACACACGCTGCGATCTGCCCATCGTCGGCCAGATCCGTCTTGACGAAACAAACGCTTGGTTTGAGTTCGTCGGCGATGGCCTGTCCGTCCTTCGCATTCACATCCGCCACGACAACCTTTGTTCCTTCGCGATGAAACGCGCGAACGACCTGAGCGCCGATTAATGTCGCGCCTCCGGTGACAATCGCCACTTTGTCTTTGAGTCCGTCCATGGAGAGAACCCCCGGTGTCTTGTCGTACTCGATTTCGCTGCGCGTAACCTTACCACGCGTCCGAAGAGCGACAAAGTTCCTTGAAGTACGTCCGTAATGTAGCTCACCTCTTCAGAGGTGAGGCCTTTCGCTTTCTCCTTTGCTTTTGCTCTTGGCTTTCAGTTCTGTCTTTCGCCCCTCACTCATCTCGCCAAAAAAATCTGGACTCGCGGTATCCGAACGAGCAAAATAGGCCGCCTTCAGAGACATTTCGCGAGGTGAACCATGAACAAGATCGCCATCATCGGCGGAGGACAGTCGGGTCTGCAATTAGCGCTGGGCCTGCAGAAACGCGGCTATGACATCACTGTCGTCTCCAATCGCACCCCGGAGCAAATCCGCAAAGGCCGCGTCACCTCGAGCCAATTCATGTTTCACGATTCCCTCCAGAACGAGCGGGACCTGGGCATCAACTTCTGGGAGAAGGAATGTCCGAACACGGACGGAATAGCATTCGCGGTGCCGGGGCCGGACAGCAGCCGCGCCCTCTTCTGGGAAGCGAAACTCGACCATCCCGGACAATCCGTCGATCAACGAGTGAAATTCGCCGGCTGGATGGAAGAATTCACAAAGCGCGGCGGCAAGGTAGTCATCCAGGATGCCGGCGTGCAGGAACTTGAGGAGTACGCCAAGAACAACGATCTCGCGATCGTGGCATCAGGAAAAGGAGAAATCGCGCGCCTGTTTGAAACGGACGCTGCGAACACTCCTTATACGACGCCGATGCGAGCGCTTGCGCTCACCTACGTGAAGAACATGGTGCCGCGAGAAAAATTCACTGCCGTCGCCTTCAACTTGATTCCGGGCGTCGGCGAATATTTCGTCTTTCCGGCGCTGACCACGAGCGGCGCATGCGAAATCATGGTCTTCGAGGGCGTCCCTGGCGGACCAATGGATTGCTGGGGCGACGTGAAAACACCGGCTCAGCATCTCCAGCGCAGCAAAGAAATCCTGCAGAAGTTTCTCCCGTGGGAAGCAGACCGCTGCCGGAACATCGAACTCACCGACGACATGGGAATTCTTGCCGGCAAATTCGCTCCCACCGTCCGCAAGCCCGTTTGCAAGCTGCCTTCTGGGCGCCTGGCCATGGGCATGGCGGATGTAGTTGTTCTAAATGATCCAATCACAGGCCAAGGCTCGAATACGGCGAGCAAAGCAGCGAAGGTTTACATGACCCGCATCCTGGAGCGCGGTGACAAGCCCTTCGACGCCGCCTGGATGCAGGACACCTTCAATTCCTTCTGGACCTACGCGCAATGGGTCGTGAAGTGGACCAACACCCTGCTCACTCCGCCTCCGCCCCACATACTTCAATTGATGGGCGCGGCGTCTCAGATTCCGCCGTTGGCCAGCAAGATCGCCAATGGATTCAACAATCCCCCGGACTACAATCCGTGGTGGTTCGACGCGAACGAAGCCCAAAAGCTGATCGGAGCCCAACAAGCGGGTGCGTGATCGAGCCGTGCTCTTACGCTACCGAGACTGTAACGTGCTTTGAATTTTCGATCCGCGCAGCACGCTTTCTCGTTCGCGATTGTATGAGCATTCCTCGCCCGGCGTTTCTAAGCTCCGTCTTGACAAACCATAGTGCGCGGTATTGAATAATCCCCGCTCGCGCGCGGCGAATACGTACTCGCTCCCTTTTTCGCGCCGCGCCGCTCACGATAGACTCTGCACCACTGGCGAGGCTTTCATGGAAAGACGTGTGGCTACTCTGCTGCGCCGCCTCGACCGCTGGGAACATCGATGAAGCCCGAACAAAAAGTCCTCGGTGGACGCCGCAGCGTGAAAGTCGCGGTCGTTCAAACCCCGCCCGTCTATCTGGATCGAACCAAGAGCGTAGACCGTGCCTGCGCCAAAATTGCCGAAGCCGCGGCTCAGGGTGCGGAACTCATAGCTTTCACGGAGACCTGGCTGGCAGGCTATCCCTACTGGGGCGAAGGATGGGAGTCCCAGTTACAAAACTGGCTGCCAGTGCGCATCCGGTTTTATGACAATGCGGTGCTGATCCCCAGCGAGGACACCGAGCGACTCTGCCAGGCCGCCGCGAAGGCCAACGCCCACGTGGTCATCGGCTGCAACGAGATGGATTCGCGCCGGGGCGTGCACACGATCTATAACACGCTCCTATTTATCGATCGCTCGGGGCACATTCTGGGGCGCCACCGCAAGACGGTGCCCACATTTGTCGAGCGCGCCGTCTGGGGCTGCGGTGATGGCAGCGATCTGGTCACCTACGAGACCGATATCGGCCGCATTGGCGGATTAATTTGCGGCGAACACCTTATGACGCTGATCCGCGCTCGCCTGATTGAGCAGGGAGAGGATTTTCACATCGCGGTGTTTCCTGGCGCCTTCTCGATTCATTGTGGTCCGAAGCTAGAGGAGCCGGATTTCGATGGCCGCTTTTTCTGGGGCCACACTTCCTCTCGCGCACACGCCATGGAAGCCGGCGCGTTTGTCCTTTCCGCGTGCGGCTATTTCACCGCAAACGATCTGCCCGCCGATTTTCCCTTGCGAGATACCGTGAATCTTGACTACGCACACGGTGGCAGCCAGATCGTCTCGCCCGTCGGCGTCCCTCTCGTGCCTCCGACATCTGGGGACACGATCATTTATGCCGAGTGCCAGGCC
>Ga0310037_10000125_pt1 | contig 64222 bp, 97 predicted proteins | sample Sb_taG_11_FD_200239 | JGI IMG/M metagenome (GOLD analysis project Ga0310037, IMG submission 200239) | Peat soil microbial communities from Weissenstadt, Germany - Sb_50d_3_AS metaG (v2) (version 2) | ecosystem: Environmental > Terrestrial > Soil > Wetlands > Peat | place: Germany: Weissenstadt... | reverse complement strand
GCCCGCGCGCCTGTCGTCGGGCGTGCAGAGACGGGATTTCATGCACGTCGAGGACGTAGGCCGAGCTCTCGCGCAGCTCGTGCTATCGCCTATCACCGGGACCGTCGAGGTCGGCACGGGTCATGGCGTCCGGGTGCGAGACGTCGCCGACGCGATCGGCGTTTTGGCGGGCGCGCCCAAACTCATCGCGCTCGGCATGCTCCCCGACCGCACCACCGAGCCAGAGAGGGTCGTGGCGGACGCTACCAGGCTCTCGTCGATCGGCTTTGCGCCATACTACTCGCTCGCCTCGGGCCTCGAGTCGGCCCTTGAGTACTGGCGCTGGCGGGAACTTCAGCGAATCTTGGCGTAGCGGGGCTCGCGCGCCAAGTAGAGCGCGAGATTGCTCTTGTCCTGCTCGCATCCGTCAGGGCGCAGCTCGATCGCCCGCCGGCAGGCGGCCTTGCCGAGCTCTTCGCAGCCTGGGACGTAATACGCGTGCCAGCCGAGCAGGTGCGCGATCGTGTACGCGTGGTCCTCCACGAAGAGCATCCCCTTCTGCTCCGAGAGCTCGAAGGCTCTCCTCGCGAAGAGCACGCACTGCGCGTGCTCGTCTCTCGCGCCGTACTCGGCGGCCAAGTCCGCGAGCGGCTCGGAGCGCATGGGATTGTCCTCGTGGGCGTCGAGCCAATACTGCACGCAAAACGGCCAGCGGATGTCGGCCTCGCGCGCGGCGCGCGCCTTATAGAGCTTCGCGGAGAATATCTCCTCCTTGAATCCTCCCCCGAGCTTGATGCGCACGTCGTAGGCCGCGATGGCCTCCCGGTACTTGGCCGAGCGCGCCTCAGGATCCTCGAGCGAGCCGGCGAGGTCCGCCAGCGTGCGCCCCAAGTAGAAAGCGGCTCGCGTATTGCCTGGATCCTTCTCGAGCTCGGCGCGCAGCACGGCGACGTCCCTCTCCCAGCGGGCGGCGGTTTTCTTGTTACCGGTCGCGTCCGGGTAGTGGTCGATCGACGCGCCCTCGATAGAGCGGATGTCTGCTGGGTAGGAGCCCTGCCCGGGCGGAAGGAGCAACTCGTGGACGGCGCCGACGTAGCGCCAGCGGGCGCGAGCACGCAGCAGGCGCACCGTCGGAAAGACCGCGCCAGGCACGGCGAGCTTGAGGTAATAGCCGCCGTCCTTGAGCTTGCGGACCGAGGTCAGAAACTCCCTCAGGCGAGCGGCTCCGACGAGCACGTCGTCGGCGTCCATGTTGAGTATGAACTCGCTCTCCTGGCCGGCGAGGTCGAGCACGCGATTGCGGCTCGCCGCAAAGTCCACGAAGGCCTCCGCGTGCAGCTCGCCCGGGATCCCTGCGAGCGTCTCGCGGATGATCTCGGGCGTCTCGTCGGTCGAGAGCGTGTCGAGGATGCAGTAGCGGTCAATGGCGGGGAGCGCGGAGGCGAGAGTCTTTGCGATCGTGTGGCTCTCGTTTCGCACGATCATGCAGAGGCAGAGCAGCGACATCGCGCGTGACCAGTCTCTCGGCGAGGCCCCGAGAGCGTTACAGGGCCCCTTGTGGCGCAGCCACTCGCGCACGAGGCGCACGGCGTCGTCGCGACAGACGGTCGCCACGTAGGCGAGGTTGCCGCCGTCGCCGTAGTCGGCCGTGAAGAGCAGGAAGGCCTTGCCCTCGGGCAGCGCGGCCTTGACGGCGCGCCCGAGCTTGACCGTGCCCATCTCGTCGAGCATGCGCACCTGCACGTCGGTGAGGGTCTCGGCCGCCGCCGGAGTGTCGATGGCGGCCGCTACAGCGTCTCGCCAGGCCTCCTGCTCGAGGGGGGCGAGCGAGCTCGTCCCACGGATTGGGCGTCGCGCCGTGCAGCGTCTTGACGAAGGCCTCGTAGGCCCGCTTGGCTTGCGCGCTCACGGGGCCCTTTTGGCGTCGCCGGTGTGGCGCACGTTGCGAGTTTCAATCGCGATGGCGCTCCGAGACCATGGGGCGCCGAGGGTCAAACTGCCGCGCGCAATCGCGCCGCAGCGTCGGCACCAGAAGGTTCCCAACGTAACCTGCGCCACCTCGGCCATCGGATGGATGCACTCTTCGAGATCTTTGGCCAAGACGAGCAGCTGCGAGAGCACGACGGGGATCAGCGAGATGGGGTTTTGCGCGCCGCTCACGCAAGCGACGGTAGAACGCACTCTCGGCCCTTGCCAATGGGTCTTCTTTGACCCCCTGTTACGCGTCGTCGTGCTGCGCTAGGATGCCCTGAGCGCGGACGTGGGGCTTTTTGGGTGATTCGCCTCCCCCGGTGGGGCCCCACGTCCGCCTATTTTTCTTGCTCGGATGTCTGCTATCCGAGACGTCGCGCCTAGGTCAGCGCGAAAAGATTGCGCCTCGTGCGGCGAATAGTTGACGCGGGCGCGTCAAGTCTGCCATGGGTGGTTCTTCGTTTTCGCGCCTGCGCGGCGCGGCCACCAACGAGGCTTTCCATGGCGGGCGAGCGACCGTGAGTGCAGAGCGTGCGGCCCTGATGGCGATTGCCACGTTCTGCACAGATCCCAAGACCGTCGACTACGTGCTCGACGTCCTCGCCTCCTTCGACCCGTTGCCGCCGCTGGCCGCGCCAGCGGACGAGACGACCACGATTGCGCCGCCGGTCCTACCTGCGGACGCCGCGACGCCGCAACCGACCGCGTCGGTGGACCCCATGCCGGCTATCTCGGAACGCGAAAAGATTGCGCGTAAGCGTCAGAAGGACGCTGTACGGCAAGCGGCGTACCGAGCTAAGAAGCGTGACATGTCACACGTGACAAGCGTGACGTCACGCGTGACAGAGTGTGACAGCGTGACTCCCCCTCTCGTGCTCTCCCCTCAGAGCCAGAGACAAGAGAGCCCCTTTTCTGAAGAGATTACAAGAACTTCTACACAAGAGGGGCTCTCGGATCTCGGAAACGCGCGAGGCGACCGTCACACTGAGCGTCACGCTGTCACGCGTGACATGTCACGCTTGAGCGTGACAGGTGTGTCACAGGTGGCAGACCTGTCACGCTCATCCGTACCGAACGTCACCGACGACGGCGCCTTCGGGATGGCGGTCGCGGCATGGTGCGAGGGTGTAAGCCAGGTCACGGGTGTGCCATGTACACGCCCGACCTTCGGCGAACTCCGGGCGCTGCTATCGGCCATCGCCGCCCACCGGCCCCCGAGCGACACCGACATCGTCGAGTGGGCCAGGTCCAAAGCCAAAGCCTGGGTCAAGGCGGCGGCCCCATCGACGGTCAACGCACTGAAGTTCAAGGACTGGCTCGACGGTGGCGAGAAACCCAGCCAGACGCGACTGCGCCGCGTGCAGCCCATGCCCGAGGGACGTCCCGCCTGGCTGCCAAAAGAGGTCAAGTGGGGGGCCTGAAGAGCGTCGCCGAGCTACTCGGCGACATGCGCGCCTCGATCGAGCGCAACGCTCAGCCCTCCGAGGTGTGCGCCTGCGGAGCGCCCACCGCGTACAAGTCCACGCTCTGCTACGCGTGCGAGGAAAAGCTCCGCGCGCGCATCCGTCTCACCGAGGCCCTCGCGAGCGTGCCGACCCGCTTTGCCTGGGCCCGCTTCGAGGCGGCCGAGATGGAGGCGCGCTCGCGCCCTCTCGCGCGCGCCGTGGCCAAGGCGGCCGCGCTCTCGCCCCTGGTGCTGCTCGTAGGGCCAGCGGGAGCGGGCAAGACCTCGCTCGCGGCGGCGATGCTGCGCACCCGCGTCTCGGCCGCAGAGCCTGGGCCGGGGAGAGTGGCCTTCGGGCGCGAGCGGATCCTCTTTGCTCCGGCCTGCAGGCTCGCGCAGGCGCGCATCGAGCCCCCCGACCCCCCGGACCTCGTGCGGCGCGCCATGACCACGGATCTGCTTGTCATCGACGACCTCGGCAGCCCCCGGAGCGAGCCGCTCTCGAGCCCGATCCCCGACATCATCTCGGAGCGCCACGACTGGCTCCGCCCTCTCTGGGTGACCACCTACCTCGACCCGCAGGCGCTCGGCGAGCGCTACGGCGCCGGCGTCGCGAGAAGGCTCTACGAGCGCGCGATAGTCATCGACTGCGCGGCTTGACCCCGCCCGCGGGCTTGGCCCCGTGCGCGATCGCCATCGCGAGCCTCGGAGCCGTGAGCAGGTAGTGCGGGGCGGGCAGCGCGCGGTACCACTCCGAGAGCGCCCCGATGCGGGACGCGAAGAGGTGCAGCTCGGTGAGCGTACCGTCGGTCGTGAGCGAGGCCTGTCCCGCGTGAAAGGGCGGGAAGGCCGAGCGCTCGACCGCGAGCTCGGTGACGAAGAGGGTCAAGAGAAGGTACCCGCTTCGAAAGTCCACTCGCCCATGCCCATGGTCGGGATGCTGGCGGGCGCCATGCCGCGGTACCAGCGCCACACCCAGGCGCCGTTGAGGGTCGGGATGCGGAAGGCGGTCATCTCAGCCTCGCCGGGCCAGCATTGGCGCTGCGCTTCATCGAGACGCCCTCGACGCGCGCGCGATGCGCTCGGCGGCGCGCGGGCGCACCTTTTTGCCAGCCAGAAACGCCGCCACCGTGCGAGGGTCCACCGACGCGTCACCGGCGATGCGCAAGACCTCCGCGCGAGACACGGTGGCCGCTGGCGCCGGCTGCGCGTCGTCCGCCACCGAGAAGAGCCAGAGCCCGTCGTAGTCGCGCACCTGCCGGCGAGCGTCCCCAGTGGCCTCGACGACGAATCCCTGCTCATTGGCCGCCCGCACGATGAGCGTGCAGGCGCCCAGGCGCCTCCTGCCCTGCACGAGAGCCCAGAGCTTGGAGCGCACCCGCGCCGAGAGGCTGCCCACGAAGACCCCGGGCGCCACCTCAAACATCCAGCGAGTCAGCGTCCCTCGCAGATGCCCCGTGACCCGCTCGACGACCAGCACCGTCACGGCTCGCCCGCCGTGTCGAGCGAGGCGGGTGCGTAGTTATGGCCCCCCGAGAGTGGGCCCTCGGGGTCCCAGAGCTCGGTCGGGGCCTCGGCGGCCGGCTCGCCCACGGCCTCGAGCAGGCGCACCTTGTCCGGCCGAAGACCGAGCGCGCGCTGCATGTCGGGCACGATGCGCTCCAAGAGCTTTTGCTCTCGGAAGGCTTGCCGGCACGCCGTGCGCACTCGCGCCTCGAGGGTATTGAGGGGCCCCTTGGAGGCGGCAAAGGCAACGGGGACCGACAGCTCGCACTTGTAGAGGTCCGCCACGTCGTACACGAAGGACAGCGCCTTGCCCGTGTGTACGAAACCCAGACCCGGCGAGAGGCCAACCGACACGATAGCCGCATGGCAGAGCCCGTAGAGGCACGCGTTGGCCGACGACAGAGCGCGGTTTACGGGAGTCGAAGCGCTCCACTCTCCCGAGTACGCCCGGCCCGTCCACTCCACATCGGCCTCGCGTGCGGCGCGCGCGTAGCTCTCGCGCACGCGCACCCCCTCCATGCCGCGGACCTGCTCGAGGGTGAGAGACGGGTCAAGCTCGCCGGGGAAACGCATCCGGTACATCCGCACCACGACCTCGAGATGCTCTTTGGGGTCCGCCCAGACCCGAGCCTGATGCAGGAGCCCAGCGGTGCGCCGCGTCTCGCCGACGCCGCTCGCATAAAAGCGCACGCCATCTCCGCCGCAAAAGACGACCGAGCCGCCACAGTCCGCAATGGCAAGCATGGCCGCGTGCGTGACCGATGTGCCCGGACCGAGCAGCAGCGTGGATAGCGCGGCCACCGGCACGAAGGTTTTCCCCGAAGCGTCCATCAGCACAATCGCGCCCGAGGCCTGCTCCACCCGGGCGTGCTCGACGTAGAGGAAAGTCAAGCTGTCCTCGACTCGAGGCAGAAGCTGAAGGTCTCTAAGACGGTAATTCATGGGTTAGCCACCTTTTCCCATCGCCCCGCGCGCACGTGGATGAGCCTTGATGCCCCAGCGCCGCAGAAGATCCCGCTCACCATCGCCCCGCGCGCACGTGGATGAGCCGTCCTCGCGGGGCGGCTCCCCAAGTTCCTGTACCATCGCCCCGCGCGCACGTGGATGAGCCGCCAGGTCGAGCAGCGACATCGAGAGCGGGTCCCATCGCCCCGCGCGCACGTGGATGAGCCTACCGTGGGTGCATTTCCGGCCTGCGATAGATCCCATCGCCCCGCGCGCACGTGGATGAGCCTTCTCGCTGCCCATCCAAGAGCAGCGCTCGTACCATCGCCCCGCGCGCACGTGGATGAGCCGACCTGCAGAGAGCCCACCTGTGCGCGCAAAAACCATCGCCCCGCGCGCACGTGGATGAGCCTCGGCAATCCACCTTGTCTCGGCGGGCACCTGCCATCGCCCCGCGCGCACGTGGATGAGCCTATTGGATGACCTCGGGCACGGTGGCAAATAGCCATCGCCCCGCGCGCACGTGGATGAGCCGGCGATGGCGTGCTGCACGATGCGCTCCACCTGCCATCGCCCCGCGCGCACGTGGATGAGCCGTCGGCCTGCCCGGGAGGGGCCCGAGCAACGCCATCGCCCCGCGCGCACGTGGATGAGCCGCCGAGGAGCGAGTGACGCAGTGACGGGGGCGCCATCGCCCCGCGCGCACGTGGATGAGCCGCGGCAAGGAGACCGAGTATTGCGTCGGCCTTCCATCGCCCCGCGCGCACGTGGATGAGCCGGACGACCGGCTTCTCCCGTCCATGCAAGAGACCATCGCCCCGCGCGCACGTGGATGAGCCGGGAACGTTGACGTGTACAGCCCCCTTGGTGACCCATCGCCCCGCGCGCACGTGGATGAGCCGCGCCAAACGCGCTCTCGGCGGCCGTTGCCCACCATCGCCCCGCGCGCACGTGGATGAGCCACGACCGCGTCGAGGAGTGGTCCGAGCGCATACCATCGCCCCGCGCGCACGTGGATGAGCCCTCGACGGCGATGTGCGCAAGGTCGTGACGTACCATCGCCCCGCGCGCACGTGGATGAGCCGAACCGGGGTTCTTCGAGCACGCGAGCCGCGTCCATCGCCCCGCGCGCACGTGGATGAGCCGACGGGAGGGCGGCTACGGGCAGCGGCGGCTTCCATCGCCCCGCGCGCACGTGGATGAGCCTCTTGGTAACCATTGACAAATCCTCCTTTCTTCGAGGCTCATGTGTCCGATTGGCTCTCCGATACAGGCTCAACCACATACGCGAGAGTTCCTCCTTCAACGGGCCCCCTAACTGGCGGGTCCCCTCCAGAGGCTTCACCGGCCCGATTGGCCGGCGTCCCGAGCCGCTTTTGGCGGCCCTTGATCTTGATGCTCGCCTTGGGGCTCTTGGGCCCAGAAGGCGCGGACGACAAAGCGCGCGTGAGCACGTTCTCGGCGGCATTGACATCCCCCACTTGGCTCGACCCGCAGGCCGTGCAGCGCATCCGGGCGTTGCCCGATGCGGGGCGCGCAAGCGGGATGCCGCAAACGGCGCAAGCCGACGAGATGCCCCGCGCGGGCTGCTCCTCCGTCACGCACGCGAGCGGCGTCGTCTGTCCAGGGTCGACCCGCAAAAGCTCTCCGCCGTGGGCGAGACGCTTGTAGTCGATCTGCCTCGCGAGCTCGTACCAGCCGACGTCGAGGATGCCTCGATTGAGGTCTCGCTGCGCCCCGCGCCCCATCTCCGGGGCCTCGCCGGCGGTGGCAGTCATCTTGCGCACCGACATGTCTTCGAGGGCGACGAGGTCGAAGCCCTTGGAATAATAGGCGCTCTCCTGGTGCAGAAACGCCGCCCGCTGCCGGCGCACGCGCTGATGGGCCTTGGCGAGCTTGATGCGCGCCTTGTGGGCGTTGCGACTGCCAGAGACCTTGCGGGCGAGGTCCCGAGAGCGCTTTTGCACCGTGGCGAGCGCCCGCTCGAAAAACTTGGGCGAGTCGACCACGCGCCCATCGGAGTCGGCGAGAGCGTGCACCACGCCACGATTGAGCCCGACCGACCGGTGTGGCGCGCGCTCGATAGGCTGCGTGAAGGTCAGAGGGAGGCAGGCGTACCACTCGTCCACATCGCGCACGATCGAGCACGAGGAGAGCAAAGCGCCCTCAGGGAAAGCGCGGTCCTGCTCGATCCGAATCTCCCCGACCGAGGACGCAAGCCCCGAGAGGCGCAGGTAGCGGCCGGCAATCTCCCAGTGCTTCGGAGTCGAGAGGTAGATGCGGCACGAGTCGGTGCGTCTCTTGAACCGCGGCCGGCCGCCGAGCTTCTTGCGCCACCTCTGCCAGGCCTTGTCCAGATCCCGCAGCACCTCTTGCCTCGCGCAGCAGATGACGCGCGAGAGCTGGGCGTCCACCTCCAGTAGCTGGGTCATCTCGCGCGCCTGCCGGAAGTAGTCGACGTGGTCGCACGCGGCGGTGTGCACCCCAGGGACGGCCACTCTGCAGCTTGGGCACGCGCCCTTCTGGAAGTCCCAGTCCCGATACCTCAGAAGCGCGGCGAGGCGCTGCTCGTGGGCGAGGTTGTAGAGCCGGCGCAGTTGCCGCTCCCACTCCGAGAGCTCCGCTTGCTGCACCTTCATCGGGTACAGCCGAAACTTGTAGGCCCGCTTGAGCTCGACCGAGCCAGGCAAGATGCCTAGCTCGACGCGCCTCTCGGGCGACATACCCGTCGCAATAGCCTCCATCCGCCCACTCCATGTAGCAACATGTGGCAACAACGTCAAGTGCGCGGCGACTGATTGTCTCTGCACCCAGGAAGAAACTGCACCCCGACGGTCGGGACCACGGCGGGCGCCCAGAGAAGGCCGCAGTGCTGGCAGGCGTGCGTGCGGTGCGCCCTCTCGGCCTGCTCGGCCTGGTCGATGTGGCGCAGTCCGCAGCCAGGGCAATGCAGCACGAGCGGCACCGGCGTCTCGGTCCAGCACTTCGTCCGAAGGTCCACCACGCCCTGCAGGTGCGAGGCGCTCTCTCTCGCATCGAAAAGCTCGCTTCGAAGCGCGGTCATCTCGGCGGCGAGCCGGTCGTGCTGCACGCCGAGGCGCCGGTAGCCCTGGTCGGCCTCGGCCGCGCGGGCCATCCAGCGCTCGCGGTCGGCAATCAGGCGGCGCAGGGTGCCGGCCGGGTTTCGGTCGCGCGAGGCGTCCTTGTGGGGCGCGAGCAGGGCAGAGAGGCTCGCGAGCAGGCGCTTTTGGGTGAGAGACATCAGGGTCTTAGCCTCCGCAGGTAGTTACGTGACGTGACGACCTGGTAGCCGTCCGCGTGAAACTCGAAGAGGCAGGAGTTCATGGTGCCGCGAGCGAGCACGATCCCGCTCGTGCCGAAGCGATCGGGCAGGCGCGTTCTCACGCGCCAGACGTAGACGCGCCGCTCGGAGGGCTGGATGTCCTTCACGACGCCGCCACCCCCGGAAACTGCCGCACGCGCAGGTCCTCGGGCCACTCGGCCATATCGCCGCCGTGGCCGTCTCGCAGCCTCACCACCTGGCCGAGCTCCCACTCCGCCTGCGAGGGAAACTCCGCCCCACGGCCTGCGGCCTCCTCCCTGAGAGCGTAGTCCGCGAGAAAGGCGTCATTGAGGGGATGGTCCGCGAAGACCGGACGAGCCCCAAGCTGTTTCACGAAGCACGCGATGCCCTTTGCCTCGCACTGCCGGAGCACCGCGCGCGCCCACGAGACGCGGAAGTGGCGCGCGCACGGGCCGCTCTCGCCCCCGACGATGACCCAGTCGAGCCCCGAGAGGTCCCTGGTGAGCGGGCCGAGGGCAGGCTCGTAGGACACGAAGCGCACCGCAGCGGGGGTTTTCTTGAGGTGGGGGAGGCGCTCTTTGGCGTAGTGGTCGTCCTCGACCGAGACGCCGAGCCAGAGATTGGGGAGCGGCCAGGGCATTTCGAAGCCAATCTTGTCCGCCCAGCCGTCTCCGTCCTCCATCGCCTGCCCTGCGAAGACTCCGAGCGCGTCTCGCATGTCCCTGACCGAGCGCGACATGTGAGCCCGCATCCGCTCCGCCCTCTTGGTGAGCGCCTGAAACACGTGCCCGCCCCGGCTCTCGTGCATGTGGCAGATGGCGATGACGCAAAGCACGCGGTCGATGTCCTCGTCGGAGAGCCCCTCGTGGAAGAGGTCGCTCATCGAGTTGACGAAGACGCGCCTCGGCGTGCGCCAAGAGAGCGGGTCGAGCAGGTGGGAGCGCACGAGCTCCACCTTGCGCGTCCAGCGCGCCTCGCCGTCGGCGTTGCGAGTCGCAAACCCGTAGAAGGGCAGGCCCTTCTTGGAGAAGCGCGCTGCGTGACGCTCGGCGTAGCAGGACTCGCACCCCGGGCTGACGCGCGAGCATCCCCGGATTGGGTTCCACGTAAAGTCGCACCAAGAGATTGTCGTAGGTCCGCTCACGCGCCCCCCTCCTCAACGAAGAGGTCCCGCTGTTTCGGTAATAGAGGCAGGCAATGTGGCGAGAGCCAGAGCCGCTCCTTGTGCCGGTTGTCGTTGTCCGCTCCGCCGTATCCCCGGAGCGCCTTCCACGCGTAGACCGTCCATCCCGGCATCTGGTGGTCGCCCTCGTAGCCGCAGAGCACGATGCGGATGTCCTTGTCGGTTCCGTGCTCTCGCGCCCACGCCGCAGCGCGCGCGCCGACGTCGGCCGCGTCCGAGGCGTAGAGATCCTTGTCTCGATAATCGTGGCTGTAGGGCGGGTCGAGAAAGACGCCGCAAGGATTCATGCCGGAATTGCGCGAGCGCGTCATGCCCGTGACGCTGTCGCCAAGGACGCGCTCGAAGTCGCCGCAGCAGACGCGCACCCGCCGCAGGCGCTCTTGCAGCGCCCGAAACCACTCCGTGCATGGCGCAGCGTCGGCGCCGAGCAAGCCTCGCTCACTTCCGAGATTGGGCAGGCGGGAAGGGGCGGTCACGCCTCTGCCGCCGCCTTGTAGCGCCGGGATCTGGATGCGGCCGCCCTTCTCGGGGGCTGCCGCCCGGGTGCCGCGCCCATGTCCTCGTGTGTAGAGATCGGGCATCTTGTGCGACGGGCCGCCTGCTTTCTCGCCGCGCGCCGAAACGCCCACGCCACCGTTACTGAGCAGTGGCCTCTTTTGGGGCTTGCCGGTGCCGGGCGCCACCACTCCGCGGCCGCCATGACCCAATACGGGCCGCTTGAACCACTGGACGGCCTTCTTGTGCACGCCCTGGCCGATGCCGTCGAGGTCGGGGCGGGGCTCGTTGGTCGCGTTGCGGTGCGTCGGCGTGCACCAGCCCGAGCCAATCCACATCGACAGGCCCCAGACCCACCAGCCGGCGTACTGGGCATCGAAATACTCCGGCTCCGCGAGCATCCGCGTCCGGTGCTCCTCGAGTTGCGCGAGCAAAAACGCATGCCTTGCGTGCAAGTCCGCCTCGTTGACGGGCCAGTCGGCGTACTTGGCAACGGCGTCCGGGTCGGCCGCGATGGCGCGCCAGAAGTTTGACAGGTAGGCGTCCCGGTCGTTGACCGTCTCGATCTTGGCCGTGTGAGGCCGAGAGAGAAGCACCGCGCCCGAGCCAAAGAAGGGCTCGACGTAGTTGGGCACGTTGCCGAGCGCCCGCCAGACGACCGGTGCGCAGCGGCTCTTGCCCCCGAACCACGGGAAAGGCGCGCGGAGAGGCGCGTTCATCGCAAGATCGACTCGGGCACGGGGAAGAAGCCAAAGTAGCCCTCGCATGGGACGAGCGGCAGCGGCTGCGCGCCGGCGATCTGGAAGCCGTACTGCTCGCCCATGTGCCAACTTGTACCGTCGACGCAAAACGCACCAGGTGGGATGACGCCCGTGCACCACCGAGCGATGCCGCAGATGCCTCCCCTCGGCAGCGCCGCCATCTCAGGGATGGAGGCGAGCGTCGTGCACTGGCCGTGGGCAAAGAGGATGGCCGAGAGGTACTCGTCCTCGGTCATGCCCTTGGACGCGTGCAAGAGAAAGGCTCCCCGGCCGTGCGTGTTCCACTTGCGGTTCTCGACGTCTTTGCCGCCCTCGGTAATCATCCAGACCCAGGGCTGGCGGACCGAGAGGCACTTGGCGGGAGCAAACCAGACTCGCCGGACGTCGTAGCCCCCCGCCTCGCCGACGAGCGGCACGATCCAGTCGCCTCCGAGCGGCCGTGGCGCCTCGCGCGTGCGAGAGAGCGTGAGGCCGAGATTGTCTCGCACGACGACGACGAGCGTGCCTGCGGGGGTCGAGTCCTCAATCGGACGAAGACCGAGAGCCTTCGGGGCGCGGTCGTACTCGGTGTGCGACGCTAGAGCGCTCACGGCTGCGTCTCGCGCTCTTTGGCCCAGAGAGCGCGCTTGTCGAGCACCGTGATCCACTTGACCGCCACGGCCGCCACCTCGACGAGCTCCTTGCGGAGCAGCACGGGGTCGCTCTCCGCGAAGACCTCGCACGTCTCCTCGGTCAGGATGTCGCAGAAGGTGAGGATGCCCTGCTCGGTCGAGGCGTCGCAGAGCGCCTTGGCGAGCCGGGGAGAGGGGGCCGGAGAGGACACGCGAGTCCTCTCGCGGGTGCTCACCATCCGCAGCCATCGGTGCCCACCATTGTCGGCCGTCCCAATAGACAACCTCGGGCCCATCGCCCCCAGGCTGCTCAATCCAGTAAAAGCCGAGCCTATCGACGGTCACTCCGGCCTCGGCTCGGGCTTGCAGATGGGGCAGGTGCAGCCCGGTGGCCGCTTGGCCGGCGGGTGCCGGGGCAGGTGTCGGCGGGGGTCGAGCATCCAGTCGGGGCGCGGGCTCTTGGGGGGCGCGGCGTCGGGGTGGAAGGAAGTCGCGGCTCGGCGGCCCTGGCCGCTCACGGGGCCACCGTGCCGTCTTGCTGCGCTTGCGCAAAGGCAATTTGCGAGACGTCCGCGACCGCCGAAGATTCCTCCGCGAAATCCTGCGCCTCTTTGAAGTCTGGCGGCCCGCGACCATCGCGCATGCGCTGGTGCACGAGCAGCGCGTAGTAGCTGCCATAGACCGAAGCCCAGCGAAGCTCCTTGAGGGTCACGGAAGGGCCTTTCGAAGGAGGTCACGCACGACGTCAGACATGTTGACCTCCGGCGTATCCTTTCGCCTGCGCCCCAATTCCTTTTGAAGCTCGGCGTACAGCTTTGTAGGCACGCGGAGAGCCATCGCCACGTAATCCGATGCCGGCTTGACCATCGGGTGATGATGATACAGCGTCATAACGGATTTGACAAGTGCTATGCGGCGTCATACAGAGCGTATCTAATGACAAATGGGATTCGGTCGCGAGCCGAGCTTGAAGCGTTGCTAAAAACATTGGAGCAGAAAGACGACGTCGAGCAGAATCGAGACACACAAATGTTGGCCAGGGCCCTTGTCAAGTGGGCTCTCGGTGATGACGATGCGCTCCGCACGATGGATCTCGTGCTGCACATCCCGGCAGACGTAAGAGGAGACCTTTTCCCGTGAACACTCCCCCCGACCCCATCCCCGGCGAGACGCTCTCGGACATCGCCCTCGAGCCTGCCGCGCTGGACTCGGCTCCGGCGACTTCATCGTCCTCGAGCGCCCCCTTCGACTGGCGGCCCGTGCAGCGTGTGCTCCGCGTGTCCGCCTGCGTCTTCGTGGCCTCGCTTCTCGCCAGCTGGGTCTACCAGGCGATGCACGGCGGCGGCCACGACGACTGGTTCGTGCTCTGGGTGAGCGCGGTGGCGGCCCTCGCGTGGGTGCTCGTCGAGGTGCGCCGCTTCTCGCACTCGGTGCGCCTCTTGGCGGTCTCGCATAGCCAGCTCGCCGACGAGGCGGAGCGGTTCAATAAGACTTACGACTACGAGACCTCCAAGAAGGTCAACTGAGATGCTCCGCCGCCTCCTTCTCGCTCTCACGGCGCGTCTGCCCGCCCCTCGGGTCATCTACGACCGGGCGGGGCTGTCGCCCTACCTGTCGCGCTGGTACCTCATCGGTCGCCCGAAAGAGCCCCTCGACGCGCACGGCGACCGCACCGAGCCGCCGCACCGCGAGGAGCCCTTCGGCCTCTACATCCACAAGTTTCACCGGGGCGACGACGACCTGGAGCTTCACAATCACCCCTGGCGCTGGTCGGCCTCGCTGGTGCTCTGGGGAGGCTACGTCGAGGAGCGCCGAGCACCGGACGACAGCATTGCTCTGCGCACCCTCTATCCCTTTCGCGTGAATGTCATCCGCGCCAACGACTTTCACCGGGTGGCTCTGCTCTACGGCGAGGCCTGGACGCTCTTTCTCGCGGGGCCACGCACGCAGAGCTGGGGCTTCTGGAACCGGCAGACGCGGCGCTTCACGGAGTGGCGGGAGTTTCTGACCGAGAAGCGCTTCGGGCTCTGCGCCTGCGGCCATTACGACCGCCAGCACCACGCGTGGGGCCCTGGCAGCTCGGGCCGGCTCGACGCCATCCAGGGGCCCTACCCGTGCGATGTGCGCGGCTGCGAGTGCAGGGACTGGATCGCCAAGTGGCCTGCCGCCGCCAAGGCGCAGGCGGACGCGGAGGCGGCGTCCCCATGACCGACTACGTGCTCGAGGAGGTCGAGTGCATTGAGCGTGGCTCTCGCTTCGAGTGGAAGCCGGCCGCGTCGCGCGCGGTGGTGGAGGGGGCTGTGCCCTACACGTCGGTCTTCGACGAGGCGGCCTCGATGTGCATCGCGAGGATGCTTCCCCCGGTCGACCCGCCACCCGGGGCGAGGTTTTACTTCAAGGGGGCCTGGCGGCCCGTGGACGTGACCGAGCTCGTGCTCGCCGCCAAGGCGAGGGGAGCGTAAAGTGGCTGCCATGGCCACCCGCAAAGTCTCCGTCGCCTACGAGGACCCGCGCCACGACAAGGCCGAGGCCCGCTACTTCGGGCTCGTGAGGAGAAAGCTCGACGACATGGGCGCGCCCAACTCGGGCGAGCTCCTCCACAACTCGGAGGCCTTCGCGAGCGGCCAGTACCGCGCGAGGGTGCCCGCCGACACGACCGCGGCGGTCATCTGGCACCAGCACTGCGGCAAGGGCCAGAAGGAGACGCCGTGCGTGGCGGAGTGCCCGTGCGAGACGTCGCCCGCCGAGAGTGCTGCCGCTTGCCCGCCTGGGGGCGAGACACTAGCGAGCACGTCGACCGAGCGGCCCTTTCTCGAGGGCGAGCCCGACTACGTGCTGCTCTACGGCAAGACGGGCGCCACGCGCCCCTACGCCCTGCTCAGCATGGCCATCGCCGAGGCGCGCGCGCTCTCGAAGCCGGCCGCCTTCGGCGGGGAGGTCACCGTGGTGCAGCGCCGCGGCGCCCACACCGTCGAGGTGGGCCGCTCCAAGGACGGCGTTTACACGGTCTTCTCCTCCGAGGCCCGAGACTCCGCTCCGGCGGCGGCCGCCGAGACATCAACCGCGAGCGTCTGCAAGCCCTTCACCTCGCTCGCGCGAGACGAGGATGCGCTTCGGGCGTGCCAGGCGATGCACAAGGGCCCGCTCGAGACCGACCGGGACATCTTCGAGTTTCTCAGCAAGCAGATGGGCAAAGAGGACCAGGAGCAATTCGTCGTCCTGGGCCTCGACCTGCACCGGCAGCTTCGCAGCTACACGCTGGTCGCCAAGGGCCAGCGCGACCGTGTCTCGGTCGAGGTGGTGGACGTGCTCCGAGCGGTCATCGCGGACGGGCCGCACGGGTTCATCGTGGCCCACAACCACCCCTCGGGGCAGGCTTCCCCCTCGAAGAAGGACCGCGTGCTCACCGACGACATCCGCGCTGGAGCGAAGACGGCGTGTCCGGGGGTCGTCTTTCTCGACCACATCATCGTGGGCCGGGACTCTTGGTACAGCTTCACGGACGGCAAAGAGAAGAAACGCTAACAGGCTAGAGGAGGCGAGATGGACGAGGAGGCTAAGATCGAGGCGTGCGCGAGGGCGGCGCACGAGGTCAACCGAGCGTACTGCATGGCGCTCGGCGACATCTCGCACGTGGCGTGGGACCTGTCGCCCGACTGGCAGCGCGAGAGCGCCAAGCTCGGCGTGCGCGGCGTGCTGGGCGGCAACGGCCCCGAGGAGAGCCACGCGTCGTGGCTCGCTGAGAAGGCCGCCACCGGCTGGAAGCACGGCCCCGCGAAGGACCCCGACAAGAAGGAGCACCCGTGCTTTTTGCCGTACGCGGATCTGCCCGAAGAGCAGAAGAAAAAGGACGTGCTCTTCGTGATGACGGTCCGTGGGGTGGCCGCCGCGCTCGGCATGACCGTGCACTACCCGGCGACCTCGCGCGAGCCCGCGCACACCATCGACTGGGGCAAGCCCGAGCCGACCATCACGCTTCACCCGGCCGTGGGCGGCTGATGGCTGCTGCGAAGCACGTCAAGAAGGCGCACGTGCGCAAGGCCAAAGTGCGCATCCGCCGAGTGCGCCCGCGCAGGCACCGACGCTTCTACGAGCTCTCGCGCGCCGAGCGTCTCTGGCGCGTCTGGAACCATGACCTCGACGCCCTGATGCACCAGGCGGTGAAAAACCCGCGCCTCGCCTCGCTCAGCCCGAAACACTTCGTCGCGCGGCTCGTGGCCATCGTCGACGAGCTTCACGCGACGCAGGACGAGCGCCGGCCGCCGAAGCTCAGTCGCGAGGCCGACGGGCGCTACTTCTAAAACCGACACGGACACGGAGGGTTTAGGACATGACAGTCGAATCTTGGAACCAGTCCCAGTACCAGCAGGCCATCAAGGCCGCCCTCGAGGGCGAGGAGCACGGCTTCGAGGAGGTGGACGCCGAGCTCTCTAAGCTCCCCGAGCTCTTGCGGCTCGACTTCGACCCCGCCTGGGAGGTGGGCAAGCCCGCGCCGGGGTCTACGGACCTCTTCGTCTACGCCATCTTCATGGGGGACATGGCCGGAGACCGCTCCATCTACGTCTACCCGGCTGCGGGCGAGCCCGCCCAGAAGCTCTGGCGCCGCTACACCCTCTCGCGCGTGGGCGCCGCCCCCGAGCTCGAGGGGATGGCGCGCGAGACGTTCATCGCGGAGCTCGGCGAGGAGTACGCCGCCCTCATCGACCCCGAGGTGTGCCCCAAGTGCGGCCAGGAGGTCGAAGCGGACCCCGACGGCGCCGAGACCCCCGAGCCCGACGACACCCTGCCGCCCGAGGCCCCCACGGCGGCGGCCACCCCCTCCGCGCTCAAGGAATGATACGCTAGCGGTCCCATGGTCCTACCGAGCACTCTCAACTGCGAATACGTGCTGCCCGTCATGGGCAACCAGCCCATCAGCAATCTGCAAAAGCGGATGGCCAACGTGCGCATCCCGCTCTCGATCCTCCGAGAGTGGGGCCTCATCCCCTACACGGACCACACGACGACCTCGGGCGCGACCGTGCACCGCGTCTTTGCCTTCGACATGGGCCGGGGCTCGGCGCCCGCGACGTGCAACCTGCCGCCCGGAGGCGGCCAGAGCGTGCAGGCCGTCACCCTTTCGGGCGGCGAGACGGGCTGGTTCAACGCGGCGCCGATTCCGCAGTTTACCGGAGGCGGCGGCAGCGGCGCGAGCGCCGTCTGCACGATGGGCGTCGCCACCGCGCTCATCGCCCGGGGAGGCGCGGGCTACACGGTGGCGGCGACCGCGTCTCTCTCGGGCGGCAATCTCGCCCCAGGCGGCACGCCGGCTACCTTGGGCGCGATTACGCTCGTCGGGGGCGCGGTGACCAACGTCGTCATTGCGACCCCGGGCGACGGCTACACGACCTACCCGGACATCGTCGTGACCGACCCTTCGGCCACCCAGCAGGCCGAGATTTACGGCGGCCTGCAGGTCAACGAGATGACCCTGATTAGCGGCGGCAACGGCTACACCTCGGCCCCGACGGTGAGTGTGCTACCGCTTTTCTTCAGCATGGCGCTCGGCAACATCTCGGCGATGCCGGCGGTGGTCAAGCAGTTTATGCTGGGCGTCTTGCAAAACGCGCTCGGCAGCGCCGTGCAGGAAGTGCCGCCCTTTACGTCCTGAGGAGAAAGCTCGCTTTGCCCCCCGCCGCCATCCCCACCATCGAGGACCCCTTCGCGGGCATCCCCCTCGACCCACCCGAGCCCGCGCGCAGCGCGCAGGACGAGGCACGAGCAAATCCCGCCCCCGCGCCCGAGGGCGTCGACGACGACGTCGACGACTCGCCCGAGATGGCCACGGCCACCGTGCCCGCGCCCGCCGCAGCGGCGGCGACCCCCGCGGCCTCAGACACGTCGACCGCGCGGGTGCGCGCGCACCGGGGCCGCAAGGCGGCCGAGCGCACCGCGTCGCTCACGGACCTGATGCCGCTCGCGACCGACATCGTGCCGACGGAGGCGACCGAGGGCGCCCCCAACCCGAGAGACCCGATTCTCTTCTGGCCGTTTATCTTGAAGTCCGTCGGCGCCAAGGGCTACGGCCCCTCGCACTTCTCGATCCGCGTCGAGCGCATCGGCGTCGGCGTGTCGGTGACGCCTCCGACGACGGTGGCCTACATCGACGGCGACGAGGTCGCGGGCGACGAGATTACCGGAGCGGGCCAGCAGCTGGTCGACTACGTGACGCACGTCATCCACTGCGGCCGGGCGCGCACCTCGGGCCCGGCGCGCTACAAGCTCTACGCGTACTTCAAGAACGCCACCGGCTCCGGGCGCATGATGGAGCTTTTCCTCGACCACCCGGACGAGATCCAGGCCCAGGAGCAGCGCCGCGCCCAGTACCTGCGCCACGCGAGGCCTCAAGGCGTGGGTGCGCCGATGCCTCCGCCCCTGCGCTATAACCCAGGGCCCTCCGCCTACCCCTATGGGGCGGGACACTCTCCCTACGCGAGCGGCGCCGGCGCTGCGCCCGCCGCGCCCGCTGCGGCCGCCCAGCAAGCCGTCACGCCGCTCGACGCCATCCGGCAGTACAACGAGGCGATGGCGCTGCTCGAGGAGACGCGCCAGCGCATTCTCGCCTCGGGCGCGCCCGCGCCGCCTCCCTTGGTGGTCGCGGCCCCGGCAGCGGCGCCGCCCCCGCCGCCCCCGCCTCCCACGCCGCAGGAGCTCCAAGACAAGCAGGACATGGAGGACTGGCGCTTCGAGAGGCGCCTTCGCTCGCTCGGCTACGTCAAGCCCGACGAGATGCCCCGGCCGCCTCCGGCGACCCCCAACCAGGTCGTGGCCGCCGCCGCGGACCCCATCGAGGGTTTCGAGAAGATGCTCGCGATGGTCAAGCGCGTCGGCGACATGAAGGGCACCATCGCGGAGGCGTTTGGGCTTCCGACGGCGGCAGACACGCCCGAGGCCCCCGAGCCCGAGGAGCCGGTCGACGCGCCCAAGATTGCGAAGCTGCCCTTGGCGAAGTTTCGCGGGCGAGACATCTTCATCCCGCGCGAGACCAAGGGCGTGATGGAGTTTGCCGAGCAGGCCTTCATGGCCAACCTGGAGACCTCGAGCGAGCTCGCGGGCCTCTTTCTTGGTAACCTCGCCAAGGTGCTCGACCAGACCGCGCTCGGCAAGCTCATGGCGCAACTCTTGGCGCGCGGCGGCCCGGCTGCGGCCGTCGTGCAGCAGGCGCAGGCGCAGGGCCTGGTCGGTACGGGGAGCAATGGCGCACCGACGACGGGCAATCCCGTGCTCGCGCGCCCGAAGGGGCCGATGGCATGACCCCCACGCAAGCCGCCGCGCTCGCCGCCGGCGCGACGCTCGGCCTCGCCGCTCTCGCAGCGGGCCTGCCCATCTGGGTGGGCATCCTGGGCCTCGCGGGCGGAGCTGTGCTCACCAAGGGCCTCATCGACAAGGCGAGCGCGTGACGCACCTCTTCGAGTACGACTCTTCGGCGCAGGCGCTGGCCTTCGGGCTCGAGATGCCTGGCGGCAAGACAGCGGTCGTGGGCGTCGCGGTCGCCGCGCTCCGGCAGGTCGGCTACTGGGATCCGAAGCGCTGCACGCCCGAGGCCTTCCAGAAGGCGCTGCCCCGCTTCGACAAACCGATGCTCTCGCTCGCGCCCGCCGGGGCGCTCCGCAGTCTGCCGCCTCTCGCCATGAGACGGTAGACCCCCGAGGCCGCATGGGGTAGTTTCGACCTACCCCCATGATCGGCAATGACCGCCGAGACGGCAAGTACGAGCCGACCGTCATACGACCGGCTCGTACTTCACTCCGGGCACGGGGCTCTGGACGAGCGCGATCAATCTCACCGCAGCGAATATGGACGCCAATAACGGCCTTCAAAACCCTCAGACGGGCGCGCGATTCTGCAACACGAGCTAAAATTGGTGCCCCCTATGCCTCGTCTCTCGCTCGTCTGCCCGCAGCCAGGCTCCGAGACAGAAGTTTGCCGGGCAAGCGACGCCGACGTCTACGCCGAGCTCGAGGTCTGGAAGAAGCAAGCCGCCGAGTGGGACGCCATCTGCAAGGAGATGACCCTCGGGGGAGGCCACGTGGTCACGCCGCATCAGGTCACCACCGAGCAGCGCAAACGCATGCTAGCGCGCGGCGAGCGGCCGGCGGACGTCAAGTGGCTGCTCTCTTTTGACGCCGAGGGCAAGAGCGTCGTACGCTCAAGGCCGTGAGCTCCGGGTTTCAGCCGGCCCTCGACCGCAAGGGCGGCCATCGGGTCATCCGAAAGCCTTACCCCAAAGGCGTGGCTGGCGTCTCGCTCTCGCTGATGACCATCGCGCAGTTTATCCGCGAGGGGCAAATCTCCGAGAAGGTGCAGGGCTGGGCGATGGACCAGCTACGCGCCGCCGGCATCGACGGCCGTAGAGGCCACAATAACTTCGCGAAGGCAAGCGCCTTGCTCGCTGCGGTGCGCGAGGCGACCGTCTACACGGCGGACCCCCCCGGGACCGAGCATCTCAAGAGCGCCGAGGCGATGCTTTGCCTGCGTGAGGGGCTGTGTATCCGTGGGGGCGATTGCTTCCCCGAGGGAACGCTCCTACTCCGCAGTGACCACGAGCTTGTCCCCATCGAGGACATCAAAGCCGGGGACCAAATCTGGGGCTTGGGTAAGTGGTCGACGGTCACGGGGGTCAAGTTCAAGGGCGAGCTCTCGGTCGACGCGCTGGTGCTCAATAACGGCTCGGTCGTGCACCTCACCGCCGACCACAAGGTCTACGTCGGACGCTGCAAGCACGGCAAAGGCACCGAGTGCACGACGTGCGCGAGGCCGAGCCTGCGTCAGGAGAGCTTCACGCGCATACACGTATCCGATCTGCAGGAGGACGACGTCTTGCTGCAACCAGAGCGCATCGCCTTCGGCGCGGGCGATGTCGACCAGGGCCGGGCCTACGTCGAGGGATTGGCGCTCTCGGATGGCTGGGTGGACGAGTACCGCTTCAAGATTGCGGGCCGCGACGGTATGCGCAAGGAGGCCCAGAAGCACGAGGTCAAGGCCATCTGCGAAAAGCTCGGTGTCGAGACGCACTGGCACAAGCGCTACATCACGGTGAAGGACCCGGACTGGGCGCAGCGCATCGCTAGCCTGGGCCACTACGCGCGCGAAAAGCACCTCGAGACGATCGCTCTCAATGAGCCGACCGCCGAGGCGTATCTGCGCGGCGTGGCCGACAGCACGGCCAATACTTACGGCAAGGGCCGCACGTACAGCACGACGAGCCGCAGGCTCTTTCTGCAAGTACGCGTGCTGCATCGCATGTTTGGCCGGTCCTGCTCCGTGCACTTTATGACGCCCGAGAAACACGGCGGCGCCGGCAAGCACCCCATGTGGCGACTCGGCGTCCGCGACTCGCAGGCGAGCAAGGGCGAGAAGGTGCTCGCGGTCCGCTCCATCGAGAGAGCCGTGCGCAAGGCGACCTGCTGGGACATCTCGACCGATGACCAGTACGTCTACCTGCCCGAGCACGACGTGACCGTCTCGAATTGCGACGACGTCGTCGTACTCCTCGGGTCCGTGTGCGGAAGCGTCGGCATCCCGGTGCGGGTCATCAAGCAGACCTTCGACCCTATCCCGGGGGACCCCAACCCGCAGGAGCACGTGCTGCTCGAGGGCCAAAACGACGACGGGACCTGGTTTCCGATGGACCCATCCACGCACCGGCCCTGCGGCCAGAAGGAATACGCCGCCGAGGAGTACCGCGTCGACCCCAATAAGCCGCACACCATCGGGCTCAAGGGAGCGCCCGACGGCGAGCTCATCGGGGTGGGCAAGCACGCGCCAAACGGGGTAGCAGGTAAGCCTTCCTGCGGCGGCCCGGGCCACTGCGATTGCGCGCCCTGCCAGGCAGGAGCGACTGCTGCGACGATGGGCCTCGGCGCCCCTCCCACCGGAGCGGCCATCCCCTCGACCGTCGTCGTGTCGGGGACCTACGCCCTGGCGAGCCAGGATCTGGATAACCAGATGCGCCTGCCGATGGTCGCGGCCGACGGTTATTACAATAACGGCGACTTCCCCGGAGCCGTGACGAGCTACCAGGCCGCCGGCAGCGCGGGCGTGAGCCAGGACGGCCCCGAGATTGACCTCGCCGGCGCGGCCATCGCGTCAAGCCCCTTCACGTCGCTCGCATCCCAGGCCAACGCGATGCTCCAGAGCATCTCCGCCACGGGCGCGGGCCAGGCCGAGGCCGACAGCGCGCGCTCGCTTGCGCTCCTGATGCTCACCTACTACCAGCAGGCGATGGCCGCGGGGCAGGCGAGCCTCGACGCGGCAAGCAAGACTGGCGGCGTGCCGCGTGGAGCCACCGCGCAGGTGAGCCTGCTCCAGGCCGTGGGCGTCGCGGCGGCAGCGGGCGCGGCGGGCGGGCTTCTGTACTCGTGGTGGAAGGGCCAGCAGCGCGGCGGAGGGCGGCGAGCCGCCTACGCCCGGTGAGCGGGCCGGCCCCGACGCCCGAGGCGTTTGTGCAAGCCTGCGCGACGCTCTCGCCCGGGCAGATCCTCGCCAAGATGCAGAAGCTAGGCATCTCGCCGCCGAGCTCCGCGGCGATGACGGCAGGCATCGACGCGGCGGACGCCATCGCGGCGGCCAAGTGGCAGACCGAGCTCGCCAGCGACGCCAACGCGGGGCAAAACAGAGCGCGCAACGCGACCAAGATCGCAGGCGCGGCGCTGGTCGCGACCGGCGTGCTCGCGCCCTTTGGCCTTCTGATGGAGGCCTACTCGCTCATCCCCAATAGCTTCTTTCAGGCGCTCACGCAGAGCGGGCTCAATCTCTCCGGGCCGCAAATCATGTGCAGCCGAGCGGCGGAGGCCTCGCCCTATCCGCTGCTTACCCCCGGCCAGCTTTACTCGAGCCCCATCGCGCCCAGAAGCCTCGCGAGCGTGCTCATCCCCGTGCTCTGCCAGGGCTTCTTCGACGTCGAGCAGTGCCGGCAGCTTGACCCGGGCGCGCTCGGCTGGGCCGCTGCGGCCTCCAACCTCACCATCGCGAGCATCGCCTCTCTCTGGAACGCCAAGGCGGCTGGGTACATGGTGGATTACTTCGTGCCGTACGTGCCGAGCGGCACCGACATCGCGCACGGCTTCGGGGTCTGGGCGGGCAAGGGCCTGCGCCACGCGGGCTGGTCGCCCTGGCTCGCGCCGCCTCCCTTCGTGATTCCGGGCCAGGCGCAGTACGCCTTCTGGCCGCTAGCGTCGGTGCCGGCGAGCGTGGCGGACCCTTCGACGGAGTTTCGAACCAGCGACGGCAGCCCAGGCTCCGCGCCCGCGGGCTACCCGTGGTCGCGCATCACGGCGAGGGCCGGGCCTCTCCCCACCGCGACCCAGCGCACCGTCTCGACGGTCGCCAAGGTGGCGGTGGGAGCGGGCCTCGCTGCCGCCATCGGCCCCGCGCTGCTCAAGTGGGCCACGGGCAAGAGCGCCGAGGTGCTCCTCGAGCAGGCTCTTGCCGCGATTGCAGACCTCTAGCGCTTGGGCGTAGACTGAGGGCCATGCACCCTCTCGCTGTAGGTCTGGGAGCCGCTGCGGCGGTCGGAGTCGTGACCAAGGTCTTGCCGAGGCTCGGCTTCGGGAGGGCGCGGGCATCGTGGCAGCTTCCGCCGGTCGGAGTGGGGGCGGCGGTGATGCCGATGCAGCAGTGCATCGCTGGGCTGCAGACGATTGTCGCGATTGCGAATAACGCATCCACGAGCGGTGGCGGCTCCGCCTCCAACGCGCAAAGCTACACGTTCATCTCCGCCTCCGCCCGCGTGCCGTTCGTTACGCAAATCAACCGCGGCTGGGCGGCATTCTCGCAATGTCGCGTCAAAGGCTGCGACTCGACCGCGCTGGCGGCTTTGGTGGCTGAGATGAACCGGTCGGCCGGGTTTTTCAATGGCTACGGAGCGCCTGGTTATGGCATCGACAAGTTCGGGCAGATGGCTTCGGCCGCCGCAGCGCTGCTTTCATGCTTCAACTTTTCGTCGCAAAGTGGCGCGCCGATCGTACAGAACGGCGTGACAGTCAACTGGCGGAACGGGATGCGCTTTGCGACCAACGCTCTCGTGCTGGCCAAGCGAAACGATCTGCAGAACGCGTTCTCGAACCTGGTGGCCGCCATCCTTGCCGCCGGGTATTGGAGCAAGGCGGACGTCGCGAACAATCCTAGTGGGTTCACGCTGGTGGCCGCTTACGGGCCTGACCCGACAATCCAGAAGTCGCAGATCATCTACTGGGCCCAAATGTTGCTGAAGCTGGCCGGCGCGAGCTCGGGCATCCCCGTTTGGAATACCAAAGCCCCCCCCGGTCTATTCCGGGCGACTCAGCAGGCCGCGGCGCAGTTAGCTGGCGGATGAACCAGATCCTCGGCGCCGCCCTCGGCGGTCTCGTCGGCTTCTGGCTGGGCGAGATGGTGGCCGAGAAAACCCACACCGAGGGCCGTCTCGCCGTCAAGCTCATCGAGATAGGAGCCACGGCCGCCGGCGCTGGCGCCGCCTACCTCTTGATTCCTCCCCCTGCCCCAGCCCTTCCCGCCGCCTCCGCCGGAGCCTGACCGATGAACTGGCTCTCGACCCTCACCGGCGCTGGCGTGGGCTGGCTGCTCGGCTCGATCGTGGGCCATCCCAACATCGGCGCGGCCCTCGGCGCGGTGGGGGGCTACGTCTACGGCGCTCAGCCAGCGGCGGCTGCAGCGGCCCCGACAACCGCCCCCGCGCTCACGGCCCCCGTGGCGACGACACCACCAGGCCCGAGTACCGATCCCCTTTCCTCGGCCAACGTCGCCGCGGGCACGTCGAGCTACGACGCGGGCGGCGGAGGAGGCTCCTTTTGAACCTCCTCATCGCCACCGTATGGACCCCCGACGAGATGCAGAGCGCGCAGTCCGCGCTCTCCTCCTCGCTCGAGGGCACCAACACGAGCGTCACGTCCTGCGCGGGCCTCGACGCGGCGACGCGCGCGGAGTGGCAAAACTTCTACGACACGGTGAACGCCTTCGCGCGGCAGACTCCGGTGCTCTTCGCGGTGCCGTGGGGGACCAATGAGGCGGTCGCGACCGGCACGCGCGCCGACCAGCTCCAGGGCTACCAGAAGGAGCTTCTCGCGTGGCAGACCAAGCTCTCGGGCCTTCCCTCGGCCAAGGGATGCAGCTTCGCGCCGAGTCTCGCCATCCCGAGCTCTGGGGCCACGGGCGACCAGATGACCGAGATCGTCAAGTACGGCGCGATCGCGCTCGCGGCGGTCGCGGGGGCCTTCGTGGTGGTCAAGGTGCTCGACGAGATCAATCTCTTCTCTGGCAAGAGGGCGGCGTGAGATGCCGCAAGAGGTCTCAACCGTAAAGACGCTGGTCGAGCCGGTCGACATGTTCGACTCGCTCGTGCGCGAGTACGCCTCGCAGACGGGCGTCGTGCCTACGCGCGCCCAGATTCTGCTGCTACTCGCCCAGTGGGCGCTCGAGACTGGCAACGGCAAGAGCGAGAATAACTACAACCCGGGCGGCATCAAGCACGTCTCGGGCGACGGCCAGGACTGGACCTCGTACACGACCACCGAGGTCATCAACGGCTCGACCCAGACGCTCACGCAAACCTTCGCGGCGTACCCGACGCTCGACGCTGGCACCAAGGCGTACCTCTCGCTCCTGCAAGCCCATTACCCCAACGCCTGGGCGGCCGTGGTCTCCGGCAGCGCCGACACGACAGCGTTCGCGCAGGGCCTCAAGGACGGCGGCTACTACACGGCTCCCGTGCAGAATACCGTCGGAGCCGACGGTAGCCCCATCCCAGGCTACGCCCCTGGCCTCGCCTCGCGCCTCACCCAGATGGCCTCGGCGGTGCCCATCAGCGAGAGTCTCACTCCGACCTGGGCCTGGCCGCTCTCGCCCGTGCAGACGGCCGTGGTGGTCGGGGCAGCCGGGTTTCTCGGCTGGACGTACTACACGGGGGACCTGCAGCGCTTCGCGCGCAAGATCAAGGTGCCGAGGCTGCCGGCCATCCGCGTGCCGAGGTTCGCATGAAACGCCCGCGGCTCCGGCGCGAGGACGTGGTCTTGGTCTCTTCGGCGTTCCAGTGGCGCCGCTGCTCGCGGCACGTCTTCAAGCTCTGGTCGTGCCGAGCGATGCAGGAAGCGGGCGTGTGCGCCCTCGACTCGGATCTCTTCGCAGTCAACAACAACGCCCACTCGTACGCGTGCGTGCGCGTGGTGCTCACCTGATGCTCATCGCCAAGGGATACGCCGTGCGCGTGCTGCTCGAGCGTGGCGCAAACCAGGTATGGGTCGCGGCGCCGGCGAGCTACGGCCTGCTCCACGACCCGTCTGGCACCGACTGGAGCAAGTGCTCGGGCCTCGTGGCTCCCTTTTCGAAGGGCGGCGGCGAGCTCGACGACGGCGACGCGAAAAGCTACTTCGGGCACGCGCCCCGCGAGGGCGAACTCGCTCTTCCCCCCAAAGCGCTTTCGCGCTGGAAGCGGCTAGGAGTCATTACAGAGATCGAGTACACGCGCCGGCGCCCCGGCAACCTGCCCGCCGACCACAAGGCGCCCTACTACCACCCCTTCGAGCAGGGCAAGCTACCGACGCTCTACCGTCTTGGGCGCCTGCTCCGTTTCGAGATGGGGCCGGGGTGCGTTTGGAACTGGCGCGGCATCGTCCGGCCGTAGTAACCTCAGGCACCTGTCTCGCCTCAGGGAAGCGAGCGAGCGGGCAGCCTAACACGGCTCACGTACTCGCCAGGGCCCGGGGCCGTGTAGACCGGAAAGAGGCCCTCGGCGGTGAGGTCGTAGATGCGCAAGGGGTCTCCCTTGGCGGTCGCGACGCTGGGCGCGGCGTGCACCTGTCCAAGGTCGAGCGCGCGGTGGTCGTGGCCGCAGAGAGCCGAGATGTGCGGCGCGCCGTGCAGGATGCGCAGCACTTCCTTACGATCCGTCAGTCCGTCGAAGTAGCCGAGCGGCGTCTTCTGGGGGCCGTGGTGCATGGCGAGCAGCACGTGTCCTTTACCGCCGCGAGTCCCGCTCGCTGCGAGCAGGCGCAAAAGCCCCATCTGCCGAGCGCCCACTCTCCCGAGAGCGCCAAAGAGCGGCACTCTGCCCGGGTAGCGGGTGTCGAGGCCGACGACCAGGGCGCCGCCTTCGCCGAGCTCGACCGGGCCGTGGGCGGGCGTCGCGAAGCGCGACAGGTGCCGCGCAGCCATCGCGGGAAAGTCGCAGACGTCGTGGTTACCGGGCACGATGGTGCCCGCGTGCGGCCAGGCAATCTCGAGGGCGTGGCCAAGCTGGGCAAACTCGCTGCCCGAGCCGTTGGCGGTCAAGTCCCCCGTGAGCACGAGGTAGCGCGCGTCCCACTTGATGTCGGCCTGAGAGAGGCAGGCGCAGAGCCGCCCGAAGCGGTCCCTGCCCCCGTTGAGGTGCAGGTCGGATAGGTGCGCGATGCGGGTGCCGGCGGTCATGCTTGCGCCACTCCATGCGCGGGCTCGCCCACGGTCATGGCGCGCGAGAGAAGAGAGTAGGGGGCGTCGCGGACCGAGGCAAACCAGTCCTCGTAGCGCACGCGGTCGACGCACGCGTGGCAGATGGGAAAGTAGACGCGTCCGAGCGACCAGTCGATGACGGGGCGAGAGAGCGTCGCGTGGCCGCAGAAGTGGCACGCCTCGAGCGGACCCTCGGCGAGGTCGTGCTGGCCGCACGAGCAGCGCACGGGGGGACTGCGGGCGGGCTCGCTCATGCGGCAACCGCCTGCTCGACAGCCGAGAGAAGAGCGCGGTTATGGTCGTGGTGGTAGCGCGAGAGCGCGGACTTGTAGCTCGGAAGGTCCGCGAGAAACGAAGCAACTGAAGAAGATGTCACGCGGTCTGCCCGCATGCCGTACGAGAGGGCGCCGAGGTAGTTGGCGTTGAGCATCTGCTCGAATTGTCCCACGAAGGGCACCGCCAGGAGCGGCTTTCCGAGAAAGATGGCCTCGCTCATCAGCGTGAAGCCTGCGCCCGAGATGACGGCCTGGCAACTGGCCAAGTCCGAGATGAAGGCCTCCTCCGAGAAGGGGCAGAGGGTGACGTTACGCGTCGTGCGCGCCTCGGTGCTGGCGGGAAGGGCCCCGTAGACCCGGAAAGCGGCATCGACGTCGAAGAGCTCGGCGCACGTCGCTCGGTGGTCGTGCTGGTCATTGAAGTAGACGAGGATGTGGTCGTCCTCGGAGGGCTCGCAGTCGAGGATCTCGGGACGGAGGATGGGGTAGTGGAGACTCGTGCGGGGCTTGTAGGGCGCCGCGCCCGCGATCGAGGTCACGAGGTACTCGCGCGCCCCGGGCACCGCCAGGGCGACGACCGTGTGCATGAGCGCCGCCGCGCCGCGGTCGGCGGCGGGGATGAGGTCGCGATTGTGCACGAAGCGGCTCATAAAGTGGATGTTGTCGACCGCGACCAGAGGCTTACCGAGAAGGTGCGCGTAGCGGGCCGAGAGCGGCTCGAAGTCCGAGAGGACGACGTCGGGCGGAGCGATCTTGCGCGACGCAAGAAAGTGGCCAATAGGGACGGCCGCAAGCTGGCGCGCGAAGTTGGTTGCGAGGGTGAGCACGGGCGAGAGAGCGTTCTTGTGGATGGCGAGCGAGAAGCCCGCGACCGGCACGACGCGCCCCGGCTCGGGGAAGCGCTCGGCGAGGTAGTCGAAGGCGCGACCGGGCGAGCAGCAAAACTGCACCGAGTGGCCGAGTCCGGCGAGGTGGCGGGCGACGACGGCCGAGCGCATCGCGTGGCCGAGGCCCTCGCCGCATACGCCGTAGAGGATCTTCATAGGGCGTCGCGCTTGATATAGAGCACCGCGAGAGCGAGGCCCAGCACGCCCCCGACGCCGCTCGCGACCGCTGCCCCTGCGGCGTAGCGGAGCCTCTTCTTGCGTGGAGCGAGCAAGTATCCGACGCCTCCGCCGAGGGCGCTGTCGACGACGGCCGACCCGGTCGAGCCCGAGAGCGCGCCGAGGACGAGCTCGCCCGCCGAGGGGGCTCCGACGCCCAGGTGGCCGGCGCTTACGTGTGGAGTTGCAGCCACTGGTCGAGCCCCTGGCCTTGACGGTATCCCTCGAGCCCGCCGAGCGCGCCGACGGCAGCCGCGCCGCCTAGCACCCAGGGCAGCTTGTGTTTCGGCGCCGCGAAGGCTGCCACCGAGTAGGCCGCCAGCGCCCCGAAGGCCGCGCCCAGCACGAGGCCCGCGGCGACCAGGCTCGCGGTGGGCTGCGCGGCGAGCGCGGAGCCGAGCGGACCGAGCGTGGGGTCCGCCGGCACCGGTGCGAGCGCTTGTCCGAGCGAGCGGGCGAGCATGCTCCTCTACTGTATCAGCGTGGCGGGTCGGCGGGAAGGACAGCACCGGCACTCTCTGTCTCGGCTCAAGGCGCCGAGCGTTTGCGTCGAATCGAAGGGCGCACATGGTGGCCAGCGGCGACGTGGTCCTCGATGTGGTTTTGCATCGCATCCACGGTTGCAGCGACGAAGTCGCGCTCGCCGTCGCCGAACGGACAGGCGCAGCAAATGAATCCATCCGTCGATTCGTAGATATAGAGGTCGGAGCCTGGGCAGGTCTCGGGCGGGCACGCGAGATCCTCGTCCATCGGCACGACGGTCTGCGTGCAGAGCGATCCCCAGCGCGTCCAGCTCACCGCGCCCTCTTGACGAGCCGCAGGCCCTCGCGCGCTTTGCGGTAGCTGCGGCACGAGGCGCACGGGCAGCGAGAGCGCGCCTTCGCGACGAGGCTCGCGGCGGTCGCCTTTCCGCGCGCCCTAGCGAGCGCCATCGACTTCTCCACCTCGCACGCGACGGGCATCGACCGCATCGTAGCGCCGCTAGGAGCGCGCTTGCAGTGGGTCACTTTTGACCTCGAGAGGCCACTCGGCGTATCCTGCAAGCGAGATGGCCGACTACGCCGCGATGCTCTCAGCAGGCTCGAAAGCGCACAAAACGAGCGCTGCGGCACGTAGGTCAAGGAAAACCCACGGTGGGTCATTGACAACCCACCCCGAGCGTGGTGCAGTTGAGGCACCCCGCATGGCAAAGAAGAAGCGTTCGAAGGCGCAGCGCGAGGCGACCAAGAAGATGCAGCGTGCCGCCCGCCGCGCGAAACACTCTGGTGGAAAGCGCAAGAAGGCGCGCCGCAAGAACCCCAAGCACCCGACCCGCAAGCAGAGCGCCGCGAGCCGCCGCAACCTCAAGAAGGCGCACGCGGGAAAGCGAAAGCGCAAGGCCTGCCGGCGCGCGGCAGGAAAGCGCGGAGCGGCCAAGCGCCACGGAAAGCGCATGCCGAAGATGCCGGCGCGCTGCGCGCCCCGCAAGCGCAAGAAGAGCCACGGCGGCAAGCGCAAGGCCGCCAAGCGCGCCAGCCCGCGCCGATCGAGCGGCCACCGCAAGAGCCCCAAGAGGGTGGCCGCTGGCCGCAAGGCTGCTCAAACCCGCGCGCGCCACCGCGCCGCAGGCCACCTCACCAAGCGCGACTACGACGAGGCCAAGTCGATGGTCTACGAGTCGCCGCGTCGTCGCCGCAAGGGCCGCCGCAAGGGCAAGCGCCGGCACAATCCGGTGGTCAACCCGATTCGCCGTCGCCGTCACCACGGCTCGCGCCGGCGCAATCCATTCTTCGGCAACCCGCTCGACGGTCCGGGCGAGGTGCTCTCTGGCCTGCTCGGCGTCGGCACGGGCTACTTCGTGGCCTCGGCGATCGATCGCCTGCTCGCCACGCACGCCCTGGTCGGCTCGGGCACGAATTACACCGACAGCCCCGCCGCCGGCCAGCTCTACGACACCGAGGCGCCGCTTCTGCCCGTCTGGGCGGACCCCATCAGGATCGGCGCCGCCATCGGCGTCATCTTCCTGCCGGGTATTGCGAGCCGCTTCATCAAGGACGCCAAGGTCAAGGCGTTTCTGCAGCTCGCCGCCTACGGCGCCGCAGCCAAGGTGGCCGGCTCGGCCATCGAAGGCGGCATCGCCGCACTCGCGCCCACCAACCCCTACGTGGCTCAGCTCTACGGGCCCGAGGTGGCGGCGCAGACCAAGCTCGCCCTCATGGGAGGCCAGGCTCCGCCAGCCAATCAGGCGGCGGGGACCTTCGCGGGCGTGCCCAAGAATCGGCAGATGGGCGCCGCTCCCGCCGCTCGCACGGGCGTGGGTGACGGCGGATGCCAGCCCAACTGCCAGGACACCCCTCCGGTGCCCGACCAGCCTGCCGACCCCCTGCCCATGAACCTCGACCAGGTGCCCTACAGCCTGGGCGGCGGCTACGACCCCGGCAGCGACTGGGGCTCGGAGGAGTGCATCGGGCCGCCTCTGGATAACTCCGTCCCCGTGCAGACCGGGCCGAGCGCTCAGGTCAGCGTCCCGGCGGTGCTCATGGCGCCGCCCCCTTCGCCCGCGCCCATCATGTCGGCTCCGCAGCCGCCACCGGACGTCCTGTCTCCCCCGGGGATGTCCGTCCCGCAGCTCGCGGTCGTGCCTCCTCCCATCCCACCGGCCGCTCCGCAGCCGTACCTGCCTCGCTGATTTCTCCCTCACTCACTCGCAGCCCCTAAACGGGCCGAGCCAAAAGGAAACCCCGTCCCATGATGAACCCCGGCATTTTCAAGGCAATCGACCTCGGCGACCGCAACATCGCCGTGCGCAAGCTCGGCATGGGAGCGATCCCCGGCCAGATGTCGCCGACCGTCCGCGGCGAGACCAGCCAGACCCCGACCGAGCGCTTCGTCGGAGCCATCCAGGTGGCCGCGCGCGCGCCCAACTGGACGCTACCGACCATCGAGAGCGTGCGCATCCACTACGACGGGCCCTTGTCCGACGCAGCGGTGCAGCAAGGCTTCGGGGCCTTCATCGACCCGCTCGGCTCCAACCAAAACTCGCCTCCTCTGGGCGCGAGCTCGGTCGAGAGCACGCTGGCCGAGCCGGGGAAGTTTCAGACCAACGTCCTCATCCTTGCGATTGGCTGGCACCTCGAGCCGGTCCCGCAAGTGTGGACCGCGAAGGGTAACGCCTTCTCGGTGGCGGGCGTGCCCCCAAGCACCGCGACCGCGAGCCCCGTATCGCCGGACGACTTCGTCGCGGCGGACCTCGTCGCGGCGGGCCCCCTTGGCGTCGCCTCCGGCATGGTGCCGGCGTACATGGACTTCGGCGGCTGGCAGGAGCTTGCCTTCTACTACATGTCGAGGGCCTACGACCTCGAGTGGCAGATGGGCAACCGGACGTACCTGCTCCGAGACAGCCTGCGGTTCACGGCGTACACGCCGACGAGCGGCCAAGAGGGAGCCTCGAGCTCGTCCGAGGTCGACGTCTACCCGTCCGTGCGCGACATGAATAACTACTACCGGAACCTGCCAGGCTGCACGAGCATCTTTTTGCCCGCAGACCGCACGCGCATCGGCAACATGACGCTCATCCCCACGGGCGGCGCCACAACCGCGGGCCTATCGGTCTTCCGGCCCACGAGGGCCTACGAGACCGTCGGCGCGACCTACGGGGGCATGGGCCTTCGCAACGCGCTCAAGGGCAATCAGGAGTTTCGTCGGCTCACCAGCCCCTTCCTGATGCGCCCGGGCGTGCCCATCGGCCTCAAGTGCCACGTGTCCAACACCGACGACCAGGTGCGCATGCAGTCCTGGCTGGCGGCCTCCTTCCTCGGCCTCGGTGGCGGAGGGGCGTACGGGACGCCTGCGGTCTTCTCGCCGGACGCGTTCATCAACGCCGGCCAGGACACGGGCGGCGCGGGCGCAGGCGGAGCGACGGGCATGGAGCCTTCGCTCGACTCGACCGTCACCCCCGAGGGCGTGCAAGCGCTCGCGCAGCGGGCGGCGTTCAAGGCGGGCCCCTGGAAGCTCGCGTGCGTGCTCAAGGGCTTCGAGCTCACCGACGCGCAGGCGGACTTCCTGAGGCAGCCCGGCGTCGCCGCAGCGGTGCAGAGCTCGTGCGGGTGCATGGGCTCGGCTCTCTCGGGCTGATCCCCAAAGGTACGCAACGAGGATAGCGATCGACCGAATCTCCGTGCCCTGAGCGGCAAACCCTCCAGCGAGGGGCACGGAGTTTCCCAACACGAAGAGAAGCCCCAAAGCCCATGACCCCCGGAGCGCCTGGACAAGAACCGAAGCACCCGGCCATCGGCCTCGGCGACCCGGGCAGCGCGGCGATGCCGTGGGACCGGCGCGACGTGCTCTACGCCGCGCAGTACAGCCCGCAGATTGCCCTCGCGAAGGCGTGGGGCATGGCGTTTTCGCCGTTCTTCCTGAACATCCAGCACACGTTCAACGCGGGCGACGCGCTCAACAGCAACCCCGAGACCTTCCAGGGCGCGACGCAGGCCGGCCAGCAGACTGGCACCGGCGGTCTTCCGAGCATCATCGAGCGCATCAGCTACGAGATTGACTCGCCGCAGGCCTTCCCGGGCAACATCCAGAAGCCCTTCTACGACTACTTCTACGGCCTCAACTCGGGGCTCACCGCCACGATGGGCGTGCTCGGAGCTCCGCGCTACCTCATCGCGCCGAATTACATCCCCCTGACGGGCCTGCTCTCGAGCCTCGGAGCGATGTTTCCGCGCGGCTGGGTGCTCCAGTACAACCAGTCGGTGGTGATGCAGTTTCAGCAGACGGTGCCGGTGCCCTACCCGCCGACGACCATCAACTGCATCTTCGCGATGTGGCAGCCGATTGATACCGCTGGAAAGCTCGTGCAGCTCTCCACGACCGAGGCCTTCCGGGCGCTCATCGACCTCGGCTACGACTCCGACGGCGCCATCACTCGCATGATGGCGGCCCCAGTCAACCGCTGAACCCCAACGCAAGGACCCCCCGACCATGGCCAAGCACCGACGACGACGCAAGAATCCCATGATGGAGGACGTCATCCTCATCAGCGTGGGAGCCGTGGGAGGCGCTGCGGCCCTGTACCTGTATCTGTCGAGCATCCAGCAGGCAGCGGCCAACGCGGCCATCTCGGCTGCGACCCCGGCGGCCGGCACCACCCCATCGACGACCTCGGGCGGCTGAGCGCGCCCAACGAAACGGGAACCGTTTCACGTGAAACATGAGGCGCCATCGCAAGCGAAACCCCGACCCCGCAGACCTGGCCATCTGGGCCATCGGAGCGGCGTGCGTCGGGGCGGGAGCGGTGGCCGCCTACAAGGCGACGCGGCCCACTGCGCCCGTCGTGACGATCGTCAAGGGCCTGATGGCCCAGAACGCGGCCGTCGCGCGCGGACCTGCGATAGGATGAGCCCATGAGCCCCATGAGACGCCACCTCCGCAAGCACATGCGGCGCAATCCTGGCTTCACGGACGCGCTGCCGTGGATCGTGGGCGGCGTGCTCGGCGCCGGCGCGCTCTACGTCGCCTACCAGGCCGTGCAGAACCAGTCTCAGCCGACCGGCACGGACACGAGCGCGACCCAGCCAGCGGCTGCTCCGGCCGACAACACGGCCACGGACATCACGGCGGGCGCCACCGCTGCGGGCAACCTGGCGACGACGGCTTCGAGCCTCTTCGGCTGAGAGTGTTTCACGTGAAACAAGGACAAGGAAACGGCGCATTGTGGGCAAGACGATCCGGCTCGAAGTTGCGACAAGCGGTGTAGACGAGGCGCTTCAAGGCGAGACCTCGGACCCGTTTACGCTCGTCGGCGTCCCCACCTACACGGGCCTGCGCGTGCCTCCGGTGCTCTTCGCGGGCATCACGCCGAGCAGCCTGCCCATCTCGCAGCCGCGCTACCTCTTCACGCTCGCGAGCCTCACGTTTCAGGGAAACGTCCGCCTGATGGGCCTGCGCCAGGGCCTCACCATCGGCATTGACGCGGCCAAGGGTACCCCGCCCGAGCGGCCCCTAGAATGCTTCGTCAAGACGCCGACCTTCAGGTTTGTGGACGGCAATGTGTCCTGGCACCTCATCGTAGACCGGCAGCCAAGCCCTCCGCAGCAGGTCGCGACCGACACCCAGAACTGGCGCTTCCGGCAGTCCGATAGCCCGGCGATGCTCTACGAGACCTTCACGAACACGACCCTGCAGCCCGACGGCGCGCCCGTGCTCTACAACGTGGGCCTTACCGCCTACACGCCCCCCGCGACGCCGATGGGCGCCAAGTGGGAGGGCGTCTCGGGCATGGGCAACATGAAGTCGCTCGAGTTTCCCTGGCAGTCGGCCGACCCCTGGAAGTGCTTCGGGGACCGGGGGATCGAGGTCACGGGAGGCGGCAGGCTCTCGCTCATGGCCTCGGTGCTCCAGACCAATCCCAACACCCGGGGCGCCCCGACGCTCGTGCCCACCAGCCTCTCGAGCAACGCCGCTCCCGAGGAGTGCTTTGTCCAAGACTTCACGTCGACCGTCGGCGAGGAGCTCAACATCGGGCCCAACTACTGGCGCATCATGGGCGCGCTGCTCGTCGAGATGGAGGTCGAGTGAGCACGGGAGCGCCCTACACCCAGGCCGTCTACGACTTGCAGCAGCTCGCGAGCGGCGAAGTGCCTGCCGGCGTGCCCGGCGGCGGAGGCCCTGGGGCTACCTGGCTCACGGACCTGCCGGCGCAGGTGGCGCAGTTTACTGCCGCCGACCAGGCAGCGGTCACCATGTACCCGGCGTACCAGGTGCTCCTGGCGCAGCAGGCCGCCATCGCGGCGCAAAACTGGGCCACGGGCGGCTACGACTCCACGGCCCTGAAAAACGCCGCCATCGCGACCCTCGCCCTCGTGCAGCAGCTCATGGCGGCGCCCGCTGCGGCGCCAGCACAAGCGCCGAGCAACATCCCCCAGAACCAGGGCGGCCTGACCATCCCTGGCTCCTCGGGAGCCACGTCGACATCTGGGGGCTACGTGAGCTCGGGCCGGTACGGCACCTATCTGCCAGGCGGCGGCGTCGCTCCGGTCGGGCCGGCGCCGATCGTCCCAGCCATTGGGCCAGGGCCAACCACCGCGCCGAGCCCGGCGCCGGCGACTTCCGCACCTGCAGCTCCTGCTGCGCCCACGGCGATCGTGCCGGTGACGGTGAACCCCACGCCTATCGTCGTGGCCCCACCCGCGACTCCGACGGTGGCCTCCGTCGCCGGCCAGAACCTCTCGCTCGGCACGGTCGTCGCCATCGGCATCGGGGTAGCCGCCCTCGGCGCTCTGGCCGTATACTTGTGGCGGCCGGAGTGGATCTTGGGCTTCTTTGGCGCCGCCGAGGAGCCACGCCGAAACCCGACCCGCCGCAAACGTAAGAAGAAGCGCACCAAAGCCGCGAGGGCAAAGTAATGGGACCTCTATTTGCGATAGGCATGGGAGCGGTAGCGGGCGCCGCTGCGATGGGCCGCGCGATGCGCCGGCGGCCTACCTGGCGGCTGCCGCCGATCGGGGTGGGGGCGCCGCTGCAGTCGAAGGTCGCCGGCTGCATCAGTGCCCTCAGTTCGATTGTGGCTGTGGCTAACAGTGTGGCTGGCGCCGGGCCAAATCCGGCGATCTCCGCCTCGAACGTCAACGAATTTTCGTTGTCGTATAACTGGAATTACGCCCAAAGCGCCGTCGTCCAAATCAACCGAAACTGGGCCACGTTCTCACTGTGTCCAGCCTTCAAAATGTGCGATTCGAGCAATCTGCGAAGCCTTATCCAGCAAATGAATCAAGCAGGGGGATGGGTTTTCAAAGATAACGTTGGGTATGACGCTCCAAAGTTCCAGCCAATCGCCGCCGCCGCCTCCGCGCTGATTGCCTGCCTCCAGCGTCTCTCGCAGGGCGCCGCTAACGCCATCTCCTCTCGAGCTCCGCAGAATGCCGGCTTCGCGCCGCAGCAGTTCGCGCTACCGCCACAACAGCCGCCAGAAATTCTTAGCAATCCTGCCTCTTACGGACCTGGCCCGCAGCCAGCTTGGATACCGCCACCGCCGTCCCTCCAGCCGCCTCCTCCGCCGCAGTATCCACCGGGCTATCCGCAGCCCCCTCCGTCGCCGAAGCCTGGCGCATACCTCCCCCGCTGACAGTCAAGGACCCCATGCCCGCTCACCCTCCGCCTGGCTCGACCTACGTGGCGCCGCTTTTCCTCGGGCCGGCCACCCGCGTCTCGGCGCTGCCACCCAAGAAGGTGCTCATGCTCACGCCAGCCCAGCGCCGGCGCACCATGACCGCGCGCCACGTGAGCGGCCTGCCGCTGCTCTCTCGGCTCGGCGTCGGCTTCCCGCGTCTCGGGCTCGGCGCCGCAACCTGCAACCCGGGCGACACGCTGCAGGCCGACGGCACGTGCATCACCGCCGCAGGGTCCACCTACACCCCTGGGGACCCGAGCTCAATCAAGCTCGCGCCGATCACGATTACGGGCGGCTGCCCCCCCGGCTCGACCCAGAACGCCGACGGCACATGCACCGACGCGCTCGGCAACGTCTCGTCGGGCGCGCTCGACAATACGCCCATCAATAACGTCACCAACATGCTCGCCAGCATGTTTGACGGCTCGACCAACATCATGGGCGTGCCGCCTGGGTGGCTGCTGCTCGGGGTCGTGGGCGTGGCAGCGTACGCGGTCTGGAGCAAGGGCGGCAAGTACGGCACGCCCAAGCGGCGCGGCAAGGCCAAGGCCAAGGCCGGGAAGCGCAAGTCCGCTCGCCGAGGGCGAAAGGCCACCTCGAAGCGACGGGCTGGGGCGCGCAGGCGGGGCAAGAAGGCCAAGAGCAAGCGCAGAAGAAATCCCTACGCGACGATGCTTCGGACGATGCGCGGCGTGACCGTGCACAAAAAGAAGAAGCATAAGAAGCGACGCCGCAATCCCTTCGTGCCCAACCGGCCGCTCACCATCCGAGACACGGAGCTTCACACCTGGTTCGAGCGCGACCGGGCGCACGTCGAGCTACGCAACAAGCGCACGCAGAAGACCATCGTCGAGTGGTGGGACGAGGATGTCGCCGAAGCCATCGAGGACGGGTTTCTCGATCGCCGGCACCTGCACGACAGCGCGTTTGACTACGCGATCGACCATGGGTTCATCAAGGGCGCGCCCGCCCGGAGGCATAACCCCAAGCGGCGAGACCTTGTGCGATCGTTCTACGTCGTACGTGTCTCGCGTCGTCATGGAATGGCTCCGCACACGGTCGCGTCGAGCTTTCCGGCGTGGAACGACGATACGGCTGCGAAACACCGTGCGGAGCGCCACGCAAAGAAACTGCAGGAGTCTGGTCGTTATACGAGCGTCGAAGTGCGTAAGATCAAGGTGCGTGGGCGCCGTTCGATCGCTAAATATATGGTCGGCGCCGACTGACGATGGCCGCCGTACGCGAATCGGAAGACGACGTGCCACCTGGACGCCTGCGCGACTCCGACCGCGAGATCATCGTCCACCTCACCGACAAGGTGAACGAGATGGAGGTCTCGGTGGGGACCATCTTGGCCGAGGTCTCGGCCAACACGGCCGACGTGCACGTGATGAAGACCCAGATCGGGATGTGGCCGGACGCCGCGCAGGTGACTCGGCTGCAGCAGTCGATCGAGGAAATCAAGAGGCGCTACGACAGCCAGCGGCCCAAGCTCGAAAACCTGCCCACGCTCGTCGAGCAGATTTTCGGCAAGAAGGAGCTCGACGACTTGCACGAGAAGCAGAAGGACTGGCGCAAGGTCAAGGTGGGGATCTTCATTGGCGTCGGTGTGGCCCTGGTGGTGTCCTTGTGGGAGAGCGCCAAGAGCGTCGTCTCGGCGCTCGCCTCCCTGCACCACTGATGTGCTAGGCTTGGGGGAGATGAAGCACTTCAACTTCAACCTCACGACCTGGCAGGCTCCTCACTGGGTGACGATCATCGCCGCCGCCTTCGTGGGAGCGGGCCTCAACTACTTCGAGGCGATACCGACGGCTCAGCTTGTCTCGGCGCTGACGACCGGCGCGGGCCTGCTCGCGCTCCTCAAGGGAGCGCTCGCCGCAGCCGTCATCTCCGCCATCGGCGTGGCGCTGCACATGCTGCCTCAGCCGCCCTCGGGCGGCGCCGGCTCCGGCCAGACTCCCGCCGCTCGGATTGCGAGCGCGACTCTCGCAGTGTTTCTGCTGCCGTTCGCCGTCTTCATTGCGCTCCTTCGCCGGCCGCTCCGGTCGACCGGACTTGTCCTCATCGGAGCGACCGCGGCGGCGGCCTGCACCCCGGCGCAGGCGGCCAACGTCATCTCGACCATCGAGGGGTATCTCCAATACATCGGCACCTTCGTGTCGGTGGCGCAGGGGATCTGGGCGGTCATCTCGCCATTACTCGGGCCCTCTGCCGCCCCTGCTGCCAATGCGCAGTTTCAGAAGGCCGTCAACGACGTCAACGACGCCGCGGTGGCCATGGAGGACGTGCTCTCTGCGGCACGCATCGCCAACAGTCCCAATCCCAACGTCGCCGCGCTGGTCGCCCAGTGCACCGCGGCGGTCGACGCGGTCGTATCGGCCATCACCCAGTACAGCGCGCCGAGCTCGGCCTCCGCGGCATCGGCGCCCACTCGCGCGAACCTCTCGACGCTCTCGCACATGCAGTCGACCATCCACGGTTGGCGCTGATGTTTGGCGTCGCCTACGAGGCCTGCCAGAGGGCGACGCGCAAGGGCCGCCTCGGCTACACCCCCGACGCCACCATAGGCTCGCGGGCGCACATCAAGGCGCTCATCGCGCGCATGGGCTTGCGCCGCTTCCCTGGTGAGGAGAGCGCCGCTCCGGCAGGCTTTCGACGCCTGCGACTTCCCCGAGCGGGCCGCCGCTCACCGACTCGGGCATCGACCCGACGACGCTTCTCTCGGTCGTTCCGACATTTGGCGTCGTGCCGATAGGGACCGACGCGCAGTGCCCCGCGCCCGACGGGGCGTACTCGGACTGCTACGCCGATAACGTCAACGTAGACGTGCAGCTCGACGCGGAGATCGAGGGCCGCCAGTCGCTCGACTTTACCGCGTACGACGTCGACGCGAGCGGCACCGCTGACCAGACCGCAGCGCAGGTGACGCCGATCCTGCAGACTCCGGGGCTGGCCAATGCGTTTGGGATCTTCGTAGACAGCCCGTTCGAAAACTGGGATCCCTCGCAGGGCCCGCTCGACAGCGTGTGCAACCTCAATGACCCCGCCGGCGGCGGCCACTGGATCGACCAGGACGAGATCACGCTCACCTACCTGCAGGGCGTGCGCTGCTGGGGCTTTCTCAACTCGTGGTCGGACACCTGGGGGCTCAAGGGCCGCATCTACGTCACCGACAGGCGCCTTGTCTCGATGACCTCGCAGATCATCGCCTTCAAGGCCAACGCGCCGGCCTCGGCGTGGAAGAGGGCCGCATGAGCCGGAATCTTTCTGGAATATTTGGCGCGCTCTTTTGCGGTGCGCTCACGGCGTGTCCGCCCCCTCAGCCCATATCGCCGTCGAGCCCCGATGCGACGGACGCGTTGGCCCCTCCCTCGCCAGCGCCCCCGGGGCCTGGACCTGTGGTGAGCACGGATGGCGGCTCCTTCGAGCAGGGCGTGTGCGCCAAGCTCGCTCTCTCCGGCTGCGCGATCGCGCGCTCTTCCGGGTGCGTCATGGCTTTGTCCAGCAATCGGATTGCCGGCGGCTACCTCACCCAGTGGGCCGCGTGCATCTACTCCGGCACCGACCCCACGCTCTGCCACGTGCCCTGCGGCGACGCGGGCAAGTAGCTAGTCAAGTCTCACCGCCGAGCCGGTGAGCGAAGGCTCGCCTCGGATGTCATCTTCGCGCCCTTGTAGAGAGCGATGATGCGGGAGGCCTCGACGTCGGTGTACTCGCCGATGGGGTGGGTGCGCGGCGCCATGCGAATCTCGGACGGCGCGATGTGGCGCTCTATACCGTCGATCAAGTCGGATGTCCGGGCCATCCGCGTTTAGTTCGGCGCATAGCGGGAGCCTTCTGGCGGCCCGACGATGACGAGCTTGCCGCTCATCCGATCATCTCCAATACCTGAGCGGTATGTGGGGTATGCGGGCCACCTTGGCTCCCCGATGTGACCGGCGGATCGAGAATCGCCCCGATGTCGTCCTGCCGCACGACCAGGCACTTGCGCTCCTCGATGACGACCTCCTGGCCCGCGTAGCGGTTGCCGATGAGCACCCGGTCGCCCACCTCGACCGCGAGCTTGAGCCAGGAGCCGTTCTTCCAGTTGCAGATGCCGGGCCCCTTGGCCACGACGACCGCCTCGTGGCCCTTGTCTTGGGCCGTCTTGGGAATGAGGATGAGCCCGCTCTCGCCCGGCTCGGGCACGCGCACGAGCGCGACGTAGTCGTAGAGGGGGCGAAACTTCTTGAGCGGCGAGGTGTCGAGGGCGTCTTCGGTCATCGGAGCTCCTTGTGGCGGTAGAGTCGAGAGTATTCGCGTCGGAGCAGCATGCGCAGCACCGTGGACTTGTCTTCGCCCATCTCGCGCGAGAGCGCCTCGAGCTTTTTCTTGTCGCTCGGCGACACGCGCACGTTGACGTGGTCGGTTTTCTCGTGTGCGGACAACGTGACCGTCATGTAATACGCCGCCCCTTGACATGCAAGGCCCGAGAGCTAGTTTGGTGCCCATGCCGACTCGGCCCGCCACGCTGCTCGAGGCTGCCGCCAATACGCTCCTGCGAGGCGCCAAGAAGGTCGCAGCGAGAGCCGTGGGGATGGCGGGCCAGTCGATCGCGCGAGACCTCGCCAAGGCCGGCGCGGATCTGAAGGCTCGCGGCGAGGCGGCAGCGGCTCGCATCGAGAAGGACCTGCTCGGCGGCGACGATGAGTGACCCCGCCGCCACCCTCTCGACGGGCGTGGGCACGCCGCAGCCTGACCCCACCAACGACATGCGCGCGCCCGCGCCCGGGATGTGCCACGGCTGCGGCGGCTACCACGGCAGCGTCAACGCGGGCATGAAGTGCCTCGAGAATGTCCTCGCCGCCGCGAGGGCGCTGCTCTCCTACAAGGACAGGAAGATCCGCGCTCTCGTCGAAGCGGCGAACGGTCCGTCTGCGCCGGCGGGCCAGGACGCTGGACGTGCACAACACCCTCTATTGCCGGTGGCTAGGCCGCCGGAACCCGCATGAGCCAGTACGGCGACGACGACGGAGGCACGGACGTCTACCCGACGTCGCACACCCACACGGCGCGCAAGGAGCACAAGTGCTCAGCGTGCCATGAGACGATTCGGCCTGGAGACCGATACACCGTCGTCTTCTGGGTCTACGACAAGATGCCGCATCAAGTGAAGCGCTGCGCGAGGTGCGAAGTCATTTTCCAACACCTGAGCGCGCGGATTGCTGACGAAGGCGCCTACGAAGAGTTTTGCGACCAGCAGCTAAAGTGCGGTCACGAATACGCCGACCGCTGGGAGATGCCGCCGCCCGAGTGGCTCGCCGCGCTCGCGTTCTGGCGGCCGGGCGATCCGCTCCCTCCTCTTGCTGCGAAGCCTCGGTCGCAGACGGGCTACCACACCGCATGAGCATACTCTGCCACCGCTGCCTGGGCGTCGACGAGACCATGGGGGAGATTCGCAACCGGGGTCTCACGCACGCGTGCGCCATCTGCCACGACAGGGCCGACGTCCTCAACACCGTGAGCGAAGAGGTCTACATGCGCGTAGTCGAGCGAAAAAACGACGCCCGCAGCCATGCGGCGGGACAGAGCCGACTCCAATGACAGCCAAAGCCTTCCCGGTGCACGCCGTTCTGAGTCTCTCCACGGGATACCTCCGCCTCACAAGAATTGATGCTGGCCTATGTGGACGCCTTCGTGACGCGTGAGTGCACCGGCCGCTACCCCCCGGGGCCATCAAGGTGGCCACGGTGAGCCTTCGGCGCGTCGGTCCCGTCGAGAAGTGGTCGGTGGAGCTCACCGTCGACGAAGCGCTCCCGGCCTGGGCGGGAGACGGTGGCAAGCTGGTGGCTCAATCGGTCGTAGGCCTCGACCTGGGCTGGCGGGTGGTCGCAGGCGCGAAGCCCGAGGAGCTCTCCGCCGCGATGGAGACGCTGGCCCAGTGGCGCTCGCCGGCGCGGCTTGCGCGCCTTCGCGAGCTCTGGGCCGAGCGGCGTTTCGAGGGCGACGAGGTCGGGTTTCAGGCGCTCAGCGCGTGGGCCGAGAGCGACTGGCACGCCTGGCGGGCGGAGACCCGCGAGCGGCAGTGGGCGCTGCGCCACCGGCGCGAGCTCTACCGAGTCTTCGCAAACACGCTCGCCAAAAAATACGCCTACGTCGCCCTCGAGAATACCCGCTTCGACAACATCGCCCGCCGCCCGCCGCCCGACAGCGCCGAGGCGGTCAACGAGACCGCGCGCAGCAACCGCGTGCTCGCCGCCTCGGGGGAACTGCGCCTCACGGTGAGCAACCGCTTCGGCAAGGAGCGCTCGCTCGTGGTCGAGACGGCGCACACCACTTCGACCTGCCACGCGTGCGGCGTCGAGGCGGACTTCGACTCGGCCGAGCACCTGGAGCGCGTCTGCCCATCCTGCGGCGCGGTCTGGGACCAGGACGACAACGCCGCCATCCTGCACTGCCGTCTCGGCGAGGAGGAGCTACGCCGCCGGGCTGGGCCTGCGGACGCGGACATGACGGCTGCGGTGAGTCCGGTCCCTGGACCGGGAGGCCGCTGGGCCAAGGCCAAGGCCCAGAAGGCCGCGAAGCGCTCCGGGGCGGCGCCGGAGACAACTCCGACATGATCTTCGTCGGCATGGTGGCTATCGCGTTCGGGTCGCTCGGGGGCCTGCTCTTTCTCGGCCGGTGTCTCATCGGCGTGTGGGAAGGCTTCAAGATGGGACGCGCGGACCTCGAGTGGCACCGGGTCAAATGCGTCAAGTGCGGCGCCGAGATCGACCACGACGATGGCGTCGGGTGCAGAGGCGAGCCGTGAAGAGGCTTCGCGTCAGCGCGATCGGCTTTCGAGCCTGCGAGGGGTGTGGCACCTTCGCGACGCTGCGCACGCTCGATGTCGAGGTGTCGTCTATCCCGGCGCGTAAGGGCCGATTCAAGCGGGCCGCCGTCCCTTCCGGCTTCTGTCCGCTCATCGCGCTCTGCGGCATGTGCTGGACACACGTGCGGACCCTGCTCCGAGCGAAGGCCACGCCGGATTCCTCGGGAGATGTCTCCCCATGAAAAAGGCGACGCGAAGCTGATGAAGCGCTGCCCCAACACGACCGACATTACGGTCTGCGGCGGCGGCCCATTTGGACCGTATCAGTGCATCCATGCCTATCCGGTTTTCACCCAATGACGGCACGCTCTGAAAAAGGTGCGCAATGAGAAAGCAATTCTCCGATCGAGTTGAGCGCGGACGGTGGACCAGGGGTCCGGGGCACTTGGCCAGCCAGAAGGGTGCCGACTACGGGATGTTTGATCTCCGAACGAACGAGGGGCAAGCCTTGCGCGTCATGGTCTCGTCTGGCGCGGACGAAGTGCCCTGGGAGCATGTCTCCGTCTCCACAAAGACTCGCTGCCCGACCTGGAAGGAAATGTGCTGGATCAAAGAGCTTTTCTTTGAGGATGAGGAGGTAGTGATCCAGTACCACCCGCGGAAGAGCGACTACGTGAATCAGCACCCGTTCTGCCTGCACATGTGGCGACCACTCAACGCCGAGCTGCCCTTGCCGCCCACGATCGCGGTAGGGCCTCGAACACCAGAGGAAGTCGCAATCACCGAGGCCATCTACAGGGACGGACATCTCAAGCGCGGACAGCCGTGCGAGTACGCGCTGCCTGGCCCGTCGATCAACGGTAACGAGTGGATCGATGACGATCGCGCTTGCGTCAAGTGCCGACGCCAACCGTGTGGGCAGGTAGCCTGCGAGTATTGCGGCGCCAAGCAGACCGCATGGTTCGTGGAAGCGTGCGGCATGTGCGCCAAGCTCATCGACGGCCGCCAGATCGGCTCCACACGCGTGCTCAGCGAGCACGGAGTCTTTTGCTCGATGCGCTGCGCGGACGCCGCCGAGGCTACAGCGGCGGCGTTTCTTCCAACATGAATCGCTGCCGTAAGTGCGGCCGGCGCACTCGGCGGGGCCGGTCCTGGTGGCACGCGCCGGTCACGGGGAGCTACTTCGTGCTGCGGACGGTCTGCCCGGGATGCTCGCACGTCGGCACCGAGCGGGTGACCGTGCTGCCGCGCTTCTACTGGAACAAGGGCACCCCCGCGAAGCTCTACCGACTCAGGCGATGGGCCGCAGCGGTTTTGCTAGAGAAGTATGGAGCCGATCTCGCGGCTACAAGAGCCCCTTGCCCGCCCCGTCCTTGAGGAGCTCGCCCTGCCGGACGTACTGCCGGGCGACGTCGGCGCTCTTGTGGCGCGTGGTCTGCATGATGCGCTCGAGGGGCTTTCCCGCGAAGCTTGCGCTCGTGGCAAAGCCGCTGCGCAGCGAGTGGGCCGAGTAGAGCTTGGGGTCGAGGCCGGCCTTCTGGCAGCGCGCCTTGACCATGAGGCGAAAGCTGCTGCTGCTCATGGCCCAGTAGGGCATCCGGCCGCTCGAGGTCACATTGCGGAAGAGCGCGCCCGAGGCAATCCCCGAGCGCTCGAGCCAGGTGCGCAGCGAGCCGACCGGGCAGAGCTCGGGCGAGCGGCCGGGGTAGACCTCGACCAGGGCGCCCGTGCCGTCCGGGTCGGTCTTGCTCTTGCGGATGCGCAGGATCGCCCCCTCGTCGCGGAGCTCGACGTCGGAGCGCTCGAGGGCGAGCACTTCCGAGTTACGGCAGGCGCTCGCGAAGCCGACGAGCAGCATCGCGCGGTCGCGCAGGTCCACGAGGCGCCGCGTGCCGATGGCCGAGACCACCTGGGCGAGAAGGTCGGCGGTGAGCGGGCTCTTGCGCGTCTCGGACGGGGGGATGCCGGCCTGCTTTCGGGCGAGACCGCGCAGCGTCTGGCGCACGAGCGGATCGTGCCGGCCCGAGCTCTCTCCGAGCCTGCCGTGGGCGGAGTCGATGGCGGCCATGGCGACGCCGATGGTGCGCACGCGGTTGCCCTCCCGGTCGAGGTGCGCAATGTACTCCGAGAGCGTCTCGGCAGACGCCGGCATGGCCGACCTGCCCGAGCCCTGGCACCACGCGTAGAAGGCCTGCCAGCAGGCCCGGTAGGCGCGCGCCGTATTGGGGGGCATCGCGCGGGCGCGAAGGGCGGCCGCCGCCTCGGCCAGGATGGATGGCCGAAAGACGGATGTCGTCTCCGGGGAAGCCTCGGAGCGGACGAGCGGCGAGTCGGTCTCGGTCCCTGGGTCCGAGCAAACGGGTCCGGCGTGGGTCTCTTCGACGGTCGAAGAGCGGTCAGAAGCAATCGAAATCGTCTCCGCGCCTGGCGCCGAGCGGGCCGGCTCACTGGCGTCACCGAGCGGGGACTCGGTGCTCATGTTCGCTCTTCGATCATTTGTCGGATGACTTGCCCGACGATTTGCGCGCACTGGGGGACGACCGCGTTGCCGAGCGCGCGTAGGCGGCAGCGCCTTCGACGTCCGTCCATCCCACCGGAAACCCCATGAGCCACTCGACCCACTGCGGGTTCAAGTGCCCACCAACGTCCGTCGATAGATCCCGTCCCCCTTTCGTGTGCGCCGGGCCCGGGCCCTTCTCGTCGCGCGCCGTCGGGGTCGGGCGAGAGGGGCGGGCGAGGCAACCCATGCTCGCCGTCGCGGTCGGCCAGAGCCGCAACGTCATGCCGTTCTTGGGCTTGGTCAGATCCCGCGCGCCCGCGCCCGCGTCCGCGCGGGTCATCGTGGGGAGCATTCCACGCTTGGCCATCGTCTCGAGTGAAGGCTTGCCCTTTCCCCGAAAGCTCTCTCGCCCGTCGTGCGGCGAGCCGTTCTGGCTTGTAGGCAACAACGAAGACTCGTCGACGCAGGTGCGGAGCTCCAACGTCGGCTGCTGCAATCCCCAGGGCGCGGGTTCGGTAACCGAGCAGGTGCAGGCCGTGGCGGACCCCGGGCAGCCAGCGTCCCTTGCCGCTCGTGACGTTTTCGACGACGACCCAGGCCGGCCGCACTTTTTCGACAACGCTGGCGAAGTGGTACCAGAGGCCGCTGCGCTCGCCTCCCATGCCTCGCCCTTTCCCAGCGGAAGAGACGTCCTGGCAGGGGAACCCTCCGCAAACAAGGTCAACGTGCGGCCAGTCGCGCTTCGCAGTGACATCCTGGTACCTCGTCGTTGTCGGCCAGTGCTTCTCGAGCACGGCGCGGCAGAAGGGATCGATCTCGCATTGCCACACGACCGGGCCGAGCCCCGCGCGCTCGAGTCCTAGCTCGAGCCCCCCGATGCCCGAGAAGAGAGAGCCTACCGTCAGCACGCTTCGGTCTGCTCCTTCGGGCGCTCAGTGAGGCAGCGGACGCACCGCAGCCGGTGCCCGGGCACCAGGTAGACGCGCTGCGGCCGGCCACACGCGCTGCACTCGAAGCTCACCACGCGCCGCAGTTGGTCTTGCCCGGGCAAAAGCACGCTACGCGCAGCCGAGGCTCGGCTGCGCTCCGCTGCGTCTTGGCTGGCGCGTGAGCGCTTCTGCCGTCTCGAGTGCATGCCCCCTGCAGGCTAGCTCGTGACAATAGCGCTTGTGGAAACTTTTCGCACCACGACTCTTTTCCTCAATGATTCTCGATTGTTAGCGCCGTCTGTTATACGCTGTCAAACGTTGTCACCGCCTGTCACCACTCGTAATACAGCCTCGAAACCACACGAAAACAACTAGATAGAGCTATAAACGCCGATGGGGCCCTGGCACGTGGCGCGCGTAAACACCACGAAAACAAGGGCCGGAGCGGTCGCGGCCCATGCCCTAGCCGGCCCTCGCGAGGGCCCGGGCCGTGACGCCGGCGTGGCCGGCCATGGGGCCGCGCGTGACGCGCGAGGGCCGTTTTTCGGTCGGGCATGGGTCAAGGATGATTCACTTGTCACCGGCAGTCACACTCGGACGCCGCGACCATGGGTCACGGATGACAACATCCAATGTTTTCGCGTACTTAGCGCTTGCGCCATGCGTGGCACGCCCGCTGCAATAGTCCCTTGTGCGGCCCGACAGTGGGCTAGGAGGCTAAAGGCAATGACTACCAACACTCACACGGGCCCGACCGTGCACAAGATCGCGGTCTATGACGTCAAGCTCGTGAAAGCACGGAAACCGCTCACTTTGCGAGAAGAATCGGCGCCCGATTCGTCACATGCCGCGCGAGTCTTGCATGATCTGATCGGAATGGCCGATCGCGAGCAATTCGCGGTGCTGTTTCTGGGCCCCCACCACGAGATCCAAGGCGTGCAAGTCGCGGCCATCGGCGGGCAGAGCACGTGCAACGTCGACGTTCGGACCGTCCTACGTGGCGCGATTCTCGCGAGCGCGAGCGCGGTCATTCTGGCCCACAATCATCCATCGGGCGATCCGACCCCTTCTCAGCAGGATCGCGATACGACCGTGGCCCTCGCGAACGCGTGCCGCGTGGTGGGCGTGCCGCTACTCGATCATATCATCGTCACACGCGACCCCGACAAGTACCGGGCAGGCTGGGGCGCGGTTTCGTAGCTCGCTTTTCGCGTGCACCCTTGCGAGCTCGGCTCGCGAGCGTGCCGCGGCAATCGTGCCGCAATGTCCACTCTAGGAGGCTAAACCCATGTCGCTCGAATCTTCTGCCGCTATCGCGGTATCACCCGTCGACTTTCCCCCACCGCCCGATAGCGGCGTCACGCTCGCGCGACCCGCGAAGAGTGGCGCGCGCGTCGCGGTCGACCGCGCGGCCCTCGTGGAAGCGCTCGCGTTCGTCAAGGCCTCGTGCGAGGCAAAGTCGACCATGCCGATCCTTTCGTGTGTGCGCATTGCGACCGACGATAGGGGTCTCACGGTCGAGACGACGGATCTCTACCGCGCAACGCGCGCGCACGTCGACAGTAGCAGCGAATCGGGCGAGGCCTTCGAGCTCGTGACCGAGCACAAAGCGCTCTTCGCGGCCCTCAAGTCAATCAAGGCCTCAGTCGTTACCCTTTGCCCGGATAAGGTCTCGCGGGGCGTGGCGATCGAGCATGCGAGCGGCCGCTCGACCTTCGCGGGAATCGACCCTAGCGACTTTCCCCCACTGCCGTTCGCCGAAGGGTCTACCACGGCTTTCGAGCCTTTCAACGCGGAAACCCTGGCCACATACATGGCCGCGGTGCTCCCTTGCATCTCGACCGACGAGACGCGCGCCCACCTAAACAGCATGCTGGTAGAAGCCGTCGCGGGGCGCGTTGTAACGCTCGTCTCGACCGACGGCCATCGCCTCGCGAAAGTCGCGATCCATGCCATGGCCGCGTCGACGAAACCGGCGCAATACCTGGTCCCGCGCCTTGCCGCGCTGCAGATTGCCGCGCTCGCCAAAGGCAAGGGCGGCCCGGTAACTCTTTCGGTCGGCCGTGGCCCGATGAGTGCCGGAAACCCGACCATGCTGCAGGCCTCGCGGGGCGAGCGCACGATCGCGGTACGCCTAGTCGACGCGCAATTCCCCCCCTACGGCCAAGTCATTCCGCAAGAGAGCGCGACGCGCATGACCGTCGCGCGCGCGGCCCTCGCCGATGGCCTCAAGGCCATGCTGCCACTCACAAGCGAGCGCACGGGAGGGATCAAGCTCACGATCGGGCCGGTCACCACGATCGCGCCGTCGGATGAGAGCGGCTCTCACACGCTCGCGGCGACGGTCGAGGGTAAGGCCTGCAAGATCGGTTACAACGCGGCCTACTGGCTGCAGTGGCTGGCGAGCCTTCCCAAGAAGGGCGGCCCGGACGCGGTTACCGTGCGCCTTTCGGGCGAGATCGATCCGATCGTCTCGACCTATCCCATCGGCGACGCGGAATTGACTTGGGTGTGCATGCCCATGCGCATGTAACCCCGCGCGCCAACGTACGCGCCACGCTCGCGAGGGGAGACCTTCGCGGGCGTGACGCGGCCCTTGCCGCAAAACGAAGGAGGCTATCCCATGGCGAAAAAACGTACGCGGGCGATGCTCGAAGAGCAGATCCGTCATCTCGAAGTCTACCAGGCCTTGACCGGCCTACTTCTCGCGGGCGAGCGGCCCGTGACAATCGATCGGGGCGAGGGAAACTTCGCTTGCAAGTGCGAGCTCTACGGCGCGCACCGCGCCCATGGGGGCATCGTCGTCATGGACGGGACGTTCGTCTCGTGGGCCGATGACGCCGCGAACGACTTTGCCCGCGACTGCAACGATGACGTGCAAGAGCTCGCCCGCAAGGTCCGGGCAGAGCAACGTCGCGCTATCGATCGGGCCCATCGGCTGCAGGCTGGCGGTGCACCATGAGGGCCGTAACTGCCAAAGCGAGGCCCCCTTGCGCCGCATACCGGGCGATGGCCGAAGAGGCCTCGCGCGTGCGCTGGCCGGAGCAATTCGCGACGGACTTGTGCACCCACGATCGCGCCTTTCTCGAAGGCAAGGACGGCCGGCCCTTCTTTTGGGTCTTGCGCCGCGATGGGACGTTCCTTTGCGAGGTCACGACCGAGTGTATCGACGGCGCGGGTCACTTCGTTTGGCACGCCCCGCAGTGGTTCCCGCGCACGTTCGCGCCGGACACCTATCGCTTTTACTTGTGGGACGGCGCGTACCTGCGGCCCTTGCCTGCCGACCCTGGCGAGGCCTCCGCTTCGCTCCGTGAGCTTGCCTTTGCCCGGGCAGAAGCCGCAAAGGAGGCGGCAGCGCAATGACCGGGCCCTATCGACCGCACGCTCTCGACCAACGTGGCAGGCCTATCCGGCCGCTATGGCTCGCGGCGAGTCGTCGCGCGCCCACGTGCGAAGAGCTCGCTTGCGACAGTTACAACGGACCTGCGAACGACAACGGAAAGGGCCCCACATGAAAATCATCTACGAGTCTTGCAAGACCATCATCGCCGCGACCTATAGCTTCAGGATCGACGCGGTGACGCGCGCGCTTTACTCCAAGCGCTTCCAGTACCTGCTGCTCGAGGCCGAGGTGACTTCGACCAATGACGCCCTCGATCTTGACTCTTGGCTTCCCCCTCGGGAGACGCCGGTCCTGATCACGCGCCTTCCCACGAAGTTTCAGGCGATCCGCCTGGCGGTCGAGGACGCGCAATCGTGGGAGCATCACGTCCTAAGCCTCAAGAGCAAGATCCCCCCCGAGTGGATCCCCAAGCCGAGCCAGGAGCAGCCCCGATGACCCCCACCGGACCGGGGAGCCGCGCCGGCCGCTCCGGCCACATCCCCAAGCACGCCCCCAAGACGTTCGACAAGGCGCGCGCCGAGCGGCGCGAGCTCGAACGCGAGGACCTGCACATGCGAGGCCGCGCCTTGCGCTTGGAGATCGACGCGGTCGCTGGGCTGCTGCCTCGCATCGAAGGCCGGCGCCCCGTGCTCGACATCCTGGTCGACCTCGGCCGCTACCTCGACGACCTCGACGACTACCTCAAGGAGCGGCCGTGACCTCGCCCTTCGACGCGCAAAAGACGCTCGACCGCGCGGCCTGGGCCGAGAAGATCGCCGAGGCGATGGCCCTTCACTCGGGCCACGTGCACCTTGCGGCGAGGCACCTCGGCGTCTCGCGGCGCACGCTGCACCGCGCCCTCAAGGAGCCCGAGTTTTCCTCGGGCATCCCCAGGGCCAAGACCGGGCGCAACGTGCGCTATGAGCATGGCTGAGCGCTCGTTTCGGCTCGACGTCTGGGCGGTCTACGAGGGCCGCACGGTGCGCTGGGTCGGCGAGTCGTGCCGCGACCTGCCGAGTCTGTACCGGGCCGTACGGGCCCTCAAACGATTCCTGCACCACCTACCACCCGATTGGGAGCCGTCACCATGTACGCCGAAGGCACTACCGTCTCTGTCGAAAAAAGCCGACTCGAAGTCGAAAAGATCCTCTCGCGCTACGGCGCGACGCAAAGGGGCGTGATGCTCGCCGAGCAGTGCGCCCAGATCGCGTTCGTGGTGGAAGGGGCCAAGTACCGGATCGATGTCCCCCTGCCGCACGGCGACCCGGAAAAGCCTCCCCCGGGCTGGCACGCGTGGGACGAGACGCGGCGCGAGCGCTACCGCGAGAGCCACCACGAGCAGGCCTGCCGCGTGCGCTGGCGCGCGATCGTGCTGATGCTCAAGGCCAAGCTCGAGCTCATCAAGCTGGGCCTCTCGACCGTCGAGCGGGAGTTTCTGGCGGACCTCGTGCTCCCCAACGGCCGGACGGCTTCCCAGTGCCTGCCGGACCTCATCCGAGCGGGCCTCGCCGACCCGGGCGTGCGCCAGCTCGGCGGGGGGACGTGATGGCCACCACCCGCCCAATGAGCCGCCCGCTCGACCACCGCTACAAGTCGCGCTCGCACGACTGGCGCGTGAAGTCCGACGAGCGAGGGCACTTCGACGAAGTCGTCGTCATCGTCGGTCGCAAGACGGCGCCGGGCCAAGCTCGCGATGGGCTCATCCTTCACGCCGAGATGATGGACGAGCGCTCCTGCTTTCTCGACGTGGCGGGGCTTTGCCTCTGGGTGCACGTCGGGCGCGACGGGGTCGCTGAGATCACCTGGGTCGAGGACCGGCGCGCGCCGGCAGACGGCAAACCGCCCTTCCCACGGTGGCCGCGATGAGCCGCGCATCCGACGTGGTGACGCCAACCGGACGAGAGGGTGTGCAACCGTGCGACCATCCATCGCCCGTGAAGATCGAGGCTGCCTACGACGGGGTCGCCGATCTCCGATACTCTGGCCTCATCATCAACGGCGTCTTGGTGGTTGCCGCCGCATGGTGTCCGGCCTGCGGAGCTTTCGCGCTCGCCGCCCCCAATGAGCCCTACGCGTGGCGGACGCCAAGCCCATGACCCTACGCCGCCATCGCGCAGCGGAAGATGCCGCCCTTCTTGTCGCGCTTGACGTCGTTGACGTCGACAAGGCCGACGCCCGGGATCTTGACGCTCGGGTAGCGCTGCCGGACGCAGGGCCCGCGGTTGGGCACGTCGGTCTGGCCGTGGGCGGCCCAGTAGGCGTCTCCGGGCAGCTCCCAGAGCTGCTCGAGGGTCATGCCAAGGTCAAAGCCCTGGTAGGCGCCCGCCGGCGTGCCCGCGGCGAGAAGCGCTCTCTGCCAGTCGGTCGCGAAGCGCACCGAGCTCGTCGAGAGAGCGCACCCCTCGATGTCGGCGAAGCCGTGCACTTCTTTCGGGCACTCGGCGGCGGAGGCCGAGGCGAGCGCCGCCGCTGCGAAGTCGCTCCCCGAGCAGAGCTCGGGGTTCCAGCCGGGGCTGAGCGCGTGCTGCACCCAGGCAAAGGCAAAGCCCGCGGGATGGCCCAGGATACGCGCGAGCTCGGCTGCGGTGATGTCGAGGAGCTTGGAGTTACCGGGCAGGGTCGTGTAGCGGAAGATTCCCACGCATGGGCCGGAGGCCTCGGTGACAGCGGTGGCCGGGTGGTCGCGCCAGGCGGCGAGCGCGTCGAGGGCGTTATCCGAGAGCGGGAAGTCGCAATCGATCCAGACCCCCTCGGGCGCGTCGACTACGCTTATCTCGTTGGGCGCCACCTAGTCACTATCGGCCATGTAGGGCCCGTCCGCAACCGGCACGGGGCTCTTGGCGAGCCAGGCCTTGACCTCGCTGCGGCGCCGCTCGGTCACCGGGCCCTCGGGGGCTTCCCCGCAGTAGCTCGCGAGGCCGCTCTGGCGGATCATGTGCAGGGCGAGCCGGATGGCCGTGCGCTCGTCTCGGAGGATGTCGCTCTCGTGCAGGCACGAGGCGTAGCCGAGCTCGGTGAGCCGGATCCCGTCCGGTCCCACGTGGATCTGCATGAGGCCCACCGCCGCTCCATGGTCGCACTCGTGAGGCCGGCAGCGGCCAGCACGCACGTGGCCCGCGAGGCGCGTCTCGAGCGTGGCAATCACGCCGAGCAGCACCGCCGTCTTGGCGCGAGCCTGGGTCCCGCCGTAGACCGGCGGCTCGAAGGGGTCGTAGGCGACCTCCGCGATCTCGCCGGCGACCTCGGCCCTCGCCTGGGCCACGCTCGCGTCCATGGGGGGGCTGGTCCAGCTCGTGAGGGCCGCGACCAGCCACGAGAGAATCGGGTCGTGGGGAGTCACTCGCCCACCATGTAGGTATTTTGGTCTTGCATCCGCGCTATCCTAAGGAGGCTATTTCAATGTCGTCAACTGAGTCGCACTTGACCCGTCACCTGCCGGAAACCTTCTCGCCCCTGGACCGTCCAAGGGACCCCATGCTGGGGAGCTCATCTCTCGCCGCACGCCTTGGGTGCGGACACTACCGGCAACTTCTACTGATGCTGCTCGCGGGCTGCAGCGGACCGCCCTTCTCGCTTGCGGCTCCGACGCAAGACGAACCGTACCTTGACGCGACGCCGTCCGAGGCGTCGACCTCAGCTCCGCCGCCGTCCGAGGCGGGGACCACCAGCGGGCAACCTGATTCCGCTCCGGGCCAGGACGCCGGAGACACCCTGGCATCTCTAAGGCCTGACGCCGGAGACGTGGGCTTGACGCCTCTGGCAGATGCTTCCGCTCCGGGGTCTGACGCCGGAGACGAGATGGAGCCGCGGGAAGCCGCGCCCCTCTGCTCGCCCGCGAAGACCCAGCTCTCGGGCGCGTGCGCTTTTTTGCCCAACGGAAACGGACAAGCGCGCGTCGCCTATCGCGACGCCATGTCTACGGCGCCGAGCCCCTGGTACGTCTGGGTCGTGTCAACCCCCATGTACTTCCCGCCGCCGGCGGGGTGCGCCGACCTGAGCATGCCGGGCTGCTCCAATGGCTGCGCCGTCTACGACCTCGCGCTCGCCCCGCCCGCGTGCCAGTGCGCCGAGACCTTCAACTGCGCGTGCCTCTGGGCGAGCCAAGGCCCCTTGTCCCACGACGCCTGCGAGATGATTGCCGGCCAGCCCGTGGTGGCCCGCTCGACAGCGGGAGCGCCCGACGGGAGCCTGCCGTAAGGTTTTGACCTTCGGCGCAAGAGCGGATAGCGTAGGGGACATGCGCCGACCCCCCAATAACCCGGTTACGCCTCCGTCGCTGCGCTTCTCGGACCCCATCACGACGCCGACCGAGCAGGACGTCTACGCGACTGCGCACCTCGGCCGCGCGATGGCCAACTCGGCGGGGCACACGACGCACAATAAGCTCCCGTTCTGGGGAATCATGTTCCAGCTCCAAGAGCAGGCCGACATGGTCCAGAACATGTTTCTCGGGATTCGCCGCACGACCTAGGCCCTCTGGTGGACGCGCCGCTCGCCAAGACCGGCCTCGGCGACGGGCCGCCGGCCAACCCCAACGCCGTGGACTGGCCCGTGGTCTTCGGCACGCTCGCCGCGCTCGCGGGCGTCGTCGGGCTCTTCTGGTGGGGGATGCAAGCGCTCGACTTCCGGCTGCCCAATCCATCGCGCGGGCGCTCGGGGCGTGGCCGACACTACCGCGTCGCGACGCGCGTCCAGAGCCTGATGTTTGCGAGGGCCGACGGCTGGGACGTCGAGAGCGCGGGCAAGTGGGCGCGCGACCATGGCTACAAGAGCCGAGACGCGGACGTGACGGGCAAGTACGTGCGCCTGCGCCAGCTTGACCCGGGCAAGTTTCGGGTGCTTCGCACCAAGGACTTCGGCGAGGGGATCAAGGCGGTGGTCGCTCGATGACCGAGAGGAGCCAGTTTGTCTGTCCCGTGTGCGGCTCGCGCGAATGGGGCTCGGCCTACAACTTCGACGGGCCGGGCGATGACCCGAGAGACGCGCAGGCCGGCCCCGGCCTTGGCGTATCGCCCCGTACCAAACAGAGCCGCTTCGAAGGCACCTTCACTCGGCTTTGCCACGGGCGAATCGGCAATCAGTCGTGCCGGTACACCTGGAATAGCCGCGACGACGCCAAGCACGGCATCCCGACGCCGAGCTTCAAGGTCGAGGGCCAGCAAGCTGCGCAGACTGGGCGCGGCCCCCCTAGCGTGCGGCTCGTTCGATGAGGCTGCAGCTCGCCGTGCCCTCGGCCGACGGCCGGGCGTGCCTGCCGCTGCTCGGCTCTCTCTGGAATCTGCGGCAGTGGTGCATGCTCGAGGGGGTGCTCTGCGAGGACCGGCCGCTCTTCGTCACGAGCTCCGCTCTCACGAGCGCTCGGGATTCGATCGCGTTCGAGACGCTCGAGACGCAGGCCGACTGCCTGCTCACCGTCGACAGCGACCAGTCCTTCGAGACGGCCGACGTCGCCGCGCTGCTCGACGCCATCGCCTATGACAAGGCGGACGTGTGCGCCTCGGCCGTGGGCCACAAGCGCTTTGACCCGGTGCGCGTGCGCGTGGCGGCGCTTCGCTACGACCGCGATGTCCTTCGCGCCGGCGTGCCGGACTATAACTTCCAGCCGACGCCGCAGCGCGGGGCCGAGGGCTTCCAGCTGGGCGCGCGCCGCTACCTCTACGCGCGCGTCGGGATGGGCGTCACGCTCATCCACCGGCGCGTGCTCGCCGAGCTCTCGCGCACGGCGCCCTCCTACCGCGTGCTCGACCCGGCCTCGGACCCGGGCGCCCCCTCGACGCTCGACATGCCCTCGCTCTACGGCGAGGGGAGCGTGGACGGCGAGAGCATCACCGACGACTACGGCTTTTCGCGCAAGGCCATCGCAGCGGGCTTCCGCGTCGCGGTGCACGTCAATGGGGAAGCGGTGCACTGGGCGGGGCCGGTGGGATTCCCCAATAACGCGCCGGCGCTGCTCGCCGAGAAGGGGATTGCGTTCTAGGCGTAGACGCTCGGGGCCCGGTGGGGTAGGTTTGACCCACTCCCTGATGTCGCCCCGGCACCCCGGGTGTCCTCGTCTACCAAACCTCCGAGCTTGGTTTGACCGAGCGCCCTCTTGTGGGGTACTTTTGACCCACCCCAGATGATGCACGATCGCCGCGACGGCAAGCACGAGCCGACCCTCGACGAGGCCGACATCCTTCGCGCGCGCCAGCAGGCCAAGGGCCAGGGCGGCGGAGCGACCGGAGCGACCGGAGCGACGGGCGCCACGGGCGTCACCGGCCCGGGCACCGGCAACACGGGCGCGACGGGCGCGACGGGCCCGACGGGGCCGACCGGCGCCACGGGCCCCTCGGGCGCGACCGGAGCGACCGGAGGCGGAGCCACCGGCGCCACCGGCGCCACGGGCGCGACCGGGGGCACGGGCACGGGGCCGACGGGAGCCACCGGCTCGGGCGCCACCGGCGCCACGGGGCCGACCGGAGCGACCGGAGTCACTGGGCCGGGCACCGGCGCCACGGGAGCCACCGGCGCGACGGGAGCCACGGGAGCCACGGGAGCGACCGGGCCGACCGGAGCGACGGGCACGGGCGCCACCGGCGCGACGGGCGCGACCGGCGGGACGGGCACCGGCCCGACGGGGCCGACCGGCGCCACCGGGGGCCTGAGCGTCAGCGAGTCGCTGCAGTTTACGGCGACCTCGAGCACCACAGTGCCCGCCGGGTGCCACTCGTGCGTCGCCATCCTCACGGCCGGCGGCGCCGGCGGAGGAGGCGGCGCCTCCGGCGAGACGGCGAGCGCCCAGTCCTCCTCGGGCGGCGGCGGCGGAGGCGCGGGCCAGGTCGTGACGGTCGCCTTTGCGACGGCGCCCGGCAATACCATCTCGTGGGTCATCGGCGGACCGGGCTCAGGGGGCAACCCCGGAGCCAACCCCGCCGGCGCCAACGGCAGCCCGGGTAACCCCGGCCTCGCCACCACGGTGCAAGACGTCACGGGCGTCGGCCCCGTCTACAACGCCTACGGAGGCGCGGGGGGCCAGGGCGGAGTGGCCTTTGGCGACCCGTCCAACTTCCCGGGACCGTTTACCTTCGCGCTCGGAGGCGCGCCGGGGGGCGGCGTGGCCATCGGCGGCATCGGCGTCGGCGGCAGCGCCGGCAACGTGACGACTGGTTTTGCCGCCAGCGCGGGCTCCAACGGGTCGGGGGCCGGAGGCGCCGCAGGCGCCGCGGGCAGCTCAGGGGTCAACGAGGGCGGAGGCGGAGGGGGCGGCGGAGCCGCCAGCCTGACGCAGTTTACCAGCGCAGCCACCGGGGGCGCGGGCGGCGCGGGCGGTAACCATAACGACGCAGGAGCCGGCCAGGCGGGCACCATTGGCGCGGCAGCGCCCGCCGCGCACACCGGCGCAGGCGGCGGCGGCGGCGGCGGCGGCGGCAATGGCTCGACGGGGGGCGGCAATGGAGGCGCTGGAAACTCGGGCTCGGGCGGCAACATCATCCTGAACTTCTTCTAGGCAAGTCGCGCGCAATGCTGCACGACAGCCGCTCGGCGTCGGAGTGCCCGGGGTCGACCTCATCACGATCATCATCGGCGCGGGCGGAGCGGGCTCGGGCAGTAGCGGGGCGCCGGGCGCGCACGGCAGCCCGTCGTCGGTCACGAGCAGCGGTGTGCCGACGGGGTGCGCGTTTCCAGGTGGCAGCGGGGGAGCGGGCGGGCTGACGGGCGACGGGGCGGGAAACTTCGTGGGAAACGGCGGATCGCCGGTCACGGCCGCAGGCGCCAACGTCTACGTGCCGAGCTCCGGGTCTCCGGGGGGGGGAGGCACCACGACCTACCCGGGCCTCGACAACGTCGGTCTCACGGGCGCGATCGTGCACGGCGGCGCACCCGGGTCCGAGGGCGCAAACAGCGGCGCCTACCATGGAGGCCATGGCGGAGGGGGCGGCGGAGGGGGCGGCGGAGGCACGGCAGCGGGCGGAGCGGGCGGAGCGGGCGGAGCGGCGGGCGTGGGTGTCGCTGGCGGGCCTGGCCTCGTAGGAGGCTCGCCGGCCGCCAATTCGGGATCGGGCGGAGGGGGCGGCGGCGCGGGCGGCTGCTCGGACACGGCGGGAGGCGCGTTTGGCCCCGGAGGCGACGGCGCCTCGGGGGTCATCTGGCTGGGAGCCGTGAGCTAAAAACTCTCGCCACGGGTAGCGAGCCTCTCGCGTGCCTGCGCATCTTGGTTTGTGACATTTGCGTCATAGACACATGCGGGGCCATGGGGTACTTTTGACCCACCCCAGATGATGCACGATCGCCGCGACGGCAAGCACGAGCCGACCCTCGACGAGGCCGACATCCTTCGCGCGCGCCAGCAGGCCAAGGGCCAGGGCGGCGGAGCGACCGGAGCGACCGGAGCGACGGGCGCCACGGGCGTCACCGGCCCGGGCACCGGCAACACGGGCGCGACGGGCGCGACGGGCCCGACGGGGCCGACCGGCGCCACGGGCCCCTCGGGCGCGACCGGAGCGACGGGCGCCGGGCCGCTCGTGCCCGCGACGCTCAAGGGCGTCATCTACTTCGACCCGCAAAACGTCGTCGCCGCGGACGGCTCGATCGGAGCTCCGGGATCGGGCGTCGCCTCGGATTCCGCTCCGCCCCTCGTGACGCCGGCGGGAGGCTTCGGGGCCGGGCCGCTTTACCGGACCTATCGCGGCATCACGAGCACGTGGGGAACGGTAGCGCCGCTCTTCGACGTCAATTCCACCGTGTGCATTTGCTCGACCCATTTGGACGACACAGATCCGGTGGTCTTCTTGCCGATGCGCAACAAGTCGATCAAAGTGGTCCTCACCGCGCTTCCGGGCGCTCTGCTCGCGACCGGCTTTTCAATCACGCGCGTCGCGGCGAAAAACCGCGCCGCCGGCGCCAATTCGCCGCTCGTGTGCACCCTCGGCGGCGCCGCCGTCGCCGGCGCGCTCATCGTCAATACAACTCTTGGCTCGTCGGCCTTCGCTATGGAGAGCACCGGAGTGGGCACCAACTTCACGATGGAGCAACCCTACGCGAACTTCGCTGTTCCGATCTTGCTGAGCGCCCTCCCGGTACAGGATAACGCCTGGAATACTGGGAATCACGTCAACATTATCCAACCGATCGGTATGAACCTGTGTGAGGTTGACACGCTCTCGCTCGAGACGGATGGCTCGGACAATTCGGGTCTCTTCGTTCAAAACTTGACCATCCTCGACTTCTCTTCGGGTGGGCCAGGCTTCTCCAACGTCTACATCGGCCGGCACGTGCACCTGGCGCTCGTCAACTGCGAGCGCAATCCGGCCTATGACTACGTCAACGACACGTTTCAGCCGCGGCAAAATTGGAGCGTGCACATTGTGGGCACGCCCTTCGCGAACGCGGGAGGGCTGATCAACGAGCCGGTATTTTTCGGGGGCGCGATGCTCGCGGGAGCGGTCATGGCGGGCGTGAGGATCGATGGCGACATCATCCTGTCGCCGGCCTTCGGCCTCTTCTACAACTTCCACGAGGGCGTTTTCGGCTTTGTGTTTCTCGACGGCACGATCACCGTCGACGGCGGTCTATTCGACGCCGACGGCGCCTTCGGGGGATCGGTCCTCTACGGCACGGCCAACGCGAGATATGAGGGCGTAGGCGTCTCGCGCTTCTCGACCCAGGGCGCGACCTTCACGACGACGCTCACCGCTGCGCCGCTGGTGGATGGGAGCCGTATGATTCTCAACGGGGGCAACATCGCTTCGACCCACAGCGGCGCAAATCCCGACGTCATCACCACGGGCGTCACGCTCACGGTCGCGGCCCTCGACGCCGCAGGGGTCAAAGGCGCGTTCAACCTGGGCGGCGCTTCGATGCAGACCACGAGTTGAGAAAAGGGCAGAAGCACCATGGCAAACGAGATCCGACACCAAGGCCGCTTGCTCGGCCATTGGGACAGCGAAGCCGAGGCGCGCGCGCACGCCAAGGAGCACTATGCCCACTACGAGGGCGGCGTGAGTGTCGCGCCCCGCCGGCCCGTGGAGCTTCTCTGTAGAGGCAACCTCGTCGACACGTTCGACGATCGTACGAGTGCCGAGCTCGAGCGCGACCGGCGCATCGAGGCGCAGCGCGAGCGGGCGGCGTCGCGCGCGCGATCGCGCGCCGAGCTCGGCGCGATCGAGGACCACGGATTTACGATCGTGGACACGCGCGAAGAGCCGCCGGCGGCGCCGGAGATCCAACCCGAGAGCGCATGAGCTCCGCGCGCATTTCTCTCCTGTGTCCGACGCGCGGGCCGGCCGCCTCATCGCGGCGCAACCCGCCTTTGCGATCTTTTCCTTGTTCTCGTTTAGCTCGAACATCAGCGGCGTCGGCCCGGGGTTCACGTTCCTCACGGGGGCGCCGGCCAGCGGCAACCAAACTGCGGCGGGCTACGCCATTGTCACGACCAACGGCAATCTCACTGCGGCTCCGACGCAATCGGCGTCGACGGGCTACGACGAGGTCTTGGCCGCGTTCTACGGCGCGCAGGCGTCGGGAGATGCCTTTTTATTCGGGTCGGACTGAGGGCGCTCCGTCGACCGCTTTGCGAACGCACCTCACGTCGTCTGAAACTTTCTCCCGGGCCACTTGGCGACGAGCTTCTCGCGCGTCGCCCAATACTGCGCCTGCCACTCGGGATTGAGGTAGGTGCCCGTCGTCGACGAGTGGTGGTATGCGCTCGCGCGAGGGACCACGACGGGCAGGCCGCACTTGGCGGCCGCTAGGCACGCATCCTCGACCCCGCAATGGAAGCTCGGAAACGTCTTCTCGTCGAAGCACCGGCCGCGCTGTGCAAAGAAGGAGCAACCGTCGAGCGTCGAGACCGCCTCCGCGCGCGAGACCTCGCGCGACCACACGTAGCGCCCGTCGAGGGCGCGGCCCACCAGCCCGCAGACCTTGCCCTCGGCCGCGGTGGCGGCAAAGGTCGAGAGCGCGCCCGGTCCAAAGGTCGTATCGGCGTGCACGATGCCGACGACGTCGCACTCGGTCCTCTCCGCGACCCGGTTGTAGATCGCCCCCTGCCCCCCGAAGCGACCGTCCTTGGTCTTGATGAGGACCAGCTCGTCGGCCTCGGCGCGCGCGACCTCGAGAAAGTCCATCCTCTCGAACGCTGCCGTGTCCGCGCCGGTGACGATGAGGCAGAGGGTAGGCTTCGCGGGCGCGTGCTCCAGCGACAGGAGCACCGCAGTGGGGCCGAGCGCTCGCCCAAGGTCGGCTGCCGCGCTGCTCTCCTCTCGCAGCGCCATCGCCTCGAGCGTGCGCTTGAGGAGCTCAGCCTCGTCGAAGCGCTCTCGCATAATCACCTGGCTGCGCGCAGCCCGCTCGTCGCGCCAGTAGTGCTCCCTTACGTAACGCTCTGCCGTCGCCGCGAGCTTGCCGTACGGCACGCAGACCGCGGCCTCGTCGTAGCCCTCTTGCCCGTCACCCTCCTCGGCCACGACGCAGGCCCCGTTGGTGAGCGCGTGGCTGACCCTCACCGACTCGAAGAGCCCCGGGGTCTCGTAGAAGTGCATGCTGAGCACCACCTTGCTGCGGGCGATCATGTAGTCGCGCGTCGCGCCATACTCGCCGAAGTGGCAGACGTCGAGCCCAAGGGCGCGCAGCTCCGCGAGGACGAGCGCGCGCCGCTCGTTGATGCAGCCGTAGAAGAGCACGTCGACGTCCTTGGTCTGCGGCCGGCAGCGCTCGAGCTCTGGCGCGTAGCCCGGCGGCACGAAGTGCGCTGCGATCCCAAGCTCGGCGAGGGCCTTGGTGTTGCTGCGGCTAAAGTCCCACACGTGGCTGGCGGCCTGCAGGTGCGGCAGCGCGAGCGCAAACATGTCGGTGCCGCGCGCTTCGAGGTTGTAGATGACGCTGCCCTTGGGCACCTCGACCGGCGGCAGGTTTTGCAATAGGTGCGGCCCGAAGAGGATCCAGCGCTTGGCGCCGTAGGTCTCGGCGAAGGCCGGGTCGAGGATCATCGCGGCGGTGAGGTCGACCCGCAGGCTGCGCTTGCCCATCCGCAAGAGGGTGTAGTGCACCACGTCGGCGAGCTCGGCGAAGGCGGCGGAGTGCACGTAGCCATCGGGGCTCGCGACGCACACGAGAAAGTCATCCATGGGCCACGAGAGTAGCCACCGGCAGCGCGCTTTTCCAATGGGGTCTCTTTTGACCCATGGCGGGCCCTGGCGCGCTCGGGGTAGGCTCGGGCGCGATGACCACCCCGACCCTCAACGACTTGGCCAACAAGCACGGCACCGACAAGGGCGACGGCAACTACGACCGGCACGACTACGCCCGCATCTACGAGCCGCTCATCCGGGCCTGCTACGACCTGCACTACCACCATGAGAGCACGCCGATCCGCATGCTGGAGATTGGCGTGTGGGATCCGCGCAATCCGGGCGCCTCGGTGCGCATGTGGCGCGAGTTTGACACGCACATCGAAATCCACGGCCTCGACTGCAACCCCGACTGCCTCGCTGCGCTCTCGGCGGAGTGCTCCGCCGTCATCCACCTCGGCAACCAGGGCGACGAGGCCTTCATGGCGAAGCTCGCCGACCGGCTACCGATGCTCGACTTCGTCATTGACGACGGCTCGCACATCGCGGCCCACCAGAGAGTCTCCTTCGAGGCGCTCTTGGGCAAGGTCATCGTGGGGGGCTTCTACGCGATCGAGGACTGCCACGCGCCCTGCTCGATGTCTCGGGGGGCCGCCGAGGCGATGCTCAACGTCCGGGGCTTCAACATCGCCCCCCACGACAACCCCAAGCTCGCCATCGGCATCCAGGCCTGTAAGGCGCGCCCGTGAGGGTGCTCATCACGGGGGGCGCCGGCTTCATCGGCCAGGGTCTGGGCGCTGCTCGACGCAGGCTGTGAGGTGCACATCGCCGACCTCGCCGCCGCTCCAGTCGGTTCTCGGCGCGCCGCCCGACTCCCAGAGTATCACACGTGCGATCTGCTCGACGCGGCTACGCACGGCCCGCTAATCGACGCCGTGCGCCCCACGCATCTCATACACACCGCCTGGGTCACGGCGCATGGCGCCTACTGGATGTCGCCAGACAACGAGCGCTGGGTCGAGGCTTCCCTCCATCTTCTTGATCGCAGCCGCGCCGACCGCATCCTCGTCACCGGCTCGTGCGCGGAGGACTTCCCTCCGACGCCCTACGGCGTTGCCAAGGCGGCACTCCGACAACGGCTCAATGGATCGGCGGGGCTAGTGTGGGCCAAGCTCTTCTCGCCATACGGCCCCGGGGAAGTCGCCGAGCGCATCATCCCCGCGACGTGCCTCTCGCTCCTGCGCGGCGAGCCCGCGCGCCTGTCGTCGGGCGTGCAGAGACGGGATTTCATGCACGTCGAGGACGTAGGCCGAGCTCTCGCGCAGCTCGTGCTATCGCCTATCACCGGGACCGTCGAGGTCGGCACGGGTCATGGAGGGTGCG
>Ga0310037_10000118_pt1 | contig 66881 bp, 59 predicted proteins | sample Sb_taG_11_FD_200239 | JGI IMG/M metagenome (GOLD analysis project Ga0310037, IMG submission 200239) | Peat soil microbial communities from Weissenstadt, Germany - Sb_50d_3_AS metaG (v2) (version 2) | ecosystem: Environmental > Terrestrial > Soil > Wetlands > Peat | place: Germany: Weissenstadt... | reverse complement strand
TAAAACCCTTTATAAGATAAGCACTTAGAAGTCAAGTGAACCCGGGGTGGCGACAAAGACCGCCTCTGTCCGTCGCGCCGCGTCATGGCTTCCACCCCGGCCTGAGCGCTCGAATGATCGCGTCAGGCGTCGCTTGCGGCTTTGAGTAGTAGTCGAGGGACCGGCCATCGCGCTGTCGGCTGTACGCGGCACTGGACGAAGTGGAGCGTCGGCGAACTCCATTCGATCTCCCGGCCCCGTCCAAAATCTAGGGTGGCTATTGGCGGTTAGCCGGTTAGCCCCACGGGCCACCGGCCTGCCAGGTTCCTGGCGATGCAGCGCCCGAGTGTGCAGCGGCGGCCGCTGGTCCAAGGAACGACCAGATCAGTTCGACGACTGCTGCGAGCTCCGCCTTCTCCGCGACTGCTCCCCTGAGGAGGAAGGCTCTCCACTGGGTCTGCTTCGCGGGATCGTCGTGGAACTCCTGCGTCAACGCGAGGGGCGGCTCCAGAAGGATCGGCGTGCGGCGGCGCTCGAACGTCGCGGCGATAGCCTTCGAGAGGCGCCCGCCGTCAAAGGCGAAGCGGCGCGCGAGCACCCACAGGTCGTAGAAGTCCTTCATCCGGGTGTTCGCCATCCCGAGTTCGACGAGTGCCTGTAACTTCTCCGCGACGACCACCTCGCGGGGGTAGGCCAGGACGCGCGGCGGCGGGAAGTCGAGGAGGGTCGGGTAGTCGATTGTCTCCGGTCGCGGGACGGCCGCGTCTCCGAAACCGACGTCGACCTGAAGCCGCACACGGGCGCCGGCCAAGCGAGCTTCTACCTTGACCCGCACCCCGTCGTACTCGTCCGAAGCGCGGATCTCCTCGCCACGGACCGACGCCGGATCGAACTGGAGGCCATCTTCGCAGCGCACCTGGCATACACTACGAAACACCTCTTCCATTCGATCGACGCGGGAATCGCCGAAGCCGAGCAGGTCGAGATCGCGGGTCGGGCGATGGCTCTGGCCGCTCCAGAGCGCGAAGAGCATGGCGCCCTTCAGCACAAAGCTGTCGTGGTGGGGCGACCGGGAGAGGCGATAAAGGAGCCGCTCGATCCCGTACCAGGTGAGGACGAGCTGGAAGTCCTCGCCGCGCTCCCGAGCGCGGCTCAGGAGGCGCTGTCGAACGGATGCCGCCAAGTCGCGGCGCTCGTGCGGGCTCAAGCCTGTGCCTCCATGTAGGGACGCATGACGTTCGCCACGCGGCAGATGCGTGCGTACCGCCAGAGCTCGTCAACTCCTCGCGGATGCCGCCGGCGGTAATCCCGGAGCGCCTCGATCGCCACGTCGAGGCCGAGCTTGTTTCGGTACTTGAAGCAGTCCGCCACGCTCTTGGCCGGGCTGTAGATTGGAACGCGTACGCCTTCGATCGTGTGGACTTTGACTCCTTCAGTCAGCGCGCGCCCTGAGAAGCGGACGATCCGTAGGGGCGGCGTCGTCTGTCGCGGACGCCAGCCCAGGCGGTCGATCGCGAGCCAGACTTCATGGGGCGCCTGCGTCGTTAGATCGTGAAACTGAAGGGCGGAGAGCAGGCAGACCACGCCGTTCGGCACGAGCTTGCTCGCCGCAGCCAGGCCGTGGTGCTCAGTGAGATCGGCGGAGGAGAGACGGTAGAGACCGCGGCCCGCGCGCTCGAGGAGTCCCCGCCGTGCTAGCCGCTGTAGATAGGTACGAGCGATCCCTTCGCGGTCTAGATCCCGGGGCCGCAGGATCCCGGTTTTGCGAACAATCGCGAGCGCGCGTTGCTCTGCTGTGCGGGGCTTTGCCATGTTACGAATGCTCGACAGTTAATCACATTTGCAGAGGTTTCGTAACGGGCGGCCAGCGGTGGCGCTCGTCGGCGATGCCGAAATGGGGTGAAAGACGCGGTCGGCTGGGTGTAGCGCGGCGGAGAAAGCGGGCACGGGAGAAACCCCTTGAAGCTGTCCCGGTGGATTGTCAGCGGCCGGCAGGGCGTATGGTTGCCGCCTCCGATACCTCCGATAGCGCAGCGCGTCATAGACCCTTATGGGGCGGGCGACAAGTGGGCGACAGGGTTTTGCTAGCAACTAACGCTACAAATGCCCGGAATCGCTCACGTCGCCCTGCCTGGTATGCAGGTCCGCGACCCTGTCGACGGCTCTGCGCAAAGGCGCCTTGCCGCGGCCAAACGGAACTCCACGATAGTGCGCATGCTCTTTGCGGCGAGCAAGGATCAAAAACGACGGGCCGCGCGACGAACCGGAGGGAGAAAACGGCGCGGCGCAGACTCCATGACAGCTGTTCATCATAGCAGCAGGCGCCATCGCGTTGACGCTCCAAGGCGCCGTCTGTAGACTACTTCGACGCTCGATCCCCGCGTTTTTCCAGCACTTTCCGATCCAGCGGCGAGGAGATGGGATGGCCGATCAATCCGACAGCGCCGAGTGCGTCCGGGCCATGCTCTGCGAGAGCGCGCGGGTGAAGCAAGAGCTCGCCGAGCAGGCGTCGAGCTCGATCGCGCGGGCGGCTGCGCTCCTCGTCGATGCCTTCCGGAGTGGGGGCAAGGCCCTGCTGTTTGGCAACGGCGGGTCCGCGGCGGATGCGCAACACCTGGCCGCGGAATGGACCGGGCGGCTGCGGGGCGAGCGCCGGGGGCTGCCGGCCATCGCGCTCACGGCCAACACCTCGGAGCTCACCGCTATTGGCAATGACTACGGCTTCGATCGCATCTTTGCCCGCCTGGTCGAAGCCCACGGCAATCCCGGGGACGTCGCCATCGCGCTCTCGACGTCGGGCAACTCGCCCAATGTGCTGGCCGGGGTCGCCGAGGCGCGGGCACGAGGCCTGCGCACCATCGGGCTCTCGGGCCGCCGCGGAGGCAAGCTCGCCCCCGCCGTAGAGCTCGCGCTGCTGGTGCCTTCCGATGACACCCAGCGCATTCAGGAGTCTCACATCACGATCGGCCACGTGCTGGCCGAGCTCGTGGAACAGGCGCTCTTCCCAAGGCGCGTGTGACGCGGCCCCCTGCGCCCATCGATCGCGGTCAGCTGCGGACCGTCCCGGCCCGGCGGCGACCGAGCAAGGTGCGAACGCTCGACGAAGCCGTACCGCATTCCCGCGGCGCGAGCTTCGTGCAGTTCCTCGACCACCTGCCCGCGCTCCTCGGCGCCGCAGACTTGCGGGCCGCGATCGAAGCCGCCGTGCGGGCCCGGACCGACAAACGCACGCTTCTTTGGGGCCTTGGAGCCCACGTGATCAAAGTCGGGCTTGCACCGATCGTGGTCGATCTGCTGGAGCGCGGCTTTGTGAGCGGGCTTTGTCTGAACGGGGCGGGCTGCGTGCACGACCTCGAGCTCGCACTCATGGGGCGCACCAGTGAAGACGTGGCTGCGGCTCTCGACGACGGCTCTTTTGGCATGGCAAAGGAGACGGCGGAGCTCTTGAACGGCGCGATTGCGAAAGGCGCGAGCGAGGGCCTCGGCATGGGTGCGGCCGTGGGTCGCGAGATCCTAAAAGGGCGCTATCCCCACAAGCGACGCTCGATTCTGGCGACGGCGGCCCGGCTCGGCGTCCCAGTCACGGTGCATGTGGCGATCGGTACCGATATCCACCACATGCACCCAAGCGCGGACGGTGCGGCGCTCGGCGTCACGAGCTACCGCGACTTCGAGACACTCGCAGGCCTCGTCGCGACGCTCGAGGGCGGTGTGTTTTTCAACGTGGGGTCGGCCGTCATCTTGCCCGAAGTCTTCCTAAAGGCGCTGGCGCTCGCGCGCAACCTCGGCCACCCCGTGCGCCGGATCACCACCGTGAATCTGGACTTTATCCGCCACTACCGACCCGCGGTGAACGTCGTCGAAAGGCCGACACGCCTCGGTGGCCGCGGGATCTCTCTGATCGGCCACCACGAGATTATGCTTCCCCTGCTCGCGGCGGGCATCGTCGAGGGCAGCGGGCCGCGACGCAAAGCGCGAGCTCGCGCATGAAGGGCCGGATCGTGCTACGCGAGGGCGACATCACACAGGAGCGCGTCGACGCGATCGTGAACGCGGCCAACAGCGCGCTCGTGCTCGGTGCGGGCGTCGCGGGGGCGATCCGCGCGAACGGCGGTCCTGGGATTCAAGAGGAATGCGACCGGATCGGGCCGATCGGCGTGGGTGAAGCGGTGGTGACGGGAGGCGGAACGCTCCCGGCTCGCTTTGTGATCCACGCGGCGAGCATGCCCCCGGGCGGAGCCGCGACCGAAGCGAGTGTGCGCAGCGCGTTCCGCCGCAGTCTCGAGCTCGCTCGGGAGCGCGGGTGGCGCACCATCGCGGTCCCGGCAATCGGGGCGGGCATCGCCGGCTTCCCGCTCCAGCGCTGCGCAGAGCTGCTGCTCGAGGAGGCGCGCGTTCATCTCGAAGGCGAGACGACGCTCGAGGAGATCCGCTTCGTGCTTTTTGGCGAGCCGGCGTTCCGCATGTTCGAGATGGTGAACGACGCAGCCAAGGTGGCCGAGAGTGTGGCGCGACTTCGGGGAGGACCCCCGTGATTGTCGCGCTCCACCAGCTGACAGCGGCGTTCTACCTCGCGGCGGGTCTTCTGGCGGGGGTGGGTCTCGCGCTCGCCCGACCGGCTCTTTCGCGCGCCGCAGTAGCGGTCCTCGTCGCGGGCGCGGCCCTCCACGGTGTCGCCTTCGTCGCCTTCCACCTGGCGACCGAGCCGCCGCCTCTTACGGACCTGCCGGCTTCGGTGTCGCTCATGGCGTGGCTGGGCGTCTTGTTTTACCTCTCGCTCTTGGTGCGCTCACGGCTCACTGCCCTCGTGGTCGGCGTCGCGCCGATGGCGTTTCTGGGCGCATTTTTCGCGGCCCTGCGTCTGCCCCACTCCGAGCACGTGCCATTTGTCGGGGTGGCGTCATCCTGGCCCCACGCGCACGTTCTCCTCGCGAGCGGCGGCCTTGCCTCCCTCGCCGTCGCGTTCTTGGCAGGGCTGGTCTTCTTGGCCGAAGACCACCGCTTGAAGGCGAAGCGGCCCATGCCCGGACGGCTGCGCCTGCCAAGCTTAGAGGCCCTCGACCGGGTGAACGCCGTGGCGCTTGTGGTCGGCTTTCCGCTTCTTACCTTGGGCGTCCTCACGGGCATGATGTGGGTCGAGGGCACGAGCGGCCGCTTCTGGACCGGAGCCGCGCACGAGACCTGGTCGATGGTCGCGTGGGCGGTCTACGGCGTGCTCGTCGCGGCCCGCTTCCGGGCGCACCAGGGAGCGCGTCAAGCCGCGCTCGCTGCGGTTGCCGGATTCGCATTCCTGTTGTTTGCGGTGATCGGCGTGGGCCTTCTCACGTGAGGGTGCTCGTCGTCGGCATGAACCACAGGACAGCGCCGCTCGAGGTCCGTGAGCGTTTCGCAGTGGCAGACCCGGCGCCCCATCTCGCGAAACTCGTGGCGTGTGAGGAAATCGACGAGGCGCTGCTCCTTTCGACTTGCAATCGCGTCGAGGTGGTCGCCCTGACGCGCCATCTCGACGCGGCTCGCCACCGCCTGCGCGCATTCTTCCACCGCGATCTGGCTGGGGAGACCCCCGTGCAAGGCGCAGCCGCGCTCGAGGGCCTGCTCTTCGAGTACGTCGACAGACCGGCCATGCGCCAGGTCTTCCGGGTGGCCGCCTCGCTCGACTCTATGGTGGTCGGCGAGCCCCAGATTCTGGGCCAGATGAAGGACGCCTACCGCGCCGCCGTCGAGTGCGGTGCCTGCGGTGCGATCCTCTCGCGCCTGTTCCAGAGCGCCTTCGCCGCGGCCAAGCGCGTGCGACGGGAGACGCGGATCGGCGAGCGGCCAGTCTCGGTGGCCCGGGTGGCGGTCGATCTCTCCAAACAGATCTTCGAGTCGTTCGAGGACAAAACGGCGCTCCTCGTCGGGGCCGGAGAGATGATCGAGACCGCGCTCGAAGCGCTGCGCGGGGAGGGCCTGCGCTCGATCCACGTCGTGAACCGCACGCAAGGCCATGCCGTAGCCCTGGCGCAGCGCTTCGGCGCGACGCCGCGCGGTCTTAGCGAGCTGCGTGAGGTATTGCCTCACGCCGATATCGTGCTGACCTGCACGGCGGGTGAGACCCCGATTCTTGGGGTCCCAGATTTCGCCGAAGCAATCCGCGCGCGGCACGGAAGGCCTGTCTTCGTGATCGACATTGGCGTCCCGCGCAACGTCGACCCGGGAGTGAACCGACTCGACAGCGTCTACCTCTACGACATCGACGACCTCGCGGGCGTCGCTGCAGCCAATGCGGACGAACGTCGCCGCGAGACCATGCTCGGGGAAGCGATCGTGCTGGAGGAGCAGCAGCGCTTCGACGGCTGGCTCCTCGCGCTCCAGGCCGTGCCCACGATCCGCCACCTGCGCGCCCGGGCAGAATCGATCCGCCTTGGGGAGCTGCAGCGCGCCCTCCAGCGGCTCAGTCTTGACGAAACGCAGCGCCAGGGAATCGAGTCCCTGACGCGCTCGATCGTGAACAAACTGCTCCACGCACCCGTGTCGCGCCTTCGGGCCGAGGCGGAGCGCGAGGAGGGACTCGCCTACCTCGAAGCTGCGCGGGTGCTCTTCGCCTTGGACGATCCCGACATGCCGGGTGCAGAGGCCGCGCAGCCCAGCGCGCTCGACGAACTGCTCCGCGATGCGGTGCCCGACTCCGAGGATTCCGAGGGCACGTGACGGCGCTGCGCATCGCGACGCGCGGGAGTGCTCTCGCGCTCGCCCAGGCGCGCTGGGTCGCGGCGCGGATCGAGACCGAGCTGTCCCAGCCGACCGAACTCCTGCCGATCAAGACCTCGGGGGATCGCCTGCAGGGGATCTCTCTCGCCGAGGTCGGGGGAAAAGGGCTGTTCGTGAAGGAAATTGAGGAGGCGGTGCTCGCGGGGCGCGCCGATTTGGCCGTGCACAGCGCAAAGGATCTCCCGGCGGCGATCGCTGCGGGTCTCGCCCTCGTTGCCTGGCCGCAGCGCGAGGACCCGCGGGATGCGCTTGTGGCGCGTGAGCGCGGAGCCCGGCTCAAGACGCTCCGCCCGGGTGCGCGACTCGGCACCGGAAGTGTCCGGCGAGGCGCGCAGCTGCGCGCACTGCGCCCCGACCTCGAGGTGGTGCCGCTGCGCGGCAACGTCACGACGCGCCTGCAAAAGCTCGAAGCCGAAGGCCTCGACGCCGTGGTCCTGGCCTGCGCCGGTCTCGTGCGCCTTGGGCTTGCGGACCGGATCGATGAGCGGATTTCGACGGAGGTCGTGCTGCCCGCGGTCGCGCAAGGCACTCTGGCCGTCGAGGCGCGCGCGGATTCGGTGCTCGGTCGCACCCTCGCCGCCCTGAGCGACGCAAACGCCGAGCGTTCGGCGCTTGCGGAGCGGGCGTTCCTTGTGCGCCTGCAAGGGGACTGCAACGTCCCGCTCGCGGCCTTGGCCGAGGCAATCCCAGGGGGTCTGCTCCGGGTACGCGGTCTCGTCTCGAGCACAGACGGCCGCACGATCGTGCGCGGCGAGGCGCGCGGTGCGGACGCCGTGGCGACAGGTGAGGCCGCCGCACAGCAGATCCTCGCGCAAGGCGGCGACCGGGTGCTCGCGCAACTGCGGCGCGAGGCGATGCGATGAGCCCTCGCGCCGGGCGTGTGGTGCTCGTGGGCGCGGGCCCTGGCGATCCGGATCTCATCACACTCCGCGGTGCGGCCGTGCTCCGCGCCGCCGACGTGGTGGTGCACGATGCTCTCGTGAGCGCCGAGCTCCTCGCGCTCGCTCCGCGCGAGGCGCTGCGCATCAACGTCGGCAAACGCGGCCACGACGAACCCACGCTGGCGCAGGAGGAGACCAACGCACTGCTCGTGCGGCTCGCCCGAGAAGGCAAGACGGTGGTACGCCTGAAAGGCGGCGACCCTTTCGTCTTTGGTCGGGGCGGAGAAGAGGCGAGCGCGCTGGCCGAGGCGGGCATCCGCTTCGAGATCGTGCCCGGGATTTCAGCGGCGATCGGAGTCCCCGCCTTGGCGGGAATCCCCGTCACCGATCGGCGTTACGCAGCTTCGTTCACGGTCGTAACGGGCCACAAGGATCCGCTGGAACCGGCCGCCTCGATCCGCTGGGCAGAGCTCGCGCGGGGCGCCGATACCCTCGTGATCCTCATGGGGCTCAAGAATCTGCCGGGCATCGCGGAGCGCCTGATCGCGAGCGGCCGCGCGGCGCGAACGCCGGCTGTGGCGATCGAGCTCGGCACCACACCGGCCCAGCGTGTGGTCGAAGCTCCGCTCGCTGAGCTTGCAACGCGCGTTGAGCAGGCCCGCCTGTCGGCTCCAGTGACCGTCGTGATCGGAGACGTCGTCCGCCTGCGGGGCGAGCTCGCGTGGGTTGAGCGGCTGCCCCTCGCGGATCGACGCGTTCTCGTGACGCGGAGCGAGGCACAGGCGGGCGCGCTCGTGGCTGCACTGCGTCGTGCCGGCGCGGAGCCCGTGCTGGCGCCCATGATCCAAGTGGTTCCGCTCAAAGATACCCCCGAGCTCAACGCCGCGACTTCGCGCCTCAGCGACTACGACGTGTTGCTCTTTACGAGCGCCAATGCCGTGCGCTGCTTTGTCGAGGCCGCATCCGGCGGAAAGACCCTCGGCTCGCTGCGAGCGCGCGTCGTGTGCGTGGGTCCGGCCACGGCCCGGGCGGCGCGGGAGCTTGGCCTTTCGGTTCACCTCGTCCCTGCGCAGCGCTTTGACGCGGAGGGCCTGCTCGAGGCGATCCGCGTCGCAATCCCGCTCGCGGGTCAGCGCGTTCTCTTGCCGCGGGCTGCGGCAGCCCGTGAGATCCTCCCCGAGGGCCTGCGGCGGGCGGGGGCGGCGGTGGACGTCGTGGCGGTGTACCGGACCGAGCCTGCGCCGGCGGATACGGCTCTGCTGTGCAGCCGCCTCGTGCGTGGCGAGATCGATGCGCTTACCTTCACGAGCCCGTCCACCGTGCGCCACTTCCTCGCTTGCCTCGACGAGGCAGCGCGCACGGCGGCGCGCCGCTGTGTCGTGGCGGCTCTTGGCCCCGTCACGGCGGCTGCGCTGCGAGAAGCCGGGCTTGCGCCGGACGTGGTCGCGGAGCGGGCAGAAGCGGGCGCGCTCGTGGACGCCCTCGGCGAAGCCATGCGAGGGCGCGCGCGGGGAGCAGCGCAGGGAGGAGCAGGATGAGTTTTCCGACGGTCCGCCCGCGCCGGCTGCGGCGCACAGAGACGCTGCGGCGCATGGTCCGAGAGACCCGGCTCTCGCGCGAGAACCTCGTGCTGCCTCTTTTCGTGGTCGAGGGTGCCGGCGTGCGTGAACCGGTTCCCTCGATGCCCGGTGTTTTTCGTTACTCGGTGGACGCCCTTGTCGACGAAACAAAACGCGTCCACGACCTCGGCATCCCCGCAGTCATCCTCTTTGGAATCCCGGGCGCAAAAGACGCCCGCGGCTCAGGTGCGGATGCGCCGGGTGGAGTGGTGCAGCGTGCGATCAGCGCGATCAAGCGCGGCGTGCCCGAGCTTTGCGTCATCTCGGACGTTTGCCTGTGTGAGTACACCGACCACGGACATTGCGGCATCGTCGACGGGGAGCAGGTACGGAACGATCCGACGCTCGAGCGACTCGCGTCGGCGGCGCTTTCCCATGCGCGTGCGGGGGCGGATGTGGTCGCGCCTTCGGACATGATGGACGGCCGCGTCTTGGCAATCCGCCGCGCCCTGGATGGAAGTGGCTTCGAAGAGGTCTCGATCCTCTCCTACGCCGCCAAATACGCCAGCGCATACTACGGACCCTTTCGAGAGGCGGCAGAGAGCGCCCCCGCCTTCGGCGACCGACGCACCTACCAGATGGACCCTGCGAACCGTCGCGAGGCGCTGCGCGAGATGCGGCTCGACCTTTCCGAGGGGGCCGATGCGCTCATGGTGAAGCCCGCGCTCCCCTACCTAGACGTGCTGGCCGAAGCGAGGCGGGAGTTCGACGTACCGCTCGCTGCCTATCATGTCTCCGGGGAGTACGCGATGATTCAGGCGGCCGCCGCCCGGGGCTGGATCGATGGTCCGCGAGCGCTGGACGAGGCGCTGGTGTCGATCAAGCGGGCTGGCGCGGACCTGATCCTCACGTATGGGGCGAAAGAGGCAGCCGCGCGCCTCGTGCCTTGAGGATGCGCGCGGTGAAGAGCCGAGGAGGCGGCGTGCCGGTCCACTACAAGGTCGTCGAAACGAGCAACGTCACGGACGAAGAGCTCGAGCGGATTCTCAATGAGTGGACAGCGAAGGGCTGGCAGGTCGATACGCTTCACTTTGCGATGCGCGAATCCTCCAAGCGTCCCGCCATGGCATTCGTGAGCTTCACCCGGGAAGAGCCGGAGGGCTAAGGATCGGGAGTACCCGTTCGCAAAGGCGTTCGAGGGACCGCCGCCGGGCGTCCTCGGGCAGACCTGCGATCTCGCTGCGCACGATCAACAGATCCATGCCAAGCCGCTCCCGATAGGCGAGAAGCCCCTCGGCAACCTCCTGTTCTCCTCCCACCACAACACGCTCGTGGATCGGCCCTGCGGCCGCCCGCGCCAGGGCCGGCGGGAGCGCCCGTGCCGTCCCGAGGGCCTCTGCGGCGAGCCGTTCGCGCACCCGGGTCGCTTCCGTGTCGTCGGCGGCCAGGTGAAGGGTGCGCATCACGGGCGTCCGGAAGGGTCCGACCACGCCGCCCGGTGGTAGGTGCGCGCGGTGGAGCGCGTGGTTCTCGATCAAAACCGCAAGCGTTTCCACAGGGGAGGCGAGATAGGGCAGCCCGCGGCGTGCGGCTTGCAAAAGTCCCTTCTTCCCGAATGCGGCCACCAGGAGCGGAGGGTGAGGACGCTGCACCGGGCGCAGCGTCGGCGTCACAAAGCGCCCGCCGCCCGTCGCGAAGTGGTCGCCCGCGAGCTCCATGGGCTCGCCCCCGAAGGCGCGCAGGATCGCGTCGAGGGCCTCGTCGAAGCGATCCCGTTTGGTGTGAGCCTCGACCCCGAAGGCCTGGAACAGCGCCGCCGCGAAGCCGCGCCCGAGGCCGAGCATGACGCGGCCCTGCGAGAGCACGTCGAGCGCGGCCACCTCCTGCGCCACCCGGAGGGGATGGTGGACGGGCAGCAGCAGTGAGGTCGTCCCGAGTCGCACGCGACGGGTACGCGCGGCGATGGCCGAGAGGGCGAGGAGTGGGGAGGCCATGGCACCGCGGCGGAAGTGACCCTCAGGCACCCAGACGGAGTGAAGACCCAGCGCCTCTGCGTGCTCGGCGCGCGCCAGGAAGGCCGGCCAGCCGCTGGCCTCGGCGGGAGCACCGAGGGCGAGACCGACGGCGAGGTGTCCGGAGATCAAGCCCGCCCGAGGGCGTAGGGCAGGACGGTCCGCAAGAGGTCGACGTGCGAGTCGAGCGTGCGGCCAAGGCCGGAGAGGAGTCCCAGCACACGGCCGATCAACACGACATGGCTCGGCACCCGGACGATCGGGTTCGATCGGATCATCTCGGGAATTTCGTCGTTCAGCTCGTCGAACATCCGGGGATCGGCGTAGGGCTGTGCCCGGAAGCGCCGTGCGAAATCGAGAAAAAAGCGGGCGACCTCCGTCAGAGACTCGCGATCGCCGCTCTTGGTCTCGAAGCCAAGGTCGACGAGCGCGGTACCGAGGCCCTCGGCATCGTCGCGGATCATGGCGAGTGCGAGCGCCACAATGCCCTCGCGGAAGCGCGGCGGCAGGTCTTTCGACAGGCCGAAGTCGAGCAGAACGAGGCGCGGGCCCTCGGGCTGGACCAGGAGATTTCCGGGGTGGGGATCGGCGTGAAAAAAGCCGTGGGTCAGGATCTGACGACAGAAGGCCTCAACCAAAATCTGCGTCACGCGATCGAGGTCGACGTGCGCCGCGCGAAGGGATTCGACGTCGGTGATCTTGATCCCCGGCATAAACTCCATCACCAGCACGCGTCGCGTCGTCCATTCCCAGTAAATCTTAGGAACCACCACCTCGGGGCGATCGACAAAGAAGCTGGCCACCCTCTCGGCGTTCCGGCCTTCGTTCACAAAATCGAGTTCCCGCGGCAGATAGGAGCCGAGCTCATCGAGCAGCGGCATCAGGTCGAGCTCCCGCTCGAACACGCCCACAGCCCGGAATAGGACCCGCAAATTTGCGAGGTCGCTGCGCACCAGCGCGTCGATCTCCGGGTACTGCACCTTGACGGCCACGCGTCGCCCGTCGATGAGCTGCGCCTCGTGAACTTGCGCCAGAGAGGCGGACGCGATGGGCTTTGCCGAGAAGTGCCGGAAGACGGTGCTGAGCGGCCGGCCGAGGTCGCGCTCCACCACTTCCTTCACGACCGAGAAGGGCTTGGGCGGAACGCGGTCCTGAAGGCGCGAGAGCACCTCCACATACTCCCGCGGGAGCACATCGGCGCGCGAGCCTAGAAATTGGCATCCCTTGAGGATCAGGCCGCGCAGGTCGATCGCCGCGTCGTAGATCGACTCAGCGCTCGTCCGGTTGAAGCGCGACCAACGCTCGCGCATGTCCGGCGGATGCAGACGCCTCGCGATGAATTGGTTTGCCTTGATGCCGAGATAGATCCGACCAAAGGTCGTACCGACCCGGCGTGCGCGGTAGATGCGCTCTCCCGCAGAGAGTGTCGCGCCGGGATTCAAGCGAAGACCGTAGGTTGGCGCGGTGCCACGCTGTCAGCGATCACGGCAGGAGCGGGCGCAAATACTGACGCTGCGCCCGAGCGGAGTTGAAGCCAACGCGCTTGGATAAGTGTGACCTCTCGGGCCGCGGGAGAGTCGGCGACCGGCCCGGCAAAGGAGTGAGGGCTTAGTAGCCGAGGGCGCAGGTCCGCGCGAGGGGGCTGCGGGGGTGGAGACGCGGGGCGCCTGTGCGCTCCCGGGCGCGGTACGTCGCCTGGCAGCTCGCGAAGTGCCCGCGCGCCCAAAGGTTTTGGCTGCCCCCCAAAGCGCTCGGTCCGGGAGTCCCCGTCGCGAGAGCTCACATCCTAGAGCCAGCGGATTGCGGGGCCCATTCGCAGCCGGGGAGGCGCAGCCCGCTCACCACAGTTCGGGCGGCTTTGTCGGGCACGACCATGCGCCGTGGATGCGCTCGTCGTCGGATGCATCTCCCGCATCCTCCCGTGCGCCGGACGCAGACTTTTCGTCGGTGTCCCCCGGAGTCGTCGTAGCGCCCACCGCAGAGTGCGGCGCATCTTCCGCGCTCGCGCTGTCGTCCGACCATGGAGGATTGTATGCGCACTGCATCCAGCGCTGCGCGGAGAACTCGAGGATGTAGCTCGCGCCGAAGTTCTGATAAGTGAAGGCCTCGTCGCCGCCCCCAAAGCCGACCTGCGGCCGTGGAATCTCCACGAGATCCTTGGCGGCGACGAGTTCCCCGAGCGAATCTGGGTAGCTGTGCTCGCGCTGGAAGTAGTGGGCGAGCGCGTCGATGATTTGCTGCGCGTTTTGCGATCGCGTCACTGTGTAGTCGTGCGCCACGGCAAAGTCGCCGCACAAGATCGGGAACGCGACGAGGAGCGCGCCCACTGCGGTACTGCGGGTTGCGACTTGAAGCTTCGGTGGCCGCGGAGTTCTTTTTGGCGAGCGCCCATTCGCGGCCGCGGCCATCGCCACGGCTGCCAGCACGATCGCGGCACCCAGCAGCGCCATGCCCGTTCCAAAATGGAGCCGCACCCAGACCAGCGGGGTGGCGAGGGCGACCCCGATGGCGAGGAGCGCCAGTGCGGGCCGTGAGCGCAGTGGGCCGACACCCGCAAGCAAAAGCGCGACGCAGGCGAGCAGTCCTGCAATCAGCGCGCCCCCGATTTCGATCCCGAAGAAGGAGACCACCGGCCAGGGCGAGATTGCAAAGGGAAGCCTCGGATCCGTGCCCGTCACGTTTCTCTGGGTCCAGACCACGACTGCGAGAACCGGCAAATATGCGGCGATGCGAAGGGACCACGCCTGCTTGAGCCAGCTGCCCGCAAGCAGCGGCGCGCACAGTGCCGCCGCGGTGACGACGGCCGTGCAGATCATCACCGCCGAGCCGCGCCAGCCGAAGAAGCCCCAGATCACAGGCCGCGTCTCCCCCATGCCGTAGAAGAGGAAAAGGAGCGTCGCGAGCACTGCGGCGAGACCCATCGTGCGCGCGAGGGCGGAGCGGCTGGTGGCGAAGAGCGCGACAAGGAGGAGTGCCGCCGGCAACGAGAACGCCACAAGGCCGGCTCGAGGCGAATCGATCCAAAGCCCAAGTGACGTCGCTTGCAGCCAGTTCGTGAGAAAGCCCCGGGGCTGCCACCACGCTCTCGCGCCGCTCGAGGGGGTCGGCCCGATGCCGTGATGAATGGCGAACGCCCACGCCAAGAGCGCAAGGACCAGAAGGCCGCCGATCGGGAGCCGCTGTGCGGCCCACGAACGGCGGCGCGCAAGGGCGCTCACTCCGAGTCACTCGGTCGCAGAATCGAGAAGCGCAGGGGCTTTACGGGACTGCCGTCTTCCCGGGGCAGGAGCTGGATCTGGGCCCGCACGTCGACAGTCCGTCCCTCGAGCACGCGTTCGAGGATGGCCGCGAGGTCTACGGTTTCGAGGGTGCGCGCAATTTCACCGGCGAGCCGCTCGATGAACTCAGCGCGCGTGCGCTCGCTCTGATCCACGGCGAAGTCGATCCAGTCCTTCGGGACGGCCTCGCCGAGCGCGCGACGCACGGCCTCGTTCGTGGTGAAAAAGCCGGAAAGCCCGAAGGTGAGCGCCCGCCGCAGGAGTTCGGGTACCACGTTCGCGGTCGAAGCGGCCCGTGCGGACGCACTCGGATCATCGGGATCTCTCGGCACGGGCGTTCGCGCAGAATCTCGTTTCGAGTTCCCTCGCCCACGCGCCATGGGTTAAGATCCTCCGATGAAGCCGACCCGTGTACGTGACATCATGCAGGAGAAGATCGTCACGATCAGCGCGGGTGAACGCCTGTCGACGGTTGAAGATATCATGACGCTGGGTCGCGTGCGCCACATGCCCGTGGTGCACGCCGGTAAGCTCGTCGGCGTCGTCTCCGAGCGCGACCTCCTGCGGGCCTCTCTTTCCTCACTTCATACCGCGCGCGCCGAGGAGCGGCGTGCCTTCCTCCACGTCGTGGAGATCGCCCGCGTGATGTCGACTCCGCCGATCGTGATTGGTCCGGACGCGGCGATCCAGGAGGCCGCGCTCATCATGGCGGAGCGCAAGATCGGCTGCCTGCCCGTGGTGGACGGGGACGCGCTCGTGGGCCTTCTGACAGAGACGGACATGCTGCGCCATTTTGCCGGCGTCCCGCCCGAGGATCGCGAGCCCTAGTCCCGCGCCCCGGCCTTTTCCGCGCCCCACCTGCGATTCGCCCGGGTCGTTGAGTCCCACAGGTCCCCTCGTTCCCGGCAATCCAGCGGCCTGCCCGCGGTGTACCCATCCGGAAGAGGAGGCCCAAGCCTTGGCACACGACCCACCTTGCCGATTTCCCCCGGATTCCAGGCATCTGCATGCTGGGCTTGCTCTGGATTGCGGCCTTCGCGGGGGCTCCCGTGCCGGCTCACGCCGCGTCCACGGCTCCCGCCGAGGTGCACATCTGGAACTTCACGTTCGATCCGCCGAGCCTCACCGTCCCCGTAGGTGCCACGGTGACCTGGATCAACCGGGATGACGAGCCCCACACGGTGACCTCCGCGGAGGGCGCCTTCACCTCGCAGGCCCTCGACACCGACGACTCGTTCTCCTTCCGCTTCGATGCGCCGGGTACCTATGTCTACCGCTGCGCCATACACCCCCAGATGACAGGAACAATCGTCGTCCGGTAGGAACGACGCGTTGCCCGTGGAGGATTCGATGTCCCAAGAAAAGCCCGAGAACAGCACAAGCCGCCGCGACTTCATGAAGTGCATGGCCTGGGCAGGCACGGGCCTCGTCTGGACGCTAAGCGGTGGCATTCTCTCGTCCAAGGCACTTGCCGGCCTTCAGGCCGCGCCGAACGCTCCCCGGGCGGGCCCGGGCGGGAGATCCACCTCTGGTTTCCGCTTCGTGCAGATCAGCGACACGCACATCGGCTTCGAGAAGGATCCGAACAAAGATCCGGTTGCGACCTTGCAGGAGTCGATCGCACGCATCCGCGCCCTGGATCCGGCCCCCGACTTTCTGATCCACACCGGAGATCTGACGCATGCCCAGAAGGCCGGCGGGTTCGACACCGTGGCGCAGCTCCTCGGCGACGTGGCCTTGGGAGGAACCTTCTTTGTCCCGGGTGAGCACGACGTCTTTGGCGACGGAGGCAAGGAGTATCTCGCGCGCTTCGGCCGGGGCACGCTGGGCGGCGGATGGCGCAGCTTCGACCACCAGGGAGTGCACTTCATTGGGCTCGTGAACGTTCTCAACTTTAAATCGGGAGGCATGGGAATGCTCGGCTCGGAGCAGCTCGAATGGCTCGAGGACGACGTGAAACGGCTCTCGAGCAGCACCCCCGTCGTGGTCTACACGCACATCCCGCTTTGGGCGGTTTATCCTGAGTGGGGCTGGACGACGGGCGACGCGCAGCAGGCGCTGGCTTATCTGAAGCGCTTTGGCTCGGTGACGGTGCTGAACGGACACATTCACCAAGTGCTCCAGAAGGTCGAAGGCAACATGACTTTCCATAACGCGATGTCGACGGCGTTTCCGCAGCCGGCGCCGGGCCAAGGGCCCGGGCCGGGGCCGCTCAAGGTGCCCGCAGACGAGGTGCGCCGGCTGCTCGGCCTGCGCTCCGTGACCTACACCGCCGGGAAGCAGCCCCTCGCCGTCGTAGACTCGACGCTCGGCTGATCCGGACGCGATCCCCGAATGGAAGGACCTCGCATGAACGGTCGAGACGCGAGCGCGAAGCCGCCCGAGGAGACGGACGAGCAGCTCGTGCACGCGCTCGCCGGCGGGCGCCAAGAGGCGCTCGGTGCGCTCTTTGCGAGGCACGCGCCGCTCGTCTTTGCGATCGCCCGCCAGACGCTCGACGCCGCGGCAGCCGAGGACATCGTGCAGGATGTGTTCCTGGCGGTCTGGCACGGCGCGGCGACCTTCGACGAAGGCCGTGGTGCGTTCCGCCCCTGGCTGCTGCAGATCGCCCATCACCGGGTGCTGAACGAGCTGCGGCGCCGCAGTCGCAAGCCGCTCTCGGGCACGGAGGCCGATCGCGAGCGCCTCGAGGCGGTCGCGGACGCGAGTCCCGAGCCCTCGGCGGAGCTGTGGCGGGAGTTCCGACGCTCCGCCGTGCGCGAGGCCCTCGAGCAGCTTCCGCCTCCTCAGCGCCAGGCCCTCGGCCTTGCATTTTTCGACGAGCTGACACACGAACAGGTCGCATCCGTCCTCAACCTGCGCCTCGGCACCGCGAAAAGTCGCATCCGGAGCGGGCTCCAGCGTCTGCGGACGCAGCTCTCGCCGGTGCTTGCGCTCCTGGCCCTCATCCTCGTCGGGAGCGCGGCGACGCTCAGCATCTTTGAACTCCGCGACCGGGCGGCGGTCTCGCGCGACGAGCGCGCCCTCGATCTCGTGACCTCGAGCGACGTGCATCCGCTGCGCATCGAGGCTGCGCCGGGCGCGCCGGCGGAGGCCCATGCCAACTGGCGCGCACGTCCCGGGACGAAGCTCGGCGTGCTGTCGCTCTCCCACCTGCCCGCGCCGCCCACCGGCTTCGTGTATCAGGCGTGGCTGCTGCACGAGGGTGTGTGGATCTCCCTCGGCACGGTCCTGCCCGACGCCGACGGCAAGGCGCGCATCGTGGCCGAGGAGGAGGCCGTCGCGTTCCCGCCCGAGGCGCTGCGCCTGACGCTCGAGCCGAGCTCCGGGAGTCCGGCGCCGCTGGGTCGCACGATCCTCGCGTGGCCGGCGGACAAAGCCGGGCCGCCTTCCGGCGGAGGGTGAGAACATGCTCGAAGGTCTCTTTCAGCCCCTGCACCTGCTCGCAACTCTGGCGATTGCACTCGTGGTGTTCGGGCCGGCGCGCCTTCCCGAACTTGGCAAGGGCCTGGGCGAGGCCTTCCGAGGCTTTAAGACCGGCCTCCAGGGCGAGTCGCGGCCCCCGCTCCCGGCGCTAGATGCGCATGTCCTTCCAGCGCCCGGAGGCGAACCGGGCGGAGAGCAGCGAGGCCTTCGCCGTATAGTCCATGAGCAGACAGCACCACACGGCGACCACCGACCCACCGAATACCCGTGAGACCAAAAGCGCGCCCCCGAGGCGGAACACAAACAGTCCAGTCAGGATCGAGACCAGCGGGAAGCGAGTGTCGCCAGCGCCACGCAGGGCGCCGCCCAGCGCGAACTCCACCGCCATCAGTGGCTGGGCGGCGCCCAGGATCCAGATGAAGGTGACGGCGAGGTTCACGGTATTCTCGCCGGCGGCCCCGAAGTAGTTCGCGACGGGCCGAGCGATTGCGATGATCGCAGCTCCGACACATGCCATCACGACCATCGCACCTGCGTTCGCGCGCCAGCCCGAGCGTGCCGCGAGCTCGGGTTCGCGCGCACCGAGATGCTGGCCTACGAGTGTCGCAGCCGCCGTCGAGAAGCCGAGCCCGGGAACGAAGGAAAAGGAAAGGATTCGCACGCCGATCAGATAGGCGGAAATCGGGTCGGTCCCGTACTGGGCGACGATTCGCAGGAAGAGCCAAAGGCCTGACTGCCAGGCGATTTGCTCGAGGGCCGTGGGCACCCCGATGCGCAAGATGCGCGCGGCCCGCGCCCGCTCGAAACCGTCGAGCCAGGGTCCCCGGGGTACGACCAGCCCGTTGCGGATCCAAAGCACTCCGTAGATTGCGGCGCTGACGCAGAGCGCGATCCCGCTGGCAATGGCGGAGCCATCGGTTCCGAGCTTTGGGGCGCCGAACTTTCCGAACACGAGGACGTAGTTCCCGGCGACATTCACGAGGTTCATCACCACACCGATGAGAAGCGGCGTTCGCACATCGCCCGCTCCGCGCAGGCCGCTGCCGAGCACAAAGCCCACGGCGAACGGCAGGGTGAACGCGAGCAGGATTCGCAGGTAGGAACCGCCGAGCACGACGACCCCCGGAGCGACGCCGAAAGCGGCGACCACCTTGTCGGCGAGGGGGATCAAGCACATCACGAAGCCGCCGAACAGGGCCCCGAGGGCCACCGAGATCCGGATCACGCGGTCCGCCTCGCGCGCATCGCCGGCACCCCACGCGCGTGCCACGAGAGCGACGGTGCCCGTCGTCACCGCGGCGAGTACCGCGAACAGCACGTTGAAGAACTGCGAGGCAACGCCGACGGCGGCGACGGCTTCCGAGCCCAGGGAGCCCACGATCACGAAATCCACCAGTCCGACGAGTGACTGCAGCGCAAACATGGCCATGGAGGGCCAGGCGAGCTGCCAGATGCCAGGGCGCTTGGGTCCGAGCCCTTCGGCGACGACGAGCGCCGGGGCCTCCTCCTCGAGGCCCTCGAGGGGTGAGGGCTGTGCGTTCACGCTGCGAGCTCAGGCCAGCGGGCGAGGATGTGGGAGGCGGTGCGGTCTGCCAGCGCCGCGGTCGTCAGCTGGGGCGGGGCACCGAGGGAGGTGGGAAAGACGCTCATGTCCGCGAGAAACAGGCCAGCCACCTCGTGGGATTCGCCCCATGCGTTGACCACCGACGTGCGCGAATCGGCTCCCATCCGGCAAGTGGACTGGGGGTGCGTGGACGCAAGACCGATCTCACCCTCCCGAACACCCCGGCGCTCAAGCACGGAAAGATCGCTCCCCGGCCCGAGCTCGACGGGATCACGCCAGTAGGGAGCGAGCACGGTCTTCGCGCCGCCGGCGAAGAGTACCTTGGCGATGTGCACGAGACTCTCGGAAAGCTGGCGGCGGTCGTCCTCCTCCATCCGGTAGGCAATCCGAGGCTTTGCAAGGGAACGGCCGCTCTCCACGCTGCCGGCGCTTTGGTCGTGCAACAACGCGAGCAGGCCGACCATCCGCGAGAACTTCGCCATGTGCGCGAAGTGCGCGCGTCCAAAGCCCGGAAGATTGGCACCCGTAAGGACCGGGAAGCCGGTGATGGGCATGAGGATGTAACCGTGGTGCGGGTCTTTCTCGAGGTCGATGAACTGATCGATGTAGTAGCTCTGCGGGATGCCTCGGTAGGCGTGAATGGGCTCCTCCATGAATCCTGCGAGCATGACGGACGGGTGGAGGTGGAGGTTTTTTCCGACCTGGCCGCTCCCATTCGCGATTTCGCTGCGCAAAAGGAGATCCGGGGATGCGACCGCACCCGCCGCGAGCACGACCACCTTGGCCTTCACCTCGACTGAACCGCGCGGGCGACCGTCATGGTCCACCACGCTGCCGAGCACGCGCCGCACCCGCCCCCCCTCCGCCTCGATGCGCTCGGCACGTGCGTTGGCGTAGATGCGGGCCCCGGCGGCGGAGGCGCGGGGCACATAAGTGATGAGCATGGACTGCTTGGCGTCGTAGGAGCAGCCGAGGATGCAGTAGCCCGCTCCGATGCAACCTTCGCGGTTGTGACGCGCCACGAAACCCGAGTAGCCGAGCCTTTGCGCACCCGTTCGAATCACGCGGTTCAGCGCGTTGAGCTCGGATTCGAGGATCTGTTTGACCCGAAGATTCTTTTCCACCCGTTCGAACGAGGGCGCGAGCGCCTCCGTCGTGAGCTCCGAGAGTCCGTGCTCCTCGCGCCAGATCCGCAGGATCGGTTCGGGTGCGCGGAAGGCGTAGCAGAGGTTATGGACCGTCGAGCCGCCGACATTGCGTCCCTGAAGAATGGTGTAGGCGCCATCGGCGGTCTGGCGCATCCCGGCCTCCTCGAACAGGCGGGGCAGCATGTCGTCTTCGCGCTGGGTGAAGTCTGCGCGCGTCCAGTGGTGGCCCTGCTCGAGGAGAACGACGCTCCGGCCACCCACGGCGAGCTCCGCAGCGGCCACAGCCCCACCCGCCCCCGAACCAATCACACAGACGTCGGCGCTTTCCACCAGATCCCCGCCGCGCTCCAGAAGCTTCTCGATCATGTGGGAGGCCGCGGGGAACGCACGAGCGGGCCGGCGTAGCCGATGAGGGGCCAGCTCTCCTCCTGGCTGTAGTAGCCGAGGATCGACAGGTTCCGAAGCGCCTTGAAGGCGAGGCGCCGGATCTCGAACCGACTTGTCATCCAGCCGCTGAGGGAGGCGTCCTTCTCGGCGTCGCTGAGTTGTGTAAAACGCCGGAATGTCCAATCGAAGAGAAAGGGGCCGTATTCGACCAGTCGCAGTGCCGTTGGCAGGAGGCTCGTGAGCGCCGGGTCGAGCTCTTGGCACGTGCGGTCGATGGTGGCGATCGCGCCGGTGGCACGCAGGCGCGGAGCAGCGGCTTGCCCGGATTCGACCATCCGCTCGGCAATCTGGGTCAAGATCTCGGTTTCGGTCCCGCTAAAGAACCGCCCGCCCACCTCTTCTGCAGCGGAGGTTGCCGCCGCCGGCAGGGCGCGAAGCTCGGCGAGTGCGCCGAGCGACGCCGAAGCGGCGGCGAGCCGCAAAAAGCCGCGGCGGGTGGTGCGCTGGAAGTCGGTCGCGAAAGGCTCCATGGCTGCTTGCGACGCTTGGTACCACCCTCGCGCCCGCAGCTCAATTCGCGCTCGCGCGTGCGAGCACTCGTCGGATCGAGCGTGGAAGTTGCTCGGGCCCGATCCGGTGCGGTGCGGCGCTGGCGATGTCGACGGCGTTGTACGTGTTCCAGAAGAGAATCGGACCGTCGCCGAGCTCCTGGCGCCGCGCCCGGTTCAAAATCGCCGAAAGGCACTTGCCGGCGTACGTCACGTCCAGAGAAAGCCCCGCGCCTGCCGCGAGTTCCACGGCCTCACGCGCAGCCGGTGTGGGCGCGCCGTAGCCCGGTCCGAGCTCGCTCGTGATGAGGGAGAAGTCCGAGGGGACGATCGTGAGCCCAGGCACCGATGGGTCCGCCCGGCGCAAAAGCGCAAGGGTTCGCCGCGCTGCCCGCGCGAGAGAAGCGGGCGAGGGAGGCAAGATGTCTGTCACGAGGACGCCGAGGGCTCGGGTGCGCAGCCGCGCAAGGCGCAGACCGAGAACCAGGCCGGCGAGCGTTCCGCCGCTGCCTACCGGCACATAGACCTGCTCGGGCTCGGGCAGCGCACCGGCGCGCACCTGCTCGGCCAGCTCGAGTCCGGCGGACACAAGGCCGAGGTTGCCGCGCGCGGACGATCCCCCGGTCGGCACGAGGAGCGGCCGATCGCTGCGAAGCAGCGAGCCCACGAGCACCCGGAGCGTTTGGATTGCCGCTCCCGGCACGTTCGCTCCGTACACCTGCTCTGCCCCGTAGCCGGCCTGAAGGAGGAGTGTCGCCCGTACCGCCTCTGTGACCGGCTGGTGAACCAGCACGAGGATGGTTTTGAGCCCCACGGCGCGTCCGAGGATCGTGGTTGCGAGCCCATGGTTCGTGCCGAGTCCGCCGGTCGTCACGAGCGTGCGCACGCCGCGCTCAAGCGCATCGCCGATCACGAACTCGAGCTTGCGCGGCTTGTTCCCACCGTACGCGGGGCACGAGCGCTCGTCGCGCTTCACGTACAGCCTGCCCCGGGCGAACCCCTTGCGATCGAGCTCCAGTGCATCTACCGGGGTGGGCGCCTTCACGAAAGCGGCCCGGGGAAGCTTCCCCCGCGCGGCGGGATAGGCCCGAAACAGCGCCAGCTCCGGATCGGCCACGCCCCCCTAATGGCACGACCCCGACGAGGGCGCAACGCACGAAATCAGGCTTTGACACCTCCCGCGGGGCTCTCGTACCCTCGGTCCACAGCCAACAGCACCGGAGACCCCCATGGCCGTGGTCGAGCGCGTCGAGACCGCAGCAGGCGCATCGGGTGCCCGGCGACGCCTGCGCCTCCGGAATCCCGCAACGCTCGATCCGATCGGGGAGATCGAGGTACAGACCGAGCAGGATGTGCGCGCTGCCGTGGAGCGCGCCCGCAAGGCGCAACCCGGCTGGGCTGCGCTTCGCTTCGTAGATCGGGCGCGATACCTAAAGCGCGCGGTGGCGATCTTGCTCGAGCGTCAGGACGATTTCCTCGACGTCATCCTGCGCGAGACGGGCAAGCCGCGCGCAGAGGCCCTCGCGGTCGAGATTTTCGCCGCGTGCGATGCACTGTCTTTCTATGCAAAGCGCGCGAAGCGGATCCTTGCCGACCGCAGCATGCCCGTGCACCTGCTCAAGACGAAAAAGTTGCGGATCTCCTACCGACCGCTCGGGGTCGTCGGCATCATCACCCCCTGGAACTTCCCTTTCATCCTCTCGCTCAATCCCACGGCTCAAGCCCTCATGGCGGGCAACACCGTCGTGCTGAAACCCTCGGAAGTCACGCCGTTTTCGGGTCGTCTGGTGGAGGAGCTCTTTTCGGCTGCCGGTCTGCCCGAGGGGGTCTTCAACCTGGTGCAGGGAGATGGTGAAACCGGGGCGGCGCTCGTAGAAGCGGGTGTCAACAAGATCTCGTTCACGGGGAGCGTACGCACCGGCAGAAAAGTCGGCGAGGTGTGCGGGCGCAACCTCGTGCCCTTCACGCTCGAGCTCGGTGGCAAGGACCCGATGATCGTCTGTGCCGACGCCGACCTCGAACGGGCCGCCAATGGCGCCGTGTTCGGAGCTTTTTCGAATGCGGGTCAGGTGTGCGTTTCCACAGAACGGGTGTACGTCGTGGATTCAGTGGCGGACCACTTCGAGCGCAAGGTGGTCGAGAAGACGGGGCGCCTGCGTCAGGGGGTGGAAGGGGAGTTCGACGTCGGACCGATGATCTTCGGAAATCAGCTGGAGATCGTGGAAAGACACGTTGAGGACGCTGTCCGCAAAGGGGCAAAGGTCTTGGCGGGGGGTCGGCGCAATCCCTCGTATTCGGGCCTGTTCTATGAGCCGACGATCCTTTCGAACGTGACCCATGAGATGGAGATCATGCGGGAGGAGACCTTCGGGCCGGTCCTCCCGATCATGCGGGTGCGGGACGAGGAGGAGGCGCTGCATCTCGCGAACGATTCGCCGTACGGCCTCAACGCGAACGTCTGGACGCGTGACAAGCGCCGGGGCGAACGTCTCGCGAAGGCGCTCGAGTCGGGGTCCGCGGTCGTGAATGACTGTATGCTGACCTACGGCATCGCCGAATCGCCCTTTGGCGGAGTGAAGGAGAGCGGGATCGGGCAGGTCAACGGCGAGATCGGGCTGCGCAGCTTCTGTCATGCCCAGTCCATCCTGATCGACCGGTTCGGCGCAAAGTCGGAGCTTCTTTGGTATCCCTACACCGCGAAGAAAGCGAACCTGCTGCGGGCGGTGATGCGTTTTCTCTGGGGTACGCCGCTTGGAAGACTCCTTTCGTGAGCCCGGTGCACGCGCGGGGACTGCGATGATCGACTCGATTCTTCTCGCCACGGATGGGTCCGAGGCGGCGATCTCCGCCGAGCGCTCCGCGGTCGCGCTGGCCTCACGGCTGCCTGCGCGCCTGCGCGCGGTGAGCGTGGTCGAAGAGAAGATCGCGGCGAGCCTTCGCGCTCCCGGGCTCGACCTGCCGCCTCTTTCTCCGGTGGAGGGTGTCGAGGCGTTCCTCAAGGCCAAGGCGGACGCGGCGTGCCGGCGCTTCGCGGAGCGGGCACGCGCTGCGGGCATCGACGCGGGATGCGAGAGCGTGCAGGGTGTGGCCGACGACGTCATCGTGCAGCGCGGCGGAGAGGCGGACCTGATCGTGATTGGCCGCGATGGCGAGCACAAGGGGCTGCGCACGGCGCTCATCGGTTCGACGGCGGACGCGGTGATTCGCAAAACGTCGCGGTCGGTGCTCGTGGTTCCCGAGGGCGCTGAACTCATCGGAGGCCTGCTGCTTGCCTTCGACGGCTCCGCCGGTTCGCGGGTCGCGGTGAGGATCGCGGTGGAGCTCGGGAGCAGGCTGCGCGAGCCGACGCATCTTTTTGTCGACTCGAAGGACAAAGGTCGTTCGGTGGCACGCTTCGACGAGGTTCGGAGGCTGTTAGGTCAGCTTCCGGTGCCCGGTCGAGAGACTTCCTCGACGCTCGGACGGCCCGACGTGAAGATCGTCGACACCGCGCGATCTTTGCGGGTGGGCCTCATCGTGATGGGCGCCTACGGGCGCAACCGCATCACCGAATTTTTCCTCGGCAGCAATGCGGCGGCGGTGGTGCGCACCTCGCCCATTGCCGTTTTGCTCGCCCGCTAGGCGCAAGGGATCCTTGCGGGAGCCCCATCCGATGCGGCTGCGCGAGCTGGCCTCCCGCCTCGGCCGTGAGTTCGTAGGCGATGGAGAGTTCGTGATCCGGGGGGTCGCGCCCCTCGAGCAGGCCGGTGCGGGAGACCTCTCGTTCGTGCGCTCGGAGCGCTGGGCGAAGCTGCTCGAGGGCAGCCGGGCCGGCGCCTGCATCGTGCCGCTCGGGCTCAAGGCCGGTGCGCGCCCGGTGATCCGCTCCCCCCATCCCGGCCTCGATTTTGCGCGCGCCGTGGGCACGCTCCTGCCCGCAGAAAAGCCAGCTGCCGGCGTTCACCCCACCGCCTTCGTCGACCCGAGCGCTGAGATCGACCCCGAGGCTTCGATCGGCCCCCGCAGCGTGGTGGGGCCGGGTTGCCGAATCGGTGCGCGCACCGTCCTCTTCCCCAATGTCACGCTCTACGCCGACGTCAGGATCGGGGAGGACTGCATCGTGCACAGCGGCGTCATCCTTTGTGAGGGCACACAAATCGCAAATCGCGTCTTGCTGCAACCCGGCGTCGTGCTCGGCGGCGATGGTTTCGGCTACGCCTTCGATGAACAAGGTGCCCTCGAAAAGGTCCCACAGGTAGGCTGCGTCGTGGTCGACGATGATGTGGAAATTGGTGCCAACACCACCGTGGATCGGGCTGCGCTTGGCGAGACGCGGATTCGGCGCGGAGCGAAGATCGACAACCTCGTGATGGTCGCCCACAACTGCGACATCGGAGAGGGTGTGGTGATCGTCGGGCAGGCCGGGCTCGCCGGCAGCACGGTGGTGGAACGGGGTGCGATGCTGATGGCGCAGATGGGATCGGCGGGCCATTTGCGGATCGGCGAACGGGCGTTCGTGGGGGCGCGGGCCGGCCTTCACAAGGACGTCGCGGCCGGCGCGCGGGTCTGGGGTGCGCCGCAGCGTCCCGAACGGGCGTTCCATCGTGCCATGGCGGCGCTGACGCGCCTGCCCGATGCCCTGCGTCGCCTGCGCGCGGTCGAGAAGCGTCTTGGCCTCGAACCGGCCGAGGGTTCGGAGGAGGGGGAGTGAGGGCCCGCGGCGAGTCGACCCTTGCCGCCTTGCGCGCGCGCGCGGCGTCCGTGCACGAAGCCGCGGAACTTAAGGCTCTTCTGGCGGAGCTCGCTTATGACCGGCGCCGCGGCGCGCGTGTGCTGGCGGGTGCGATCCGACAGCGAAGGGAGGCCCTGGCCCGGGAGACGCGCCGCTTCGAGGGGCTCCTCGCGCGCGCACGGGCGCTGCGCGCCGCGGGTGCCCGCTGGGTTGCGGGCGTGGATGAGGTGGGAATGGGGCCGCTGGCCGGTCCCGTGGTCGCCGCGGCGGTCGTGCTGCCGGAGCGCCCCGACTTAAGCGGTCTCGACGACTCAAAGCGGCTTGCTCCGCGCACGCGGGCGCGCCTCGCCGAAGCCATCCGTCGGCAGGCCGTTGCGTTTTCCCTGGCCGAGGTGTGGCCCGACGAGATCGATCGAATCAACATCTACCGCGCGGGGCTCGAAGCGATGCGCCGCGTGGTGGCGGGGCTCTTTGCGGCCGCACCGCGCCTCGCCGTCGATCACGTGCTGGTCGACGCGCGCACGATTCCCGGGCTCACGGTGCCGCAGACGCCGCTGGTTCATGGGGACGCGCTCGACGCGTCGATTGCCGCGGCCTCGATCCTTGCCAAGACGCACCGCGACGCGCTGATGGAAGCCCAAGAAGCGCTCCATCCCGGCTATGGCTTCGCGACCCACAAGGGCTACGCGACCGCCCAGCATTTGGCTGCCCTCCGGCGGCTCGGGCCCTGCCCGATTCACCGGCGTTCGTTCGCGCCGGTCGCTGCGGCCGCGCGATGACGCTGCGGGAGAGAGCGCGGACGACGCTTGCCATGGGCACCGTCGCCCTCGACACCCTTGTCTTCGCTCCCTCGGCGATCGTGGCTTCGCTTGCGCTCGGGCCCACGCATCCCTTGGTCAGCCGCTGCTACCGCGACTTCGCCCGGGTCGCGCTCGCGGGCTGCGGAGCGCGCGTCCGCACCGGCGGCGAGGCCGGGCTCGATGCGCGCGAGCGGTACGTCTTCGTCTCCAACCACTCGAGTCATCTCGATGCGCTCGCCATCCTGATCTCCCTGCCGCGGCATGGGCTTCGCTTCATCGCCAAGGATGAACTCGGTCGCGTTCCGCTGTTTGGCGCGGCCCTGCGCGCGACCGGGAGCGTCTTCGTGGCGCGCTCGGATACGCAGCGCGACGTAAAGGCTCTCGATGCCGTGCGCGACGAGCTGCTCCGTCATATTTCTGTGTTGTTCTTCGCCGAGGGTCATCGCAGCGAGACCGACGAGCTCGGTCCCTTTAAAAAAGGTGCCGCCATGTTCGCGTTGAAGACAGGATTCTCGCTCGTGCCGATCGGGGTGCAGGGGGCCTTCGAAATCTATTCTCGGGGTTACGAGGTCAAGGGGGGCGGCACGATCGGGGTCTCCATCGGCAGTCCGATCGAGGTGAAGGGGCGGGCCATCGAGGAGCGAGACGAAATTACGGAGGAGCTGCGCCGCGCGGTGATCGAGCAAATCGGCTGCGCCCGCAAACTGGCGGAGCGCTAGCCGTGCCGCGGCTGCGCGCGTCGCCCGAGGACTTCCGGGTCGAAGAGATCCCCCTCTACGCCCCGAGCGGTGCGGGTGAGCATACGTTCGTGTGCGTCGAGAAGCGCGGCCGGACGACGGAAGACGTGGCGGCGCAGCTTTCGCAAATTGCGGGCGTTGCGCGGCGTGACGTGGGGTACGCCGGTCGCAAGGACCGTGACGCCGTGGCGCGGCAGTGGTTCTCGGTGCCGCGTCTTGCCCCCGAGCGTGCACTAGGCCTCACGCTCGAGGGGGTGCGCGTGCTCGAGGCGATCCCGCATCGGCACAAGCTCCGCACCGGTCAACTCGCGGGGAACCGATTCGAAATCCTGGTGCGCGAGGTCGACGGGGGCGCGGCGGCGCACTCGGCAAAGGTCCTCTCTCGTCTGTGCGCGGGGGGAATGCCGAACCGCTTCGGTCCGCAGCGCTTCGGATGGGAAGGCGGGAACGCGGAGCAGGGCCTTCGGATTCTGCGCGGCGAGGGCGCGGGAATGGACCGTCGCAAGGCGCGCTTTCTCGTCTCTGCCCTTCAGGCGGCGGTCTTCAACGAGGCGCTGCGGTTGCGCGAAGCGCCGCTCTCGAGCGTCGAGCGTGGCGAGATCGCCGTGGTCCATGCTTCGGGCGGCCTGTTTCGGGTGGAGGACGAAGGGCGCGAGCAGCCTCGCGCGGACGCGTTCGAGATCAGTGCGACCGGCCCGATCTTTGGCGGGCGCACGCTCGATCCCGACGGTCGCGCGCGCGAACGCGAGCGGGCAGCGCTTGCCGCAGTCGGGATCGACCCCGATACGCCGATTCGGCCGCCGCGGGGCATCGAGCTGCGCGGTGCGCGTCGAGCGCTGCGCGTACGCCCGGAGGACGTCGCCCTCGAGCCCCTGCCGGACGCGGTGCGCCTTCGCTTCACCTTGCCGGCCGGCAGCTTCGCCACAGTGCTGATCGAAGAACTGTTCGGTGCCGCGGTGGCCTTCGGACCCAGTTCCCGGTGACACTGCCTCGCGCGGCGCGCTATTCTCGCGTCCCTCAGGAGGAAATCCGCCATGAACATCGCCCGCGACGTGACCGAGCTGATCGGCCGAACTCCGCTCGTGCAGCTGAACCGCGTAACGGCAGGCGTTCCCGCCCGAATCGTCGTGAAGCTCGAAAGCCGCAATCCCGCCAACAGCGTGAAGGACAGGATCGGTCTTGCCATGATCGAGGCCGCCGAGCGCGAAGGGGCGATCAAGCCCGGCAAGACGGTGATCGTCGAGCCGACCAGCGGCAACACGGGAATCGCCCTTGCCTTTGTGGCCGCGGTGAGGGGCTACCAGTGCATCCTCACCATGCCGGAAACGATGAGCCTCGAGCGGCGGATCGTGCTGCGCGCCTTCGGTGCGAAGCTTGTGCTGACCGAAGGTGCAAAGGGGATGCGCGGGGCGATTGACAAGGCAAACCAGATCCTGGCGGAGCTGCCCGACGCATTTATGCCGCAGCAATTCCGAAACCCCGCGAATCCCGAGATTCATCGCAAGACAACGGCCGAAGAAATCTGGGCGGATACCGACGGTCAGGTCGACGCGCTGATCGCTGGAGTCGGCACTGGTGGCACGATCACCGGCGTGGCGCAGGTGATCAAGCCGCGCCGGCCCTCCTTCCAGGCGATCGCCGTCGAACCCGAAATGAGCGCTGTGCTTTCGGGTGGCGCACCGGGACCGCACAAGATTCAGGGCATCGGGGCAGGCTTCGTGCCCGAGGTCCTCGACCGCTCCCTTGTGGACGGCATCATCACGGTGACCAACGACGAGTCTTTCGAAATGTCGCGGCGCCTCGCCAAGGAGGAAGGACTCCTCTGCGGGATCTCGTCGGGTGCGAACGTCGCAGCGGCGATCAAATATGCGCGCAAGCCCGAGAACGCGCGGAAGCTGATTGTTGCGATCGTTCCCAGCTTCGGCGAGCGCTACCTCGCGACGGACCTGTTTGCCCCGTACCGCTACGAGGGGAGCGACGACGTCGTCGTCTAGCCCGGGACCTCTCGGAGAGAGGGTGTCCAAGGGCGTGGCCGCAGCCCCGGCCGTCGTCCTGCCGTTCGCGGGTCTGTGGCCGCGCATCGACCCGGAGGCTTGGGTGGCGCCGGGGGTCGCGGTGATCGGGGACGTGGAGATCGGTCCCGGCTCGAGCCTGTGGTTCGGCAGCGTGGTGCGCGGGGATGTACACTCCGTCCGGATCGGCGCTCGCACGAACCTGCAGGATCTGTGCGTGGTGCATGTGACGCGACATCTTTTCTCCACACATCTCGGTGATGAAGTCACAGTGGGTCATCGGGCGGTTGTGCACGGCTGCCGAATCGGCGACGGGGCGCTGATCGGAATCGGCGCCATCGTTCTCGACGGGGCAGAAGTGGGCGAGGAGGCACTGATTGGCGCCGGCGCCGTGGTGACACCGGGGACGAAGATCCCGGCGGGCGCGCTTGCCCTTGGCACACCCGCTCGGGTGATCCGTGTGCTCTCCGCAAGCGAGCGAGAAGAGCAGCGGGGCCGGGCTCACCACTACGTGAAGCTCGCACGCGCCCACCGCGATGGAGCGGCCCTGTGAGCGTGGGCGCTCCCAGCGCGGTCCGAAGGGCCGGCGGCGCGAAGGCGCCGCGCCCGCGACGCGCAGAGCACAAGGCGGCGTGCCGCGCGCGCATCCTGGAGTCGGCGCGGCTTGTGTTTTTCCGAGACGGCTTCGCGGCGGCAAATCTCGACGAGGTGGCGGAACGCGCCGAGGTCGCAAAGGGCACGCTCTACCGCTACTTCGAGAGCAAAGCCGAACTGTATGTCGCGGTCCTCACCCACAATGGGCGCGCGTTCGAGGAGAAGCTCCGGGCGACGGTGTCTCCCGAGCTCGAACCCCTCGAGCAAATCCGCCGCACGGCGAGCTTCTACTTCAAGCACTGGACCCAAAACCGGGAATACTTTGCGATCTTCTGGGCCCTCGAGAACCAAGAGCTGATCGGCGAGCTGCCCGAGGGTGTCGTGGAGGAGGTGACGAAGCTGTGGGAAGCCTGCCTGCGGATCCTTGCCGACGTGATCGCGCGCGGCGTGAAGGAAGGGCACTTTGCGGCCTGCGATCCGTGGGAAGTTGCGAACGTGCTCTGGACGCTCGCCAATGGTCTGCTCCAGACCGACTATGCAGCCACCCGCAAGCGGTTGCGCCGTCGCCGGCTCGATCGGGTCTTTGATCACGCGATCGAGCTTGTGCTGCGCGGCCTCTCGGTGGGCCAAACGCACCACGCTTGACAGCCTGCCGACGATGGTGGAACCTTCCACCTTGGAAAGTGACCCTGAGTCACTTTTTGTCACGCTGCCGTCATCGCACCGCCAGAACACGAGTCCGCGTGTGACACCCAAGGAGGCCTGAGCGCGATGAATTCGACCGTTCAACATCGGATCCGCGAGATCGTTTGCGAACAGCTCGGCGTGGATGCAGCTCAGCTGTTGCCGGAAGCCAGTATTCTGGACGACCTCGGGGCCGATTCGCTGGACGTGGTCGAGCTTGTGATGGCGCTCGAGGAGGCGTTCGACATCGAGGTCCCGGATTCGGACGTCGAGGGCATGCGCACGCTCGGGGACGTGGAACGCTATGTCGTCGAGCGCACGGGAGCGGCGACCGCCTAGGCTGCGCGGCTCAGCGCCGGGGACCGCCGTCCCGCAAACCCGGGAGCGCGCGCGCATAGACCCCGATGCCGGTCACCACGAGTGCGGCGATGAAGGCGAGCGGGAGGCGTCCCTGGATTGCGTCATGGGCCGCGGACTGTGCGCGTTGCTGCATTTCCTCTGAGGGCTCCCCCTCGCGTGCGACCTGCACCAGTGCGGGAGCCACGATCAAAAGGCAAAACAGGAAAAAGAAGCCTGCAAAGTAGGCGAGCGTTACGCTGAATACCGGACGAAAGGGCGGCGCGCGGCGCCGTGCGGGCGGAGCAGGGCTCACGGGAACCCGAGGCTACGCGCGTTGCGAGGGGTGGTCAACGCGTCCTCCAGCGCTCGGCGAAGCTTGACCCTCCCCGAGGCGCGGCGTAGCGTCGACCGTCGGCCGTGCCGAACCCCTCACCCGAAGCTCCCGACGCCCCGCGCTCGCGGCTCCTCTTGATCGATGCCGCCAATACGCTGTACCGCGCGTTCTTCGCCGTGCCCCCGCTGCGCAACTCGAAGGGCATTCCGACCAATGCCATCTATGGCTTCGTCAATATGCTCCAGAAGGTGATTCGCGAGCTCGGCCCCGACCAGCTCGCGATCGTGCTCGATGCCCCGGGCAAGAGCTTTCGCTACGGGCTCTACGCCGACTACAAGGCGACGCGCGACTCCCAGCCCGAGGACCTCACCACGCAGATTCCCTGGCTCCGCAAGATTGCCGAGGCCTACCGCATTCCCGTCCTTGAGGTGCCCGGAGTCGAGGCGGACGACGTCATCGCGACGATCGCGCGCAATGCGCCACCGGACGTTGCCGTAACGATTGTATCCACGGACAAAGATCTGATGCAGCTCGTGAGCGACCACGTCGAGCTGCTCGACACCATGAAGGACCGCCACTATGGGCCGGCCGAGGTCGAGGAGCGCTTCGGCGTCCCTCCATCGGCGCTGCTCGACGTGCGTGCGCTTGTGGGAGACCCGAGCGACAACATCCCAGGCGTGAAGGGGATCGGCGAGAAGGGTGCCGCGCAGCTGATCCGCGACTTCGGGGACCTCGAGAGCCTGCTCGCGCGGGCCAGCGAAGTTCCCAACAAACGGGCGCGCGAGGCGCTCGTGGCTTACGCGGACGAGGCGCGCCTTTCGAAGCAGCTCGCGACCCTGAACGCCGAGCTGGACCTGCCGATCGGCCCGGGCGCGCTCGCGCGCCAAGAACCGGACCGCGAGCGGCTGCGGAGCCTGTTCGAGGAGCTCGAGTTCGTCCGTCTGCTGCAATCGCTCGGGGAGCCGCAGGGCGCACCCAGCGCGCCCGCGGATCCGGGCGCGCACCCTCCGCTCGCGGCAGCCGCAGCATCCGAAACCCGAGCCGCGACCCCGTCGCTACGCATTCTCGCCGCCGAGGGCGAGCTCGCGGCGCTTGCGGCGGAGCTGCGCGGACAGGAGCTCGTCATGCTCCACGTCGTGGGAAGCGGCGAGAGCGACTGCCTCCGCGAGGAGCCCATTGGGCTCGCCTTCGCGCTCGCCCGCGACCGCGCGGCCTACGTGCCGGTGGGCCATCACACGCTCGTGTCGGGTCCCGGGCTTCCCCTGGGCCAGGTGATCGAAGCGCTGCGCTCCGTCCTCGCGGGCCCGAACGCGCGGCCGTGGGGGGGATCCGGCACGCAGAGAATCGCGGTCTTGCTGGGCGAACGAGGCCTTGAGCTCGCCGCCCCAGCCTTCGATGCGGAGCTTGCCGCGTTCCTGCTCGACCCCGCCGCCCCGCGCGGGACCGCGTCGCTTGCAACGCGTTTTCTCGGCACGAAACTCGGCAGTTGGGAGGACCTCGCGGGGCGCGGTGCACGCACCGTTCCGGCGGCGGAGTTGCCGGTCGCATCCGTCGCCGCGTGGGCGGGGAGCGAGCTGTGCGCCCTGCATACGCTCGCGCCCCTCCTCGGGGAAGGGCTTGCGCGCGACGGCCTTCGCCCCCTGTTCGAGGAAGTCGAGCTCCCGCTGACGCGCGTTCTTGCGGCGATGGAGCGAACCGGCGTGCGGATCGACGAATCTGCCCTTGGCGTCCTGTCCAAGGCGTATCAATCCGAGCTCTCGCGGATCGAGGGGGAGATCTTTGCACTCGCCGGGGAGCGCTTCCAAATCGCCTCCCCGAAGCAGCTGCAGCACATCCTCTTCGAAAAGCTAAAGCTCCCCGTCGTGCGCAAGACCAAGACCGGGTATTCGACGGACGAGGCCGTGCTCGAGCAGCTCGCACCCCAGCACGAGCTGCCCGCAAGGATTCTCGCCCATCGCCGCCTCGCCAAACTGAAGAGCACCTACATCGACGCCCTGCCGCCGCTTGTAAATCCCAGAACCGGGCGCGTTCATCCCACCTTCGTGCAAACCGGCGCCGCGACGGGTCGCCTCTCGTGCGTCAACCCGAACGTGCAGAACATCCCGATCCGCACGGAAGAGGGGATCCGGATCCGCGAGGCCTTCATCCCCGCCGAGGGCTGCGTCCTGGTGTCCGCAGACTACTCACAGGTGGAACTGCGCATCCTCGCGCACTTCTCGGACGACGAGAGTCTCATTCGCGCCTTCCAAGAGGGCGAGGACATCCATCGAAGGACCTGGGCCGAGGTCACGGGCAAGCCGCCGTCGGAGGTCACGGGGGACGAACGCGCCCGGGCCAAGGCCGTGAATTTCGGGATCATCTACGGCTCGAGCGCGTTCGGCCTCGCAAATCAGCTCGGCATCGCGACGGCCGACGCTCAAGCGACGATCGATGCGTACTTTGCGCGCTACCGGGGGGTGCGGCGCTTTCTCGATGAGACGATCGAAACCGCGCGTCGCTCCGGCTACGTCCGGACGCTCCTCGGACGGCGTCGCTATCTCCCGGACCTCTCGTCGCGCAACCGGGTGCTGCGCAACGCGGCCGAGCGCATGGCGGTCAACACCGTGATCCAGGGCACCGCCGCCGATCTCATTAAGCAGGCCATGGTACAGCTGGCGAGGGCGCTCCCGGCCGCGGAGCTGCGTTCCCGTATGATCCTCCAGGTGCACGATGAGCTCGTCTTCGAGGCGCCCAAGGACGAGGAGGAGCGGCTGCGCGCCCTCGTCCGGGACCGAATGCAGGCCGTAGGGCCCCTGCGAGTGCCCCTGCGGGTCGAGATCGGCTCGGGGCGCAACTGGAGGGAAGCCCATTGAGGCGGGCGGCGTGCGGAGGCGGCGGGTCCATCTTTCGCGAATCGCATGGCTGGGGCGAATAGGCACGGCATCGATGGCGTCGAATGAGGGGCAATTCGGGCGGGGCCGGGGCGAGGGACAAACCTCGGATTCCCAATCCGAAACCCAGCGGGGCGTAACCCGTGCAGCTTCGCCGTCGGATGAAGAGGCGATTTCCCGTGCGCGACGCGGCGACCACGCGGCCTTCCGCGTGCTGGTCGAGCGTTACCAGCAGCGGGCCTACCGCCTCGCGCTGCGCATCCTGCGTGACGAGGAGATGGCTCAAGACGCCGTCCAGGACGCGTTCCTCAAGGTTTATGCATCCCTTGGGAGGTTCGAAGGCCGCTCTAGCTTCTACACCTGGCTCTACCGCGTGGTGTTGAACCTGTGCCTTGACCTTCGCCGGCGTGATCGCTCCGGTCGGCACGTGGAGTGGGCGGAAGAGCGCACACCGCTTTCCCAGGGCGCAGATCCGGACTCCGAAGAGCCGATGGAGGGGGCACCGCCGAGCCCCCACCACGTGCTCGAGCGAGCCGAGCTGCGCGAGCAGATGGCCGCTGCGATCGAGGAGCTGCCAGATGCGGCGCGGCGCACGCTCTTGCTGCGAGAGGTGGACGGGCTCAGCTACGAGGAGATCGCGCAGGCGCTCGAGATTCCCAAGGGCACGGTGATGAGCCGGCTCCACTACGCGCGCCGCCGGATGCAGAAGACCCTGATTGCGGGGGGTCTCGCGTTGGACGAGAAAGTCGCGCCGCGCGGGAAGCTGCGAGCGCACAGCACCGGGAAAGGAGGCGATGAGTGAGGGCATGCGAGGACTTCGTGACCGACCTCGAGCTCTTCCACGATGGAGAACTCGCCCCCCCGGCCGTCCACCAGCTCGAACATCACCTGCGCCAGTGCGCAAGCTGCCGTGCCGAGCTCGAGACTCTCAGCGAGCTCCGGCGGCAGCTCGTGCAACACGACAGCGCGACCCCGCATCCCGATCTCTGGGGTGCGATTGAGGCGCGCCTTCCGGCCCTCGATTCCGAACTCCACACGCCCCTTCCCTGGTGGCGGCGCCTCGAACTCGGTCCTTGGATCCTGCGTCCAATCGGGGTCGTGGCAGCGTTCGGTGCGATCGCTGCAGTCGTGGTTTTGGCGCGCCCTCCGGCTCCGATCGACGTCGTGCGCTCCATCGACACAAGCGGCCGCCCGGTGATGGTCCTGCCAAGCAGCGACGATGCGACCATCATCTGGGTGATGGACGACCCCTCCGAGGATTCAGGGACTGGGGAAACACCGAGTGGGCTCTAAGCGAGCGCGCTCGATCCTGGCCGGTGTCGCCATGGTGGCGATCGCCGCTGGGCCGGGAGCCGCTCAGCAGGTCCAGAAGCCCGCTCCGGCTCCCAAGCCAACGCAGGTGCATGTGATGGTGGTGGTGAACCATGTCTCCCAGCATCCCGGTCCGGTGGATCCGGCCGCCGCAAAGCTTGAGCGCCGGCTCCGCCCGGATTTCAAGTACAAGAGCGTACGCGTGATCCAGACTGAACAGATGTCGCTTGCGCTGAACCAGACGGGGAGCTTGACGCTGCCCACGGGGCGACTGCTGAAGGTGAAGCCACGCAAGCTCGGGCAACGGGGGCTCCTCATGACGGTGGAGATTGAGGGAACCCTGCGCACCAGCCTGCGGGTTCCCAACCACCACCAGGTGGTGATCGGGGCGCAGAACTACCAGGATGGAAAACTGGTCGTCACCCTGGAGCCGGATTACGAGTACCCCTAGCGCCCAAACGGGCTTGGGAAGGGCTCTTCGGTACCCCCGCCAGGGCGAAAATCCCGAAAAATCTGACCTTCCCTGACACTTCTTCTCCGAATCGACCACTTCCTTCACCAGATAGCCAAATAATCCCCTTCCCAGGGAGGCCCGGAGCTGCCGCAAGGTGGCTCCGGGCCTTATCTTTTCGCCTCCGAAACGCCCGGAGCTGCAGCTCCTCTCGAAGGCCCGTGGTGTGATGCGGGTCGGGCTAGTCTAGGGCAGGACCGGCGCGCCAAGGCCGCGGCGCTCGAGCGAGTCCCGGGCCGCTGTCCAGATCCTATAAAACACCCTCGGGGATCGCACCGAGCGAGCTGCAGAGGGCGCGAGTTTGGGTGGGGCTCGGATGGCTCAGTGGGTGTCCGGGAGGCGCCAGCGCTCGCCGATCGCCATCACACGGACGCGCTCGGGGTTGCCTTTCGCATCGGAGACCGCTTGGGCGAGCACCTTCGGGGGCAAGTCCATGGGCTCATCGGTGAGATCGAAGGTGCCCCAGTGCATGGCGACCATGTACCTCGCGCCGAGATCCTGGAAAGCGCGATAGGCCTCGGCCGGATCCATATGCTGGTAGCGCATGAACCAGCGCGGCTCGTAGGCGCCAATCGGCAGCATGGCAACGTCGATCTTGTAGTGCCGGCCGATCTCCGCAAAGCCAGGGAAGTACCCGCTGTCGCCGGCGAAGAAGTAGCGGCGCACGCCCGAATCCACGAGCCACGCGCACCAGAGCGTCGTGTTGCGGCCCTGCTCGAAGCGCGCCGACCAATGCTGCGCGGGCAGACAGGTAATCGTCCAGCGCCCGTGGCGCGCGCTTTGCCACCAGTCGAGCTCCACCACGTTCTCGCGTCCCCGGCTGCGGAACCACTGCGCAAGACCGATTGGCACGAACCAGGCCATATCGGGTGGAAGACGATCTACGGTGTAGGCATCGAGATGGTCGTAATGATTGTGAGAGACCACCGCAAAAGCCCGGGCAGGGACCGACTCGAGCGGCACGCCCGGCGGCATCTTCCGGGTGGGCAAAAGTGCGCGCGGACCGAAGTGGGGATCGGTGAGGAAGATGTCGTCGTCGTCATGCACCGCGAACGTCGAGTGCCCGACCCAGATCAGCGAGCCTGAGTGCTCATGGCCTTGGAGGCTCGCGCCATCGTTCGGGACGAGCGGGATCTCGGGTTTTCGGCTCTTGTCATAGGGATTGCGCGAGATCTGCCAACGCAGAAAATCCAAGAAGGTGGAACGGAACGGCGACCACGGGTTGTAGAAGCCTCCGAGCTGGCCGTGGGGGGCGAATAGCGGCGCCGAGTCCTGGGCGCTCATCTCGGGGAAGACCTCTTTCGGCGGTGCACACGCAAGGGCCAGCGCAGCCAGAAGGATTACGCTCCGCACTCGTCAAAAGAAGCTCTCCCGGTGGCGCGAGTCAAACCTGTGGTGCGGACCCCTCCGCGCGCGGGGCCACTGAAAGGGAAAAGAAATTCCCAGTACGGGTCTGCTCCCAGGGGTCTCGGCGGCCCGATGCGCAGAGCCTCCTTTCTAGGCGGGGTGACCCGTCTTCGCCTCTGGGATGAGCGGGTTGGAGCCGCGTTCCACGCTGCGGGGCCGCCGCCGCACACGACGTGCCACGCGAGCAACGCGGAACTGAGTGGCATGCGGGTTGCAGTCCCTCCTCCTTAGTCCGTAACGGCCGGGGATAACCTCCCCGGGGGAGGGTTCAAGGAGAAAATGGGGGGTCAAACGCTCATCGGAGTGAAAGAGCACCTTCGGCCCGCGCGCCTTGGGTCCACAACCTCCGTCCTCGATGAACCCGGGTTTGAGGTCCGCCGCGCGGGAGAGGGTCTGTGCAATCTCCAGCTCTGGGGCCGGCTGCGGCCTAGCTGGAGCGGCAGTTTGGCGGAGGGTCTCGCGGATGCGGGACTGAGCCTCATGAGCGGCTTCGCGCGCAAGATCGGACCCATGCGCTGGCTCGCAGAGTTCGAGCTCGACTGCAAGGAAGCAAGGCAAGACGCGCTGGCGCTCGACTACCTCGAGCTTGTCGCGCGCACACACGTCTCGGCCGGACGCACACCGATCGTGCTCCACTCCTACACCCTCGCGTCGTCGGAAAAGCACGGAGGCTCGTTGTATCTCGAGATCGGCGGCAGCGACCGCGTCGGATTTCTGGGATCGCTGCTCACTGGCTTCGCATTTCTCTCGCTCTTCCCGGAGGAGATGAAGATCGAAACGCGCGCGGGCGCTGTGCACGACCGGTTCTTTCTGACCGGGATCGGCCGCACCTCGCCACCGGCCCACGCGCAGCGGGGTCTTGAGAGGTGGCTTCGCTCCCTCGTGCGGCAGTAAGGCGGGTTCGCAGGTCTTAGAAGGGGCGGCCGACGGGGCCCCGCCGCGACGGCAGTTTGTCCAGCCCGCAGGTTACAATCCGGCTCCGCTGTCTGCGCAAGGAGCCTCGGATGCCGGACTACGAGCAAATCAGCGTCGAAAAGCGGGGTGCAGTCGCACTCCTCACCCTCCAGCGGCCTGACCGCCTCAACGCTTGGACTCCCCGCATGTCGGAGGAGCTCATGAGTGCAATCGAGCTTGCCAACTCCGATCCTTCGGTCGGCGCGGTCGTCCTGACCGGCGCCGGGCGGGGCTTTTGTGCGGGCGCCGACGTGCGGGACGCCTTCCAGCGGCGCGAGGATCAGCCACCCCCCGAGCCCCGCGGCGGATCCCCTGAGCGCCGAGCGCAAAGCTCCTGGGTACACCTTGTGCGCGAGTCCAAGCCGCTCGTTGCGGCGGTGAACGGTGTCGCCGTGGGCGTCGGCCTCACGATGATCCTGCCCTTTGATCTCATCGTGGCCTCGGAGCGGGCGCGCTTCGGGATGTTCTTTGTGAAGATGGGCCTCGTCCCGGAGCTCGCGAGCACGCACTACCTCGTGCAGCGCGTGGGCTTCGCGATGGCGAGTGAGATGTGCCTTTCCGGCCGCCTCGTCGAGGCGGAAGAGGCCGCCGCCCGCGGACTCGCCAATCGCGTGGTGCCAGCGGAAAAACTCGTCGACGAGGCGCTCGCTCAGGCGGACGCGATTGCCGCCCATCCCGACCGTCAGCTTCGCATGATCAAGCAGCTGCTGACCCGAAATGGGAGCGATCCGGATCTCGATGCGGTGATGAAGCGCGAGTTCGAGCTCTTGGGCGCGTGCTACAGCAGCCCCGAGCACAGCGAAGCGATTGCCGCGTTCACCGAGAAACGAACGCCCAAGTTCCGATGACCCTTTTCCCGAGGAGCCCGGCGAGGGTCGAGCCAGCGGCTCGCGACCTGCGCATCTGCTTTGTGGGGGACTCCTTTGTGCAAGGAACCGGCGATCCCGAATGCCTTGGCTGGGCCGGGCGCGTGTGTGCTCGGGCCGCGCGGGCGGGAGGCCGGGTCACCTACTACAACCTCGGCGTGCGCCGGGACACGAGCGCCGATATCCAGCGCCGCTGGCGTGACGAGGTGGCGTGTCGCCTTCCTCCCGATGTGGATGGCCGCGTCGTCCTCTCCTTCGGCACCAATGACACGACCGCGCAGGCCGGCCGCGCGCGGGTCGTCCTCGAGGAGTCCCTCGGCTCCGCGCGGGCGATCCTCGAACAGGCGAAGTCCTGGCGTCCGCTCCTTGTGGGACCGCCGTACCTCTCCGAGCCGGAGCAGGCGCTGCGCCTTCGCGCCCTCTCGCGCGGCCTTTCCATCCTTTGCCAGGAGCTCGGCGTTCCTTTTGTCGAAGCCTTCGAGGCCCTCGGTCGCTCGGCCCAGTGGTGTGCGGACATCGCAGCCCACGACGGCATGCACCCGCGCGCGGAGGGCTACGAGGTGCTCGCGGAGCTCGTCGCGGCCTCGCCAGTCTGGCAGGCATGGATCGGGTAGTCGCCGTGCGGACGAACGTCCCGACGTTCGCGCCCTTCCGCCCGCGCGCGCCCTGGTTTGGGCCAGACCTTCAGACCGTACGCAACGCCATCCGCCACCGTGCCCCCGCTCTTTCACGCTACACCGTGGAGCGACTCACCTTCGAAATGGGCGACGGGAGCGGTGACCGCCTCGTGGGGCATCTGCAGGATCCGGGCCCCGGGTCCGCCGAGCATCCCCTCGTCGTGCTGATCCACGGCCTCGCCGGAAGTGCGCAAAGCGCCTACATGGAGACAAGCGCCGCACACTGGCTGGAGCGGGGGAGCCGCGTGCTCCGGCTGGATCTGCGGGGGGCTGGCGCGTCGCGGCCGCTGTGTCGGCTCCAGTACCATGCGGGCCGCACATCCGACCTGCGCGACGCGCTGCGCGCGCTGCCCGCTGGGCGCGCGCCTGCGGGCCTCGTGATGGTCGGCTACTCGCTGGGCGGGAACCTCCTCCTTAAGTTCCTGGCCGAGCATGAGTCCGAGCTTCCGGTGCGCGCAGCGGCTGCGGTCTCCGTACCGATCGACCTCGCCGCAGCATCCCGGAGATTTCTGGCTCGCCGCAATCGGATCTACCACGCGAGCTTGCTGCGGGCCATGAAACGCGAGAGTACGCTGCCCGGAGCGGAGCTATCGGCCCGAGAGCGCGCGGCGATCTTCGAGGCACGGAGCGTCCTTGAGTTCGACGAGCACTTCGTGGCGCCGCGCAACGGCTATGCGAGCGCGCAGGAGTACTACGAAAAGAACTCCGCGGTGAAGTTCCTACCGGGGGTCCGCGTCCCGACCCTCGTCATGCATGCGCTGGACGACCCCTGGATCCCGGCAGAGTCCTATACGGGCTTCTCCTGGCAGGAGAACGAGCACTTGGTGCCGCTGCTCTCGCCCGGCGGGGGACACGTTGGCTTCCACGGCCGCGGGAGCCGCGTGCCGTGGCACGATCGCTGTCTCGCGCTGTTCCTCGACAGGCACCTCGCCCCAGTGCCCCACCTGTAAGCCAGCCGGCGGGGTCGTCGACGGCGCCGCCTTTCGGCACGGGTTAAGGGGCGCTTGCGGTGGGCGGCTGAGGGGCTCCGCGCGCTCGCGGAGCCGCCGCGCCTAGCGCTGGTCGGGGACCGTGCGTGGCGTCCCCGTGAGCCGCGCGCGCAAGGCGCGCAGCCGGCTCTCCGCCCACTGCTCGGCGTCGTCGACAAGTGTATAGACCACTGGAACGACCAGCAGGGTAAGAAGAGTGGAGCTCGCCATGCCACCGATGGAGATGATCCCCATGGGCGCCCGCCACTCGGACCCGTCTCCCTTTCCAAACGCGACCGGCAGCATGCCAAAGACCATCGCCGTCGTGGTCATCAGCACAGGCCGCAGCCGCGCGGGTCCGGCTTCGAGGACAGCGCTGCGCGCGGAGGCGCCACGCTGGCGCAAGGTGTTCGAGTAGTCCACGAGCAAAATCCCATTTTTCATGACGAGGCCCATCAGCATGAGAAGACCGATCTGACCCATCATGTCGAGGTGGAACCCGAGGAGGGCCATCGCTGCGAAGGCGCCCACAAACGAAAGCGGCGCCGAGAGCATGATCGTGAAGGGGTGGATAAACGAGTTGAACTGCGAGGCGAGGATCATGTAGAGGGCAGTCAGCGCGAGCAAGAACGCGAACCCGATCGCCGCGATCGTCTCTGCCATGTTCTCCGCCGTTCCCACCGGAACGAGTTGGTACTCGCCATGCACCCCAAGCTCGCGGCCGAATCCCATCATTTCGGGTGCAGCTTCGCCGAGCGATTTGCCAGAGAGATTCGCAAGAACGGTGATCGAGCGGGTTCGGTCTTCGCGGTTAATCTCCACGGGCCCGCTTCCCACGCGGGGATTCACCAGATTACCAAGGGGTACGAGCGCGCCGCTCGGCGCGCGCACCTGGATTAGCCCAAGCTTTTGCGGATCGTTCCGGTACTCAGGCAGGACCTGGAGCCGCACGTCGTAGCGCTCGCCCCCCTCCTCGAAGCTCGTCACCTTGAAGCCGGCAAGGAGCGCAGAGATCGTGCTCCCGATTTGCGCCGCGGGAACGCCGAGGTCCCCGGCGCGTTCGCGGTTTAACTCGAGAGCGATCTCGGGCTTACCCGTTTCGTAGGTCGACGAGAGGTCTACGTAGCCGCCTGCCTCCCGCATCTTGGACAGGAGGCCTTGGGCGAAGAAGTTGAGGCGATCGGTGTTGGGCCCGCGCAGGGAGTACATGACGTCTGCAAAACGCATCCCGGACACGCCGAACCACTGGATCTCCTCGACCGCGTAGTCCTTGAGGGGAAGACCGAGGCCGCCGATCCGCCGGCGCAGCTCTTCCATGATCTCGGTCTGGCCCTGTCTGCGCTTTGCCTTGGGCGTGAGCTGGACGTAGAGATTGGCTTCGTTCACACGCTTTTCGACGCCGCCCCCAATCGTCGAGAACACCGCCTGCACCTCGGGGTGGCTATGCAGCGCTGTCTCCACCGCAGCCGTCGCCGCGAGGGTCTGCTGGATCGGGGAGCCCAAGGGGAGCTTCAGCCAGACGTTGAACTCGCTGCGATCGGCCGGCACCGCAAACTCGACGGGTACAAGCTTTGCGACGATGCCGCCCGCGACGACAGCGCCAAGGAGCAGCGCCACCACAAGTCCCCGGTGCTCAAGACCGAACCGAAGCGCGCGGCGATAGTGCAGCTCAAGGCCTTCGTACGCGCGCTCGAGGAGAAGCCAGACGCGACCGTGCTCCCGCTTCACGTTTAGGTAACGCGAACACAGCATCGGCGTCGTCGTTAGGGCGACGAGCAAGGACGCCATCACCGCGCATACGACGACAAGGCCAAACTCGCGGAAAAACTGCCCGACCATGCCGCGCATGAACGCAATCGGAACGAACACCGCGCAGATCGAAAGGGTGGTCGCGACGACCGCAAGGCCGATCTCCTGGGTGGCGCTCGACGCTGCGGCCTTCGGCTCTTCGCCTCCCTCGATGTGCCGGTAGATGTTCTCGATCACGACAATGGCGTCGTCGATCAGCATGCCGATCGAGAGCGAGAGCGCCATCAGGGTCATCACATTCAAGGTAAAGCCGAAGAAATAGAAAAAGCCGAAGCTGGCGAGAAGCGAGGAGGGAATCGCGATGGCCGCGATCAGCGTCGAGCGACCGCTGCGCAGGAAGGCAAGCACCACGGCCACCGCCAGAAAGCCGCCCCACAGGATGTCGATCCCGACGTCATCGACCGAGCTCTGGATGAAGCGGGAAGTGTCCTGGGCCTCGATCATCTGGACGCCGGCCGGAAGCGTTTCCCGAACCCGTGCGAGCTCGCGGCGCACACCCTTCGCCACGGAGACCGTGTTCTCGCCCGACTGGCGCCGGATCTGGAGCGAGACCCCGCGCTCACCGTTGAGCCGCGCGATCGTTCGCTCTTCGGCCATGCCATCCTCCACCGAGGCGACGTCGCGCAGATGCACGACACGCCCGTCGAGGTCGGCCACGATCACGTTGGCAAACTCGTCGACACTGGTGAGCTTGCCCTTGGTCTTTACGGTGTATTCTTGGTGCTCGGTTTCGATGCGCCCGCCCGGCATCTCGACGTGCTCGCGCTTGAGTGCGGCGAGGACGTCGTCGACCGCGAGTGCGTAGCCGCTAAGGCGCACCGGGTCCACCCAGATGCGGATCTCCCGCGCGCGATCGCCGACGAGGGAGACGCTGCCCACGCCCTGCACGCGCTCGAGGCGCGGCTTGATCTTCTTGTCCGCGAGCTCGGAGAGCGTGCGGATGGACTGCGGGCCTGCCAGCATGATCGAGAGGATTGGGGACGCGTCGGGATCCACCCGATCGATCACCGGGGGATCCGCTTCGGCGGGCAGGTCGCCGCGGGCCGCAGCCACCTTGTCCCGCACGTCTTGGGCCTTTTGGCGGACGTCGTAGCTGAGCTCGAACTCGATCACCAGCTGAGAAAGAGAATCGCTCGAGGTGCTGCGCAACGTTCGGATCCCCTCGATCGTGTTGACCGCCTGTTCGAGGGGCTGAGTGAGCTCGCGCTCGACGGTCTCGGGGGAGGCGCCCTGCAGCACCGTCGTCACGGTCACCATGGGAAACTCGACGCGGGGCATGAGGTCCACGCCGAGCCGCGGGATCGATACGAGACCAAACACGACGAGTGCGCCGACGAGCATCACGGCGAAGACCGGTCGCCGAATCGACGCGTCGGCGAGCCTCACGTCGAGGAGCCTCCGGCAGGCTGGGCGCGAACACGCATCCCCGGGGCGATCGTGCGCGCCCCCTCGCCCACGATCACTTCGGTTCCCGCTTCCAGCCCCGAGATCACCTCGACCGCTTCCTCCGTCGCGACGCCAATCCGAACCGGCACGGGCACGGCGAGACCATCGCGCACGGTCAAGACGCGGGTTTCCCCATCTTCCGTGCGCACCGCGTCGGGGGGGATCAGCAAAACCTCGGAGAGCGACTGCGGAACAATGTCGACGTGCGCGAAGACCCCAGCCTTGAGGTTCCGGTCGGCGTTCGGGACCAGCATCTTCACGAGATAGGTGCGCGTCGTGGGATCGATCGAATCGGAAACCGCGCTCACGGTGGTCTCGATGGAGTCCGGGACTCCTTGGACGTGCAGGTACGCTTTGTCGCCGGGTTTCACCAGCGAGAGCTGTGACTCGGGGATCCCGACGCGCGCCTCGAGCACTTCGGTTTCCTGCAAGACGATGACGATGGTCTGGGGCATGGTGAGCGCCATCGTCCCCTCGTCCGCAAGGCGCTTTGAGATCGAGCCTGCGTAGGGCGCGCGCACAACGGTCTTGTCGAGGTTCTGCCGCGCCATCGCGACGACCTCGGCCGCCTCCTTCTCCTGCGCGCGTGCCACGGCGAGCTGTGTCGCGAGTCGGTCGAGCTGCTGCTGGGGAACGAGATCCTGCGCGCGCAGTGCGCGGGCGCGCCCAAGGTCCGCTTCGCTCTGCTGGCGCTGCGCACGGGCAAGCTCGAGGCCCGCCGCGGCCTGCGCGAGCGCGGCCTTGTAGGTTTCGGGATCGATCTCAAAGAGTGGTTGGTCCACTTCCACGCGATCGCCGACGGTCACCATCACGCGCTCGATGCGTCCAGTGACCTGCGCCCCGATCTGGCTCTCGCGGCGTGCAAGCAGGCTCCCCGCCGCGGTGATGCGCGGCAGAATCGAGCCGCGCCGCACGAGCGTCGTCTTGACCTCGGCACCTGCCTCCTTCACGGCTTCTGTCTTGGCCGCTGCGGCCCGGGTTGAGCCCTTGCAGCCGGAGAAAGCAAGTGCGAGGGCACAAAGGATCAGCGGGAGGTTTCGAGACCTCATGCCGGAACTCCCAGCCCGCGCCGCAGCACGCGGCGCAGGCTCTTCGCGCTCTCCCACAACTCCTCGGCGGATCCCGTGCCCTCGATCCAGTGCACGATGTGGTGGTGGAGCGTGCCGAGAATCATCGTTACGCATGCAATCGGGTCCTCCGCGGGGAGCTCGCCTTGTTCCATCGCGCGAGCCAAACGCCGGAGGGATTCCTGCTCAAGCTCTTGGCGCAGACGCTGCGTCTCGACCGGGAAGGGAGCGCCGCTCCACTCCTCACCGGTGAGTCCGCGCACGTAGATGACCCAGAACGCGCGATGGTCCACGCAGAACTGGAGCAAGTGGTCGATCACGCGATCGAGCGTCTCCAGGTAGTGCGCGTCCGCGCGCAAGATCGCGAGCTGCTCGCGCAGGAGCTTCGTGCCACGGGTCGAGATGAGCTCGCGGTAGAGCGCTTCCTTGCTTTCGAAGACGTTGTAGAGGTTTCCCGCCGAGTAACCGGCGCGGGCGGCGATCTCGGCCATGGTGGCACCCGAAAATCCGCGCTCGGCGAAAACGGCTTCGGCAGTTTCAAGGAGCGCCTCGCGCCGGGCCGTGCGTGCACGCTCGCGGGGCGCGGAGGGGAGGGGAGCGGGAGTCGGGCTCGCGGGGGGCATCGGCCTTCCTTTCGGCTGCTGTATCGGACTGAATCCTTCATCAGTGAAGTGAATTCATCATCAGAATAGTGAATGCAGATTCAGACGCCAGGAGGAAGCGGGGATTTCCCCTCGGGGAACCCTCGAGAGACCGGCGGTCCTTCGGAGCGCGGGGGCGGCGGCTCAGCTCTGCGATTTGGCGGGTCGGGCTTCCGGCTCTCCTCCCCTTTGGAAGACCCAGAAGAGGAGGAGGATCCCGAAGAGCGTCGCGGCCACGGACGCGTACTGGCCCGGGGTCCAGCCTAAATAGCGCTCATCTCCGATCCGGAGCACGTCGAAGCCGAAGCGAACCGGTCCGTAGAGCGTAAAGAAAAGGCCGACGAAAAAGCCTGTCGGACGAGGCCGGCGGTCGAGCAGCAGGAAGAGCGCCGCCATCGCGATCGTGTACAGGAGCTCAAGAAGGCCGAGGTCAAAACGCGGACCGTCTGGAAAACGCACGGCAAGGAAGCTCGTGGTCGGGATGCCGACATGGTCGTGGGCGAGGGCACAGCCCGCGCGCCCAAAGATCCACGCGAATGGGAAGGCGAAGCCGAGAATGTCGAGGAACACGAAGATCTGGCTGCCCGACAACCCCTTGCGTCGGGTGAGCCACCATCCGCCGGCCAGCCCGCCAATGATTCCGCCGAACGAGGACATGCTTCCCCAGACTTGGAGGAGGACGAGGGGGTTTTGGCGCAGCTCCGCGGGCTGGTAGAAGACCACATCGAAGAGATGGGAGCCCAGGAAGCCGAAGAAGATCGTCCACGCGACGAGGCTCGAAGCGAGATCCGGGTCGAAGCCAAGGCGCCTGGCCCGACGCACCACGACTTCGTGGCCCACGATCACCGCGCTGCAGACGAGGATTTGGAAGGTCGCGATCTGGAACCCGCCGAGGTGAAAGACAGGCTGTTCGAAATAGGGGAACATTGCGCGCGCGAGTCTACCGGGGCGGAAGCGGCATTGGTGAGCGCTCTTTGGTCTCGGGTACGCTCCCCCGCACCGGACATTCCCGGCCGGGAGGGAGTACAGCCATGGCAGATCCGCGGCCCGCAGCCCACGAAGAGCTCGTCCTTTACGCCCAAAGCTCCGGCGTGGCGACGCTGACGCTCAATCGCCCGCAGCGCCTCAATGCTTGGACCCCGGCACTCTCCACCCGCTACTTCGACCTGCTCGAGCGCGCCGACGACGACCCGAGCGTGCGCGCGATCGTCGTGACCGGCGCGGGCCGCGGCTTTACCGCCGGTGCGGACATGTCCGTCCTCCAGGGCAGCGAATCTGCCGCCGCGCCCGACGCACGGCCCCAGACCTTTCCGTTGACCATCCGCAAGCCGATCCTCGCGGCGATTAACGGCCCGTGCGCGGGCATCGGCCTCGTGCTTGCCCTGATGTGCGACCTGCGCTTCGCCGCCGCGGGTGCAAAGTTCACGACGGCATTCGCGCGGCGCGGTCTCGTGGCGGAGCATGGGATCTCGTGGATCCTCCCGCGCCTCGTCGGCCACGCGCGCTCCCTCGACCTGCTCTACTCCGGTCGCGTTTTTCTGGCCGAAGAGGCGCTCGCCCTTGGGCTTGTGAATCGAGTCTTTCCCCCCGAGATGCTTCTCGGGGAGACGCTCGCCTACGCGCGGGACCTCGTCGCAAACTGCTCGCCGGCGGCGCTCGCGGAGATGAAGCGCCAAGTGTATGGGGCCTACGAGAGCGACCTTGCGACCGCAGTCTCACTCGCCAACCGTCTCATGGTCGAGTCGTTCGGGCGGCCTGACTTTAAGGAGGGCGTGACAAGCTTCCTCGAGAAGCGCCCGCCCGTCTTTGCGCCTCTCCCTCCGAGGCCGACTTCGAAGCGTCCCTCGGCGTAGCACGACGCTTCCCCAGCGGCGCGAGTCCTCCTCGGTCTGGAAGACCGGAATGGGGGAGCTCACACACATGCCGGTATCGTCGCCCTTCAGGAGGGCACGGGCGGAAGCGCACGCCCTCACGGCGCGACCGATGCGCGCCACCCTTCGCTTCCCGATCGGGACGCGCGGGGACTTTAGGCCTCCGCGAGAGCGGCGCGGCTCGAAAAAACTTCTCGACTTCCGACGCACGGACCGGTAACAGAGAAGAAATAAGCGGCGCCGGATCGCCGGGCCCGTTGGACAAAGACTCCCTGTCGGGAGGACGACAGACCTTCCCCTCGGAGGAGCGCAAGGGATCCCAAAGCAGCTGTGTCGTGCGCCGGAGGGAGGTGCGGATGCGTCGCGGCTTCGTGTGTCGTGGGTTTTTTTGGGCTGCTGCCCTCGTCGTCGCCCTCCTTGGCCCGACCTCTTCCCCTGCCGTCGATCTCTTGGATGGCCGCGTCCAGATCCACGGTTACCTCGAGACCCAGATCCGAGCCCTCAACTCCGATCTCAATACCCAGTGGGACCTCTCGGCGTGGCGCAACATCCTGCGGGTCGAAACCGAGGTCGACCTTGCGCCGAAGGGCTTCCTCTTCTTCGACGCTGCCTCATTCTACTCGCGCCTTGAAGTGAGCTACGACTGCGTGTGGACGCACGCCTGCGGACTCTTCCCGAACGCAAACGCCTACGGCGACCGCACGGGTCTTGTGCCCTCGTACTACATGACCGGACATCGCAATGGCTGGGTGGGCGACGACCCGGCCGTCAATCCATTCAACGGCAACAACTCCGGGCCCTCGCGCTCCCCGGGTTTGTCCTACTCCCCCGGCGGTTCGAACAAGCTCGCAGGGATCGCAGACGTTCCTGGCATCGAGGTCCTGGCGCTCAATGCGTCGTTCCCGCAGACCTTTGCTCCCTACGCCAACGACGGCTTCATGATTCACCAGCTCTCGGTCTCGCAAACCACCTCGAACGGCGACTCGTCGGGCGTCGACGCGATCTTCGGCCTCTGGCGACCCAAGGACAACGTGCAAAACAACGCTGCGCTCATCAGCGTTCCGAATATCACCACGGCGCTGCCCTTCCGCCCGAGCGTGCCCACGTTGGGCGGCGTAGGTCGCTACGCGGGCGGTCTCTACGTGCCCTCGCCGGCCGTGCAGGAGCTGTATATAAAGGGTGTACCCTTCAACAACTTCGACCAGAACTTCTCCCAGAGCGCCCTCGCCTGGAACCACGGCGCGAGCCAGGACACCCACGAGCTCCAGCAGGCCTACCTCGACCTCTCCGCCCTCGAGGGGCGCCTTACCCTTCGCATCGGGAGGCAGGCGATCATCTGGGGCAAGACGGAGCTCTTCCGCAACACGGATCAAATCAACCCGTCCGACTTCGCGGTGGCGACGCTCCCGACACTCGACGAGTCCCGCATTTCCCTGTGGGCGGCGCGCGCCATCTACTCGCTCTATGACGTAGGACCGCTCCAGGATGTGCGCGCGGAGCTCGTGTGGATCCTCGATCGATTCATGCCGAACGATCTTGGGCGATGCGGCGAGCCCTATTCACCGCTTCCCGTGTGCAGCCTGCAGTCGCAGCTCTTCTTGCACGGCGCCCTCGGCGCGGGGCTCGTCGGGGAGACGCGTCCGCCGAACTGGTGGAATAGCCTCGAGGGCAATCAGGTGGGCGGGCGGGTCGAGTTCCGGTGGGACCGCTTTAGCTTCGCGATTACCGACTACTACCACTTCGATCAGGGCTTTAACGCTGGGATCATCCAGTCCTACTCGCGCAAGGTCGATCCCTTCACCGGCCGGCCGCTCGCCAACAGTGCACCCACCAATGGGAGCTGCCTGACGGGTACGGAGAGCACGTGTCTTCGGCCCGGGAATTCCGGGATCGGGAGCGCCCTCACCGACAACCCGCAAAATCGCCAGCTCTTCGACGTGATCTGCAGCTCGAGCCTCGGCCTCTCCCCGCTGGATCCGACGAGCTGTGGGCTCACGATCACCAACAGTACCGCGAAGGTGGGTGGATTTGTCCCGCTCAATCAGCTGATCAGCACCGCCTTGGCAGGAAATCCCATCGTATCGCTTCTCCTTGCGGGAACTCTTCCGCCTGCGACGCTGGCGAAGTTCAAGCTGGTGACCCTGAATCCCTCCCTCACGGGACCGACTCCCGGGAGCGCGGGTGCCTTCCCACTCTCGCTTAACGCCACGCTTACCCAAGAGCAGCAGGCGCTCCTCGGATGCGGACCTTTCTACCAAACCAACTGCAATACCCAAGGCTTCGACTTATTCAATGCGGAGGCGAGCGTCATCTTCCAGTCTTGGCCCGGGAATAACCCCGGGAATCAGGTGGCGACGCGCTATGTGAACGGGCACACCGTCATCCTCCCCGGCGCGCGGGGTCCGGGGCAGCCGGGTTACAACCCGCTCGTCGACGGCTGCGTGACGAACACGGGCCCGGGCACGCCGTGCACGGGCGGCCCCATCACCAACCCGGTCCACAGCCTGATTAATCCCCTCACCGGCAATCTCTTCGCCAGCCAGCTGGCAGCCTTGTCCTACAATGCGTACGAATTCCTTACGGCGTTGGACCTCGCCCAAGGGAACGTGCCCGCGGGCTGCGACCTCCCCACCGCGAGCAACCCCACAGCACCCCTTCACTGCAAGACCATCCAAGACTTCTTTTCCGTCACGGGAACCACGCGTCCGGACCTCAAGGCGGGTGGCAATGGGCTTTTCGGGAGACGCGATTTCGTGTGGGCGGGCGCCGGCGAGGCTCTGCTCCAATACCAGAAGGTGAACACGCTCGGCTTTGCCATGGACTTCGCGGAAGACCGGACGGCCACCAACTGGGGCATCGAGGCGAGCTGGACGCCGAATGGACTCTTCAGCAATAGCGAAAGCTCGAATGGCCTCTCCAACAGTGACCGCTTCGATCTCACGATCTCCATCGACCGCCCCACGTTTGTCAACTTCCTGAATGAATCGCGCACCTTCTTCTTCAACATGCAGTGGTTCTTGGAATACCTCTCGAGCTATCAAGGCGGCTACCCCCGCGGCTTCGAGGTGAATGGACCCTTTACCGCGCTGGGTACGTTCACGATTCAGACCGGCTACTTCCAAGACCGGCTGCAGCCCTCCCTTACCTTTGTCTACGACGTGGCCACAGCCTCGGGCGGGATCGCCTTTGAGACGTCGTTCCGCTTCACCGCGAACTTCGCGTTGACGATGGGGATCAACGGTTTCTACGGGCAGCCGCAAAGCTGGAGCCAGTACCTCGCGCTCGGTGCGCTCGGTGAGTCGAGCCAGCGCTGGACGACGGAGAAATTTGATCGCCTAAACGCAATTCGCGAGCGCGACGAAGTCTTCGCGCGCTTGCGATACACGTTCTAAGAGATCCTCCCCGGCGGCGGCCCTTCGCAAGGCGTGGTATCTCCTGCGCGACGCAGCGAGTGGAGGGTAGATGCCGGGGGAGGACCGTACGCCGGTTCTCGTGGGCGTTGCGCAGCTCACCTTGCGCGATGCGAGCATCGAGCGCGCGCTCGAGCCCATCGCGATGCTCGAGCAAGTGGCGCGAGATGCCGCGGAAGACGCGGGCCTCGGCGAGCGGCTGCTGCATTCCCTTGACAGCGTCGCCATCGTGAACGTTCTTGGCTGGCGCGCAACCAACCCCGCCGCCTTCCTGGCTGAGCGCATCGGAGCACAGCCCAAGCGCACGATCCTGACCGGGACAGGCGGAGAGATTCCCCTCGTGTTGCTCGGCCACATGGCCTCCGAGATCGAGGCCGGGAGAAGCCGCGCGGCTCTCGTCGCGGGCTGCAACACCCTCCGAACCGCCCTGCGGGCGCGGCGAGCAGGCCGCCGGTTCGGCTGGGCGACGGGACCTGAGAGCTCGCCCTTCGCCCTCGGTGTCCACAAGGCCGGAAGCTCCGAGCTCGAGAACCTTTACGGTCTTTCGACCCCGCCGGTCGTCTATCCGATCTTCGAGAATGCCCTGCGCGCAAGGCGCGGTCTTTCTCTCGAGGCACACCGCCTGGGGATGGGGCGCCTCATGAGTCGGATGAGCGCGGTCGCGGCGAAGAATCCACACGCCTGGTTCCCGGTCGCACGGGATCCTGAGGAGCTCACGAAGCCGTCCCCGCAGAACCGGATGATCGCATTCCCGTATCCCAAGTACCTAAACGCCGTCATCGAAACCGACCAGGCCGCTTGCGCGCTCGTGCTCTCGGCCGCACACGCGCGCGAGCTTGGCATTGCGGAGAACCTGTGGGTTCATCTGTGGGCCGCGGCCGCCGCGACCGAGGACATCTGGTTTCCGACGCAGCGGGCTTCCTTTGCGGAGTGTTCCGCCCTGCGGCGTGCAGCGACCGAGGCGCTCGCGCGCGCGGGCACGGCGCTCGGCGAAATGGACGCCATGGACTTTTATTCCTGCTTTCCGGTGGCAGTCGAAATGGCATGCGAGATGCTGGGGCTTTCCGAAGACGATCCTCGCGGCTTTACCGTCACGGGGGGCCTGCCCTACGCGGGAGGACCGGGAAATAACTATACACTTCATGCCGTCGCCGCGATGGTCGAGCGCCTGCGGGAGGTGCCCGGGAGGCGGGGCCTTGTCACGGGAAACGGCTGGTATCTGACCAAACACTCGGCCTGCGTCTTGGCGTCTGCCCCGCGCCCTCAAGCGGCGGCCAAGGCGGCGTTTGCGCCGCCCGACGAGGCTGCGCCGACGGCACCGAAGGTGCGGCAGCCTGAGCTCGCCGAAGCGGCCTCTGGGCCCGCGGCCGTCGAGACCTACACCGTGACCTATGACCGCGAGGGCGCGCCGGAACGCGGCATCGTGGTGGGGCGTCTCCTAGACGGGCGCCGCTTCCTTGCCCATACGCCGGGCGAGCGCGCCCTCCTCGAGGACTTTGCGGCCCACGAGGGCGTCGGGCGCAAAGGGGCCGTCTCGCACGAGAACGGGAAGAATCTCTTCACTCCCGCATGAAGGCCTCGGGCCGCTGCAAAAGCGGCACGGCGCGCTCCCTCGCGAAAGACCCGTTGGGGAGTTACGCCGCTCCGCTCGCCTCGGCCTCTTCTGGACGCCTTTCGAAGCGTCCAAAGCGCAGTGCGAGCGTCGGTAGCACCAGCAGATTCAGCGCCGTCGAGGTCACAAGGCCGCCGAGGATCACGATTGCCATCGGACCTTCGATCTCTCGGCCGGCTTGGCCGCTGCCGAGGGCGAGCGGGGCGAGCCCCAAACCCGTGACACTCGCCGTCATGAGGATTGGGATCACCCGCTCCGTCGCTCCCCGCAGCGCCGCCTCGGGACCCCAGGCCACTCCCTCCTGGTTCACGAGATGGTCGAAGTGGGAGATCATCATGAGCGAGTTGCGGGTGGTGATCCCGAAGAGCGTCACGAAGCCCACAAGGGTTCCGATCGAGACCCGACCGACCGCGGGGTCGAGCCATCCCGTCACCATCACGGCTAGCACGCCGCCCACGAGCGCGAAGGGCAGGTTTGCAAGCACGAGCACAAGGTTCCGCCAGCTTCGCAGGCCGACGGCGAGGAGCAAGACGACACCCACCAAGGCGATCGCGGAATGGGAGAGGAGCTCGTTGCGCGCCGTGGTGCGGGCTTCGGCCTCGCCACTGAAGATCGCATACACGCCGGGCGGCATGGCGACCTTCTCGGCAATGGCGCGCTTGGCATCGGCCACAAACGAGACGACGTCGCGTCCCGTCGGACTGCACGTCACCGTCTGGCGTCGACGGGCGCCTTGGTGGAGGATGTCGTAGCGCCCGTTGGAGGGCGACACGTCCGCGAGGAGCCGAAGGGGCACGCGCTGCCCTTCGCTGTTGTGAAGAACGAGCGCGCCCACCGACTCGGGATCCCTCCGGCTCGCCTCGTCCAGAATCACGACCACGTCCGAGGTTTGGTTGGCCCGGTGCGTTTGCGCGACGACCGTCCCCTGGTACGCGGTCTGGACCGCTTCCATGACCTCGGTGGGTCGGAAGCCAAAGTGCGCGAGCCGCTCGGGACGAAGCCGCAGGGTCGTACGAGGCAGGCCGGGAGGAGACTTCGTGACGACATCGGCGGCTCCGGGAATTGCCGAGAGGACGCGCGCCACCTCCCGTGCCGTGGCGTCGAGGGCGTCGAGATCGTCTCCGAAAAGGTTCACCACGACCGGCGCCGTCTCGCCGGTGATCGTCTCCCCAATCCGATCTCCGAGAAAGGTCAGCACCTCCGATTGAATGCCGGGGAAGCCGGCGAGGAGCCTACGAATCTCGTCCGCCAACCCCTCATGCCCCCCCGCGCCTTCTTGGGTGAGCTCGACGTGGAACTCGCTGCGGTGCGGGCCCCAGGTATCCTCGCCCTGTTCGGCGCGGCCGATTTGCTGCTCCACCGTGGCGACCGCGGGCAGCTTGAGGAGCGCCTGGGAGATCGCGGTCCCGATCCGCCGCAGTTCGTCGAGCGAGGTGCCCGGAATGGCGGATACCTCCAAGACGAAATGTCCCTCACGAAAATCGGGCAGGAACTCGCCCCCAAGGAAGGGCAGCGCCAAAAGGGCCGCCGTGCAGAGGAGAGCCACGGCGCCGACAACGCGCCTTGGATGAGTGGCGACCCGGGAGAGCTGCCGGCGATAGCTTCCTTTGACCCAGCGCTGGAGGCTGGACTCACCCAGCGTGCGCGCTTGCTGGCCGAGGAGCGCGAGCGAGAGCGCGGGAGTGACTGTAAGGGCCACGACCAGGGACGCCAAGACCGCAGCGATGTAGGCGAGGGAGAGCGGTGCAAAAAAGCTGCCTTGGAGACCTGTCAGGGTCAGGACGGGCAAGAAGACCGTCACCACCACGAGCGTTGCGAACACGATCGCGCGGCGCACCTCGAGCGAGGCTTCGAGCACGACGCGGAGCGCGGAGCGCGGGCGCCCGAGCTGCTCATTCTGTCGCAGACGACGGAAGATGTTCTCGACATCGATGATCGCATCATCCACCACCTCGCCGATCGCGATCGCGAGGCCTCCGAGCGTCATCGTGTTCAGCGTCTGGCCGAGCCAGTCGAGTACGATCACCGCAGAAAGCAGCGAGAGCGGGATTGCGGAGAGGGAGATGACTGCGGTGCGCACGTGTCCCAGGAACGCGAAGATCACCACCGCAACCAGGAGGGCGCCGAGGAAGAGCGACGAGCGGAGATTGTGGAGGGCCGTCTCGATGAATGTGGCGGGGCGATGGAGACCCGGGTAGAGGGTGACGCCTTCCCGATCGAAGACGGGGCGGAGTTCAGCGAGGGCACGCTCTACGGCGAGGGTTACCTCGAGCGTGTTCGCGCCGTATTGGCTCAGCATCGTGAGGAGCACGCCCGGCCGGCCTTGGATGAGAGCGTCGCCAAACTTGGGAGCCCCGGCCTCCACCACGCGAGCGACGTCTCCGAGCCGCACGACCGAAGCGCCGTGCCGTGCGACTTCGACCTGGGCGAGCGCTTTCGGCTCGATCGCCTGGCCCTCCGTCTCGAGCACGATGCGCTGGTTCGGCGTGTCGATGAAGCCGGCTCCCACAACCCCCGTAGAGGCCCTCGCCGCCGCCAGCACCTCCGCCGGCCCGAGGCCATGGGCGAGAAGTCGATCCGGCACCAGCTGGATCTGGAGCTGGCGCACCTCGCCCCCAAACACCGTGACCTGGGCGACACCGGGAACCGCGAGCAGTTGCGGCCGAACCGTCCAATCGGCGAGCGCGCGCAGCGCCATCGGCGAGAGACGGTCGGAGACAAGGCCGATCTTCAGCAGATCCATGGTCGACGACGTGGGCGCGGACATGGTCGGGGGATGGGCGCCGAGCGGCAATCGCGCCGCAGCGAGTGTGAGCTTCTCTGCGAGGAGCTGACGCGCTCGAAAAATGTCAGTGCCTTCTTCGAACACGACCGTCACGACGGACAGTCCCTGAATCGACTCGGAGCGCAGGGACGCGAGGCGGCTTAGACCGCCGATCGCCGCTTCCACGGGAGTCGTGACCAGGGTCTCGACCTGTTCTGCCGAGAAGCCGGGAGCCTCGGTCTGAACGACCACTTGGGGCGGGACAAACTCGGGGAAAACGTCGAGCTTCGAGTGGCGCGCGGCCTCGAAGCCTTGAATGAGAACGATCGCAGCGAGCGCAATGACGACACCACGGAATCGCAGGCAGAAAGAGACGATGGCGCGTAGCATCGTATGCCTTGAGATCCGAGGATCTCAATCCTCCGATGCCGCGCCAGCGAGTTCTGTCGAGAGGAGCTGCTGCGCCCCCACGACGACGACCTGTTCGCCGGCCGCAAGTCCCGCTGGGATGAACGCCCCGTCGCCCGTCATCTGCGCGATCTCGACAGGTCGACGCTCGATTGTGTTGTCCGGATGTTCCACGTACACGAAGGTACGACCCTCGTACCGGACGAGCGCGGAGCGCGGCACGAGAACGCCGGACCTTGGATGATCTCCCAAGGTCAAAAACCCGACGAGGGCGGTGCCCGGCGGCCAAGGCATGTGCTCGATCCGCACGAGAAAGCCCCTCCCCTGGGTCACCGGGTCGGCGTCCGGCGCCGGGCCGAGGAGGGTCGCGTCTTTCGGCTCGGCCTCTTCGTCGCCGAGGGCGGCGACGCGCGCCCCCGTCGGTCGGGCGCTCGGCGGATCGCCCACCGGGAGGTCGATGCGCGCCACTGCGACCTCGCGCGCGACAAGCGCACGCACAAGCGACGCGAGCTCATCCCGACGTGCCACGAGCTCGGGGCCAAAGACCGAGACAAGGCGCGCCTGCGCGCTGTCAAAGGCAGCGCGATCCCGCTCGAGCGCGGCGCTTGCGGCCTCGAACTCGCGCTGGGAGGCATTCGCGCTGCCTCGCTGCAGCGCACCCACCCGCTGATACTCCTTTTCCGCGACTTCGAGCGCGGTGCGTGCGGACTCGCGCTCGTAGAAGGGTACGGCCAGAGCGGAGGGATCGAGCACACGGCCCACGCCGCGCAGCTCCTCCGCCAGCTGCGTTTGCGCGAGCGCCGTTGCTTGAAGGCCGATGCGATCGCGTGTCGCGGGGTCAAGCTGAATCACGGCGCCTTCGGCGCTGCGCTTCACCACCGCCGGCGAGGAGGCCTCCGCGCCCTCGCTCTTTTTCTCCTCGGGCGCAGGATGCGCAGCCGGTCGCAGCGCGATCCAGGCGCCGAGTGCGCCCACCACGACGCCGAACGCGACACCCCAGAGTGTTCTCCTCACGGGGCACCTCGCCCCGGAGGAGCGGGCGGAGCCGACTCGACCGGCTGCTGGACGGCGGCCTCCAGGTCGCCCATCGCGTGCTGAACGCGAACCTTGGCGTCGAGCTGAATGCGTTCGGCCCGAGTGGCCTCGGCTTGCGCCGTGCGCAGGGCCAGGCGGTCCACCGCCCCTGCGCGGAGCGCCTGATCTGTGGTTCGCACGCGTTCGTGCTCTGCGCTGATGAGGGATTCGCTCCGGCGCAGCGCTTCGCGGGCGGCCTCCTGGTTTGCGAGTGCGCGGTCGATCTCAGCGATCGCCTGCGCCTGGAGGGCCACGAACCGTGCCGCGGCCTCGCTGCGCCGCGCCTCCGCCTCCCCAATCGGCCCCTCGTTGCGATTCATGACCGGAAGCTCGACGGAAAGCCCGACCACGGCCCATTTGTTAAGACCTTGATCGTATTCGTAGCCGGGACCAATCCGCACGTCCGGGTACTGACGGGCGATCTCCAGCTGGAGCGCGGACTGCGTGGCCTCGTATTCCGCGAGGGCCGCTTTAAGATCGGCGCGGTTTTGGAGGCCCTCTCGCCGGATCTCCTCCGGCGAGAGACTCGCGAGGGCGCCCCCCGCGAGATCGGTATCGACGGAGAAGTCGATCTCGATCCCCTCAAGCGCGCGCGGTGTGAGACCGAGCGCCTCGGCAAATCGCACCCACGCCTCCGCGCGCTGCCGCTCGACCTCGGCGAGATCTGCGGAAGATTGGAGCGCGGCGAGCCGAGCCGGCGCGAGCTCGGCCTGCGACGCTGCTCCGAGCCGCACCCTCTCCTCGAGCAGCGCGACCACCTGCTCCTCGATCGCGACCTCCTCGGCGAGCCGAAGAGCCCGCTCCCGGGCCGCGACGAAATCGAGCAGCTGAGCGCGCACCCGAGCGCGAACCTGCCAAGCTGCGTTGTCGAGGGCGAGCTCTGCGGCGCTGGCCAGCTCCTGCGCGCGCTCGATCCGGTACCCGCGCTTGCCCGCCGTCTCGATCGGCCAATCGAGCGAAACCGTCGCAAGCCAGGGCGACGGCCCGACACCCGCGTCGGTATTCGAGACGTATTGCGGCAGAAAGGAAAGCGTCGGATTGGGTCGTGCGCCCGCGGTAGCGACACCCGCCTGCGCCACCTGCGACTGGGCGCGGGCGAGATCGAGGCTGGGCTGGAAGTAGAGCGCGACCAGAGTGAGCGCGGTTAAGTCCCACTTCTCAAGGGGCCACTGCGCCGGGGGATTGGGCAGAACTTTTTCGAACAGAGAACGCAGCCCCGGATCGGTGAGCGAGCGGTTCTCGAGTGCGGCCGCCGACTCTGCGGGCGAAAGCGGCGCAGGCTCGAAGTGGCGACAGCCAAGTGAGAGGGCGGCAAGGGCAAGCGAGCTGCACACGGCGATCGCCCGGAAGGCACGCGCGGCCGAGCGCTTGGTGCGCTGGGCTTGGCGCAAGGACCGGAGTGCGTCCGTCCAACGTTCCGCGCTCATCCGCAAACCGCAAACCCATGGTCGGGCGGACGGGAGCAAAATCGCCCTCTGCGCATGCGATCCCCTTGCGAGCATCTTAGCTCCGTGTGTCACTGGGGCATTGGCTTGCCCTACGGTGAGATGAAGGCCAGAAAAAGGCGTCGGCATGAAACTGGCCGGTTGCGGGCGGCGAAGCGGAACCGAGTGCCCCATTCTCCGAGCTCAGACCCAAGGAGAGAAAACGTGAACAGCCAATCCTCCTGGAAGACTCCTCTCACGCTCGTCGCGCTGGTGTTCCCGGCTCTCGCCGCACTCCCGAGCGAGGCTCCCGCGGGTCCTTCGGGCTATCAGCGCATCGCGACCCTCCCGCTCGGGGGACTCGGCGGCTGGGACTACCTCACCCTGGACTCCGCAACTCGCCGCCTCTTCATTTCCCGCGAGACGCGGGTCATCGTGCTCGACATAGACCGCGCAAAGGTGGTCGGCGAGATCCCTGATACGCTTGGCGTTCACGGCATCGCGCTGGCGCCGGAGCTCGGGCGCGGATTTACCTCCAACGGCCGCTCGGCGAGCGTGACCATTTTCGACCTCAAGACCTTAAACGTGATCGGAAGCGTTAAGACCGGCGAGGGGCCCGACGCCATCGTCTACGACCCAAAGACGGGGCGCGTCCTTACCATGAATGGACGTTCACAATCGGCCACCCTCATCGACGCGGCCTCGGGAGAGGTCACGGCGACGCTCGCACTCGGCGGTAAGCCCGAGTTCGCGGTGGCAGATGGCAAGGGCAGGATCTTCGTGAACCTGGAAGACCAATCAGCCGAGCTTGAAATCGATCCCGTAGCGCCCGGGATCGTCCATCGTTGGCCGCTCGCGCCCTGCACCGAGCCGAGCGGTCTTGCTATCGACCGCGAGCACCGGCGCCTATTTGCCGGATGCCACAATCGTATGATGGCCGTGATCGACGCGGACTCTGGCGAGGTGATTGCGACTCCGGCGATCGGCGCGGGCGTCGATGCCAACGCTTTTGATCCCGAAGCGCAGCTTGCATTCAGCTCCAACGGCGAGGGCACACTCACCATCGTGCATGAGGACTCTCCGGGCGACTTTCGCGTGATCGAAAATGTGGAAACGAAGCGCGGCGCACGGACCATGGCCCTCGACGAGAAGACACACAACGTGTACCTCGTGACCGCGGAGTTCGGCCCGACCCCGCCGCCTACGAACGAGACTCCGCGTCCGCGCCCACCTATTCTTGCCGACTCGTTTGTGGTCCTGGTGTATGGAGTCAAAGCGAGCCCGTGAAGGGGGACGCGGCGCCGACCGGGTAGGCTGCCGCGAGCGTGGCTGCGTGGGAGCCAGCGGCGTCTTGCGTTCGCGGACGCCCAGGCCCAGCCGCACCCGAGGGAAGGGGGTGCGGGCTCTTGCCCCCGCTCCCCCTCCGGCCGAGTGCAAAGCCACCGCCAATCTCGCTCCGCTCCTCTCTGCGCCTGCGAGAGCCCGCGTCCCTCTCCTGTGTGTGAGACAGAGGTCGGGCAAGAAGCCGGAGGTAGATCGCTGCCTTCCGTGTCCTCCGCTCGAGTGCGGCCCGTCCGTTGCAAAAGGCGGGCGCCTTCCTCTCCTCGCCCTCGAATGCTCGCTCAAGAACCGCAGAGAAGGGTTCGATAGTGAAAACCGATGGGTCAGGCGGCGGAGCTATCGGTCAAGGGCAGCCTCATGCTTGGGGTTGTGGTGACCATGCGACGCCATCGCAAGCAGGGCCGGATTAGCTCCGAGCAGCTCACGGCGCGCCTTAGCCGGGGCGCGCTTCAAATGATCGAGGAGAAGGTCGATATCGGTCGGTGGTATCCAATCCAGATCTTTTGCGAGCTTCTCGACCTCGACTGGGAGCTGGGTGGCCGCCGCGATCCCAACTACATGCGGGATGAGGGGGAGAAAGCCGCCGAGCGGCTCTTCGAGTCGGGGATCTACCAGCAGCTGAGCTACGCCGAGCGCGCTGGACGCGTGCGTGCCCGTGACGATCTGATCCGGCAAGCGAAGCTGATTACGACCATCACGGGCACGCTCTACAATTTCCTTACCTTTGAGGTCCGGTTCGACGCTGACAACGGCGATTCGCTCCAGATCTACTACGGGAATGCCGCGGCATTCTCCGAAGCCCTTCGCTACACGACGGAGGGCTTCATGAACCAGATCAACAAGCGACAAAAGTCGTCCGCACGCTGGTCCAGCAAGCGCCAGCGGCCCGATCTTGTCGTCTTTACCCTCCCGCTGCCGCAGCGTCTCGCGCGCGAGAGCTGAGCCGAGCAAAACTCCGCGCCTCGTGGACCCCATTCCAAGACAGGCGTCGTCCCTCAGGCCACAAGACCCGCGAGAGTGCGGGAGAGGGAGTCGCTCTCGCCGCCAGCGCCCTCGCATTCGGGTCTTTCCAAGACCGGAAAAGAGCGGGAGATTCTTCGCTAAGACTTGATCGCCCACCCGCTCGCTCGTGCCCTCAATGAAGCGAGAGGAGAAAGACCGTGGCGCAGCTTGGGTGGAAGAGCCTCGTTGCCGGCTGGCCCTGGTTCGAAGGGTCCGGGCGCTATCCGATCAGTGCCTATTCCGAGTTCATGCCGCCACCGCGTCTTGGTCTTGCGCCCTATGGCGAGGCCAACCCTTTCCTCTTCCGAGAGGACGATCCCGCGGGCTGGCATGTCACGGAGTATGAGGAGGCCTTCGAGCTCCGTCCCGGGCTTTCTCGAATCGCTGAGCTTGTCATGGAGTCCATGGTGCACCTCGCAAATGGACGCGCGGCGCATGGCATTTCACGGGCGAAGCTCCTCCACAATCCCTATTGGCCCGAGCCCTTGGCCAAGCGGAAAGGCCAGCTTTCGCACGAGCGCTTTGTCTTGCTGCTCTCTCTCTCGCTGGCTCGCACCCTGGACGACAAGGGGCGCGTGCGCTGGACGCTCTTCGGGAGTAGCGAGCAGGGTCCGGCTCGTGCGTTCTGGAAGAGTTTTTTCGAGGCACCGGGAGTCGAGCTGCCTGAGGAGCGCGCCCTTCGCGTCTTGCGCGGGCTCCTAGCCGCCGCCTTCGCCTTGCCCGAAACACAGCTCACCGATCTGCGCGGCGCAGGACTGCGCATTCTTCCGCTCCGCGCTCCCGCGGCGTTTCCCTATTGGGATGAGGAGCCGCTCCCTCGGTGGACCCGCCGGCTCCTCTTCGACGAGGGAGAGCCGCTCCAAGGCCTGCGCTATCTCCTCACCTTTCGGCCGTTCTCCGAGCTTTCGCCGCCGCTCCAAAGCGCCTACCTGAAAGGGGAGCTCCACCTCTTGCCCTTTCCGGGAAGCCTCGCCTTCTGGGGAGCGCCACCCTACCAGACTCTCCAGCGAGAGCTCCCATTTGCGCTGCAGATTCCGCTCCTGCACCTCGTCGGACGCCACGAGGCGCCAAACGGCCTCCGCGTTCCGCAGTCCGGCTGGCTGCACGAGGTGACAGCCGCGCACGCCAGAGCGGACGCGAACCACGGGCCCCTGCGCGACGGATTTACGCGTACGCACCGCTGGGCGCGGGTGCAGCGTCATCAAGATGAGCTTGCGCTTGGCACGCGCGAAGACAAGATGACACACGTTCTGTTCAGCGCGCTTCCCGACGAGCTGGGTCTTTACGGCAAGCCCATGGCGCGAAACGCCCAGGTTTGGTCCACAGACTTCCACTCCATTTTGGACGGGCCGGCAGCCAGAAGCACGGAGTTGGCCGCGGCCATCGCGGCCGTGAAGCAGGGCGGTCTTTTCGGCTACCGGTTCCAGTATCCCGCGATGCAGCTCGGACACCACGCGGTCTATTGGCAGCGTCCACTGGTGGCCTATCTCGACCCGCACACCCAAAGAGCGAGCCTCTTGCCCGAGAATCTGCTCGGATATCTCACGGCATACGACACCCGGGAGCTTCGCCTCTCGGATCCCGTCGAGCTTTGGCCGCGCGTCCTGCAACGCGAGCCGCATCTTGCGGCCGTGCAGCTCCGAACCGAGGGAAAGGGGAGGTCGCCGCGCCAGGAGTCGCTAAACGCGCGCAAGCTGCTCGATGCCCCGCAGCTCCTCGGAAAGAGCCCCCTTCCGCGCTCATTTGCTCGTTCTCTGCTTAGCGCCCCGAAGCACGAGAGCTTGGACCAGTGGCTCGACGCCCTTCAGGGTAGATCCGGCGCTCCCGAGACCGGGCGACGCCTGGCAAGCGAGCTCCGAGCGATGATCACCTCTCGTCCCGATCCGCTGGCGAGTCCGCTCACCTATGGAAAGACGGCCCGACGCTCGTTCGAGGTCGCGTACTGGAAGACGATCGCGGATCTTGCCGAGGGTCGCTTTCTGACCAAGAACAACGCCGATTGCGTACTCGACTCACCCACGCAAAAGCATTTGCGCCATCACCATCGTGACTTAAATCCCCTCGGCAGCTACTTGCTGGATCACTACTGCTCGCTCGTCCGAGCGGCCGGTATGACCGGCCGAGCACTGGTCGGAGATCTCCCCTTTAAGTGGAAGACGGATTTCGACTATGCCTGGATGGGCGGATGGCTCCACAATCAGCAAGGAGAGACGACGGAGCGAAATCTCATCCTCGCGATCCCCGGTCGCGATCGCAGCCAGGCCGTCATCATGGCCGACCACTATGACACCGCCTTCATGGAGGACCGCTACGAGCCTGCCCAGGGAGGAGACCGCGCCCGGCTAGCCGCGGCTGGGGCGGATGACAATCACTCCGCCACTGCGGCCTTGATGCTCGGGGCTCCGATCTTCCTCGCTTTGAGCCGGGAGGGACTCCTGGGCTGTGACGTCTGGCTGATTCATCTGACGGGCGAAGAGTTTCCTGCAGATTGCCTCGGGTCACGGCAGCTGTGCCAGTCCCTCGTGGAGGGCGATCTGCGCCTTCGCCTTTCCGACGGGGCCGTGCACGATCTCTCGAAGACGCGGGCGAGGGGCATCTACATCCTCGACATGATCGCTCATAACAACGAGCGGGATCGAGACATCTTTCAGATGGCGCCCGGCACAGGCCCCGGCTCGATGTGGCTCGCCTACCAGGCGCACGTCGCAACGGAAGTCTGGAACGAGGGCACCAGGAAGTGGAACCGCAGGAGCTCACGGCGCCGCCTTGGGCGAGCTCGCCGCAGCAAAGTGTCGAAGAACATCCCTCCGATCGCCCAACACCTCGCTTTGCACGGCGAAGTGCGCCCGACCTATGACCCGCGAAGCACCCTTTTCAACACCGACGGCCAGATCTTTTCCGACGCAGGGGTACCCGTCGTGCTCTTCATGGAGAACTACGACATCAACCGAGTTGGCTATCACGACAGCCATGACACCATGGCGAATATCGACCTCGATTTCGGGGCTGCCCTCGCGGCGATCGCCATCGAATCCGTCGCGCGTGCAGCGATCGAGCGACCGCCCGAACGACCCGCCTGGTGGACTCGCACGGAGCGAGCGAGGCCCCGTCGGACATAGGCTCTCTCTCAGCGACCTCACGGCGCGCACCCAAGAGAGGTCGCAATGGGGCTCCCCAAGAGCCGCCGTTCGCTGCTCGCCGGGTAGCGCGGCGGCAGAGGATCTCAGGCCCTCGAGAGAGCAAATTCAGCCAGAGATTCGGTTCGTTCCATCCAGAGCGCTCGCAAAACGCTGAACATCGAAGATGAGAGGCAGCATTTGCTCTTCTTCGTCCGTCTTAGATCGCTCGCTTGGGGTCTTGAGGCCGCACCGGCCTTCGTTCCCGCGCGCGAAGCACAGGAGCGCAGGCGTGGCTTTCGGCGGAATCACCTCAGATTTTGAGCAATTCAGAAAATCTCAATGTGAATTGGGAGAAAAATCGCTAGCGGCAGGCCGAAGTCTTGTGCAAACTAGCCGTCGCCTCCGATTTTCCTCACTCGCTGAGAAATCGGCGGACAGTACGCCGTAACAGTGCGCCACCCCGCCCCTACCTTTGGGCTCGGGCCAACGCGAAGGGAACAGTGCATGGCTAGGTCGTCGCGGAAAAACTCAGGGAAGGAATGGACTGCCAGGGAAGTGCGCGCACTGCGTGAAGCAGCGCGAGGAGCAAAGCCGACGCGGCATATCGCGCAAGAACTGGGTCGGACCGTCGGCGCCGTCTACCAAAAGGCCCACGAAGAGCGCATCTCCTTCCGACGTGCCCGGCGGTCGCTCCGCAAGCGGCGCAAATAGTCCTCGCGACTCGCGCAGCGCTGCGGCCGCTTGCCATTGTGCAAGCGGACTGCGGCGAGACGGTCGCGGGACCTAAGCCGAGAGCGCAGGCGCCTGAGCAGGGCGACCCGAGGACCGATCGGAACGCCTTACGCCAAGAGCGTGGGAAATCCGACGTGCTCTGGTCCCTTGCTCGCGCGTGCGAAACGGGACGGTTGCCGCCTGCTCCTCGTCTGCGCGTCGCGTTGCGCGACGACGAAGACAATGCGTCCGGAGTGAGGAGGGCAGCATACACTCCGACGTGGATATGACTTGGTTCGCCGCCGAGAGACTGCCCACACGCGCTCTCCAAGTGGGCAGCTCGCCGCACACGTGCCCTCTTGGAGCTGAATATCGAAACGCTGTTTGACTGAGACTTGGTTGATGCAACGCGCGCAACTCGTTATTGCGAAAGGGTTTTCCGCGCTCACCCCGCAGCGCCGTCGCCCCCGCCTTGATCTCCTCGGAAGGCTTGTAGATCCTCTCACCCATCGATTCCGGATGAAGTATTCTGTGTCGTCCTTTGAGGAGTCATGGCTCATGGCCGAGCGTGAACGCTCCATCCCGGATTCCGTCGCGAGCGAATCCCAAGAGGTCCTTGGTTTGCTGCGACGCCTCCGGGAAATCTTCGCACTCGAGATTCAAAACCTCGAGTCTTCGGGTCAAAGCCCGAACGCTGCCGCCTTGCACGCGAAGGTTCACGACTCTCTGCTCCACGAACGCCGCTACGAGCGCCTCCTCCGTCTGCGCCGGATCCACGCGAAACTCCATAACCGCGAGCGTGTCCTCGCCGAAGGCGAGGCGTTCGGTCCGGAATAGTCTCGCCGCGGGTGTGCACGAGAGTCGGTCCCACAAACCCGTCTTTCTCCAATCGATCGTGCGAGTCCTGCGCAAGGGCTCACCTCCAGCGCCTGCGGCGTCGCGAAAAGCTACGCAATCGAAGGATCTCCGCGCAGCGCGCGTCGGCGTGGGATCCCTCTGCGAAGCGCGGAACGCTGGGCCAAAGGAACTCGCATTCTGAAATGCCGACAGGCGATCGCCGTCTTGGGATGCGCACTCTCACTTGAGCTCGCAGCCCTCGCGGCCCCGCCGTCGGCTCGCTCCTTTGGTTGCGAGGGGCACGAGATTGTGGCGCTCGTCGCGGAAAAACATCTCTCGGTCCGGGCACAGCGCGAGGTGGCCGCGCTCCTCGGGCCGCCCGATACCGTCTCCCACGAAGAGGAGCTGCCGCGTCGCAAGAGCCGCCGCCGAGGCTGCAGCGCAGAGCGCCTCGATGCCTTTGCGCGCGCGTCGACCTGGGCGGACGAGATTCGAGGGGGTCGGCCGGCGACGGCGAGCTGGCACTTCCTCGATATCCCGCGCGGCACAAAGGACGCGAAGGAGGCCGAGAGCTTTTGTGGAGCCTCAGGCTGCGTCACGAGGGCGATTCGCGAGCAAGTCGCCATCCTTCAAGAAGAAGGGGCGAATCCTGCCCAGCGTGCGCAAGCGCTTCGATTTGTCATCCATTTTGTGGGAGATCTCCATCAGCCGCTTCACTGCGCGACGAACAGCGATCGCGGTGGAAACTGCGTGCCGATCGATTTTTTCGGGCACAAGAGCCGGCAAAGCCTGCGCTCTTCTCACGCCGACTACGAGCCCAACCTGCATGCCCTGTGGGACTCGTACATCCTAAGGCGCAGTCTCGGAAGGCGCCGCGTTTCGTCCTATGCCAACGCCCTTGAACAGAAGTTCCAAGCCGAGATTGCCATCTGGCTAAAGGCCGACCTCGAACTTGACCACTGGGCGTGGGAGAGCTTCGAGGTCGCGGAAGCCGAGGCCTATGGGAAGCTTCCGACTCCGATTCCCATCGAGAGGCCC